>Ga0265298_10002651_pt1 | contig 24554 bp, 21 predicted proteins | sample AusTroGonzalo_MG_3_FD_193486 | JGI IMG/M metagenome (GOLD analysis project Ga0265298, IMG submission 193486) | Bovine rumen microbial communities from tropical cattle in Woodstock, Queensland, Australia - Gonzalo_01 | ecosystem: Host-associated > Mammals > Digestive system > Stomach > Rumen ...
TGGTTCAGTTGAAATGAATAATGAATCAATAAAAATGAAGCAAAACGGAGGCTGGCGAAATGAAAGATAAGCCGAATATTCTGGTGGTGGATGATGACCCGAATATCAGCCGGCTGGAACAGCTCTATCTAGAAAAGGAAGGCTGGGAGGTCAGGGTTGCGGCGGACGGAAAGGAAGCCGTAGAGGAATTCAAGCGGCTGCCGCCGGACCTGATTCTGCTGGACGTGATGCTGCCGGGCATGGACGGATATGAAGTACTCAAGGTGGTCCGGAAGAGTGGGAATATCCCGGTTATCATGGTAACCGCCAAAGGGGAAACCTTTGACAAGGTGCTGTGCCTGGAACTGGGGGCGGATGACTATATTGTGAAGCCGTTTGACGGCAAGGAAATGACGGCGCGGGTCAAGGCTGTTCTGCGCCGGGCAAAGGGCAGCGAGGATGAGTCGCAAAGCGATTTGAGCTTCCCGGGACTGACGATCAGCCTTACGCAGTATGACGTGCGCTATGAAGGAAAGAAGCTGGAGATGCCGCCAAAGGAACTGGAAGTGCTCTACTTTCTGGCTTCCCACCCGAACCAGGTGTTCACACGGGAGCAGCTGCTGAGCCAGGTGTGGGGGTTTGATTTCTTCGGGGACAGCCGGACCGTGGACGTGCATATCAAGCGGCTGCGGGAGAAACTGACGGACAGTGAAAAATACGGATGGTCATTATATACGGTCCGCGGGGTAGGGTATAAGTTTTCGACGAATTAAAAAGGTGGTGAAGAAGCGTGTTTGCACGTATTATGGCGGTAGTGCTGGCGGTCATCCTGGTGACGACTGTCGGACTGTCCGCTGTTTGGTGGTTCACGCTTCGGAATCAGCAGATTGATATGCGGCTGAGCTATCTGGGTACGGAAGCGTATAATATTGCCGCTTTAGCCGAAAGCCTGAGCGGAGAAACCCTGATGGATTCCACCAGCGAAACGGACAAGGTGATCTGGAAACAAATCAACAATATCGCAAACAAGGTAAATACGGAATACGGCGCTTATATTGCAGTGATTGACCGGGCCGGATACGGCATGACCAATATCAACACGTTAAGCGATGATCAGGAGTTTATGGAAAGCCTGAACACCGAGGAACTCTATGAGGCGATGCAGCAGGTTATGGAAGGGGTCGGAATAATGGCAAATTCGGAAGAAGGAACCGATCCCACATTTACGGTCGGCGCGCCCTGGTGGCGGGGCAATATGGTTTCCGGAGCGGTCCTGATCCGAACCAAGGCAGTACGGATTGAGTCCGGACTGAGCAAGATTTTCTGGCAGATTGTCCTGTTGGCTGCGATTGTACTGGTACTGAGCGGCGTGGTGGTGTTCCTGTTCGTGCGATCGAGACTGAGACCGCTGAAGCAGCTCGGAACCGCGGCCGGGCGGATCGCGGAGGGCGATTTTTCTGTGCAGGTGGACGAAAAGGCCGGCGATAAGGAACTGCGCGAAGTCAGCAGCGCCTTCAACACGATGACGCGAAAACTGCAGGGCGTGGAAGAAGGACGCAGAGAATTCGTGGCAAACGTGAGCCACGAGCTGCGGAGTCCCATCACAAGCATTCGCGGCTTCGCGGAAGGGATGGCAGACGGTGTGATTCCACCGGAAGATCAGCCGAAATATCTGAGACTGGTTGCGGATGAGAGCAAACGCCTGAGCGGACTGATCGACGATCTGCTGGCATTGAGCCGGCTGGAGCGGGACGACGTACAGCTGGACCTGACGGTGTTTGACATCAACGAAATGCTGCGGCGGGCGGTGATCCGCCGGATGAATGACCTGGACAGGAAGAAGATTGATGTCAGCTGTGAGTTTGAGGAAGATACGTGCCCGGTGAGGGCGGACAGCGACAGAATCGAGCAGGTGGTGATCAACCTGCTGGATAATGCGATCAAGTTTACGCCGGAGGGCGGAAGCATTCAGCTGGAATCCGCGACGAAAGACAGGACTGCAGAGATTACAGTGAGAGACAGCGGAAACGGAGTGCCGCCTGAGGACAGGGATAAGGTCTTTGATCGGTTCTTCACGGCCGACAGAGCGCATACCGCCGGCAAGGGAACAGGACTCGGGCTGAGCATCAGCAAGCGGATTATAGAGATGCACGGACAGAGTATCCGGCTGCTGGAAACGGAAGAAGGAGCGGCTTTCCAGTTTACACTGGAGATGGCACTTGACGAAAAGCAGAATTAATGTATTATCAAAGGTAAAGAAATGAGCGAAGAATGACGACGGGAAAGGAGGCCACGGCGATGGAAAAGCACCTGTTTCTGATCGGCATGCAAGGATGCGGAAAGAGCAGCCTGGGCAAGCGCACGGCGAAAGAGACCGGCGTTCCATTCGCGGATACGGACGCGGTCGTGGCCCAGAGCGCGGGCGGAACCGTGAACGATTTCTTTGAGAAGTATGGCGAGGAAGCTTTTCGGCGGGCAGAGACAAACGCGCTTGCAATGCTGACCCGGGCAAAGCCGATGATTATCTCCACCGGCGGCGGGACCGTGATGAATCCCGTAAACCGCCACATCATGCGAACCTGGGGAACGATTGTGCTGATTGACCGGCCGCTGGAGGACATCCTGACCGATATCAAGCTGGATCGGCGGCCGACACTGCGGGAAGGCGGACTGGCGGAGGTGGAACGGGTCTACCATGAACGAATCCCGGTGTACCGCGCACTGGCGGATATCACCTTAAAGAATGACAAGGGATACCATATGGCGGTCTACATCCTGACCCGGCTGGTGCGGGAGAGACTGTAAAAGAACGAAACGGAGCAAGGGCAATGGAGTATCAGTTTGAACTGGTAGGAAAGATCGGCAGCATGGCGCTGATCCGACAGGAAGACCGTGATATTGACTACAATATTTTTTCCCGGATCGGCGCGGAACTGAAACCCGGGATGATCTGGGTCACAAGCGGGGCAACGGAGATCGGGCGCCTGGACTATATCAAGCGGACGGGCTGTGAACTGAGCGGTGATCCGGAGCAGGACAAGGCGGATTATGCTTCCCAGGGACAGTCCATTCTGATGCAGAACTACCGCCAGTTTGTTCCCCCGGAATACGGCATTCGACAGATTCTGGTTGAGCACACGCACTTCAATGATCCGGAAAAGAGCGAGCATATCCGGCAGCTGCTGATCCGGGCTGCGCGGCAGAAGACAATCCCGATCGTAAACTATAACGATCCGGTTTCCGACGAGGAAAACCGCAAGATGGAACTGGCTGCCCGCCGGCAGAAGGGCGGAGAAGTTCACGAATGTGTGGACAACGATGAGACCGCCGCGGTGATCGCAGGGCTGGTAAAGGCAAAGACACTGGTGCTGATGACCTCCACGGAGGGAATCTATCAGGACCGCAACAACCCGGAGACGCTGGTGCGCGATGTGATCGGAAAGACCTATGAAGAAGTCGAAAAGAAGGTCCGGGCTTTGCAGGAAGCCTGTGTGGGCGCGAGCCGTGCCGGTGCGAACGGCGCCCGGGCCAAGCTGGAATACGCGCTGGGCTGCGTGCGGGGCGGAACGACGGTGATCATCGGTCATGCACGCCACCGCCTGAGCGACCTGAAGGAAGGACGGGTGCCCTGTACCCGCATCGGAGTAGAAGCATGATGGCAGCGATAAATCCGGAACTGACCGAAGCGGTCCGCTGGTTCACCCGGGAAAAGGAAATCATGAGCGGGATACTGCTGGCGTGCGGAGCCGGGGAAAGGACAGCGTATGCGATTGACGGCGAAGTCCGGGAGGACAGCGTTTTTGATCTTGCAAGCCTGACAAAGCTGTTTACCGGCCTGTGCGCTATGAAACTGAAAGAAGAAGGCCTGCTGGATATCAGCAGGTCTGTTTTCTCTTATGATCAACGGTTCAGTTTTCTTCGGGATGTGACGGTAGGACAGATTATGAGCTTTACCCGGGAACTTTGTACGCCCGGGCGCATTGACGCATGCCAAAGCCGGGAGGAGGCTCTTACCTGCCTGTTCGGCACGGCTTCCATCGGAGAACCGAAGAGACGGGCTTATTCGGATATTCCATCAATGGTACTGAAGTATGTGCTGGAAGCCGCAGCAAGCCTGCCTTTCATGGACTGTGTCCGGAAGACGGTGCTGGAGCCGGCAGGGATGAAGGAAACCTGGGCCCGGGTGCCGGAGGAGCGGATCGGGGACTGCCTGAGCTATGACGGGGAATACCGGATTGAAGGTGAAAAGCGGGTTCACCGGGCCGGACTGAAACCCGGCGTTCCGCATGATCCGAAGGCGGCGGTCATCCAGCGCGGTACGGAAGATCTGTGCGGGCACGCGGGCCTGTTTTCCACCGGCAGCGATATGGTTCGGTTCTGCCGGGCGGTGCTGGAAGAAAAGATTGTCAGCAGAACTTCCCTGCGGGAGATGGCTGTGAACAGGACCGGGTACCGCAGACCGGACGGGACCTATACGCAGTACCTGGGTTATCAATGCTATGTACGGCATCCGCAGCAGTATTATTCGGAAATTCCCCGGTATATGGGGCGGCAGGCTTTCGGGAATGCCGGATTCACGGGCAATCATCTGTCAGTCGATCCGGAACATGGGATATTTACGCTGTTCCTGGGAAACCGGGTGAAGGAACGACTGACGGTACTGCTGCCGGAGGCGGGAAAATCGCTGGAAGACTACGGGCTGAATGCGGACGGAAGCGGGAAGTATCTGTGGCTGAACGCGGACGGAACAAGCGTGCTGATTCCGTCTTCGGTGAAGTATGTACATCAGAAAGACGAGCATTTACATAAAGCTGTTGCGAAAGTGCTGGGACTGAAGGAAATCCCGTTTGATGAGAGTGAAGAGCTGTAAGTGAGACGATAAATCGGCGGGGTTGAAATCGACAACGAAATGTGATACACTCTGTAGGTCAAAGAAAGTCAGAAAAGCAGACGCTTTGACAAAGGGAGGGATTATCATGCGGCTCAGCGATTCAATAGAACAATTTATCAAAGACCTGCTGAAGGAAGAGTCCACGGAAGTTGAACTGAAACGTAACGAGCTGGCAGAGTATTTCGGCTGCGCTCCGAGCCAGATCAACTATGTGCTGGCGACCCGGTTCTCTCCGGATCACGGCTATCTGACGGAAAGCCGCAGAGGGGGCGGAGGCTATATCCGGATCGTACGGGTTGTACGGAGCGGAAGCCAGCGCCTGATGTACCTGGTGAATGACCGGATCGGTGACAGCCTCAGCGAGGATGAATGCATCCGGCTTATCAGCCAGTTAAAAGACCAGCAGATCGTGACCGTGGATGAGGCATCGCTGATGGCAGCGTCTGTCAGTTCCCGGGCGTTGAGTGTTCCCGTGCCGGACGCGCTGAAGGATGCCATGCGCGCGAAGATGATGAAGTCGATGCTGATGACGATTGCAGCGCGGAACAGAGAGTGATCGGAGAGCCGCAAGGAAACGCACGCGTCAGCGCTCCCTTCGGCCCGAATCCATTAAGCATAAAGAGAAAAGAGGCGAGAAGAATGCTGTGCGAAGAATGTCATGTAAATGAAGCGAATTTTACGGTTTCCGTAGTATCGGGAGAGGAAACCACGGTCCGGCATCTGTGTGCTGACTGCATGAGCCGGATGAACGCGGACCTGATGAAAGGCAGCGTGCGGAATCTGCTGAGCACAGTGCTCAGCGCCATCCGGGCGACCGCTGAAAATGAAGACAGAAAGGAATTTTCCATGCCCATATTCGGACGTTTTACCCAGAAAGCCCAGCAGACACTGACGCTCGCACAGCGGATCGCCGGCGAGCTTCAGCAGCCGTATGTCGGAACAGAGCATATGCTGCTGGCCTTACTGAAGACCGATGCATCCGTTCCGGAGGCGGTCAGCAGCCGCATGAGTTACGACTCGATTGTGGCGGAACTGAAAGAGCACCTGAAGGGGATCAACGCATCGGATGAGACCCGGGGGCGGATCGAACTGAGCCCGCGGGCCAAGAAGACGCTGGAAAACAGCATCATGGAAAGCCAGAAGCTTGGCCAGAACTATGTGACGGTGGAGCATCTCTGGCTGGCCTTGCTGGGAAATGACGACGGTGTAGCCGGCGGCCTGTTCCGAAAGGCGGGGATCGATCTGTCCGCTGCCCGTGAACAGCTGCTTCGCCAGATGCGAGAGAATGCCGGAAACGAAGACCAGCCGCGGCGGATCCCCGGCTTTATGCCCTTCGCCCCGGCAAAGGGACGCCCGGGAAACGGAAACGAAAAGAGCCTGCTGGAACGTTTCAGCAGGGATTTAACTGCTGCAGCGGAGAAAAACGAATTGGATCCGGTTATCGGCCGGGAGACTGAAATCATGCGGATCATCCAGATTCTGATCCGGCGAACCAAGAACAATCCGGTTCTGATCGGTGAGCCGGGCGTCGGAAAGAGTGCGGTGGCGGAGGGCCTCGCCCAGCGGATTGTGCAGGGCAATGTGCCGGAACTGCTGCTTGGGAAACGGGTGATGAGCCTGGATATCGGCAGCATGGTAGCCGGGACCAAGTACCGGGGCGAGTTTGAGGAACGGCTGAAAAACGTTATGGATGAACTGCATAAGGCCGGGAACGTGCTGCTGTTCATCGATGAGATCCATACGATCATCGGGGCCGGCGCGACGGAGGGCAGTCTCGACGCGGCAAACATCCTGAAGCCGGCTCTGTCCAGGGGTGAAATTCAGTGTATCGGCGCAACGACACTGGATGAATATCGCAAACATATCGAAAAAGATGCGGCACTGGAACGCAGGTTCCAGCCGGTCGTGGTCGGCGAACCGACGGCGGAGGAAACGCTGTCCATTCTCTATGGCCTGCGTGACCGGTATGAAGCGCACCATAAAGTGAGAATCACGGATGAGGCACTGGCTGCAGCGGTCAAGCTGAGCGATCGCTATATTCCGGACCGTTACCTGCCGGACAAGGCGATCGACCTGATGGATGAGGCAGCAAGCCGTGTGCGGATTGCCGCCTGTACCGCGCCGCCGGATGTGCGGGAGCAGGAGAAACGACTGGAAGCCGTGCTGATCGAGAAAAAGGAAGCGATCTCACACCAGGACTTTGAGAAGGCAGCGGCTCTGCGGGATCAGGAGCGGAACATCAATCGCGAGATTGAAGAGAAACGCGCAGAATGGAATCGGGCACAGAGTACTGCCCGGGATACGGTGACGGAAGAGGATATCAGCCAGGTGGTTTCCCAATGGACCGGTATTCCGGTATCCCGAATGACGGAACAGGAAGCCCAGCGGCTGGTGCGGCTGGAGGAAACGCTGCATAAGCGGCTGATCGGCCAGGAAGAAGCCGTCAGCGCCGTGGCACGGGCAATCCGGCGGGCAAGAGCCGGACTGAAGGACCCGAAGCGGCCGATCGGCAGTTTTATTTTCCTCGGACCTACAGGCGTCGGAAAGACGGAACTGTGCCGCGCACTGGGCGAGGCCATGTTCGGGGATGAAGACTCGGTGATCCGGCTTGATATGTCCGAATATATGGAAAAGCACACGGTATCCCGCCTGGTCGGATCTCCCCCCGGGTATGTCGGCTATGAGGAAGGCGGACAGCTGACGGAAGCCGTCCGGCGGAAACCGTACAGCGTGGTGCTGCTGGACGAGGTGGAGAAAGCGCATCCGGATGTTTTCAATGTGCTGCTGCAGATTCTTGAAGACGGGCGGCTGACAGACAATACCGGCCGCGTGGTTTCCTTCAAGAACACGATCGTCGTGATGACCTCGAACGCGGGGGCCCATGTGATCGGCAACAGCCGGGCTATGGGTTTCGGCGCTTCGCCGAAGGGGGAAGTGCGTGACTATGAAGCGATGAAGGAATCCGTGATGAAGGAGGTCAAGGACCTGTTCCGGCCGGAATTCATCAACCGAGTAGATGAGCTGATTGTCTTCCATTCCCTGAGTGAAGAGGAGATCCGCCGAATTACGGAGCTGATGCTGAAGCAGGTGGCGGACCGGCTGGAAGAGCAGGAAATCCGGCTGACATGGGATGAGCGTGTGACGGAAAAACTCGCGAAGGACGGGTATGATCCGAAATTCGGCGCCAGACCGCTGCGCAGGCTGATCCAGCGCACGGTAGAGGATACGCTGAGCGAAGAACTGCTGACCGGTCAGGTTCGCCTGGGTCAGGAGATTACATTGACGGTGAAGGATGACAAGGTCGTGATCACGGGGAAGGAAACGGCCCCGCCGGAGCAGACGGACACGGCTGAGCAGGAGACAGAACCGGGAAAGGAGGCAGAACCGGTTGGCTAAACTTTATTTCCGATACGGCGCTATGGGGTCCAGCAAGACGGCAAACGCGATTATGGTGCAGTACAATTACCGGGAAAGAAACCAGAAGGTTCTGATGGTCAAGCCTCAGCTGGAAAACCGGGACGGCGCCAGGATCATCCGGTCCCGCAGCGGACTGGAAACGGAATGCGTCTTTGCGGAAGAACTGGAAGGGATGGATTTGACAGGATATGACTGCGTGATCGTGGACGAGGCGCAGTTTCTGACGAAGGCACAGGTGGAATATCTGGTCCATATTGTGGACGACCTCGGGATTCCGGTGATCGCCTACGGACTGCGGGCGGATTTCAAGGGGAATTTCTTTGAAGGAAGCATGTGGCTGATGGCCTGGGCGGACACGATCGAAGAGGTTAAGACGATCTGCTGGTGCGGCAAGAAAGCAATCTGCAATGCAAGGGTTGTGGACGGCAAGGTGGCCCGGGAAGGCGAGCAGATCGTGCTCGGCGGGGACGAACAGTATGTGAGCCTTTGCCGGAAACACTGGCGCGCGGGAGATCCGGGAAAATTCAAAGGATTGAATTTTAAAGATTAAGGAGGGAAATGCAATGCTGGAGGAACTGAAACAAAAGGTCTATGAGGCGAACATGCTGCTGCCGGCTTACCATCTGGTCACATTTACCTGGGGGAACGTGTCGGGCATTGACCGGGAAAAAGGGCTGTTTGTGATCAAGCCGAGCGGTGTACCCTATGAGGAACTGAAGCCGGAAGACATGGTGGTCATTGATCTGGACGGAAACAAGGTGGAAGGGGAGATGAATCCTTCTTCGGACACGCCGACCCACGCAGAGCTGTACCGCCGTTTTAAGGAGATTGGCGGTGTGGTTCATACTCATTCCCGCTGGGCAACGATCTGGGCCCAGAGCGGCCGGGATATTCCCGCCTACGGAACGACACATGCTGATTATCTATACGGAAACATACCCTGCTGCAGGGATCTGACGAGGGAAGAGGTGGAACGCGCATACGAACTGGAGACCGGAAAGGTGATTGCGGATCACTTTGAAAAGAACGGGATCAACCCGAAGCATATGCCGTGCGTGCTGGCCAGACATCACGGCCCCTTTGCCTGGGGCAAGGATGCGCTCGAAGCGGTGCATAACGCCGTAGTGCTGGAGGAAGTGGCGATGATGGCGTGGCACACGGAAGCGCTGCCGCAGAGCCAGCCGAGGGAGAATCTGCCGGAGTATGTGAAAGAGAAGCATTTTATGCGTAAACACGGTCCTAATGCCTACTACGGCCAGAAAAAATGACCATGTTGCATAAAATATTTTGCAAAACAAAAAAAGTGCTTGCAATTTGCGACAAACGCATTATATAATGTCGCCGGTTGAATCCTTCGGGTCTGTGGTTGAAAGCCGATGCCAGTCGCAGGCAAAACGGTCCACGTAATCCGTCCAAAGCGACGGGGAGCATGGTGCGGTCTAGATGTAAGCCCGTCCGGGAGATGATCCCGAGAGAAGTGAGTGAGGGCGCATGAGCGCAGAGCAACCTTCCAGGCGGCGTGTGTGGGGTCAAAGACCAGGTCAGCCGGGGGAATCGCCTATCTATTTTATGGGGGTTACCTAACCATGTACGAAGACAAAACGCTGGTATGCAAAGACTGTGGCGCTGAGTTCGTTTTCACTGCCGGTGAACAGGAATTCTATGCCGAAAAGGGATTCCAGAATGAACCCACCCGCTGCAAGGCCTGCCGTCAGGCTCGCAAGGCCAGCCGTGCTGCCGGCGCGCCGCGCCAGATGTTCGACGCCGTGTGCGCGGAATGCGGAAAGCCCACCCAGGTTCCTTTTGAGCCCAAGGAAGACCGTCCCGTATACTGCAGTGAGTGCTTTGCCGCTCGCCGCGGATAAGGAGAAAAGGAGAAAAAAGACTGTCTCACAGACGAGGCAGTCTTTTTTTCGGCTTTGTTTCTTAATGACGCTATGCTGTTCAGAGGACTACTTTCAAAAAACGGCAACGTGTGTTATTCTGTTTCCGGAAGGAGAAGAAGAACATGACAGTTGAGAAGATCTATTTCGATATGGATGGTGTATTGGCAGACTTTGACAAAGGTGTGAACGAACTGTGCCGGATGAGGGCTACTTCTCAGGATGAAGGGCACGATGAGAAATACGATGACCTGATGTGGGAAAAGATCCGGGGAATCAGCCATTTCTATGACCGGCTGGATCTGATGCCCGGAGCGAAGGAAATGTTTGATCTCCTGTACGAAAAGTACGGGGACAGGTGCGAGATTCTGACCGGGATTCCGAAGGAAAGCAGAGGTATTGTTACGGCGTCGGAGGACAAAATCACCTGGACCCGCCGCATGCTGTCAGAGACAATGAAGATTCATACTGTAAGCAGGAGGGACAAGCAGCAATACTGCACCGGACCGGAGACGATCCTTATCGACGACCGGGATGACACCATCCGGGAATGGCGGGACCTCGGCGGTACCGCTATCCTGCACGCAAACCCGGAGCAGACCATGGCGGAACTGAAACAGCTCGGCGTACTGTAACCGGGAATCGTCAATCTGTTATTCCTTCGTTTCCGATGCTTTCCGGATGACGGAAATGATTTTTTCCAGCGGTTCCGGCCGGAAGAAGAGGAAACCCTGAACCATTTCGCAGCCGATCCCACGCAGGAACTGATACTGTTCCTCGGTTTCAATGCCTTCAGCCAGGGTGTGGATGCCCATCCGGCGGCACATCTCCGTGATGGATTCCATAATGATGCGGTTGGCGCCGCTGCTGTCATCGAGATGGCGCACCAGTTCCATGTCGAATTTGATTCTGTCGATATGATACTGCCCGAAGACATTCAGGGAGGAATAGCCTGATCCGAAATCATCGAGCCAGAGCCGGTAACCGCTTTCATGGATTCTGAGCAGCTGTTCCCGGAAGGAATCGGTTGCCAGTGCCAGATCCTGTTCCGTAATCTCCACGATGATCATGTTTTCGGGAACGTCATACTGCGCTGCTGCCCGGTTAAGCACACCGGCAATATCAGCATAATCAAAGTCCCGGGCGGAGAAATTAACGGAAACGGGGATTTCCGACAGCCCGCCTTCTTCCCGGAGACGGAATTCACGGCAGATCTGCTCAACCATATACAGATCCAGCCTGTGCAGCAGATGATACCGTGAAAGAACCGGAATAAACTGCCCGGGAGAGATTACGCCACGGACCGGATCTATCCATCGGGCCAGTGCTTCCAGATTGGCAATTTTTTTTGTGGAGGTCTCCAGAATCGGCTGATAAAAAACCCTGATCCAACCGTTCTGCATGGCCTCGTCGAAATGCTGGATGATATATTGACTGATTTGGTTCTCGCTGTCATCCTCGGGAGAATAGTGACGGCAGACAACGTTCAGATCGTCCCCGATCTTCTTCAGCGTGTTTCTTGCGTACTGTGCTCCTTCCGCGGCCGTCATGTTATCCATCATGACAACGGCGCACTGGATGCCGGTTGATCGGCCGTATGCTTCTTTTTTGATTGTTTCATTGATCTGTCGGACTTTCTGATCGATCCGTTCGTCATATTTGTCAATCACGATGAAGTGATCGCCTTCTCCGCGGCCCACCAGAGCGCCCGGGAAAGCAGCGCAGAGCGTGTGCGCGGTCAGCCGCAGGAGGTCATCCCCTTTGGTATAACCGTATTCCGTGTTGTAAGAGACCATGGAGCGGATATCGAAGTAGAACATGGCAGGCTGAGCCTGCGATGCCCGCAGCATATTCACCCGTTCATCGGCAAACTGGCGGACAAAGATCATGTTGGGAATACCGGTGACCGAATCGTTATAATACTGGTCCTTCTGAAGCCGCTCATAGACGGTCATATCTTTCTGCATCACGCGAATCCTGGCGGCAAGCTTTTCAATCTCATCGTCTGTAGATTCCGTTTCATCGGAGGGGATATCGGCGGTATTGCCACCGGCATCCCTGATCAGCTGATCCATGCCGGAGGACAACTTATTCAATTCCGCATCCAGTACGCGGAAACGCTTTCTGACATTGTGGGTGATCAGGAAGACAAGCACGCCGCCGATCAGCACGGACAGGAAGGTGATGATTGCGATGGAAATAGTATGCCGCCTGACGGTGGTATTGTACCAGTCGGCGTCAAAGTCGATGCCGACAATCCCGGCGACCTTTCCCGACGAATCAAAGACAGGACAGTAGGCACTGTAGAAATTCCCCCAACGGTCTGCCGCCGTCATGCTGTCCACGGCAGGAATGCCCTTTCCGGCCTGAATCAGGGCATCCGTGAGGACGATTTCCTCTCCGAAGGCAGCCGGCTCGTCGGGATCGGGATCCACGGTGAAAACAAATCTGTTTTCGCCGGCCTGTTTCACTGCATAGATGAACCGGATATCCTCGTGGTTTTGGAAGACGATGAGTCTGTCCTCAATATCCCGATAGGTTTCTCCGCCCACATCCTTTTCGGTCAGGGCGGCAAGCGTATCCCCGTCCAACAGTCCGGCGGCCGATTTGACGACATCCAGCATGTTTTTGTTGATCAGGGACCGGACGGTGGTGTTGGACTGGTAAAGGATGATGACGCCGAGCAGCGTGTTTGTCAGGAGCATAAGAAGGCCAAAGGCAAGCACGTAGCGGGATGTAAAGCTCAGTTTTTTGCGTGCCATGCCTTCACTTCCTTAAACAATCCGATTTATCTGATCCGGCGGGGTTATTCAAAACGATCATTTGTCTGCTTCACATTATACCAGAATACGTGAAATGAGAAAAGAGGGCTTTTTTGCCCTCTCAGTTCTTATTGATGAATTGTCTATGGTCAGAAGATTTTCAGATTCTCTTTGGAGGGCTTTCTTTTGCCGCTCTCGATTTCGTGAATCAGGGAGACAATCCGGTCGTTTACGGGGGTAGGAATATTCTTTTTCCTTCCCCAGGTACAGACAACGCCGTTGATCGCATCAACCTCACAGGGTTTGCGTTTCTTCACATCCTGCAGCATGGAGGGCTCGATGGCCGCATGCTTTTTCATGGCAACGGGGAGAATCAGTTTTGCAGCGGCCTTTTTCACGGGATTGGACCAGTAGAAAAGACTGACGATATCTTTGCCCTGAACCGGCGCGAAAGTGATCCCGGCGGCGCGGCCTACGTCAATGACTTCCTTCATACAGCGGACAGCAAGTTCCCGGGCCTGCGGATCTCCGGTCACATCACCGAAGGTACCGCCCATGACAGTGCCCAAACCGGAAAAAGTCGCGTTGATCAGCAGCTTTGACCAGCGGGCACCGAGCAGGTTGCTTTCAATCTCCACAGGGCACATCTTTTCCAGGACAGACCTGACTTTCTCCAGACTACTCTCCGGGACACCGGGCATGCCGCCCATATGGAAGGAAAGACTGTCCGGCTCGGAGGTCAAACAGCTTTCGCCGGGACCGGTCATGGTGGCGCCCCATTCCACGGTGCAGCCGATGGTCCGCGCTGCGCCTATGATTTCGGCGATTTCATCCTCGGGGATACCGTTCTGCAGGGTGACGATCAAACCGTCATCCGTCAGATAGTCCTTCAGGAAGGTAACGACTTCCCGGTTGTTCAGCTGTTTGGTCATCAGGAAGATGATATCGTATCTGCCGGTTATTTCATCCGGAAGCATCGCATGAACGGGGACTTTCATATCCACAGTACCGGTGATATGAGCCCCTTTATCCGACAGGGCTTCCACATGGGCACGGTTCCGGCTGATCAGGTCAATATCGACGTTTTCTTTGGTCAGGTAAGCGCCCAGGACGGTTCCCAGAGAACCGGCGCCGTAGATTGCCGTACGCATTGTTTTTCCTCCAGGGAAGTATTTGAATTCGGAATTCAGAGTTCGGAATTCAGAATGAATCATTGCGGATGCCGTGATACTCTCGAAGAAGATACAGCACACAACGGGAGAGATTATATCACAAAGGGGGATGAAAGCAAACGGAAAAAGATTTTGTTCGCCTTGCAATGGGTGCCTGAAGATTTTATAATAAAAAAAATGAGAAAAGGAGCCGGGAAAATGAACGTGACACAGCTTGCGGAGCAGCTCAGGCGGGACAGCCAGTTCATGAAGGACGTAACCCGCTGGGAAGTGATTCCCGCCCGCCCGGCAAAGACCAGCCCCTTTCCGGAGAGCATGGATCCCCGACTGATTCCCGTATTGAATCAGCGGGGAATCTACAGCCTTTATACCCATCAGGCCAAGAGTCTGGAGGCGACTGCCCGCGGGGAGGACGTCACGGTCGTGACGCCGACAGCCTCCGGAAAGACCATGTGCTACAACCTTCCCGTGCTTTCCGCGATCCTGAAGGATCAGGATGCCCGCGCCCTGTATCTTTTCCCGACAAAGGCGCTCAGCGCCGACCAGGTCAGCGAACTTTACGACATGATTGAGGGCATGGGGGTCGACATCAAAACCTATACCTACGACGGGGATACGCCTGCGGCGGCCCGCCGTGCGATCCGGCAGGCCGGGCATATCGTGGTAACCAATCCGGACATGCTGCATTCCGGGATTCTGCCGCATCACACCAAATGGGTGAAGCTGTTCGAGAACCTGCAGTATATCGTGATCGATGAGATCCATACCTACCGGGGTGTATTCGGGAGCAACCTGGCCAATGTGCTGCGCCGGCTGATGCGCCTGTGTGAATTTTACGGGAGCCGGCCGCAGTTTATCCTCTGCAGTGCGACGATCGCCAATCCGAAAGAACTGGCGGAGACGCTGATCGGCCGGCCGGTGACCCTGGTAGACGAAAACGGCGCTCCGATGGGCGAGCGGCATTTCGTGTTCTACAATCCGCCTGTGGTGAACCGGCAGCTAGGGATCCGCAAGGGTGCTATTCCGATTACCCGATCCATCAGCGGGATGCTGTTGAAAAACGGGATTCAGGCTATTACCTTCGCCCGCTCCCGCCTGACAGTGGAGGTACTGACCCGCTACCTGAAGGATATGGTCCGGGATCCGCTTGGCAACGCCGGAAGGGTGCGTGGATACCGGGGCGGTTATCTGCCCGGCGAGCGGCGGGAGATTGAACGCGGCCTGCGCAACGGGCAGGTGGACGCAGTGGTCTCCACCAATGCGCTGGAACTGGGGATCGATATCGGCGCGCTGGATGCCTGCGTGATGTGCGGCTATCCGGGGACGATTGCCAGCGCCTGGCAGCAGGCAGGCCGGGCCGGCCGACGGCAGGGGACGAGCATCATTTTCTTTATCGCCTCTTCCGCGGCGATTGACCAGTACATCGTCAATCATCCGGACTATCTGCTGACGCAGAGCCCGGAGAATGCCCTTCTGAATCCGGATAACCTGTATATCCTCCTGAGCCACTTCAAATGCGCCGCCTTTGAACTGCCCTTCTCCGACGGGGATCACTTCGGCAATACTAGTTCGACGGAGGAATTGCTGGACTATCTGGACGAACAGGGGATACTGCATCATGTGGATGGGCGGTATCACTGGTCCGCGGAGGATTTTCCGGCCAGCGAGATTTCTCTGCGCTCCGCGGCGGCGGAGAATTTCCTGATCATCGATATCACGGATCCTGCCCATCACCGGGTGATCGGCGAGATGGACCGGTTTACCGCGCCCATGCTGCTGCACGAGAATGCCATCTATATGCATGAGGGCCGTCAGTTCCAGGTGGAAAAACTGGACTTCGACGCCTGCAAGGCCTTTATCCGCAGCGTGGACGTAGGATACTACACAGACGCGGATCTGAACATCAATCTGAGCCTGCTGGACATCGAAAAGGAAGAGGAAACGAAAGCCGGCGGAATCGCCGGACTGGGCGAAATCAAGGTCACCGCACTGGTGACCATGTTCAAGAAAATTCGCTTTGACACCCATGAAACGCTCGGCTTCGGACACGTTCAGCTGCCGGAGACGGATATGCATACCACAAGCATGTGGTGGACGCTGCCGGAGAAACTGGCTTCCAGGGTGCCCAGCGACCGGCTGAAGAACGGAATGATGGGCATCGCGAACCTCCTGCGGATTGTTTGCCCACTGTACCTGATGTGCGCGCCGCAGGATATCGCAGTGGTCTATCAGGTAAAAAGCCCTATCACGGATCAGCCGACCATCCTGCTTTATGATAACTGCCCCGGCGGCATCGGCCTGAGCCATAAAGCCTTCGGTATGAAAGAATTGCTGTTGGAAAAGGCTCTGCAGGTGGCGGAGGACTGTCCCTGCGCTTACGGCTGTCCCTCCTGCGTCGGCCCTGTGGGGGAGATCGGCGAGGACGGGAAGCGCACGGCAATCTGGCTGCTGAAGGAGCTGACTAAATGAACCTGCGGGACAAACTCCGCGCGGTGGACGGGGGCAGTGTGAAGCGGCAGGCGCCGGTTGAGGCAGGAGAAAAGGACTGCCGGCATTTCGCGGTTTACCGTCCGGCGGAAGAATTTCCCGGGGCGTGGGACCTGACGAGAGATACGCTTGCCCTGATGAGTGAAAAGGAGATGCCGGAGAACTTTGATCCCCGGAGGATTCTTTATCTGGATACCGAGACTACGGGGCTGGGCGGAAGCGGTACCGTGGCTTTCCTTGTGGGTATGGGTTTTCTGACCGATGAGGGTTTTGAGGTACATCAGTTCCTGATGCGGGACTATCCGGAGGAGCCATATCTGCTGAAGCATGTGGCGAACGGGCTGGGGAAGTTCGATGCGCTTTGTACATTCAACGGAACGACTTTTGATGTGCCGCTGCTGGAGAGCCGTTTCCTGATGAACCGGATGGACCGGACGTGTCTGGATCTGCCGCATCTGGATCTGCTGCATATGTGCAGGCGGCTGTGGAAACTGCGGCTTGGACGGTGCAACCTGGGCCGGCTGGAGGAGGTTGTGCTGGGGAAACCCAGACAGGATGACCTGCCAGGCAGCGAGGTGCCCCAGCGGTACTTTACCTATCTGAAAACAAAACAGATGTCCCTGCTGGACGATATCCTGAAGCACAACGCACAGGATATTGCCAGCTTATGTGTGCTTCTCAACCATATGGCGGACCTGTATCTCCATCCGGAAAAGATCCGGTTCAGCGAGGATGTGTATTCCATGGGCCGGGCACTGGAACGGATCAACAAGACGGAAAATGCCCGGCACTGCTACCGGCTGGCCCGGAAGGGACGCATGGGCGATTCGGCAGGAGCGGCGCTGGCGACCAGTTACCGCCGCAGCGGGGAGAGGGAAGAGGCTGCGAAGATCTGGCGGGAAATGATTCACGAGCGAAGGGGCGGCATTACGCCCTATGTGGAGCTGGCGAAGTATGAGGAACATCTCCGCAGGGATCCTTCCGCCGCGCTGAAACTGACCGAGCAGGCACTGGCCCTGCTCAGCGAGCCTGCTCTCCGGGAAAGCGAAACTGTACAAGAAACAAAAAATGAGTTACAATACCGCCGTCAACGATTAACACGCAAGCTGAAGGAGCAAAAGATCGATGGGATTCATGACGGGACTTAAAGCCAACAAGGCGTACCGCCTGCAGAAGAGCGGACAGACGGAGGAAGCCATTAAGATTTATGAGGAAGCGTTCGCGGAAGGACTGAATGATCCGCGGTACGTTCTTTCCTATGCCTTGCTGATTATTCGCAAAGGTGAATATCAGAAAGCGAAGGAATTCCTGGTGAAGCATCAGAAGGCACCGGGTATGACGCCGGACCAGAGGGTTACGCTGCTGGTGGATTACGCTGCGTGCTGCTTCCGCCTCGGCGATATCGACAAGGGTATCAACACGCTGGAACAGCAGCACCGCAAGGGAGAGACCGGGCTGATTTATCAGACGCTGGGCTACCTGTATGTGGAAAAGTATGACGCGGCCAACAAGCCGGAGTTTCCGCCGGAAGAAGATTCCGCGGAGATGCAGGAGGCCGGAGAATCTGCAGAAGCAGAAGATACTGCGGAAGATTCCGTTTCGGGAGAGGCGGAACCCGCGCAGCAGCCTGAGCAGGAAACTGTGGATGAACACACAGCGCCGGAGGCTGCTGCTGACGAAAAACAGCTTTCTCCCCGGGAGGCCTGGGACGCAGGCGTGGAGAAGGCGGAGGCCTTTATCAGGGCGAGTCTGGAATATGACGACGAAGATCCGATCTGCCTGGATAACATGGGCCAGTTCCTTTACCGGGTCAAAGAGGACCGGGCCGGCGCAAAAGAATGGTTCGAAAAGGCGCTGGCAATCAAAGACAGCCAGATTGACACCCTGTATTTCCTGAGCCGCTATGACGAGGAAGCAGGGGATCAACAGGCTGCCCTGGAGAAGCTGGAGAAGGCGGTTCTGGGCCGTTTCTCCCCGTTGAATTACTGCAGCAAGGAAGCAGTGGAAAAAGAGATTTTAAGACTGAAGGGAGTCAACTGATATGAGCGAACAGGACAGAACGACAGAAGCGGCCGACGCGGCGCAGCAGGCGGCGGAAACGGCCGAAGCGACACAGCAGCCGGCATATGAAGCGGTACAGCAGCCGGCCGCAGAAGCACAGGCCGCGAACGCGGAAGAACAAACCGCAAAAGGCAAAAAGAAGAAAAAAGAAAAGGTGAAGAAATCCTTGGGCATGGAGATCCTCAGCTGGGTATGGACATTGCTGATCGCGTTCGCGGTCGCCATGGTGGTCCGTGCCGTGATCTTCGAGCCCGTGCGCGTGGACGGCCACTCGATGGATGATACGCTTGCGGATCAGGAGATTATGCTGGTTTCCAAGTTTGACTACAACTCCGTGTGGTTCAGTTTTCCATGGCAGAGCAACGAGGCAAAGGAAAACGCTCCGCGCATTAATCTTTTCGGCAACCCGAAGCAGTTTGACGTGGTGATCTGCCGTTATCCCGGCCGGGGAGATACCAATTTTGTGAAGCGTGTGATCGGCCTGCCCGGGGATAAGGTCAAACTGGAGAATGGCCAGCTTTATGTCAACGGAACCGCGTATGAAGAACCTTATGTGAACGACGAATACCGCAAGGGGTCGCTCAACACAATGGATGAGTACACGGTGCCGAAAAAAGGCGACGGGTTTACCGTCCACTTTGAGGATAACCGTTATTCCTTCCTGCTGAACGGGGAAAGGTGGTCTCTCAGCAACTCTGTTATGAAGTGCAAAGATGAAGCCGGCAAGGCGCTGACCATCAAGGACGGCGGCAGGACCTTTGTGTACGACGGAAAAACATATAACCAGGATGACCAGGAACATGCCGAAGAACTGGCGAAGCTGCTGACATCCATCTCCGACAAATCTTTTACCGTTGATGAGGATTACTACTTCGTGATGGGTGATCACCGGAACAATTCCAATGACAGCCGCAGCCAGGGTGCAATCGACCGCAGCATGATCATCGGCCATGTGCGCCGGGTGGTCTTCCCGTTTGGCAACTGGAGAGGCGTACCCAACGGCCTGGAGGTCAAGACCAACTGATCATTCTTTCCGGAGAATCCGAATCATGACGCCGTCAGGGATGCCTTCGACCGTCGCGGAGAGAGATGACGTTTCCCAATCAGCCAGCAGAGGGCTGTCCGTTACGATCGATGGCGTGAAACCGGTTTCCCAGGTTCCCTGATTTTCGACGAAGATCCGGCAGACGTTTCCGTCGCAGTCCGTTCCTTCGAGCATATAACGGGCGGAGAGGAACGTGCGACCGTCCTTGCTGACGGTCTGCGTATCCACTCCTGTTCCGATTACATGCCCGCTGAAATACGGTCCTGAAGCTTCGGCGGTAAAGGGAATCATGATAATCTGCTTTGTTGACCCGGTCACGCTGACCGGGTCATTGCATTTGACTTTGATTTCCATCAGCTGTTCATTTTTTTTCATGATCAATCTCCGTTATGATCTCTGAATTTTTTTCCGCTGTTTATCGGCATACATGTTCTGATCCGCTTCGGTGAGATGACGTCTCAGATCGCCGCCTCCCGTCATGGTGCTGTGGCCCAGGGAAACGGAGAGCGGGTTGGAGTCGATACTGTACTTGCTCTGGGCTTCCCGGATCCGGCCGACCAGGCGCTCAGTTTCTTCAGCACCGATGCCTGGCAGGAACGCAGCGAATTCGTCACCGCCGGTACGGAAGATCAGGGCTTCCTTCGGCAGGCAGCCGCGAAGAACGTCGGCGCAGGTCCGGATATAGTCGTCCCCGGCAATGTGGCCGCAGGTATCGTTCACGCGCTTCAGATGGTCGCAATCCGCGATGATGATGCTCAGCGGATCAGGGGCACCGAATTCGATCTGCGCCAGGTATTCCGTATAGTAGCTTCGGTTATAAACCCTGGTCAGCTGGTCTGTGATGTAGCGTTCCCGCAGTTTCCGGCGCATTTGCTCCTGCTCGGTTACGATGTTGATCAGGGCGATAATTCCGCGAACCCGGCCATCTTCATAAAACAGCGGTTCCTTGATGATTTGCAGAAATTCCTGCTCCCCGTCGTTTTCCTCAATGATATAGGATTTACCGATCCCCGTCCGGACAAGCTCCAGATCAGACTCCAGCGCTTTCCGGGCGTTTTCCTTATCTTTGCGGATATCCAGATCCGTCTTGCCGCGAATGGTCCAGTTCGGGTCGTTGTCAGTGTTCAGATGATGCCAGGTCTGGGAGGAGAAAACGTAGCGGCCCCGGTTGTCCTTCAGATAGATGTTTGCGGGCAGGGACTGGAGCATCCGGGAAAACTCGGTAAAGGAAACGGAACTGACCAGCTGTTCCGCGTTCGAAAGACGGTTTTTCAGTACAGTTTCACGAACCGGCTTTTCGATGCAGTCCACTACGACACCGCCCAGAAAGGCTTCATCTTTTTCGATATGATCATTGTCGGTCAGAATCAGAATCGGGAAAGCCAGCAGGTCGCTGTTCCTGTTGTTGACAAAGCGGATCAGTTTTTTAATCCCGGGGATCCCGGAAGGCGTGTCGATCAGTACGGCGGAGAGGAGCTCGCCGCTCTCCATGATGGAAACGGCGGCTTCCGCCGAATATACTTCTCTGATGGATCCATCCAGCGGCAGTGGCGTGGCGGACGTATCCGCTCCGCTGCGGATCAGCAGATAGCTTTTCATCCTTTACCGCCTCGCTTTTTATTTTTCCTGGACAAGGTCCGCGATTTTGTTCCCTTTTTCATCGGAAATATAGGGTTTTGAACCGGAACGCTTCGCAGTGATATAAATCTGGTCGCCGACGTTGAGGTTCATCCAGTCGTTTTCGTCTAAGCGATAGGTTTCAGAGGGCTTTTTTTTCTGTGTGTGCTCCACGGTGAAACGGTAGGCTTCGGAACGCTGCCCTTCGCGCTCGTTGTCCGCAAGGGTTACCTCCGGCCAGGCGGTATTATGGTCATCTCCGGAGGCGGTCACGTCCCGGGAAGGCGTCCAGCGCCAGATATTATAGTAATATTTTGTCGCATAACGCGCCACCGATCGGTAAACCGGCTGCTTTACCGTCTCGGTGTAGTACTCTGTGGTATAGACCGGACGTTCGTGCGGAACCTCGGAGAAAGTACCGTTGCCGTTGTCGGAATAGGTGTAATAAGTCTCATAGTGATCGACGACCTGGCGGGAGCGCTGAACCTGTACGTTCTCGTAATGGTCAAGTACCTGATCATAATGATGAATTTCTTTTTTTGCGTCGGTTTTCTCCGCACCGGCGGGCAGTTCCCAGCCGGATTCGCTGTACATCCGGTTCTCTTCGATATTGATGTTCCGGACCCAGTTCAGGGCGGTAACCGTCAGGTCTCCGGCGGTCTTGTTTCCGTTCATGAACACGAAGATGCCGACAATGACCAGCAGGATTGCCAGGATGATGACCAGCGGCTTGCGGGACGGCTTTTGTGAGGGCCGGTTCCCGGACTGCGCGGCAGCTTCCGCGGCTTCGCGGGCCTTCTTTTTTTCCAGCATCTTGAAGTAGTTGCTCTCGGAATCCTCCCGGCTGGCGCCGCAGTTGCCGCAGAACTGCGCGTTGTCGCTGTTCAGCGAATTGCAGAAGGAACAGTACCAGTCCGGATTTTTGCTGACATATTTCGCCTGCTCCTCGCTGAGATACTCAACATCCGAACGGTCGTTTTCTTCCCGGGTCTCCCCTTCAGCATAGTCTTTCATATAAAACTGAACGTCTCCGCGGGCCCGGCCGCAGGAAGGACAGTTGACCACGTCCCCGCGGACTCCTTTGGAGCCGCAGAACGGGCAGTCCCAGTATCCCATGACAAGCTTCGACATATAGTAAGATCTCCTTTACCCGGTCAGTCGATTTGAAAGATGGTTTTGCTTATCCAATTTTACATTGGAATGCCGTTCGCGTCAACGATTCCCGATCTCTCATTTACAAATGCCTTTTTTTCCTGTAAAATAAACCTGTTTATTACGAATTGACAAGACCTTGTCCGTACAGGAAATAGTAACGATTCAGGAGGAATAACCAATGAAAAAGATCATAGCATTACTGACCGTTCTGGCTCTTCTGCTGGCCCTCTCCGTGCCGGCGGCTTTTGCCGAGAAGGAAGCGGGAACGATGGTCACCGCGGTCCTCTATGACATCTCGACGATGGACGTGGCGCACACGACGGACAACTATCTTATACCGATGAACGTGTTTGACCGCCTGTTTGAAAGCCGGCCGGAGAACGGGGCCAGCAAGATCGTGAACAGCCTGTGCACCGACTACAGCGTCAGCGAGGACGGGAAAACCTACAATTTCACGCTGAAGGACGGGGTGGTCTTCTCCAATGGCAGCGCGCTGACGGCCTCCGATGTGAAATACAGCTTTGAGCGGCTGCTGAAAATCGCCGACAAGAACACGGATATTCCGCTGGAAGTCGTCGGCGGCGAAGCTGTGATGAAGGGCGAGACGGATTCCCTGGAAGGCTTCACGGTGACGGACGATACGCATTTCTCCGTAACGCTGAACAATGCGAACGCCGGATTCCTGGCGGAACTGAGCGCACCGGCCATGTCGATCGTCGACGCCGAAACGACGGAGCAGGTAAAGAACTTCGGTGTGGATCCCGCGGACACTATCGGCACCGGCCCCTACATTGTGACCGAATGGATCGCCAATGACCACTATACGCTGGTATACAATCCTAAATACCATGGCGAGGAGCCGAGCGTGAAGAAGCTGGTGGTGAAGGTTATCCCGGACGCCAACACGCAGAACCTGATGTACCAGAACGGCGAGCTGGACCTGATCGACCTGAAGAGCATGGACAGCATGATTGTGGAAAACACCTATAAGACACAGTACGCGGACCGGATTGTCAGCACGCCGGATGTGGGGCTGGCCTTTATCATTATGAATGAGAACAACCAGTACCTGAAGGACGTCAATGTGCGGAAAGCTATCGGGATGGCCATCGATATCGACTCCATCATCAAAAACATCTACAACGGAAACGCAAAGCGGGAATACTGCCTCATTCCTTCCGGTGTCTGGGGCCACAACGGTGAGCAGACGAGCTTCCCGTATGATCCGGACCAGGCCCGGGAGCTCCTGCAGCAAGCCGGATATAAAGACGGTGACATTTCCTTTGAATTTTCAATGGACTCCACCATGGACAGCAATATCCAGCTGGTTTACCAGTTCATCAGCCAGGAACTGAAAAAGGTCGGGATCAATGCCAATATCAAGTCCTACGACAAAGCCTCGTATCTTGCGAAGCGGAATGCCAGCGAGATGGATTGCTTTATTGCCCGCTGGGGCATGGACTACAACGACCCGGCCAACATCATGTTCACCTTCTTCGGCAACGCGCAGAACAGTGCTCTCCGCAGCGAGAACTATCCGAACACCGAAGTGATGGCCCGGGTTGCCGCCGCTTCCGCTATCGTGGACGATGCCGAACGGGAAAAAGAGTATCAGGCGCTGGACGAGAAGATTATCGTGGAGGATGCCGCGTGGGTTCCGATGTATTCCACGCTGCATCTGTACTGCATCGGCGACCGGGTGCAGAGCTTTACGCCCCAGTGGGCCGGGTTCACGGATTTCTATGCGACGGACGTCGTGCTGAAGTAATTGGGGGCTTTCCGCAAGGAATCGCACGCGCACCGCGGGCGGTGTGCCGCCTCGCGCACCGCGCGCGACATCGCCCAACCCCCTTTGGCCGCGATCTGAAGGTTGAATATATGGTATATGAGTAGTTTGAAGGGAATTATATGGCCCGTACATTACTGAAGCGGTTTTTGCAGGCTATCGGCGTCATGCTTGGCGTGGCGCTGATCCTGTTTATTATGTTGCGCATTGTTCCCGGCAATCCGATTGAGACCCTGAATGGCGAGCATGCCAATCAGGCGACCGTTGAACGGATGACAGCGGAGCTCGGCCTGGATCAG
>Ga0265298_10002652_pt1 | contig 24538 bp, 20 predicted proteins | sample AusTroGonzalo_MG_3_FD_193486 | JGI IMG/M metagenome (GOLD analysis project Ga0265298, IMG submission 193486) | Bovine rumen microbial communities from tropical cattle in Woodstock, Queensland, Australia - Gonzalo_01 | ecosystem: Host-associated > Mammals > Digestive system > Stomach > Rumen ...
CCTCGTTTTTGAGTGCCGAGGCGAGCACTATATTTCTTTATATTATGTTAGTCCATTTATTTGTTATTCTCTTCACCATCTCGCGACCATCGTGTACGTCACTGTAGGGCCTTTGAACTAACATACATACACAAAAAAGCGTGAAAATCATTTGCTCTTCACGCTCCTTGAGGCCTTCGCATTGCCCGAATAAAGTAGAATAACAACAGAAATCCACGCCCGATATGCATAACCCACCCGCCCAGTTGCGAGCGTGGATTGAAATACATATCCTCGAGGACATTCATTGTTGCTGTCTGGACTTTATTCTTATGAAAGTTGCGAAGTTTCAAGGAGTCGCAAACAACGTTTCAATAAACGCCTTTATTATGTCCCCCTATTTAACGTCTAAGAGCTGACGGAAGATTATAACGAAATCTCCAAACGATGTCCTATTAATTGGTTTGTAGCCAAATAAACAATGCTATAAACCTTATCTAATTCTTCAAAAAACGCATACCATGTAGTACGACTGCTTTTGCGATACTAAACGACTTCTTTCATCTAAACATGGCTCTAATGCGAGGTTCCAAATATGCCATGGCTTCGTCAACAGTATAGTATTGACGTTGCTGCGTTACCGAACCGAAAGATTCAGTACCAATCGGCATTTCTTTTAGTTCTTGCGTTTTCATTTTTGTTTGCATTTAGTATGTTACCCCCTATTTAACGTCTAAGAGCTGACGTCCGCGTTTATACCCTGCGGCAGGGATGCCGGTATTTCTACCATTTTGTCTTTGCATACATTTTGCGGCGCAAAATTACAAAAAAGATTTTATATATGCAAGTTTTTGCAGAAGATTTGTCCAAAATAATCATAAATTTACAAATTATTTGCGTATTTCAAAAAAAAGCAGTACCTTTGCAGCCGTTTTGAAAACAGACAAATTGTAAATTCATATATGGCAAATTATCAGAAATTGACTCCTCGAGGCGAGGATTACTCCAAATGGTACAACGAATTGGTAGTGAAAGCGGACTTGGCGGAACAGAGTGCAGTACGCGGATGTATGGTTATCAAACCCTATGGCTATGCCATCTGGGAGACCATTCAGGCGGAGCTGGACCGTCGTTTCAAAGAGCAGGGTGTGAAAAACGCCTATTTCCCGCTTCTTATCCCGAAGTCATTCCTCAGCCGTGAGGCGGAGCACGTGGAAGGCTTTGCGAAAGAGTGCGCCGTGGTGACGCACCACCGCCTGATGAACGACCCGAACGGTCGCGGCGTAGTGGTTGATCCGCAGGCCAAGCTGGAGGAGGAACTGATCATCCGTCCGACCTCGGAGACGATTATCTGGAGCACGTACAAGAACTGGATTTCGTCCTACCGTGACCTGCCTATCCTATGCAACCAGTGGTGCAACGTGATGCGCTGGGAGATGCGTACGCGTCTGTTCCTGCGCACGGCGGAGTTCCTCTGGCAGGAGGGTCACACGGCTCATGCCACCAAGGAGGAAGCCGAGGACTACGCACGCCAGATGCTGGATGTGTATGCCGATTTCGCAGAGAACGTGATGGCTATTCCGGTGCTCAAGGGCGTCAAGAGTCCGAACGAGCGTTTCGCCGGCGCACTCAACACCTACTGCATCGAAGCTATGATGCAGGACGGCAAGGCGCTGCAGGCCGGTACAAGCCATTTCCTCGGACAGAATTTCGCCAAGAGTTTCGATGTGCAGTTCCTCAACAAGGAGAACAAATATGAGTACGTATGGGCTACCTCATGGGGCGTTTCGACACGTCTGATGGGTGCGCTCATCATGACCCACTCCGATGACAACGGACTCGTTCTGCCGCCGCATCTGGCACCGATTCAGGTGGTTATCGTACCTATCTTCAAGAAAGAGGAAGACCTGGCCAAACTGATGGTCAAGCTGAACCCGATAGCCGACGAGCTGAAGGCACTCGGTATCCGCGTCAAAGTGGATACAGACGAGAAATACACGCCGGGCTACAAGTTCGCAGACTACGAGCTGAAGGGTGTGCCGGTTCGTCTGGCAATGGGCGGCCGCGACCTGGAGAACGGCACGATTGAGATTGCCCGCCGCGACACGCAGACCAAAGAGACCATCTCGATAGACGGCATCGTGGAGACGGTGAAGAACCTGCTGGAGGAGATTCAGAAGAACCTGCTGCAGAAAGCCCTTGATTTCCGCATCGCCAACACCCGCGAGGTGAACAGCTATGAGGAATTCAAAGAGGAGCTGAAGAAAGGCGGTTTCCTGCTGGCTCACTGGGACGGCACCGCCGAGACCGAACAGCGCATCAAGGACGAGACAAAAGCCACCATCCGCTGCATCCCGTTGGCAGACCTGCCCGGATATAAAAACGAGCCGGGTACCTGTATGGTAACCGGCAAGCCGAGTGCGGGACGCGTGGTGTTCGCGCTGAACTACTAATTCCTATTTCTTTATCTGGAAGGGGAAAGACCCGATCAGATTATTCTCGCAGAAAAACTCGATTACGTAGAATCCTTTCTGCACTGCATACGACTCATCGAATGTACAATAACAGGTACCGTTATAGGCCTCACCGCTGTACTCGATGGGTTGTATGAGTGTATATGCAATCTCCTGATCCTCAAAGGAGAAGAGCGCATTCTCGCGTTCGCCGATGAGCACACCCGACGGGTCGGTCACACGGGCGTAGAGGTCCTTCATGCCCGGCGTGCAGGTGATGTTTTTCGCAATCACATAGTCGAACTGCAACTTGCGTACATTGGCGGCAATGCGGGTCTTGTGGTCCGCTTTGTTGAGGGTCGTGAGCTGGCAGGAAATGACTTCCAGCATCGAGGCACGCGACACCGTTTCCGTCAGTTGCGAGTTGGCGCTTGACAGTTCGCTATTGGCGTCCGCCAGCTGGCGGTTGTTCATCGTCAGCTGCTGGTTCTCCTCCGTCAGACGCGCGTTGGTGGCGTTGAGGCTGTCTATCTGGCGCACGTAATCCTTCATCACGGCGCGCACCGTCGCCAGCTCTTTCTTCAACTCGGCGATTCGGCGTGCGTTGGACGCCTTGGTCTGACGCAGTTCCTCCAGCAAATCCTGCACACGCTGCTGCTCACGGCTGAGCAAATCCTGCAGGCTGTCATTGCGGATATCCATCTGCTGGTAACCGTCAAACTGGATGGCGAGGTCTTCGTATTCCTCCTCCAGTTCCTCTTTCTCAATCGTCATCTGCTCCACCAGTTCCGTCAGTTCGTTGCGCTGGCTCAGATTCCAGTAAACGAGTCCGCCGACAGCGAGCAGCAGGATAACGGTGGCCACAATCAAAACGGTGGTTAGGGTATTCTTCTGTTTCATGTTACAATAAAGGGATAACTTTTTCTAATTGGTTGGAGCGGGAGCCTTTGAGCAGGATTCGCCATCCGCTGAGCGGTTCGTTCTGCAGATATGCGCAGAGCGCTTCCACGTCCTCGAAAACAGGGTACGGCGCGGTCGTTTCGCGATATTCGGGACCGACCAGCAGCACCTTGTCCGCCTTACGCTCCAGCAGCATGTTGACGATGTTCTGGTGCTCCAGATGACTGTATTCACCCAGTTCGCGCATGGCGCCTAATATGAAACAACTCCTTGTTTCACGCTTCGCGGTATGGCAGAACGCTTCTATCGCGGCCTGCATAGAGGTGGGGTTGGCGTTATAGGCATCCACCACAATGGTGTTCTTCTCCGTTTGCATGAGCTGCGAGCGGTTGTTGCTCGGCACATAGGCGCGGACAGCCGCCAGCGCCTGCTCTTCGCTTACGCCGAAGTAATTACCTACACAGATTGCAGCCGACACATTCTCTGCGTTATAGCCGCCGACGAGATGCGTGCCCTCGGGCATAGTGCCGGTGGTATATTCCACCAAGCGTTCCGGATTGCCTATGGAGCCAAGCATCTCTTTCAGATACGGGTTGTCCGCATTGCGGAAGATGATGCCGTCATGGGCGACAAGCCAGTCGTACAGCTCCGCCTTGGTGCGCATCACGCCTTCGAACGAGCCGAAGCCCTGCAGGTGTGCACGACCGACATTGGTGATGAGGCCGTAGTTCGGTTCGGCGATCTCCACCAGCTCCCAGATGTCTCCGGGATGCGAGGCACCCATCTCCACAATCGCCATCTCGTGCGCGCGCGTTATTTGTAATAAGGTGAGGGGCACGCCAAGCTGGTTGTTGAGGTTGCCCTGCGTGTAGTGCAGATGATACTTGGTGCTGAGCACGGCGGCGCAGAGTTCCTTGGTGGTCGTCTTGCCGTTCGTGCCGGTGATGCCGAGGATAGGCAGTCCTAACTCCCGACGCCACGCACGCGCCAAGTCCTGCAGCTCCGCCAACGCATTCTCGCCGGAGATGATATACTCCGCTCCGTCCGCCTTGGCCTGCTCGACAAACGCATTGCCGTCGAAATGCTCACCCTTGAGTGCCACAAAAACAGAGCCGGGAGTGACCTTCCGGCTGTCTGTTGTGACGTTCAACGATTCCTTATTTCTTATTAGGAAGCTCCAATCCATAGTTCTTCTTTTTATCCTCGACCTTGAGTGCCAGACTCAGGAGGAAGGCGATGACGCCGAATGAAGCGAACACAATCATCGGAACGAGATAACCGTCCGTGGCCACACGCAGCTTACCGATGAGCAGCGGCACGAGGCACAAGCCGATATTCTGCACCCAGAAGATGAGGCAGTAGGCGGAGCCCAGCACTTTCTCGTCAATAATCTTCGGCACGGAGGGCCACATGGATGCGGGCACAAGCGAGAAGCTGACACCCAACACCAGGATGGTAGCCAGCGCCAGTACCTTGCTCGGGTACATCGGCAGCACGAAGGCGAAGACGCAGTGACAAGCGATCATAATGATGGCGCCGAGCATCATCATCGATGCACCCTTGCCCTTGTAGTCAATGAATGCACCCAGGAAGGGCGTGAGCACCATCGCCAATATCGGGAACCACTTGAACAGACCTGCCGCTTCGGCATTGCTGATAGACAGTGTCTCCTCCAGGAAGTTCGTCGCAAAGCGCTGGAAGGGGAAGATAGCCGAATAATAGAGCACGCAGAGAAGCGCGATAATCCAGAACATCTTCGAACTGAAAATCTGGCCGAGGTCCGATACATGGAACTCGTCCTCCGGATCTTTCTCTCCGGTCGCCTCGCCGATAGCCACCAGCTGGTTGTCAAACTTGGTATCCATGATGGTGAACACAAAGAAATTGAGCAGTCCGACAACGAGCAGCAGCGATGCGAACAGCAGCGGAGCCGTCACGGAGTTGGTGCCGTCCACGGCGAACTTCTCGCTGAACATCGGAGCCAGCCACATGGCGGCAAACACACCCAGACGAGCGATAGCCATCTCCAAGCCCATAGCCAATGCCATCTCTTTGCCCTTGAACCACTTGGCGAGAATCTTACTAACCGTCGTACCGGCCATCTCACAGCCGCAGCCGAAGATCATGAAGCCGAACATGGCAATCTTAGCCGAACCCGGCATCGACGGCCACCAGCTGTTGAGCCACTCCACGGTGTTGGCGTCCGCCCAGGATATACCCCAGTACTTGATGCCGGCACCGATCACCATCAGGCTCGCCGACAGCAGACCTGTGAAACGGACTCCCATCTTATCCAGGATAATACCGGCAATGATGAGGAAACCGAAGACGTTGAGCAGATATTCACCGGCCGCATATGTGCCGAAAATACCCTGGTCCCAACTGAGCGTCTTGTCCAGCAGGGAAGCCAGCGGCGAAAGAATATCCACGAACATGTACGCGAAGAACATCATCGATGCCACCAGCACCAATACCGCCCAGCGCGCCACTACATTATCGCGTAGTGTTTGTTGAATTTTTTGTACCATAACTAAACTTTTTCTTTTTTTTCAACCACTCCGCCTTCTTCTTTTCGTACTCGGCGTAGTGGGATTCCAAATAGCCGTCAGCCATAATTAAGCATTCAGTATTCAGCCGTCAGTATTCAGATTATTTGATTCCTAACTCTTTCTTTACCGATGAAGTGGCATCCATGGCATCGTTGCCGATATGCACCATCGCTGCGGAGTCGAAGATATAGGTGTAACCCTCACGCTCGCCGACAGCCTTGATGGCTTTCTGCATCTTCTCGTGCACCGGCGTCAGCAGCTCCTGCTGTTTCTTCTGGATGTCCTGCTCGGCGGTCTGGTAGAAGAGCTGGATGCGCTGCTGCATCTCCTGCAACTCCTGCTGACGGATCTGCTTGATAGCGTCCGCCATGGTAGCCTCCTGTGTCTGATAGTCCTGCACTTTCTTCTGGAACTCCTCGTTCATGGAAGCGAGCTGGTTCTCGTACTGTGCCTGGATGGTATCCATTTTCAGACGCACCTGTGCCACCTCGGGCATTTGTGCAAACAGTTCCTGCGTGTTGATGTGACCGAATTTCTGTGCGCTGAGAGCCATCGGGGCAATCAGCAGCATTGCAATGATTAACTTTTTCATTTTGCTCCTAATTTATGTAATACTTGATCTGATATATCCAATTTGGACGACATGTAAATGAGCGCCGGGTCAGCCGAACGGTCCTTGACGATGTCGATATGTTTCTCGCTTGCGAGGTCCTGGATGGCCGTGTAAATCTCATCCTGGATAGGTTTGATGAGCGCCTCGCGTTTCTTGTACAGCTCACCCTCCTGGCCGAAATACTTGCGCTTGAGTTCCAGCACCTCCTGCTCTTTCTTCACAATCTCCTGTTCGCGCTGCGTACGCATCGCCTCGGAGAGGAAAATCTGCTCCGTCTGGTAGTTGGTCGCCATGACGCGTGCCTCCTGCTGGGCGGCGTCCACCTCTTTCTGCCAGCGCTTGGAGAGCAAGGTCAACTGCTCATTGGCCTGCTCGTACTGCGGCAGGTTCTTGAGGATATAACTCATGTCGATATAGGCTATCGACTGGTCTTTAGCAAAACCTGTGCCAAACGATAGCAAGGCTGCCATAATCAATATGATGTTTCTTTTCATAATCGTTGTTTTTCCGACCTATTACAGCTCCTGGCCCAGCACGAAGTGGAACTGGCTTCCGCTGTACTGTCTGGATCCGTTGATCGCATCGAAGCCCCATCCCCAGTCGATACCCAGCAAACCGAACATCGGCAGGAAGATACGCACACCCACACCGGCGGAACGCTTGAGGTTGAAGGGGTTGTACTCGGAAATATCCGAGAAGCAGTTACCCGCCTCGACGAAAGCGTGCGCCCAGATGGTGGCGTTCTGCTCCAGAGAGATAGGATAGCGGAGCTCCATGGTGAACTTGTTATACAGATAACCCATGTTACGGCCGGTCGATACATCGTACGGCGTGAGCGAACCGGACGAGTAACCGCGCATGGATACGTATTCGGTGGCATAACTGGTGTAACTGCTCATTCCGTCACCACCCATGTAGAAGGTCTCAAACGGCGACTTGGCGTTCGGGTTATAGTTACCCAGGAAACCGAACTCGGCACGGGTCATGAGCACCAGTTTGCTGTCGCGGGTGAGCGGCGTGAAGACCTTACCCGAGAATTTCCACTTGTGGTACTCGATGAGGTGATATTTCTCCGAGTTTGTCAGCTTCGAATAGTCCTGACCCGAGAAGAGCGACCAGGGCGGTGTGAGCTTGACGCCCAGCGTGAACTGCGAACCGCGGCGTGTATAGATGGGGTTGTCAATAGACGAACGCGAGATCTGGAGGTTGATGGACAGGTTGTGCGACGTACCGTCCGAGATAAGGAGGTACGGCCAGTCCTTCATCATATAGAGCTGGTAACTCAACTCGCCGTAGAACGTGAAGTAGTCATCCGGCCAGCGGAGACGCTTACCGTAACCGACCGATACACCGAAGGTACGCATGTACTTATCCCGGTCGGCCTCACTCTCCGCCAACTGCTGATAGTAATTGCTGTTGCCGGAATAGTAGTAATAGCTCGAATAGGTGTTATACAGGTTCTGGTAGGCCTTCTGGTATCGGCTTGAGTAACCGGTCTGGTTGGCGAAATAGATGCTCGCGCTGAGACTGTTCGGACGCTTGCCGCCCAGCCACGGCTCCAGGAAGGAGAGGGATACCTGGGTGTAATAGATACCGTTCGTACGGGCGTTGATGGAGAAGGTCTGACCCTCACCCTGCGGTACGATGCGGTAGGCTTTTTTGTTGAACAGGTTCTGGATGGCGAAGTTGGTGAACTTGAGTCCCAGCGAACCGACCAGACCCGTAGCACCCCAACCGAGGGAGAACTCAATCTGGTCGCTGGACTTGGTCTCCAGCTGGTAGGTGATATCCACGGTTCCCTCTTCGGGGTTCGGCTGGATATCCGGCACCAGTTTCTCCTGGTCGAAGTGACCCATCTGCGCCAACTCACGGAGCGAACGCATGATGTCCGACTGCGAGTAGAGCTGACCGGGCTTGGTATAGAGCTCGCGGCGCACCACATGCTCATAGACGCGGGTGTTACCTACGATCTTGACCGCATTGATGGTGGCCGGCTTGCCTTCGTACATACGCATCTCGAAGTCAATCGAGTCATTCTCCACATTGACTTCCACCGGCTCGACGTTGAAGAAGAGGTAACCGCGGTCGGTATAGAGCTTGCTGACAGCATCGTCGTCGTTAATCAGACGGTCGTTGAGCGTCTTGAGGTTATACACATCGCCCGGCTTGACACCCAGCGTGGCATCCAGATACTCGTACGGATAGACGGTGTTACCCACCCACTTGACGGAACGCACATAGTATTTGTTTCCTTCGCTGATGGTCATATAGACATCCACGCGTGTCGGGTCTTCCGGATTGGTCACCACGCTGTCAGCCACGATATAGGCGTCGCGGTAACCGTGCTCGTTGTATTTCTCAATGACAGCCTGTTTGTCTTTCTCGTACTCCTCGGTCACGAATTTCTTGGTGCGGAAGAGGTTGATGATGTCGTTGTCATTGGTCTTCTTCATCGCCTTGTTGATCTGGCGGTGAGTCAGCGCCTCGTTGCCGGTAATGTATATCTTACCCACCTTGGTCTTGTCTTTCTTGTCCACCGCGATGAGCACACGCACGTAGCCCGGATGGTCCGGGTCGTTGCGTTGAATGACATGTACTTCGGCTTTGTGGAAACCTTTCTCGGCAAAGAATTTCTTGATGATGGTCTTGGCGTGGTCCTCAAGGTTGGGTGTCATCTGCGAACCTGCGCGGATACCCACTTTCACTTCGACATCCTCCCGCTCGCTTTTCTTGAGTCCCTCATACCGAATCTCGCTCACGCGGGGACGCTGCTCCAAAGCGATGACCAGCCATATTTTGTTGCCTTCTATTTTCTTGGCTTTGATCTTGACGGAGGAGAACAGACCCTGCTTCCAGAAACGCTTGATGGCCTTGGTAATCTGGTCACCCGGCACCTCGATCTTATCGCCTACGGCGAGTCCCGAGAAACCGATGAGCACGAAATCCTCGTAGCTATCCGCTCCCTCAATCTCAATTCCGGCTATCTCGTAGGTCTTGCGCGTCATGCCGTATTCAATCTCCGGCACGGTGCTCTCTTGCGCATAGACACCCAGACCCAGTAACAGCAATAATATGATATTAACGAATCTGTTCACTTGTCTTTCCAAATCTTCTTTCGCGTTTCTGATAATCGACAATGGCTTTGTAGAACTCCTCCTCCGTGAACTCGGGCCAGAGGCAGTCCGTGAAATACAACTCGCTGTACGCCAGTTGCCACAACAGGAAATTGCTGATGCGGTACTCACCGCTGGTACGGATGAGCAGGTCCGGGTCGGGCATGTCGCGTGTGGTCATGAGCGAGCTGACAAAGGGCTCGTCCACCTCTTCCGCGCGGAGCGAACCGGCTTGCGCCAGACGCACTGCCTCCTGCATCGCGCGGGTAATCTCCCATCGCGCCGAGTAACTGAGGGCAATGACCATCGTCAGACCGGTGTTGCCGCTCGTCTGCTCAATGCAGCCGAGGAACTTCTGCTTCGTGCCTTCCGGCAGACGCTCAATATCTCCGATCGTCTGCAGACGGACGTTGTTGTTCATTAGCGTCGGCGTCTCCTTGACGATGGTATCCACAAGCAGACCCATCAGCGCATCCACTTCCTCCTTGGGACGGTTCCAGTTCTCGGTAGAGAAGGTATAGAGCGTGAGGAACTCCACGCCCAGCTCGGTGGCTGCGACGGTGATGTTATGCACAGTCTCCACACCCTGCTTGTGACCAAACATACGAGCCAGACCCTGTTTCTTGGCCCAGCGTCCGTTACCGTCCATGATGATGGCAATATGTCGCGGCAAACGCGATTTGTCTATCTGTTGTTTATAATCCATTGTGTTACCAGTTACATATCTTGCACGCCTTCGGCGCTTGTATGAATTCAAAAACTATGCCAAACGTCAACATTCCCGTCACATCGCAGTTCATCCAGTTCCATCCGTTCAAGTGATGCTTGTCATTCAGCGTGTTCTGCGCCTCCAGATCATCCGAGAAATAGATGTTGTGCTGCCAGGCGATATTCAGTCCGCAATGCTCGGAGAATTTCCACTTGAATCCGATGCCCAGCGGTATATATCCGGCGGCGGTCACTCCTCTGGAGCCGTTGCTCCGCATGTCGTTGTACATTCCCATTCCGAAGCCGAGGAAAATGTACGGGGTGTAGTTACGGGTGTTCTTGTCAAATCTGTTCATCGAGCCGAAACGGAAGAAATTGAACTCCGCCATCAGGTCAACATTGTACAGACGGTTCGACCACTGGGTATCCAGTTTTTCACCCCTGATTGTGTATTGGTTGCCCACGATGCGCTGGCCGGAGAACTTCGCCTGTATCGCCCAGCGCTTGGTGAACTTGTAGCGGAAATGCACGCCGTAAGCCTCTCGCGGATGCATGAAGATATGCGGCGCGGCATCGCCCACATAGTATCCGGCACCGCCCTGAAAGCCCAGTTCGCACAAGTACGGCAGGTCTTCCGCCCGGGCGCTCGCGCACATGCATATCAGCCCGATAATCATCATTCCTATATGTCGTCCGCGTACGCGCATACTACTCATTATACAAAATCGGGCGCAAAGGTACAAAAAAAAAATGACATACACAATAGTGTATGCCGATTTTTCTTCTTTTTAGGCCTTAATTAGCAGTCTGAAGGCGTCTGTGACCTTGCGAACGGGCACTACTTCGATAGAAAAACGTGTCGTATCAAGTTTTTGCTCCGCCGGAATAAGGATGCGCCGGAAACCGAGTTTCTGCGCTTCGGCGATGCGCTGCTCGATGCGGTTGACGGAGCGTATCTCGCCCGCCAGACCGACCTCGCCGCAGAGACAGGTGCCGGCATCCAGAGGAATATCCATGTTACTGCTCAGCACGGCCGCCAGCACGGCCAGATCGATAGCCGGGTCCTGCACGCGCAGGCCTCCGGCGATATTGAGGAACACATCTTTCTGCAGCAGTTTGAACCCGACGCGTTTCTCCAGCACGGCCAGCAGCATGTTCAACCGTCTGCCGTCAAAGCCGGTAGAGGAGCGCTGGGGTGTTCCGTAGGCGGCGCTGGAGACGAGTGCCTGCACCTCGATGAGGAAAGGCCGCACCCCTTCGACGGCCGCCGCGATAGCGATGCCGGAGAGCCCTTCGCGGGCGGTGGAGAGCAGCAGTTCAGAGGGGTTGGACACCTCACGCAAGCCGTCCTGACGCATCTCGTAAATGCCTAATTCTGAGGTCGAACCGAAGCGGTTCTTCTGCGCCCGCAGGATGCGGTACATGTACTGCTGGTCTCCCTCAAACTGCAGCACCGTATCCACGATATGCTCCAGCACTTTGGGGCCGGCAAGCGAACCCTCTTTGTTGATATGCCCGATGATGATGAAGGGGATGTTTCGCGTCTTGGCGAACTCCAGAATCCGCGCCGCACATTCGCGCACCTGACTGAGGCTTCCGATAGAGGCTTCGATGCCTTCGGTGCCGATGGTCTGGATCGAGTCAATGACCACTATTTCGGGCGCCAGTTCCTTGACTTGGTCCAGGATGCGCTCGAGCGATGTCTCGGATGAAATATACAGATTCTCAGCGTTTCCGGCAAGTCGTTCGGCGCGCAGTTTGAGTTGGCGCACACTCTCTTCCCCCGAGGCGTAGAAAGTCTTCCGTTCGCCCTGCTGCATGAGCACCTGAAGGGCGAGTGTCGATTTGCCGATACCGGGTTCGCCACCCAGCAGCACCAAGCTGCCCGGCACGAGTCCGCCGCCTAACACGCGGTTGAACTCGCCGTTCCGCATGTCGAGGCGCATCTCTTCGGTAGCCTCCACGTCCTGCAGTCGCTGTGCCTTGCTTGCACCGACGGCCTTTGTACTTTGTCCTTTGTACCTTGTACCTTCAACTACCTCTTCCTCATATGTCCCCCACTCTCCGCAGACGGGACAGCGACCGAGCATCTGCGGCGCTTTCGCTCCGCAGGAACTGCATACATATTGAATAGTCGTCTTCGCCATTTACTCCTTTACTCCTTCTCCTCCCCTAAGGGGAGCTTGGGAGGGGTTCTAAATCTCAAATACCAGATTTTCCTCGGCAAGGTAGGTGTTCTCAAACACCGGTTTGGCCTCATTGAGGAAGAGACTGTGGTCGTCCACACGGGCGGAATAGTGCCCGATAATGAGTTTGCCCACGTTCGCTTTCCGGGCGATGGCAGCCGCCTCCTCGGCGGTGGAGTGCATGACCTCTTTGCTCCGCGCCTCCATCGAGCGGAGGAAAGTGGCCTCATGATAGAGTGTATCCACCCCTTCGATGATGGGCACAATCTTCTCGCTGTACTGCGTGTCGGAGCAGTAGGCATAGCGTTTGCGTGTCTCATAGCCGAAGGTGCCGTCCTCGTTCTTGACGCGATGCGTCTCCTTGAACAGGAACCCGCAGGTCGGCACGCCGTGCTTGAGCGGAATCGTCTCCACGCTCACCGTGCGGTCCTCATAGATGACCTCATGCTTGCGCGGGTTAATGGGATGGAAAATGATCTCATACTGCCGGTCGTTACAATGATAATCCAGCAACGGTTGCAGCAGCTTCTGCAGGTCCGGATGGGCGTATATATGCATCGGCTGCGTGCGCTTGAGCATACCCAGGGTGGTCAGCAGTCCGATGAGACCGAAACAATGGTCGCCATGCAGATGGGAAATGAAAATGTTATACAGCCGCCCGGTGTGTACACCCAGCCGCTGCATGGTCAGCAACACCCCTTCCCCGCAGTCCACGAGGAAGGATTTGTCGCATAACTCCACCAGTTGTCCCGAAGGCGAAGTGGTCTTGGTCGGCTTCGCGCTTCCGCATCCTAATATGGTCAGCTTTCCATTTACCATCTATCGGTTCATTGATTATTTTATTTCCGCGAGTCTGGCAAGCATTTGATTGCCCAGGGCTGTCTTGCGCTCGATATGCTCCAGTACGGCTTTGACGAAGGAGTTGGATTCAAACGAACCACGCACCTCTTCAAAGTCGGCTTCCGCCTGCTCGCGGTCGCCGTCCACGCCGAAGCCGGTCTGGCTGTTGAGGTCGAACTCCTTGCGGGCGTCATCATAGACCATGTGGTCCAGTTTGACTACCGCTTCGCGCCACTCCTGAATCGTCCTACGCAACTGATCCACAGTCACTTGCTCTACGCTGCATCCCCATACCTGCTCCAGCTTCTCCAGCGCCCAGGTCCACTCGTAGGAATAGTAGTTGGCGTGCATCTGCTCCAGACGGTGCTGGATATCGGCCAGCGTCATAGTACCGTTCTGGATATCATTGAGCAGACGCGTCACTTCGCTCTTTGGCGCAATCAGTCCCGCCAGATCCACCCAGCCTCCGGCACCGGTCGGGCTGTCCGGACGCAGGATGGCGCGTATGTTCTCCAGACTGTGCCACTCGCTTTTCTCCAAGCGGCTGATGATGCTGTTACCCAGGAATTTCTGGATTCCTATCGTGTACAATTCGCGTCCGTGGCGGAGCGAGCTGTTCCGTATTTTGCAGTTCCGGTAGCCATAGACCTCGGTGTTCTCGCCGCCCAGTGCCTGCAGTTCGTTCAGCACCTCCCGTCCGCGCCACATCTTCTGTACGGTGTACGGGCTGAGCAGGTTGAAGTTAATCTGGTCCAGCTTATGCGGGTCCTTGCGGTTGTCACGCTTCGGCCATTTCTGCGCATCACGAATCGTACCTACGGTACGCAGGTTGGCACCCGGCACGAGGAAACTCTCCGCGTTGTTCTCAATGAGATAGGAGAACGGCAGGTCGCTCGTATCCGAGTGGTGCGTATGACGACCCATGACGAGGCTGAACGCACCGATTTTGGACGGCCATAACAGATAACTGTCACTCGTCGTCTTGGCGCCACGCTCCGCGATACCCTGATGGATAGGACCGAGCTTGTACATGTGGTTCGACTGGTTGCTGCCCGAACCGGCATTGAGGAACGAGAACATACCTGCGATGAGCAGCGTGCTCTTATGGTGGGTCACGGTGTACGGACCGGCGAAGATAGCACAGGCCTCTCCGTGCATACCCTGGCAGTTACTGAAGAACAGACTCTCGCCTGCCGAATAATGCTTGTCGAAAATCGTACCCTGGCCCACAAAACACTTGTCCACCAGCGTACTGTCTCCAATCTCCACGCCCGAGGCGAGGATGAAATCAATACACTTGACGCCGCTGCCCAGGCGAACCGGAGCCTGCTCGTTCGACTGGATGGTACCGTTCTTCAGACGGCTCACGCCGATCAGTTCGGCATAGTCGCCGATATAGACGTTCTTTATCGAACCGCAGTTGAGGATACGCACATGGTCACCGATATAACCATGGTCGGACGCTTTCGATTCCGCATAGGCATCTATCGCGCGCTCCAGCTCATGAATCATCTTCGGACGGTGGCGGTAGAGGGTGAGTATATACGCCAGGCTGGCACTTAACTCATTGAAAATAGGTATCTCACGACCGCCGCCTTCGTTCATCACCGGCACGCGTACTCCGTTGCCGAACGTGGTCTTGCCGTCCACCAGGATAGCGTTCACGTTCTCGATACAGGTATGGTCACCGATGTGGTAGTTGGCGATGTAGTTGTGGATATTATACAGGTGCGCGTCGTCGCCCACCTCGCAGTTATGCAGCGTGGCGTTGTAGATGCCCGAGTGGATCATCAGTCCGCCCGGCAGCTCTATCTCCTTGCGGAAAGCTCCCAGACGGTTATGTCCGGAGAAATGTGTCTCGCGGACGTACTGCGCATCGAAATCGGCGGACACCTCAATGTCCGCCCAATTCTTTGCCGTACAGCCTTGCGCCTCCAATTGCGCAATCTCTTGCGCTGTCAATGAACGACAGTTCATTAATTCGTAATTTTTAATTTTTAATTCTTAATTAGTCGTTCAGCAGCATCGGCATCAGGAGCATGAGCACATCCTCGTTCTCCTCGTTCTCCGCCGGCAGGATCAGTCCTGCGCGTGCCGGGTCAGCCAGTTTGAGCTGTACCTCCGTCGAAGCAATCGACGAGAGCAGGTCAATGAGGAACGGCGCCTTGAAACCGATAGCCATCGGCATGCCGGCGTACTCGCAGGTGATGGTTTCCTCTGCGCTGGTAGAGAAGTCGATATCCTGTGCGGAGATCTTGATCTGGTTCTCGCTCAGGGCCAGACGCAGCTGGGCGGTACCGTTGTTGGCGAACACAGCCACACGCTTGCAGGCGTTGATGATGGTCTGACGGTCCACGGTAACGACATTCTGGTTACCCTGCGGGATAACGGCATTGTAGTTCGGGAAACGACCCTCAATCTGGCGGCATACGATGATGGTACTGCCAAACTCAAAGCGGGCGTTCTTGGCACCGAAGATCACTTTCACTTCGTTCTCCTCTTTCGCCAGCAGGTTCTTGAGCAGGGAAGCGGGTTTCTTCGGCAGGATGAAGCTGGAAGCCACACCGGCCTGCACGCCGTTGTTCGTATAACGGACGAGACGGTGCGCATCGGTAGCCACCATCGTCACCTTGTCCTCGGCGATGTCGAAGAAGATACCGTTCATTACCGGGCGAAGGTCATCATCTGCGGTGCAGAAGATAGTCTTCTCAATCGCACTCTGCAGCACGTTGGCCGGAATAACAATCTGCTTGGCTTCCGCCTCGGCAGCCGGCATCTCGGGATACTCGTTGCCGTTAACACCCACGAACGAATAGGTACCGTTCTGGCTGACCATGTTGACTGCAAAATTCTGCTCGTCGATGGTGAATGCCAGAGGCTGCTCGCTGAACTCCTTCAGCGTCTCCAGCAGCAACTTGGCCGCCGATGCAACCTTACCGCTACCTTCGGCACCCTCCACCTCTACCGACGTACGGATGGTGGTCTCTCCATCCGAAGCCGTCAGCATCAGCTCGTTGCCTTCCAAATCAAACAGCACGTCGTCCAGAATGGGCAACGCATTCTTGTTGGCAATCACGCGGCTCACTGCCTGCAATTGCGAAAAGAGTTTAGAACTCGATACATTGAATTTCATATACGTATAATTTTAATTTGTTTCCTGTTCGGTCACTGTGTGCCAAAAGCCGCACACCTTTGCGCTGCAAAGGTACAACAAAAAATTCACATGTGCAAATTTATTAGCAATTTTCAACGTTTTTGGCCTTCTTTTTGTATTTTTTCTTGCATATATGAAAAAAAAGCAGTACTTTTGCAGCCGATTTTCGAAAATACAGACAATTATCATGCCAAGCGTTCGCAAAATAGACGAAGTATCCGCCAAAAGGATTAAAATGGCCATGTACCGCCGTTGGGCGTATATGGCAGTAGCCGTCGTGGCGTGCCTTCTGCTGTACACACGTCCTGTTTTTACCTTCCGGGAAGATATCGGTATCCGGTATATCCGCAGTTTTGAAATGACGGAGAAGCGGTTTGCAGTGACACAGACGGAGATGGCCACCGGCATCCAGCAGATTACCGCAACGATGCCGGTCAAGGGGCTTTATTTCTGCCATACGGCGATGATGATAGGTGTCGTCCTGTGTCTGCTCTGCTTTGACATGCGCGGATGGCGTATGATCGTCTGCGCCGTGACGGCCGGCATCTGCGGCCTCTATTACGTCCTGATGGTGATATACGCCATACGGATGGCGGACCTGCACTACGCCACGGTGGTACCCACTTTCGCAGCCATCCTACCGGCCATTGTGCTGGAGATGATGCTGCTCACGCGGCAGACGATTATCCGAACGATGTTTATAGAAAACGACGCGGAGGAAGAAAAAGAAGAGGAAAAGGCAGAATAAACAAATCAGGCACTCAATCGGGTGCCTGATTTGTTGTCTATGCGCCATAGAGTAACTCTGACAGTCTATCCTGCAACTGACCGCCGGAGACACCTATTTTCCGCGCAGTAATATCTTTCAGCTTGCCGATGCTTTTGGGGGAGTAGTTGAGCATGTCGGCTATTTGCCGATGATTCAAACCTAAAAAGACCAGAATACAGATGCGTATATCCTGCTCGTTCATCTCATCGTTCTGCAGACGGGTGGCGAAGCCGTGGAACAACTTGTCTGTCCGGCGGCACAACTCCGTATAATCATCCCACGCCAGTTCGGCTCGCAGGTCCGGCGCCTCGCGCAACAGTCGGACCGTACGCTGTATTTCGTTCCGATGAAGCTGTTCCTGACGTAACTGCTCGGCATGCCACAAGCGGTGTCTGCGCCATACGAACAGCGCCCATAAACTCAGAACGAGACCCGCCAGGCCTGCGCAAAGCGCCACGTAAATCAACCCTGTGTTCCGGTTCTGCTCACGCCGCTCCAGCAGTTGAACCGCCTGCGCCAACTTGACGTGACGCGCCTCGATAGCCTTCTGCACATCCACCCGTTCGGACGCCAGTGCGCAGATGGTCTCTCTGTCCGCCGCCGTATCATTGTGCGTGAGGATATAGTAGAGGTCATCCAACGATGTAAGTGCTGTTGTCCGCGGCAGAAGCAGTTGCGCATAATACGTAGCGGAGTCATCCATCTGTAAATACGAATACGCCTGCGCGCGGAGCATCAGCAGATAGTCATTGTCCGAAGTAACAGTATAGAAAAGCACAGAGTCGTATTCCTGCATAAAGAGACAAGCGGCTGCACGGCTCTCAATGACTTTTTCCGTCAAAGGAGGACGAGGATAGCAGCGGAGAGCGGAATCGACGAGCATGAGTGTCGAATCTTTGTGCCCCATGATGGCCTGTTCCCATGCCATGTTATTGAGCGCATAGGCATAAGCCAATGTGTCACCCGCCGCCGCAAAATGTTCCGACGAAATGGCATAAATCCTATATGCCGTCTCATGCTCGTTCGCCTGGCGGCACATGGTAGCCATATTCGACCATACACGTCCAAGCAAGGCTTCATCTTTCGTACCGCTGCGGGCGGCCAGCAGGAAAACCCGCATGGCTTGTTCGGGCTCGCCTGCGACACGCAGTTCGCGTCCCTGCTGATACAAAGCCTGTGCTTCCGCATCGGCCTTGCTAGACGAGATACATCCGTACAGCGGCAGCACCAACAAGGACACAAAAAACACTATATACGTCTGAGTTGTCATTGGATCCGCATGCCTGTGACTGTGTAGATACGGTCGCTGACTTGCAGCAACAGCTGCCCTTCACGGAGAATCTTACGGGCGACGGGTGTATCGGCGTCTGTTCTTCCTACGGATTGACTGCTTTGGGGGTAGTCGAACACACCCACGATGATGTAATCCCACTCCGGATTGGAGAGTTGAAGCGAATAGGTGCCCTCCCGGGTGAGTTGGATGGTAACGGAGTCATGGAATGTCTCTGTCTGTCCGGCAGGAGCGCGCGCCGGCAGGTTGTTAGAGGAAGGAGGCGTAAGGGTCATCGTAATTTCCGTATTGATATATTCGTAAACGGAAAGCCGGTCGCCTGTCAAGGTCGCCACCACCTCGTTCGGATCCACCGGTTCAACGGGTGACGAACCCGGTCCGTCTTTGATATAGAGCGGGATGGTGTCGCCGGTGGGTTGGTATCCGGCAGGCTGCACACTTCCCAATATGGAAATACTGCTTATCTTAATATACTCATGTTCACCGTATGTATAAATAGTACCTGTGACCGTGGCCGGCTGCTCGCAAATGCAGTTAACCGAGTATAACACACCTGCTATGCTATCCAATCGGGCACCGACAGCCGAATCTGTCGTGCCGAGATAATAGACATTATCATATGCCGTTAATTGAAGACGTACTCCCGGAATACAAGGGTCATCGTCTTCACAGGAAGACATTTCCAGCCATGGAGCCCAACCTATATCGCCACTTATAGTTATAGACTCTCCTTCTGTCAGTCCTTCCGGGAAATAGGTATTGCCGGTCCAGCGTTTTATATAATGGTTCTTCCCGCGTGTAAAGGTAGCACCCAATACAGACGCATTTTGTATAGGATACCAGTTTGTATGCCATTCATACTCTGAATAATCCTTTGGGGATAGTTCCGCATAATAGTACGTTGTGTCGCCTATTTGTAATGCCATTGTCATACAATCAGGACAGTCTTCGCCTTCTATGCAGGGATAAGGTAAGATGGCTATTGTACCTTTCTGCGTAAAGAAATTTACTGATTGAGGTGCAGGAACCGAAAGCGAGCACAACTCTTCACTCATTACACACATGCTGCCCGCTATCGCAAGCAAACATGTCAAGATGATTTTTCTCATAATCGTAGTGTTTTGAAATCCGGTGCAAAGGTACTGCTTTTTCTGGAGACGCGCAAGAAAAGGTATTTGAAAAACAAAATGCACAAACGGTTGTTTTTCTGCGCTTTATATTTTTGCCTATTTGAAAAATGAACGCACCAGCCGTTTGGCTGATGCGTTCTGGTCGTATTAAGCCGCCAAATTAGAGTTGCGGACCGGCTGCAACGAGTGCCTTACCTGCTTCGTTCGACGTATATTTGTCGAAGTTCTTGATGAAGCGTGCAGCGAGGTCTTTTGCCTTCTCCTCCCACTGAGCAGCGTCAGCGTAGGTGTCACGCGGATCGAGGATCGCAGGATCAACACCCGGCAGAGCGGTCGGAACCTCGAAGTTGAAGAACGGAATCTTCTTGGTCGGAGCGGTGAGGATGTCACCACCGAGGATAGCGTCGATGATACCACGGGTGTCGCGGATCGAGATACGCTTGCCGGTACCGTTCCAACCGGTGTTAACGAGGTATGCCTTGGCGCCACTCTTCTCCATCTTCTTAACGAGTTCCTCAGCATATTTGGTCGGGTGCAACTCCAGGAAGGCCTGGCCGAAGCAAGCGGAGAAGGTCGGAGTCGGTTCGGTGATACCGCGCTCGGTACCAGCCAGCTTAGCGGTGAAACCGCTCAGGAAGTAGTACTTCGTCTGCTCCGGAGTCAGGATGGAAACAGGAGGCAGAACGCCAAAGGCGTCAGCGGAGAGGAAGATAACGTTCTTAGCAGCCGGACCTGCGGATACCGGACGAACAATCTTCTCGATGTGGTTGATCGGATAACTTACGCGGGTGTTCTCGGTCACGCTCTTGTCTGCGAAATCGATCTTGCCGTCCTCTGCAACGGTTACGTTCTCCAGCAGGGCGTTACGACGGATTGCAGCGTAAATGTCCGGCTCGCTCTCTTTGTCCAGGTTGATCACCTTGGCATAGCAACCACCCTCGAAGTTGAACACACCCTGGTCGTCCCATCCGTGCTCGTCGTCACCGATAAGGAGACGTTTCGGGTCGGTGGACAGAGTGGTCTTACCCGTACCGGACAGACCGAAGAAGATAGCGGTGTTCTTGCCTTCCATGTCGGTGTTAGCCGAGCAGTGCATGGATGCGATGCCCTTCAGCGGCAGGTAGTAGTTCATCATCGAGAACATACCTTTCTTCATCTCACCGCCGTACCAGGTGTTCAGAATAACCTGCTCACGGCTGGTCGTGTTGAAAGCTACACAAGTCTCGCTGTTCAGGCCGAGCTCTTTGTAGTTCTCCACCTTGGCCAACGAAGCGTTGTAGATTACGAAATCCGGCTCGAAGTTAGCCAACTCTTCCTCGCTCGGCTGGATGAACATGTTCTTCACAAAGTGTGCCTGCCATGCTACCTCCACGATGAAGCGGACAGCCATACGGGTGTCTTTGTTAGCACCGCAGAAAGCGTCAACCACGTACAGGTTCTTGTTGCTCAGCTCCTTGATAGCCAGCTCTTTCACCTTTGCCCAAACGTCCTCAGACATGGGGTGGTTGTCGTTCTTGTAACCCTCGGTGGTCCACCAAACGGTGTCCTTCGAGTTCTCGTCCATCACGATATATTTATCCTTAGGCGAACGGCCGGTGTAGATACCGGTCATCACGTTCACAGCGTTCAGCTCGGTGTTCTGACCTTTTGCATAACCGGTCAACTCCGGCTTGGTCTCCTCTGCGAACAGATACTCATAGGACGGGTTGTGGGCGATCACGGTTGCGCCCTTGATACCATACTTGGTAAGATCTAATTCTTTCATGATTATTAAAGTATTTAATTGTTTATTTTTGTGGTTCAATAATTTGCTCTTCAACAATGTTTACGTGGCAAGGTAGTATGCCGGAACTCAGCATATTAGCCAGGTCTTCCGCCTCTTCTTGGGTAAAATTAGCGGCGATTTGGCATTTTCCGTTTGTTATCTCGGACTGCACCTTCGGATACGAACAGACAGAACCGTCCACGACTATGGCTATAGACAGAGCCAAATTTTCCATCGTTATTCTATGCAATGCTCTTGCTCCTTCTTGATTCATCGTGATGTCAATAACAGGCCCGTAATACCCTTTGTTATGCACTACCTTTGCTTTGGTGATAACATCTCCGCGTAATACCGGCACACCACGCACATCCTTGAGAGCTACCAACTGATAATAAGGTTCTCTTTCACTCATAGGCTTGGCCGTCCATACAAAACGAGTACAACATAGCGGTAGTATATTTTTGGCTATCTCAGAAGCGAGCATCGCATTCACTTGGGCTGTGTCAGCTTCATACGCCATACCCACAACCGGACCACTCATCGGGGTGCCATCTTCCGCAACATACGGGATAAGCAATTCAAAAAGCGGAGGCAAGGAACTATTGACTTGCGCGAGTTTCGGGTATAATTCGCTATTTTCAATAGTTTCCCAGAACTCCAGACGACCGTCCGCTTGCATCAAATGACGAACGCGTTCGGGGTCTTTGACATCCGGAATTAATGCAATGATACGATTATCCTCAGTCACCTTGACAAACGCATTTTTAATGCCGTACTGATACAAACGTGTTTGCAACACAACAGCCGAATTATGTATCGTCGTTTCTATTTCCTCCCGCAACACCGCCTCAACTTCTTGATTGGATGAAGAATAAGTAATTCTATCCCGCAATTCATACGTACAAAAGGTCGATGACAGCCGAAAACCGCTAAACGCGCCGTAAGCATAGACAAATGTGGATAAATAGTCATCTTTGATGGCACATGTCTTAGCTGCCTCTAATGCTTCTTTGAAATCTTCAGATTGATTGTAATCACTCAGGGCATAAAGCATCCCGGGTACATCCGGTGCGAGGGTAACGACCATCCCGCCCTTCTTTTCCAAGGCGGCTTGTGCCTGCTCTTCGGTCGGTTGGGAGTTGCACGAAACCATGCCAAAAAGGCATGCTAATCCGGAGAATAACACTCCAAAAAGAATCGATTTGCCGGTTTTCATTTTTTATGCGCTTCTTAAGGCGCTACAAAATTACAACATTTTTTACAAATACGCAAATATGAAGTGTATTTTTTAAGAAATTTTCTTAAAATTGTTCATTTTGTTTGCCAAATTCGAAAAAAAGCAGTAATTTTGCAGCCGATTATGGATACAAAGCGATACGACAAGGAGGATTTGCAGGAGGCGTTGCGCGTGTTACGGGACGGCGGTATCATCGTCTATCCCACCGACACGGTGTGGGGGATAGGATGCGATGCAACGAATGCGGAGGCGGTAAAGAAGATTTACGCGCTCAAGCAGCGCGAGGACAGCAAATCGATGCTTGTGCTGCTGGACAGCGCCGCCAAGCTGGACTACTATGTCGATGTGCCGGAGACGGCAGAAATGCTGTTGGAGACACAAAATGACCAATCACAAATAACAAATGACCAATGTCAATCGGCGAAGCCGCTCACCCTCATTTATCCGAACGCGCGGCATCTGGCGGAAAATCTGATAGCGGAAGACGGTTCTATCGGCATACGGATCACGAATGAGCCGTTCAGCAAAGCGCTCTGCGCCCAACTCAAACGGCCGGTGGTATCCACCAGCGCCAACATCAGCGGTCAACCCACGGCGCATTTCTTCCGCGAGATAGCGCAGCAGGTGTTGGACGGCGCGGATTATGTGTGCCGGTTCAGACGCGAGGACGAAACTCCGCACGAGCCGAGCGCCATCATCAAAGTGAATCAAGACGGGACGTTTGTCATCATCAGAGAATAACAATTCGTAATTTTTAATTCGTAATTCTTAATTTTTAATTCGTAATTCGTAATTAAATATTTATGACCTTACGGCGGAAGCAACAAATATGGTACCTTTTGGCAGACCTCATCAGTAGCGAACTGGTGTGGCTGTGCTTCCTGGGGTTCCGCTGGATGGTCTATGACGGACGGACGGATCTGTTTGAGAACGTGCTCATCCCCGCCTTCAGCTTCTGGTTGCCACTCTTGGTCTATCCTTTGGTATGCGTGAGCGTCTATTACCTGTCGGGCTATTACCTGCGGCCGTTCCAGAAACCCTTATGGCGGGAATTGCTGCGCACGTTCATCTCGGCGGCGGTTATCTCCCTGCTCTTCTTTTTCATCATCATCATCGACGACTATGTGGAGTCGTACGACCGCTATCTGGTTTCGTTCGGCGTGCTCTTCGGCCTGCAGTTCGTACTCAGTTACATCCCCCGTCTGACCATTACGCTCCTTTCCCGCCGTCGCGGCATCATGCGTACGCGCACCGTGCACTCAATGGAAGAGGCGGCGCAGCTGGTGGCGGGCGAGCAGGATGAAGTGATTATTGACCTGCCGCATAACTATACCGACCGTCAGTTGTATGAACTCATCGCGCGCCTGTACCCGCTCTCGTGCGAAATAAGTATGGTCCCGCGCGTGTACGATATGCTTACCGGTGCTGCGCGTATCGGTCAGTTGGACAAACCGTCCCTCATCCGCATCACGGAGCATCATATGATTGATGCCGAGTTGTGTATCAAGCGTGCCTTCGATATCGTCGCTTCGCTGATAGGCCTGATCATCGTCTCGCCCATGCTGGCGACGATTGCGCTGACCATCAAAATAACCTCACACGGCCCTGTCTTCTACAGTCAGGAGCGCATCGGCCTGTACGGTATTCCGTTCCGCATCTATAAGTTCCGCACGATGGTGTGCGATGCGGAGGAAGAAGGCCATCCACAACTGACGCAGGACAACGACCCGCGTATTACCGGCCTGGGACGCTGGCTGCGCAAGTACCGTCTGGACGAACTGCCGCAGTTATGGAATATCCTGCGCGGTGACATGTCTATCGTCGGTCCGCGCCCCGAACGACCGTATTTCA
>Ga0265298_10002653_pt1 | contig 24536 bp, 31 predicted proteins | sample AusTroGonzalo_MG_3_FD_193486 | JGI IMG/M metagenome (GOLD analysis project Ga0265298, IMG submission 193486) | Bovine rumen microbial communities from tropical cattle in Woodstock, Queensland, Australia - Gonzalo_01 | ecosystem: Host-associated > Mammals > Digestive system > Stomach > Rumen ...
TCGTCAATCGGGGTATAACTCGCAATTCCCGTTATATCCTTGCGGTCGCCTATCCCGATACCATTATTTATCGGGCTTTTTACCCTAACATTTTGGAAATGTGCTGTGTGGATAAAAGATTAGGCAAGTGGATTTCGGAATTTTTTCGCTTGAAACTAAAACGACCCGCGCGGGGTTTTATCCTCGTCGCCATCAGGCACGAAGTTCGGATCGTTGGCTTCGAGGAACCTTCGACGGGCTCGCTCCTTGTTCTCTGCGACCTTCTCCTTGGTATGGGTGCGCATGTCCTGATGCACCTTGATGTGGCAGGCGACGCACAACAGTTGGCAGTTGTCGGGATTGTAACACCTTGCACGCATGCCGTCTGGTCCTTCAACCGTCTTCGCCTGTTCAACAGGTCGGAGGTGATGCACATCCACGCCTGGGGTGATGAAGCCTTCAGCTCTGCACCGCTCGCACAAGCCTTTGGCACGTCGGAACACCTCGGCTCGCAACAGCTTCCACCGCTTGTCGTTCAGCAGTCGCTGGTATCGTGGGTCTCTGCTCATCGTCCGTCCTCCTTGTCGAACAGGCTGTCCATGTCCTGATGCTTCTTGCGGCGGGTGCGCCGACCGTACTCAATGGCTTTGCCGTAGTCGGACCGCTGCGCATCCTCGAATGGTGCCTGAAGGTCGCGCTTGTCTTCCTCGCGTTCCAGCTCGCCCACGATTTCTATCAGTAGTTCCAGTATGCTGGAGCATTGGCGACATACGGCCATGAAGCGGAGGCGGCGGTAGAGGCTGGGGAAGGTGAGGCACATGAAGCGTTCGAGTATCTGCTGGAGGTTCATGGTCTGCTTCCATTCGCCGAAGAACGGGCGTTCCACATGCACTACGCGGATGCCCTTCTTGCCGTTCTTGTCGTTCAGGTAGTAGGTTGCCTCGCTGATCTCGGGGTCGGCATCTGGGTCGGCCACGTTGAAGTTGTCCTTCCACCCGATCATGTGCTCCAGCATATTCATCGCCTTCTCAACCATCGGGCTGAGCTTTGTCTTATCCTCCATGTACCGGCGTATGCAATCGCACGTGTTCTGGATAATTGAGTAGATGCTGATGCCCTGCCGTCGCTCTATGCGCTTCATGGCATCGTAGGTCTCTGTGCTGACCTTGGTTTGCATCATTCTATATTTCTGCTTTTCTTCCATCTTTTATAAGTCTTAATACAACGTCGGCTATGTCTGCCTTCTCTCCGTCCTCGGGCTTCCACCAGTCGCGGACAGCCTGGGTGTTGAGGTGTAAGTTGGGGTACTGTAGCTCGTTGGCCTTCCTGATCCAGCGGCTGATGCCGTCGCGGTCGGGGAAGAGCACTATCTTCCTGCCCGCATCCATGAGTGGCTTCAACCGCTCGCGGCTGAGGTTTTGCATCCCTGCGCACGCCATCCATATCTGTGCGGCATGGTTGCCGTAGGCAGCTGCCATAATGACGGCTGTCTTCTCACTCTCCACAATGTTTATTGCCGCATCTGGCCAGCGGTTCATGAGGTGCTGACCGAACAGGCAGTAGCTTGCCGCCTCCTTCTGCTCGTCGAAGTGGTTGCTACCGCGGGCATACCGCATCCGGGCATGGAGCCATGTCTGGTTGTATGGGTCGTCCTTCATGCGGTGGCCATCCTCCTTGTACTTCATCATGTGGCAGTTATGTAGTATGTTCTGCTCATCCAGCATCCACCACATCGTCCATTCATGATGCTGCCGTTCGCCTGTGGCTCGGTTCTCTGTATCGAAGTACGTATGCCCTACGTGATAGTCCGTTAGGGCCTCTGTGAGCCTCTTACGCGCCGCATCGTCCCACGGCTGCTGTTCTATCCAGTGAACGAAGTTATCGCGCTCTGTGTTGGCATAATAGCCTATCCATTCGGTAGGCCATGTGCGCTTAGGCAGGTTGTCGGGTATCTCAGTCATGTCTCTTGGTTTAGCAGGTTTGATATTTTTGAACTTCTCGCGGTCGTAATCCTCCTGGATGGGTATGCCGTACTTGGTGGCCAGATACCGCAGCGCATCGGGGTAGGAGAGGTGCTGATAGTTCATCAGGAAGTCAATAGGGCCTCCCTTGGCATCGCAACTGAAGCATACGTAGCAGTTCCTGGCTGGATGCACAACGAAGCTGCCCAGATGCTTATCGTCGTGAAACGGGCACAGGCACTGGTAGTTGACTCCCTTCTTCTTAAGCGTCAGAAAATCTCCTATAACGTCCACAATGTTTGCCGCGTCCTTAATCTTCTTTTCTGTGAATTTATCCATAATATTTTCTATGTAAAGCCGAGCGTGTATGTGCGCGTGGCGCGTGTGTGGGATGCTTGCCCCTTAAACCTGCCCGCCGCCCTTGCGGGCTTGGTTTATGGTGCATGCAGCGCACCACGTGTTGAACCTTGGTTTAACCCCTCCTACACCTTTAGGTGTAGAGGGCGATTGGTTTAACTCGTCAGAATGGGAGTACATTAGATATTTGCAAGGCGTAATGTCCTCCGATCTTGACGGTAGTCTCTTCAAGCATCTTCTCCTGAATTGCAAATTCGAGGTCTGCCTGTTGCCTTCCATCGTTCTTTTGCATTCCGATAGCTCCGAAGATTTTCTGTTTTATATCCTTTCGGCTCATTGGCCATTCATACTTAGTGTATGCATCAGCCAACCACTTGTTGATGTCTTCCTTACTGTCATGCTCAGGTTTCTGACGTTTGCTGTCGCCTGGGTTGCTAACAATCTTTGGCACTCCTAACTTGCCGGCATCGTCGGTCACCTCAAACTTCCAGTCTTCCATGTCCTTGTCGCGGGCATCCTGCTGCTTGACGGTGAAGGTTACGATTCCGTTCTTTTTCTCCTTGATGCTTATCAGCGTGTCACTCACCTTGTTTCCCAGCTCAGTACCTATCCAGCCACGCATCTTAGCTTCCTCGCTGTCTTGTGTACGTCCGGGGTTCTGATGTAGGGCAAGCCATACGCACATGTTCTTATCCTCGGCAAGGCTTGCCAATTCGTCAAGTATCTGTGTGCCGCTCTCTTCGTCGTTGATACTTGCAAGCAGGTCGCGCAATCCGTCAACGAATACGATGTCAGGTTTCAGCATATCGACGGCTAACTTGATAAGCTGGTAGCGTTGCCGGTAAGGTTTAACGTCGCTGTCCTTTGGCATGTTCTTAAGCCATAGAACGTGAAAGCGGTCATCCGGCATCGGTTGCTTCATGTCCCAGTCAACCAGCCAATGTACTCGCCTCAATACCTTGGCACTGCTCAGCTTCTCCATCTCGGTATCTACATACAGAACCTTTGGCTTATGCCCCAGGAAATCTATTGTACGTTGCGGAACGTGCAACCCTGGCAGATAGTCCTGTGTTCGCTGTATGCCGTCGCCAAGTATTGCCGCCATCAGCTGGGTAAGTACGAACGACTTACCATTCTTCTTCTGTCCGCTTATGGCAGCCAGACCGCCAACCTTGCTGAACGGTACGCCGTTGTATTCCAGCATACAATATGGCTCGGGGTAGTCCTCGCGCGGGTCAAGCAGATAAGGCCTCAGTTGGTCAATCGCCAACTGATCAGGTGTCTTAAGCTGCGGTAATTTATCCTCTCCATTCATAGTCCCTTGATAATATTATTTCTTTCAGTTCCTCTTTTCTTCGCTTGATGTCTTCATCTAATTGCCTTGCTTTGTGCTTGTGGCCGTATCGCTTACTTTCATCGTAGGCGACTCTCATAGCGAGGATTTCATTTATTCCCTTGCGGATATTCTCGCGCCATCGCCGCTCGTCTGCTATCATCTCATCGGCGAATGCCTCACCCTCGAATACTGCCTTTCCCTGATAGGCCCCGTTCGCGCTCGTTATGTCGTCGAACTCATCCTCCATGAATTCTAATGGTACTAATTCGTACATTGTATATATTTTCTTAAATGTTTACGTTTACGCATTATGATATGGTATGAATCCTCACTTAATATCCTTCGCAATCCCAGCTTCTTTTTACGATGCCTTATTGCTTCCTCTGTCCGATGTAAGCGTATTGCAATTTCTTTTATTGGCTGGCGCATCTCGTGCATGGCTTTCAGCCACTCGTCATCTCGCTTGCGCCAAGGTTTGCACCCGTATGAAAATACCTTCATAGTTTATATGTATATCTTTTTGTTAATAATCGAATAAAAAAATGGCGGCTACCTTCACAGGCGGTCACCATAGATTAAATCAACTCAAAATTCAAACGGAACCTCACGGTTCTTTCATGTTTGAAAAAATAGTAACATTATATATATATCAGGTACACAATATCATATTGTTAGCTCCCGTCTGCGTTTCTCATCACGGCTTCGGACGTGCAATGGCCGCATTAAAGCATAACAGTTCTGGAGGGGCTTTCCGTCCTTTTACATCCGGTTACTCGCTGCTGATACCCAGACCCTCTGTTTGCCTGTTAGTGTTCTGTGCAGTGGTTTCCCTGGCCGGTAGTTCCGTCTCCGTCGCGGGCCTTCTCTCATCCTCTGCCGTCCAGCAGTGGGTAGCACGCTCTTTCGCCTTAGACTACTGGCAGCGTGCGGAGTTCCCGCCCATCCTAATGCTAATGTATATAGTGTAGTATATGTTGTTAATATAGCAATTCAGATATGTAAGCAAGTCAAAGAACGGTGTTTTTAAGTAGTGGAAGGTAGTGGATTCGAACCACTAAGGTCCCGTGAGACCTGCACGCATCCGTGCTGCTTTCATCCTGGGCGGTTTGTCTCCGTCACTCTCAGCCAACCTTCCATGTGTGCGCGGCAAAACCAGTCTTATTTACTTGGCCGCAGGATTGCTCCTCTTATCAGTATTTCGCACGTTTAGTTTAGTTTAGTTTCATTGGTAAGGGTTCAGTATGGCAGGTCGCCTCCGTTGTTCTGTTGCATCTGTTCAAATGGGTCTGAGCTTGACGGCGGTGTTGCATTCGCTGCGCTTTGTGCTTGTGCTTCTTTTGCAGCCTCTTCTGCCACATCCTTGATGCGGTATGCCCTCACGTTGTTAAACCAACGCTCCTGCCCGTCCTTGGTATAGACACTCGCGTTAATCTCAAACTCAATCTTCACATTCCTGCCAACCTTCTCCTCGAACTGCTCAATCTTACCGTAGCTGTCATCGCGAACATCTACCACAAGGTTCTTCGGGTATATGCTAACTTCGCGCAGCAGGAACTGAGCTATCCTCCAATGTCCGTTCTGGCTCTCGCCCGATCGTTCACCTAACTTTTTTACTAATTGTCCGACAAACTCCATTTTTGTTATTGTTGTTAATTGTTATACTTCATCAACATATAGTTGTTATAATCGTTCTGAACCTCTGACTTTAGGAAGATGTATCTCCCGTTTTCATCCTTCCGTGCTGATCTGAACAGACCATCTTTCAGGAACCTCCTCCTTACCCATGTGCTGCTCTTACCTATCTGCTCGCCAGCCTCGCGAGCACTCAGCCACTTGTCGTACACATTCTGCCCGGTACTCTCCCCAACTTCACTAAGTAGGTCTGTAAGCAGCTTCGCCTCGCTCGGATGGCATCGCAGATAGTTAATCAGTTGGTGGAATTGCCTCTTATCCATTATTGCACTTCGGGGACAATGATTCTATTCAATACACGCTTCATCCATGCTGGGGCAATCTGCTTGCTCACGTTATAGAATACAACCATCCAAGTCAGAGCCACTGCCATAAAGAGTGCTGAGTTGCTTACCATTGCTAATGCCAACGGTGTTATGCAAATTGCAACCCATGCCGTGATAATGATTTTCTTTTTCATAATAGAAAGGATTGTATTAGTTTGTTGTCAATAGTGAACTTTCTATCAACAAGGGTAAAAAAAATTACTTTACTGCGGTAACTGTAACGATTAACCCAGTACCTTGTCTCTCAATCTCCGTTGTATATTTGCTGATGCCATCACGTGGATGTGCCTTCGCATATTGGCATACAAGGCTCCTGATACATTTGTATTCCAGCTCGTTCTGGCATGCAACTTTTACATTTTCGCCAGCTTTCAGCTCTTCAAGAGACGAGAAACCAAACATGCCTTTTAGCAAAAACTTTCCCATAATCAAAATTTTTATTTAACATTTTTGTGTTGGTGTGTAAATTTGCTTACCTTTGCCGCTTGTTACATTATATATGATTGTCGGCGGACTTTCGTTAAGAACAAACCAACTTTAATGTTGTTTAAATCGTTATAGTTTAACTTTCGATGGCAAAAATACAAAATATTCTATTAACACAAAACAAAAATAGAAAAAAAATTATCAAAAATAGAAAAAAAATAATCGTTTAACATTATATATATAGGGAAATGTACGCAATAACACCCAAAGAAAGACTCAGGATGTATGCTAAGCACAGATTCGGGGAATATAAAGCACTCGAAATAAAGTGCGGTCTTACGAATGGAACGCTGGCTAATAACTCTGAACCTAATGTCCGCGTGTTGCAAAAAGTGCTGGAGAAATGCCCAGAATTGAGCCCCGACTGGCTCATTCTCGGTTTAGGAACGATGGAACGCATACCTACTGCTAAGCCGCAGCCAATAGGTGTGAATGTAATGGATGACGGACTCGACATCGGAACCTCCCATGTTCAGTCGACATTACTCAAAGAGCCAACTCAGCCCTACAATTCAAACAAGAGAGAAAAAGACGTAATGGTCGCCATCCCTTCAAGCATTCTCGACGCACTCCGTCAGCAGCTTGAAAACAAGGATGCCCAGATCGCTACATTATTACAAGTTATTAACAATACAAAATGACCCAGGAGCACCCTATGGTAACACACCGTGTTACTCTTTAATTTGCTAATTCTTGCAACTAACTATCTTACAAATAGTTACCTAACTCCAAAATGGCCCCTCCGGAGTCACTTTTTAAAACGGTGTAAGTTGGTGATTTTTAGGTGGTTGAGAGTTGGTGGTGTGTTACCATTTTCTGTGCATATTTGGGCGGTTTTGTGCAAATGTGTTACCCGAAAATGGAGAGTAAAAATGTATGGATGTCCGCACATAGCTGGCGGGCGAAAAAGGCGGTTAGAATGCCGATGAGAGAACCGAAAGTCGAAGTTGTTTATGATTACAAGCATGTGGGGAGCGATGCGACGCTTACGCCTGCAACAGTATGGCTGAGGGTGTACTTCAGCCGCACACAGCGCAAGTACATCAGTACCGGCGTTCGGGTGCTTCCTTCTCAATGGTCCGAGACGTACTGGGTTGTGAACCATCCAGCATCGTATCAGCTCAATCTGATGATTAAGGAGCAGGTGGAAAAGGCTATGGCGACTATCAGCAATGCGATTGCGGAGCAAGCTGATATGCCGGGCACCAAGGCAATGAAGGTTGACAGGAAAGATGCGTCGTTTCTTGACTTCTTGAAGGATCAGATAGATATTGCCGAGGTGACTAAGGATACGCGCAAGCACCACATGAGCCTCTATAATCTGCTGTGCGAATATGGAAAGATTCGTAAGTTCGAGCATGTTACGAAGACGAATATCGCTGAGTTCATGCGATATGTAAGTAATAGGGAGATTATGCGGCCTGGGCTGGATGGAAGCTTGCATCCAACGAAGCTGAAGCAGTCAACCGTGCATGACCACTGGACGCGGTTGCGTAAGTATATCCGCATTGCTCAGGCTGAGCAGTTGATACCTATGCACGTAACCGCGGGCATAAGTGTGGATAGGGGAGAAGAACCTGAGCGGGAGCATCTGACGGATGCGGAGATAGCAGCTTGGCTGAACACCAAACAGACTATGCCGTGTCTGGAGGCAGTTCGCCTCCGCTTTATCGTACAGATGGGAACGGGACTGTCGTTCAGCGACCTGATGGAGAAGGACTTTACAAGTTGTGAGAACTTCAACGGGCAGACGGTGCTTGTGGATAAACGTCTAAAGACAAAACAGGGTTTTTTCTCGGTTATACTGCCTTTTGCCGTAGAGGTGCTTAAGAAGTGGGACTGGAAGATTCCTGCAATCAGTAATGTGGACTATAACAGGTATCTGGATAAGGTGGCTATTAACTGCGGCATCCGTAAACACATAACCAGCCACGTTGCACGGCATACTTACGCCTGTTATTGTCTGCGTCACGGTGTAAGGATTGAGGCGGTGAAGCGGGCACTCGGGCATAAGAAACTGGAGACGACACAGATATACGCAAGACTGGCTGATATGGATGTGCTGGAAGCCTTCAAGAAATCGGATATTTTATAATTTTATATTAAAGGTATGAGAAAAGTTTTGTTTTTGGCGGCTGCCTGCATAGTGTTGGCAGCCTGTGAGAAGTCTGCCGATAATGCGGCAGAAGGTAAGGATGTTACATTCGCCATGAGCGGGTGGGAAACTGAGGTTGAGCCGTTGACCCGTTCCAGCCTGGTGGCTGACGGACAGGCTCTTACGGATGTGTGGGTGCTCGACTATGTTGGAGGTGAGCTTAAGCAGCAGTTGCACCAGGTAAGTACGGATGCAGACTTCGCAGAGCCTACGTTGACGCTGGCGTATGGTGAGCATACTATCTACTTTGTTGCATCGCGCGGCGTTGATCCCGTTCTTAACACTACGGCTCATTCGCTTACGTTTGGCAAGGTGAGGGACACATTCTGGAAGGCGTATAATTGTACGGTGACGGGAAGCAGCGTGAGCAATATTGCCGTGACGCTTGACCGCGTTGTTACCCGTATGCGCGTCAATATTACTGACGTGGTTGATGCCAATGCAACGACGCTGCTGCTGAAGCAGTCGAAGTGGTACCTTGGCCTTGACTATCTGAACGGAGAACCAACCGCAGAATCTACTGATTATGTATCTTCAGTGACAATTCCAGATTCATACAAGGGACAGACAGGATTGCAGGCCTCCATCTTTGGTTTCTCAGCTGCTACAAACTGGAGTACGGATGTAATTATCGAATGCCGCAAGGCTGATAACGGTGTGATAGGTTCAGCATCCGTTGATGATGTTCCGTTTACAAGGAACAGGACAAGCGTATTGAGCGGCAAACTGTTCTCGCATGGCGGTAATGTAGCTGTGGCTATTGAGACAGACTGGCTGGACGCCTTTGAGATGGCGTGGTAAGAGAAAAGCAGGGCTTCGGCCCTGTTTTTTTGCATTAAAAAAGGCACTCCGCCGAGTGCCTACTTTAGACTTACACTAAAACATATAATAAAATGACAGTTTCTGCATTTTTATGTCAAAGCTCCTGATCCTTGGAAAACAAAAGAACCTTGAATTAAATTACCGCGCGTTGCGGTGATCTTGCAAGTCTTTATTGTAGCAGAACCTGACACTCCTGTGGAGTTAGCTTCGTTTCGCTCCTTAAATACAACTTGGAGCGTTGTACCTACTTCTAACATGTCGCGTATCTGAGCACGCTGTAGTACCAGGTAGTTGACCGTAACCTGCCACTCTTTACGTCCGGTTATATACTGCTTCCACTGCCCACTGGTGGGGCTGCTGACTTCAATCATTTCGGCTCCCACTTGTATATCGTGGCTTCGGCTGCATGCTATGGGTTCCCAAGACCCACCTGCTTCATTCAAATAAAAGTACAAAAGTACATCATTTCCTTGTAGTGCCATAATTATCGTTAGTTGTTAATGATGGTTATTTTCATTTTTCCGTTGCGCCAATCGTGCGTAACATTCTGCGTGTGGTACTGCTCTCCGCCATCCTTCACGATAACGGTTGATGGCAGCTCTGCGAGAGGATCGTCCAACACTTCGATGGTGTCTTGGACAGACACGTTGCTGTAGAACTCTGTCATGCGCTCCAATAGCCGCTGCTCTGGCTGCTTCAGTATGGTGCCGCCGCCCTCGTTGATGAATGAGAGGGTAGTCAGCAGGGAGAAGTTGGCATTGAATATCTGCCCGAGGCCATAGAGGTTGTTGCTGCCGCTTGCCATATTCAGGCTCACGCTCAGATCGTTGTGGAAGCGGGCACTTGCCACGCCCTTGAACTCGTGCGATGACTTATTCTTGGGGTCGAACTTGCTGTCCGTGTTATATATGCTCACGGAGAGGTCGTTCAGTATGCCGTTGTTGAGTCGGCCTATGTGGTCCTCGAAGGTGAGGATATTGTCGTACACCATCAGCTTCATGCGGCCGCAGATGCCGTCGCCGTTGTTGGCAGATACTGTCATATAGATACAGAGACCCTTCGAACCGTTGTGGTCGTCGAAGAGGATGCCCGTTGGAACAAAGCCGCCTGCCTCCCATTGGTTCACAGGGTCAACGATTGAGCCGTCCTTATGGAATGTAAGTGGAATGAATTTCTGCTGAGTGGTCCATTGCCCATTGTCATAATCCCAATACTTCTCCCCAACCTGGAGGGTGACAAAGACCTTGCGATTCTCTAATATGGGCTTGTAGTATTCTTGGTCGGGATCGGCCGTGTGAGGTTGCCGTTCCGCAGGCGGTGCAGTATTGGCATCTTGGTCCAGAAGAGAATCCTCACCGCAAGAGGAGGCATCGGGGTCTGGATTGTAGGATATATCCACCGATGCGCTGATACACAACACCGAGTTGAGAGGCACTGCAATGTCCTCCAACGTCTTAATGATGAGGTTGTATGTCCTCACAGGGTTAGGCCCCATATTGGTGTAGCAGCAGATGCCCTTCTTCATGTTCAGTGCGGTGGCGGTGCGGAATGCTTCGCTATCCCACGAGTCATGCGTACAGAGGACGAAGGGAACAGCCATGCTCGTCTGCAAAAGGCGATTTTCGCGTATCTGATAGTTGTCAAAGAATTGCTCTATCATGGTGGCTTGCGAATCCTCCGCCCCGAGCCTGCGCAACATATACAGATAGTTGTTGCTCTTATGCACAATCTGCCCTGGGTTGTTATTGACAAGCCAATAGGACATATCAGCATTGTTGTAGTCGGGATCGAGAACCACCTCCTTGTCATTGACATTGGATTCTACGGTCACATTCTTGTAACCGAGCCGCCTGCACTCCGTATGGTTGGTGCTTGCATAGTCCAAATCCTCAAAGTTGACATACTCGATGTCTGGGTCTTGGTCGGGGATGGGGTTGATATTCGGCAGCTGTGAGAAGGCCATGCTCTTGAATTGGTCGCGTTGGTTACGCGCCACAATGTAGAGGTCGAGGGCGCGGCTGTATAGCGTCCATCCCCAGAACTTGCATACATCCTCCAACACAGCTCCCCACGACGTAGTATCATCCGTCCATGTAGCCGTGAAGGTGTCGACATCCGAGAGGGTGCCATGCGTTGGCTTGTTGTTGCTGATGAAGTTCAGCAGTGACACCTTAGACTTCAAGTCGTTAAGGTTGGTCACATTGTCCTGCTTCAACACCTTGTTCCATGCCACATTCAGGCTATTAAGGGCGGTGTATAGGATTTGGCCCATGCTCTTAACAGTACCCATGTCAATCTTGGTGTTCGTGAATGTCACGGGTATCTCATACAGAACACCGAGGGGGCAAGTGAGCTTGTATTCGCGGATGCTCACCATCTCGAACATCCTGCTTGTCAGGGAGTCGGGTCTGATGTAGCCAATCCACCTCAGCACATCGGTAGTGCCTTCTTTCCAGAGGCGCACCTGGAAGTCGAAGGTGTCGGTGGGCAGCAGCTCTGTATAGTCGAAGGTGTTGCCGTCCAAGTCCTTGCCATTATCGGCAATGCGGAGCGAGCCTGTCTGCTTTCGGATGGGAGTGAAAGCATCGTCGGTGTTGTCCTCGCTCGTCTCAAATGGATTGGACGCACCGAGCAGGCGGGTAATGCTGCCGTTATATCCTCCTTCCAGAATCTCCACCCTGTAATTATCTCCAGAGTGCAGAGCTACGAAGTTAATCTGCCATCTTACGCCGTATGTTATCATATCCTATCCTCCTATTCCTAAGTATTGGCCTAATGTCATGCCCTTGGCCTGTGCGCCGTTCAACAGGCAAATTCGTATCTGATCACTCTCTATGTAGGCCTCCGTCCTGCCCATATTAGCTGCTGCGGGTGCTTGCGTCAGCAATCCTGCAACGGTGTTCTGCTGCGCTGCATTGAGGATGAGCTCTCCGCTGCTCGCAGCAATAAGCGTGCGGTCCATGTGGTCGTTGCCTGGCACCACCATACCATTGGCTGCGTGTGGCACGAGTCCGCCACCTGCAAAGAAGCCGCCGAAGATGCTGCTGAATAGGCTGCCTACCAGACCGATAATGCCACCACCCTTACCCATTGCATTCGATGCGGTGGTTATGGATTGGATGGTCTGAAGTATGGTGGTAACGAGGTTCATGCTGCTTATTACCTTTGTGAAGCCCGCTGGCACCTCGATGCCCATATCTTCGAGGCACCTCGTAATGGTGTGGACGTTGCTAATGAGTTGGCTCATATTGTCCTTGCCAGATGCGGCCTTTGTGCCTTTTTCATCCTTACCTCCGTCAATATTTCCGGTCTCGAAGTCAAGACTGATTGGCTTTAGGTCCATCTCCTTCAGCTTCTCGTTGATTTTGTCGACGATACCCTGCCAGTCTATATCCTCCACGCCGCCTTCCATTGCCCGCGTCCAGAAGTCTTCACCAAGTATGTCAGCTGCATCGAACAAGGCAGTGCCGAGGCCAGCTTTCAGTGATTCAGCAACAAGATTTGAGAGGCTTGTCATATCCGTCAGCTTGGCGGCAATGCTATTGTATATGTCGCTGCCAAAGTCTGCCTCGGCAAGGTCGCTCTTCAGCTGACTGATATAGGAGCTCATACCCTTCGCGTTGGTGATGCTTACACCTGTCTCCATCTCCATCTGCTTAGGCTCGAAGTTGAATGTAACCGTTGTGCCTTCGATGTTTGCAAACATCTCCTGCAACTGGTTATATGCCTCGGCTGTATTAGCGGTTATCTCCAGCGTCTTGGGGTCTACCGTTACGCCGTCGATCTGTGTAATTGCATCAAGAACCTTTTGCACATCGGCAGTTATATCCAGTTCTTTCGGCTGGAGTGTCAGACCTTCTATATTGCTAAGCGCATTCTCCGCATCAGCGGTAAGAGCTGTTACGGTCAGCGTCTTCGGGTCTATCTGTATACCATCAATCTGGGCCGCCTTTTGCAACACTTCTGCATTATCGGCAGAGAATGTCACCTTGGCGGTCTTGTCGCCGACCATTGCACCCACTTCTTCCACCTTCGCCTTCGCATCTGTGGTATCGGCGGTAATGGTTACCTTGCCGGTCTTGGGCTTGGTGATAATGTCCTCCAGCTTGGAGGCGTCAGCTTCTACCTCTTTGATGTTGGAGTCAATGGTGGCGGTTCCCTTCTTTGGTTTGGTGATAACGTCCTCCAGCTTGGAAGCATCAGCCGCAACATTATTGGCATTGCTTTCTACGGCAGCTGGGGCTGTCTGTTTTTTTTGCTTGATGATAAGGTCTTGCAACTTCGACGACTCGCCGATGGCCTTCTGTATAGATTCGGCATTGACAGAGATGGTGGCCTTCATGCCTTCCTTCCACTTGCCCTTCATGGCATCTATCTGTAGGCTGACCTGCTCTATCTGCTTCTGATATTCCTGCCATTCTGTTCCGTTTAGTGCCTGGCTCTGTGCAGCCTGCAATTCCTTCAGCTTAGCGGTCAGGTCTGATAGGGAACTGTTCATGCCAATATTCACCTGTATGCCCTGTGCTTCTGCTGCGAATTTCTTCAGTTCCTCGTTGCGGGCTTTCAGGTTGGCGATTTCCGTCTGTATCGCAGTCTGCCTTTCTTTAATGCCAGACAGCTGTACATCGTTGGCGGTCTTGGCATCGGTAGCCAGTTTCTGGTACTCCTCCGTCAGCTTGGCCACTGCTGCCTCGTTCTGCTTCAGTTCTGTTTCGGTCTTTTTTGTGGCGGTTTTTCCGCTGCCAGTGCTACCATAAGGATTCACGCCCTCTGCCCTGTTGATGCGGCGATATGCCTGACCGTACTGGCTGTACAATGTTGACTTGGCACTTTCTCTGTTCTGTATCTCCTGTGTCAGACGCTGGAATCGTTCTCCGTCGTCCTTGAAACGGCTTACCCATGCCCAGTCTCGGTATGGATTTTTGCTATCGTCATAGTTGGGTGTGCGGACAACACTACCTGTACTCGTCGTCTGTGTAGTGTAGGTAGTATTCTCCTTTTTCCACTTCTCGTAAGCATTGGCCTTATCCATTGCGGCCTGGAAGTTCTGCCACGAACTGGTTGCCTGTTGGAAACGCGGCTTGCTTACGCCCAGGACCACTGCCATTTCAGCATAGAGCTTGTCGATTGCTGTTGATGCTGTCTTAACCTGACTGCGTGTTATCGTGGCAAGCTCATTCAGTGCCTTCTCCAGATTCTTTGATACATTTGCGATCTGCTCCTTAGTCAGCACGTCGCCGGTCTTCATCCCGCCTGTTGAACGGCCGTCAGCCGGTTCCACATGTCTGCCCGTCTGCAACATTGTACGCATTCGCGTTATCTCAGATTGAAGTTTTGCAACTTGTGGCGACTGGATAGTCTTCTGGGTATTCAACTGATCGAGCGCATTATATGCCTCGATAGCCGCGTTGGTTATCTGGCCGATACGAGAAAGGAAACCACTAATGTCACCGCTATTGATTGACGTTAGGAATGACTCGTACACAGCCTGCCCTGCCTCAACAGCCTGACCCCATGAGTCGATATTCTGCTCACTTGCGAAGAAAGCATCCTTTGCCACATCCAGCGCGCCCTTGGCGGCGGCAATGGCAGTGCCCCATCCGGCGAGCTTGGTGATACTCATCCCGAAGATGTCGTTCAGAGAGCCGAGGCTGCCGGATGCTTGTTGCGCAATCTGATTATTATCTTGCAATGACCTGCTTGCACTGTCGAGCTGAGCACGTGCTTCTTGTGCGCGTTCCTTTATGCGGTCGAGTGATGCAGCGAGAGCTTTGCCGCCCTCGTCGTTCTTCTCAACGTCGTTGAGATTGTCATAGACAACCTTCAACTCCTTGTATGCGCTCTCTAATTCGCGAACGCTGCCTGCTGCTGTGCGAGATTTAGTTTCCATTTCGCCAAGCGAACGAATAAAATCCAACTCAGACTGATCAAGACCTGTCAGTTCGCCGGCACCTCTATGAGCCACCTCTGCCAGGTGGCGGATACCTTCAGCGGCTTTCCTCAGTTTCGCATCATACTCTTCCGATGAAACCTTCAGCTTTAAAATTGAATCTGCCATAAAAAAAATGCGCGATTAATGCAATTATACACTAATCACGCATTTTGTGGTCTGGGGGTTACTTATTATTCGTATCGCCAAAGATAGCCTGTCTTTGTTTTGGTATAACATCGTTGACAACACATACTGATAGTTACCTTATTTATACCTGTTGCCGCTGCTGCCTCATTGATAGATTTGAAGCGATTGACGAGAGCCATTCTCGCTGTGTATTGTAATACAGGATGCCGACGTGCGTTACCTTTCTCATTATGAGCCATCCAGTACTCCTTGGTCCGTGGTTCAAAACTCCATCGGTATCCTTTCCATGCGCCTGTTTTACTTTCGTACATGACGTGAACCATCGCACCCTGATATGTCCCCATCATCTTCTCTACGTCTGCACAGCATTTATGCTTAGCTATAAAATCACCGCCCATCGTGTACTGATAGACTGGCTTGCGCTTCCATGCAATCACGTCGCTGTAGTTTATGTTATACTGATAGGTACACCATTCAAGGTTTTCAGCTCGATTATCAGTCTTTACCTCGTTTTTATGATTGACAACCAATCCCTCCTTGTAACCAGGAACGAAGTGCAAGGCAACAAGCCTATGCACTTCGATGTGTTTGTAATTTCTATGCCCGTCGCTTAGTGATACGCGCAGGTAACCCCTACCTTTGTTTAGCAATAATTTGAGCATCATACCTTTCAAGAAGCGTGGCCGGTCGTTAAGTGTCCACCGATCAAGGCTACGAACTCTTCCCATATTGCTGACCTGATAGCGACCTTCAAAACCTTTGATGTCTTTCCAAATCTCTGCCATAGTCATATGTGCAATGGTTTGCTGAATGCTCTATTGGTCATTACAATGGCAGGAACCTTGTCGTTTCCGCATAGGTGAGAGAGTGGACCGAGCAAGCGGACAAACTTCGTAAGGTAATACACAGCCGATTGCATTTCCCTTGCATCGACTGGCAGGTAACTGCGCTCCGGGCTTTCCTCGTCGCCATGCTCGGCGATGTCCTCAATAACTTTCAGTGATACACTTGCGATGGCCACGTTCACGGTGTTCATTGCGCCTTGTAGTCCTGAATAACTACACTCACTAAAGAACGGGATGAGTTCTTCGATGGCAAACATGATGTCTTGCGGATGCTCTGCGATGTACTGCTGAAGCAAAGTTCTTGCGGCATTCTTCTGGGCAATGTCGGCTTCCCATTTTTCATTGTTGTTCATAACACTTGATATTTTGACATAAAAAGAAAGACTGCGCTACGAGCTGTCAAGGTCTCAAGTGCGAAATACCTTTGTGGGCGTTATCCGCTACCACACTCGGCGCAGTCTAAATATCTTTCTTGTTTGCGGGCATGAAAAAAGCCGCTTATTGTGCGGCATCTTCATCCGCACTTGAGTTTTGACGGTGCAAATATAAGCATTTTCCGTCTAAACTTACAAACAATCTGCCAAAATATTAAGGTTATTTAATAAAAAAGAGGAAAGACCTACATCTTCCCTCTTACATCATACATCATACATCCCGAAGGGTCATCCTTCCAGTTCTCCGCCCGGTGTACCACCGCCGCCTTCGCCGCCTGTGTTGGTGTTGTCATCGGTAGGTTCTGTCTCACCTTCGTCCTTGGCGGTAGCCCATCCGATAGTGGCACCCTTGATGGCTTCGGCTATCTCCTGAGAGGGGCGATAGTTGGTGTGGGGTGTTAGGTCGGTCAGAGAGAGGTCTTCCTCCTTCTCCACCCACTTACCTGATACACTGGGATAGAGTTTGCCGAGAGGTCCGAGGTCGATGATCTTGCCGTTCTTCAGCTGTCGGGCAGCGGCTTTGAGCATCAGTCCGGCGCAGGCCACGATTTCCTCCTGTGTATAGGTGGTGTTCATGCCTGCAATCTCGCAGATGTCATCGAACGTCTCGGTTCCGTTAGTCACTACGCGGGCCACAAATCCCGCCTTCTTGGTCTGAGGATGCTTAAATGCAATCTTCTTGACCTTTAATGTCAGTTTTGCCATTTCTTTTTATTTTTGGTTAAAATATACATTCAACAAGTTGAGTTGTCGGATTCAAGCGGTTGAGTTCAGCAATTCATCTGGTTGAGTTTTTATGTTTCTCCCCGTGCGATGGCTGCTGCCTCGATTGCTATCATTTCCGCAATATTCTGAGCGGCATTAGCCAAACTGCTCTCGGCTGCTGGCATGAACCAGTTGCGGGCTGATATTGCGCCACGATTGCCGGTGTGAAATTTATCACCACTATGTATTCTCGTTACACGGGCGTTGTATCTGTTGCGGTTGCTTTTCTGGGTGTTGCGGAATCCGATAACGCGGGTCTTTGTGCCGCTTGCAATCAGGCGTAGTATCCATCCTCTATCGAGAGGCCCGTAAGACATAATCTGTTGGGTGCGCGGGCTGCGCTTGCGTCGGTTGCCGCCACGCTGTCCGGCAACGAGGATGCGCTGGGGTTCGTAACTGGTGGTGCCGTGGGCTTTCTTGCCGGTAAGGATGTTTATGTTTCCGCCAAGCACTTTATCATAGACGCTGGTGCGAACAGCACGGCGAGCTTGACGGGGGTCGTGGTCAGCTGGAAATGCCGCCATAACTTCACGTCGGGCTGCAAACAGAGCTTCGCGGATGTGCTGCTGTATCACCTTCCTCATCTTCGGGTCGGTGCTCATGGCTGCACGGAGGTTCTGCTCCTGGTTGCTGATGAGTGTGTCGTCGATTACTAATGCCATATACGAAAAATGCGCAGTATGATGTTACACATACGCGCATTATATCGGTTAGGGATTACCTCGGAAAAAACTTACCTTATCGGGTCATATATCGAACAGAACTGCACCAGGAATTTCCCCTTTTCATACTCAGCTATCACAAGGTGCTTAAACTCATTATCCCTCACAATATACATCTTCAATCCGTTCATGGTCGTAAGAAAAACGGCTGATGAGCTCCATGTGGTTTTGCTTAGCTGCTTTAACCTTGGGTCGGGCAGGTCTATCCAGAATGTAACATTCCTGATGCCCTTTTCACTCTTCTGTTCAAGGTGCCACTTAGCACCCTTATCAGCATCAGAATAGTCACTTATGCTTTCAGATTCGCAATACAACGTCATGGATCCGTTAATCTGGAAGTCATTCACAAGGAGGTCTGTCTGCTGTCCGAGTGCCGACATTGCGACACCTAAAAGGACTGATAATAATAATTTTCTCATGGCTCAATAAAATCTAATTGTTTGCCTAATACATTTGCGATAGCCGACAGGGTATCAATGCCTACGCTGTACTTTCCAGCCTCTATCCGGCTGATGTGTGTCAGTTGCAGTCCTGCCTGTTCTGCCAGCTCGCCCTGGGTTAGTTTCTGTTCTGTGCGCAGGGCCTTTATGCGCTGCCCTATTCGCTTACGTTCCTGTTCGTTGGCCATAGTTATTTCCTTTCCATTACTGTTGTTATTTCCTCGTCGTTGCAATCCCATTCAAACTCATACACCTTGTAGTCTTCGTTGACTTTCATTGTGGCATAAATGGTTTCGCACCAATCCCCTCCATTTTGATATATGTCGCTCTTGGGGAATAATAAAGACTCCAGATGCACATTGTGTGTTTTCTCTATCTCGATGATTTCGCGCTCCAGCATGATCTGTAGAACATTCAGCGGTAATTGATTGTAATGTTTCATAGTCGTATATATTTTTAGGTTTATATTTATATTATTATAATGTGGGAGGGTTGCCCCTCCCCTGTGGGTTTAGAATAAGTTGTCAACGATTGCTACTCTGTGGCCGTGGCGGATGATAGCCGGCAGGTATTGGTCGAGTTTGTTTGAATGGAAAACTGTGTAGGAGAAGTCGTTGTCTATTGCCGTTGACTTGTTTATGCCCAGAATGTTGCTTACTATCTCAGCATCCTCATTATACATAAAGTAGAAGTCCATGTCACGAAAGAGGTATATACGTTCTCCAGTTTCCTGAGACTTTCTGTTTGTCTGGAACTCAATTCTCTTTGCTACTGTTGTATTCATAATCTTTTGCCGCTTATCCGTTGCCGCCGGTTCTTGTTGTTATTTGTTCTTGTTTCTGATGCAAAGATACGACAATTTGCAATATATTACAAATGTTATGAGGATTATTTTTGTAATATATTGCAAATAATGGTATTTTGTAATGTCGGAGATAGCAAAATGAGGGGTAAAACATAAAAAAGGGCTTGCGCATCACTGCGTGGGCCCTTAACAGATAATGTGAAAAGTATTTTACTTCCCTTGCTTGTTTATTCGTTTATTAAATTCTCGCATCTCTGCTTGCATCTGTGCGATTTCCTCGTCTGTCGGCATATTGCCTGAACCTGTTTCCTCGTCGGGATTATCCCAGGGGAAGGATATGAGGTCGGCTGGGGAGTTGATGCCGGCGGCCTTCAGGTCTATAAAGCTGGCACGCAGTATGTGGTAGGTCTGCCAGCGACATGCGCTCCACATATCGCGCTTGCGGTTGTTATATCCTCGAATGATCCGTCTTGCCTCCCAGAACCTTATATCATATAGGAAATCACGACGCGGGAAACCTGCCTCGCCAACGATCAGCTGATAGATGTCGTTGGCGGTTAGGCGTTTTTTGGGTCTTCGGCTGCTTCCTGTTCGTCGGGCTTCTTGTCTTCCTCGCCTGCTGGCATCTTGTAGAATTCGACGTACATGCTTACCAGTACGCCTATGGCATTGCCTATCTCTACGCTGCTGGCATTATACATGATGTCCTTGTTGTCGATGGGCACATCTTCGCCTTTGAATTCCGCATAAGCCGTTGCAGCCGCAATAATCAGCATAATGCTCTTCTTGGTGTCCGGCATTCGGTTGGATTCTATACTGGCGAATACCTCCTTTATAAAGTCGATGCATTCCTCTTCTGCGAGAATCTTGTAGCCTATCTCGGTGGCAAAGCAGTAAGCAAGTGTGACTTGCTTACCGCATAGTGTTACTTCCTTCTTAATCATATAGTTCCTTTTTTTTGTCTTGGGTTATGCGTTCGGGTCAACGAACGAAAGGTCGCCGCTGCCTGTCAGTTGTACGGTATAGGTGGACAGCTCCTGGTTGGTGGCGTTGATTTGCAGGTCTGATATAATGGCATATCCTTCTACGATGCTCTGTTCAGCCTCGCGGTTCTTCGTTCCGCTGGTGGGGCTGAACTGAACAAGCACCTCCATACCTACTTGCAGCATGTCGCCTATCTGTACGCCACCTGTGTCTTCGGCATCAACTACAACCAGGGCCTGTGCCTGAGCGTCCCAGTTTATGCCTACCGGCTCGTAGTCTATCCAGTCGTTGTCGTTGTCCTTCGTGGTGTCTTCCTCCATCTGCAATGCAAGATGAACGGTGCACGTCTGGGATGCGGCGATACAACGCGCGTCCCCTCCCTGTTCTGTTGTCAGAAGCAGTCTGAGATTCTGTCCTTTAATTGCTGCCATGTGTGTAATTGTTTGTAAGGTCCCGTCGTACAGTAGACGGCGGGGCCTCTGAGCTACAGTTTAGTTCATTGTCTCGTTAAGATACAGTTGACAACGCTCCGGTACCAGTGAACTGACACTGAAGAGTGGAGTTTGCCCTGTTGGGTGCGGTCAACTGGAAGTTGGTTAGGTAAGCATCGCCTGTACGCTTGATAGCTGAGTTCTGACCAACGCGGTTGTTTGTACCGGCAGTTGTGTCGAACGAGAGCGTAACCTTTGTCTTGTTGATGATCAGAGACATCAGGTCGGTTGTTACTTCGCCGTTGGCTCCATTGTCTGTCAAAGTGACCAGAGAGTCGGTCTGAACATCCCAGTTCAGCCCTACAACCTCTTGCTCCGACCAGTCGCCTGTAGAGTCTTTGGTTGAGCCGTCCTCCAGCTGAGTTCCGATGTGAATCTGGCAGCTGGTAGCCATTGCTATGCACTTTCCTCCTACCATAACGCGGAGGTTCTGTCCTTTAATTGCTCCCATAGTTTATACGTTGTTTTGAACGTCGCAAGCGTAGTGAACCAGGTCCCAGTAGCAGGGCTTCATCCAGTCCCATGCCACGCCGTCGGTCTTTGGGAAGCCTTCGAGCAGGTTAGGGATGTAGTCGCCTTGGTCGTAGAGGGTGGTGACGTAGTTGTTGACGGCCTGCATAGCCTTCATCACGATGTCGTCCACCGTTTTCGGGTCTTTCGCCCCTACTTCTATCGCTGCGCCCATCTGCCACGTGCTCGGCATCCAATCGTCGTCCTTTGTCTCATGCGCAGGCTGCTTGCCCTCGTCGCGGATGACGATGTAGGGCAGGGGGGTGTTGTCCGTTTCTTCTGGCGACACCTCAAAGCAGGTCGATTCCACACGACCGCCGATGACGGTCATCAGTTCGGCATCTGCACAGATGGCATTGTAGAGAAGTTCGTCGAGCTTGAACATGGTTAGCTACTTTTGCGATGTTGTGGTTATTTACTTTTGTTGATTTCTTCTTCAAAAACCGCCTGCCAGTCAACCTTTGCTGATGCATCGGAGCCAGCAGGCGGTCAAGGAACTATGTCCACGAAGAAGATTCGAGAGAGTTTACGCGCTGGGGTTCACGACCTTCAGCAGCATGAATGCCTGGGGCTTGCCGCTGGTATTGCCGTTCACTTTCTGACTGAGCTCCGTAATCGAAATTTCTGTCGAAAAGACGATAACAGTTTTGTTCTGCTTAGCCACCTGAGCACTTGTCGCATCGACCGTTTGACGAACCAGACCATGCTGTTGTATTGGCAGGTACTGGAACAGACCGATGCCGATGTACTCGTCGGTGTCCTTCACGTACTCCTGCTCACCGTTCAACGTGTAGTTGATGTGCTTGGTGGAGACGTAGGGGTGACCGCAGAGCAGGCCGTCGGCGATGATGGGGTGAGCTGCCACACCGTCGCCCTCGAAGGTGTGCTTCAGACGGGCCTCCATCTTCGGAGAGATGACTACGCAGCCCTCGTCGTCGAAACCGAGCTCGGCAATCTCAGCGAACTTCTCGTCGATCTGAGCACCGATGGTGTTGTCGAGAGTGATGGTACCAGGAGTAACCTGTGAGAAGGCACCCTTGTTGCCCTGCCAGTTGGCGTGCGAGTAGTTCTTCTTGGCGAAGTAGATGCGCAATGCCTTCTGAACCTTGTAGAGCACGAATGCCACGAGGTCGAAGGCGGCGTTGTCGATGGCCTTGTTGCTGACGGCCACAGAGAGAGACACACGGCGGCTGGTGACCTTGATGTTGTCGAAGTCGAGTGCCTGGTCGTTGATGGCTTCGATTTCGCCTACCTCCTCCATCTCAACGTCGTTGATGCTGTAGGGATAGAGCTCGTCGCCCTCAACACCGGCGATGAATGACTGACCGACGGGGCGGCCCAGACCGTTCTCCTTGGTGTCGATGATGTCCTCGATATAGAGGTTGATGGCACCAGACTCGGCGATACTTGAACCGTCGGGGGTGGTCTTTGGAGCCAGTGTTGTGGTGGCATCCTCGCGCTTCTGGCGAACGCCCTGCAAGTACTCGCGGTACTGCTTGTTGCGGTCCACCTGCTCACGGATTTCGGCAATGGCTGCCTCGTCCTTCGAGAGCAGAATCTCGCGGCGGTTTTCGTTCAACTCCTCGGTCAGTTCAGCGATTTCGCGCTTCTCTTCCTCGTTGTAATCTTCGCGCTTCTCTTTCAACATCTTGGTGTAGATTTCGCGCATACGGCTCTGAATCTCGCGGTTGCGAGCGGCCTTCTTCATAACTTCTTTCTTTGTCATAATCGTTACTTTTTTAAGGGTTTATACTAAAGTTTCGTTAAAAGTCGATTTCCTCGGTTTCGAGGTCGAGCAGGTTCAGGCGCATCCGCATCACGGCCTTGGCCTCGCGTGCCTTGCGCTCCAGTTCCTCGGTCTCGCGTGCTTCCTTCTCGGCATTGGTCTCACCGCCGTTGGCTTCACGCTCTTGGGCTTCACGGGCTTCCTTCTCGGCATTGGTCTCGCCGCCGTTGGCCTCACGCTCTGCTGCTTCGCGGGCTGCTTTCTCCTCGTCGGTTTCCTCACCGTCCTCTGCCTTCTTCTTGCCGCCACACTCGCGCTTCAGTTGCTCCTCGATAGCCTTGTCGATAGCCTCCGAGTTCTCGCGGGTGGTTACGCTGGTCTGTTCGTAGGCAGGGTGGGTGACGATTGAAACGTCATAGAGTCCGATAATCTTCTTGACGTGGCGAATCCATACTTCCTTACCGTCGATGGTCTCGTTGGTGCGCTCGTATGATACGCCGTTCTCGGTGTCCTCCCAATCATCCTCGAATGCGAACGACTGGCCGTTGATGTCGCCACGCTTGATGAGCTCCAGAGCATCGTTGGCTGCGGTGGTCTGTGGCAGGTCGCAGCTGTTGTAAACGCCGTCGGCTCGAAGTTCGAGCTTCAGGGTGTCCTTCTCAGAGTTGCGGAAGCGGCCCAGCACGTTGAGCACGCTGCTGTTGTGATTCAGGTTGTAGATCACGTCGCTGCGGTTTATCAGCTCCTGTGTCAAACAACCAGGCTCCAGCACCTCATAGACTACACGGGTAGAGCTCCACGGTGTAAGGTTCACGCTGCGCACACCGAACACGATGGCGCGGCCATTTACCTCGCGGCTCTGCTGTCCGTTTTCATCTTCGCGGACCTGAAGGCCGCAAAGGTCGTTTGGAAAAAATCTAACCTGTTTCATATTCTCGTTTAACTTTGAAAATGTTATCTACTATACCCCCGTTTTAGTATCTGGGGTTTACTGCGCGTCTGATGTGATTCTCGCGCTTCTTTCTCTGTTGCTGAATCTCTCTTTCGAGGGCTTCAATTTCCTTTTTTGTTGGGTTCGGTGTCATATTCGTTGTCTTTTGCCGTTTTTAATTTGGCTTTTGCCATTTTCAAAATGGCTTTTGCCGATTTATTTTTGGCACGTGCCAGTTTTCGGTCGCCACGTGGCAGATTTTATTTGTCACGTGTCGATTTCGAGATTGTCACGTGACGATGTTTTTCTCATTTTTCGCCCTCGCCCTCCTTGGCGGATGGTTTCGGACTTGCCACGGTGTAGTTGCCGGGCTGAAGTTCGGTCGCTGCCTCGCCCTTGGCGATGAGAGCCTTCAGCGTCATGAGGTTGGCCGATGCCAGTGGTTCGTCGCCACCTTCAACGGCTGGGAGGTCGCGCGCTGCACGTTCCTCGTTGAGCGTGCCGCCCGTCTGTAGGTTAAGCAGTGCCACCTCTGCCTGCGTCTTCTTATCCATGCGCAACAAGGGCTGTTCGCACAGGTGGAAGCGGTGCTGGCCGAAGTCGTAGATGGAGAGCAGCTTGCGGAAGCACTCGGCCTCCATCTCGGCACCGTCGGGCGCAATCGTGCGGCTCAGGTACTCCATCGTGGCG
>Ga0265298_10002654_pt1 | contig 24535 bp, 22 predicted proteins | sample AusTroGonzalo_MG_3_FD_193486 | JGI IMG/M metagenome (GOLD analysis project Ga0265298, IMG submission 193486) | Bovine rumen microbial communities from tropical cattle in Woodstock, Queensland, Australia - Gonzalo_01 | ecosystem: Host-associated > Mammals > Digestive system > Stomach > Rumen ...
GTAATTCAGCACTCATGACCTCGTACAGCATCTCCGGTATATTTCGCTCATACATCAGATAGGACGTTTCGCAAAGCACGTGCTCTTTCGCCTTATCAATGGTAAGGAAACCTTGCTTAAAATGATCCATGAAGCAGGCATCCAACATGTATTCAGCACCGAGTCGCAACTCTATATTACTCACATTTGCAGCCTCCGCCTTAAACTCCTCAAACTTGGCCATGATATTTTCACGGTTATTGTCGGGGTAATCTTTCATGAAATGAGGCGTAAGCACCATTTTCTCTACGCCGCGTTCTTCCAGTTTTTTCAACGCATGCAGAGACTTCTCGAACGTAGGGAAACCGTCGTCGACACCAGGCAGCAGATGGCAGTGCACGTCAACGGCACCACGGAAAAGCTCGTCGGGTAACTTTTTCGGAAACAATCCAAACATCACAACTTTCCTTCCTCGTGCATTTATTCCTTGCCGTCGTCATGCAACCTGTTCGCAATACGCACGGTCGAATGATAGTGATGTTTGTGCCTATGAGGCAGGAAACGGTGATACCATTTCTTCTTTTTCTTCTCTTCCTCATTGCCATAGCCATAACCGTAGCCGTAACCGTAGCCGTAACCATAGCCGTAACCATAGCCGTAACCATAACCATAGCCGTAACCATAGTAGCCATAGCCACGTCTCTTCTTGCTAACGCCATTAAGCACGACGCAGAGATTCGGGAACTTTCCATCCCTAAAGAACTTGTCCACATCGAAGAGCAAACGCTTGTCGGTCTTACCCGCACGAAGCACCATGATGGTGGTATCGGCCACACGTTTCACGATATCGGAGTCAGCCACCATACCTACAGGCACGTTATCCAAGAAGACATATTCATAACGCTTGCGAAGCTCTGCGACAAGGTCATCGAGACGCTGGGTCATCAACAACTCGGCAGGGTTAGGTGGTACAGGACCAGAGAAGATAACATCAAGATACGGTGAACCATCAATGGAGTGGATAATATCATCAACGCTATCGATTTTTCCGGAGAGGTAAGTAGAAACGCCTGCCCTGGTTCCCACATCGAACACCTTGAACAAAGAGCCCTTACGGATATCCAAGTCGACCAACACCGTCTTCCTCTTCGCCAAAGCAAAACTCATTGACAAGTTGGAAGAAATGAACGTTTTACCTGAGGACACCATAAAGGACGTGAACATGATTACATGCGCGCCTTCTTTCCTGTCTTTCATATACTCCAAGCCCGACCTGATAAGGCGGAACGATTCTGAAAGCGAGTCTCGACCATTCTCTTGCACCATGATACCGAGAGCCTTTACCTCTTTCTCAAAGGTCACATCACCCAAGAATGGGACATTAGATGTTTTCTGTACGTCAACTCGATCGTGGATGGTGGTATCCAACATATTCTTGAGCACCAAGAATAACACGGGAATGGCAAGACCGATCAAGATACCTATCAAAACTGTCTTCTTCTCATTGGGAGCAACGGGGGTGTGATTAGGATAGGCGTAGTCAATCACCTTACCAGTAGGCTCAAGTTGGGGGCTTGTCATCAGCAATTCCTCACGCTTAGTCAGCAGCTGCAAGTATAGTTTTTCCTTGATACCTTGCATACGTTCAACAGCATTCAACTCAAGTTGAGCCACGGGGACACTTTGAATTTGCGAGTTAGCGATGTTGCGTTCTCGATTGGCCGCATCAATACGTTCTTCCAAGCCCAATAGATTGTTTTCCAAAATGGTGACAATACTGGCATGAAGATTGACCTGTTCATCCATCAAGTCTTGGACAACCGGGTTGTTAAGGGTACCGTCTGCCTTATATTTCTCAATTTTCACCAAATTGTCATTATATCGCTTGATTACACTAGCTGCCTCTCCTGAAATGCTAACCAAGCCAATGGGAATCATCTCGTCCACGTTATTTTTTGTGAAGTTGAGCAGATAACGCACCACACTGGCCTGAGATTCCAACTGTTTCGTTTCTTCACTCAAAGCATTACTTGCCGCAACATAGGCCTGACCATAGTTCCTAGTATCGATAATGTTATGGCTACGCTTGAAGTTCACTGACACCTGTTCATATTGATCAATGTCGTTCATCAGATATTCGATACGATCATTGATAAAATTCTCCGTATAATCCAGCACTCTTTGCTGGTCAGCAATAGATTCTATATTATAAACTTCCATCAAAGTGTTCAGTACATCAGCAGCACGTTGTGGCGAGGTGTCGCTCAACGAAAGGTAAAGGATGGAGTTCCTTTCACTAGATCTTGACACGGTGATACGCCCACGATATGAGTTTGCCACCGCAGAAAGAGGAGAATGGGTCACTGTAATGGTCATATTCATAAAGTCCCTATAACGCCATGTAGGTTTCACCACTATCCTTCCGATAGGCGATATCACAGTATCGTTCAGGTTCACCACCATAGCGGGAACACTTTCCCCAAAACCATCCAACTTCACTCTCTCTTCATCAACAGGTTTCACACTGAATGTAGCCTTAGCTTGCTCACCCAAATCAGGAAATACCACTTCAACGGGACCGTCCTTATATAAAACCATATTACGCTTAGAGACCTTTGTCGTATAGTAATACATGGTATTCAAGTTCAACCGACGCACTGTATTCTCCATAATGGTCTGCGACTTCATGATCATGATCTCATTGTTGATAGAACTGATAATAGGGCCAGCACCTTGAATGGCATTTAATGCCGATGAACCACGAGACATCTCGGATCCGCTACTATATTGGGTCTTTACCAACAAAGAAGCTTTGCTAGCATAAATTCTATCTTCTCCTCTCACCTTATAGAAGGCTATCACACCTCCAATCAAAGAGAAAATGAGGAACCACGGAAGATTACGCAGCACAAGAAACACGAAATCCTTGAACTTGAACCCACTATTGACATTGTCATCAAAGAATGTTTCGAAGCCCTCCGGCTTCTTGTTCACATTGCTTTGGTTATTATTAAGATTAGTATTGTCAAACTCTGTTGCCATCTCTTGTAACAATTTTACAATTAAACAAACTCACTCACTACTTTTTTACGGTTTTACTATAAACGATCTTACCAGTGTATAAACTGTCACCGCCGAAGTCAAAGCTGAAATGAGCGAAAGGACCGTACTCAAATTGTTGGTGAAGAACTTCCACGATCTCTCTTCAGTGAAGATGATGTCATTCTGTTGAAGCACAAAAAAATCATCATCAAAAATGGCTGTGGAACGAGGATCAAGGTAGTGCACCACACGTTTGCCTTCTACTTCACGCATTACGCCAATGCGGTCGCGACGCGTGTACCAATCCATACCTCCTGCCATGGCCAACGCCTCAAGAAAAGTGCAACGTTCATTAGTTATGTTAAGCACCTTACCTCCTGAACTAGTCAGCATATAGACTCTGAAATTCAGGAAGCGTGCTATCACCAATGGATTCTTAATGTAACCATTTCTCTCCAAATGAGCCGCAATAGTATCTTGAACTTGCAAGCGTGTCAAACCACCGATATGCAATCTACCCAAGACAGGAAACTGAATAAATCCATCTGCATCAACAAGATATCCAAGATACCGTCCTGCATTACCACCGATTTCTGCCATATTACTCATGGCATTGAAAGGCTTCAACAATTCATCATCCTTACCAGTGTTACTCATCACATAGATTCTCAACTCATCGTAAGGTGCCACGGTAGCCTCCAAATTCTCTGTAATGGGTAAACCATCCGTCGGCATGTCCTGTAAATAACGTACATGCTTATAAGTGACACACGAAGAGGTCGTCAATGCCAACAGAGCCATAACGGAAAACAAAAGCAATCTATTTTTTCTCATACGTTTATGTTTTTATCTTGTCTATTTGAGTGCAAAAGTACAAATAATTTCGGAAATGAGTGACGGATTTATATGCAATTAACCCAGTTTTTATAATAAATCCATTACAATCCGATTAGAATATCCACTATTCGTTCAGCAGCATGTCCGTCCCAAAGCGGTGGAATACCTCCTCGTTTCCATCGATTGGCAAACAACTTGTCCAATGCCAGCTTGATGTTGTCGGGATTTGCACCTATCAGCTCATTGGTGCCAATGGTACAGGTTTCGGGCCGTTCTGTGCTATCACGGAGCGTGATGCAAGGCACACCCATCACCGTGGTCTCCTCGGTAACGCCACCGCTATCTGTAACGACTGCCTTCGAACGTTCCACCAAATAGTTGAATTCCAAATAACCCAAGGGTTCCACAATGTGAAGGTTTTCCGCCTCAATCCCCAAATCCTTGAAAATTTTCATTGTGCGCGGATGTATTGGGAAAATGATTGGCAAGCCATGCACGTTGGTGACAATTTCATTCATTAACCACCTCAGTCTCTCCGACTCATCCACATTGGCAGGACGGTGCATTGTCAAAGTCAAATACTGCATCGGCTTCAGGTTCATTTCGTCATAGATGGCTGGTTTGACAAATCGGGAACGATTGGACAACAAAGTGTCAATCATTACATTACCGACAAAGAATATCTTCTTCTCATCTGTACCAACTCGCCGAAGGTTAGCGTTAGCTACTTCAGAAGTTGTGAAGAAATAGTCCGCCAAACCATCCGTAACCATACGATTGATTTCCTCGGGCATGGCCATATCCCATGAGCGGATGCCTGCCTCGACATGAGCCACCTTAGTACAAAGCTTTTTGGCCACAATGGAACAGGCCATGGTACTTGTTACATCACCCACCACCAACACAAGGTCTGTCGGGTGTGCCATCAAGTCGTTTTCAAAGGCCACCATAATGGCCGCTGTTTGCTCAGCTTGAGTGCCGCCACCACAGCCTAAATTCACGTTTGGTCGAGGAATATTGAGCTCCTCAAAAAAAGTCCCACTCATTTGCCGGTCATAATGTTGACCGGTATGAACGAGACGATACCGTATTTTTTTCCCTTCTCTCTGTGCCTTTTGGATGGCATGGACCAAGGACGCAATCTTTATGAAATTGGGGCGTGCGCCTGCAATAAGTGTAATATGATGCATGTTACTTGAATTTCAATTGAAAATTAGGATTATCCTGCATGATTTGTTTGCTTTCAGAATAATTCTCGATAAACCATGCCAAGAACTGGGTATAGTCGATTTTCTCAGAAAGCATCTTCTGTCTCCTAAGCTGCCATTCCTGCTTCAAATCGGGCATGGACAATAGTTCCTCTATCTTTTGGAACATCGCTTCCGATTGTTCGGGACGGAAACCATAGGTAAGACCATATTTATGTTCTTCTTCCTCCAAATAATGGATTCTTCCAACGAAGGTATTACAGCGGATGGCGGGAGTTCCCAACACCGCTGCCTCCGAGGTCATGGTCTGGCTATCGCCAATGAGCATTGTGGCATAATACATCAAGGAATGAGCTTTCTCTGGTGACACTTTCAGCTGATATGGCTTGAATTCGTCATCAATAGCTCTTTCGGTGGTGATAAACACCTTGCCCTTAGTCTTCAGATAATCGACCAAACGCCGTTTGTTTTCAATGGTCAATCCGACCACGCCCCCATCATGATATGCCTTGAAAGCATTGAATCTCAAGATGAAGTAGGGTTCACCTTCCGCCACACCCGCATCGTTCAACACCAATGGGTCTGGAGTGAAACGTTTGGGATGAAGATAGGCCAATTCATGATAGGAATGGACATAAGTGGTTTTCCTCGATTTCCTCGGCGTATCTACAGGGCTGAGAATGGTATCGGCAAATGGATGACCAAACTTGACAAACAATGGCTCCACTTCATCATCATCGTCGTCAAGAATAATGCTTCTCATTTTACACAACTTGCTGACATGCGCAATGTTGAGGGACGAGCCCACCCCAACATCAACGTGATGTTCATGAGCAATCTTTAACAGCCGTTGGTCATACACCAATTGGTCAAGACCTTTCTTCATCAACCCATCGCTCTTCTCGCCGATATTGATGTATGGGATACCATACAAATCCAAGAGCTTCATTGCGGATGGAATCTCCTTCACCACAACAATCACCTCATGCCCGTTTTTGGTCAAAAGGGAATAGACGTTGCGGAAAAGATGCACGTGTGCCGGATGATTGATATCTATCAGAATATTCATAGTTTTCTCATTATTTTCACGCCCAGTTTTCCAAGGTTGAACAGCAAAGGCTTGCAAACGAACACATAACGTCCCAAGTCCAACAATTCTCCACCGAATTTCAACTTGAAATCGCGGACGCCATAACCTCCGTCGCCAGGCTCACCCGCGCCCATCATGTCAAACTTGGGATATCCGCTTTCTGCTGCATATTGCAATCCTGCAAAAGTTACCACCTCTGAAGGGAAAATGGTCTTATGCACTCCATCCACTCCACAGGCATACATTTCATACAAAGCCACACCAGACAAGCCCACGCACACCGTTCCTCCAACAATTCTCCCCTCAAATTCGACCAACAAGAAGGCCGACGAATCAAGTGCAAATAGTCGCTCAAAAAACTCAAGAGAGAACAAAGGAGTCTTAACCTTGGTCTCGTACAAATGTTTCAAAACACCATAATACTCTTGAACTTGATCCAACGTTGGATGAGCAACCGTGGAAGCCCCGTCGCGCAAAGAAACACGAATATCGCGCTTCCTACTCTTTCCCAAGTTCTCATTGACTACATCTAACGATGAAGTATTCACATGTATGTCGTAATGCGGCTGATACTGAAAGCCACAATCTTCAAAAACCGTACGCCAACGGCTATAATCGTTGAAATTGCGGGTCTCAACATAAATGGCTTTGTTCTTCACATGCTTTTTCACTCTTTGAAGCAATAGTGTCAACGCTTCATCAGAAATATCATCAGCAAGCAAAGGCCCTCCATACACGATAGCTCTACGGGAAAAATACCGCATGAGTTTTCCGCCGTCCTTCTGAACGTACCCCACCACGACACCCTTCAACTGTCCTTCTGCTTCAACAGCAAAGGCAAAAGCCTCAAGAAACGATAGACTGCCAAAGAAAGTGTACGCTTCATGGGTCTGGAACCATGTAGCAACAGGAGAATGATGCGCCAAATCCTCCCAAGCCTTGGTATCAATATGAATGCCTTCAACAATGCCCACTTTTCACTTGTTTTTAGTTATATAATGCCACAACAAGAATCTTCATGCCAAGCCCCTTCCCTTCAACTTAACCATTGCCCATGCGATATTAATGACAGCAATAAGAACAATCCAAACCATAAACCAATGTTTCTGACGGTTAGTCGCCCGACTGACCCCATACGCAGCAAACATCATTTCCAATGGCAATGCTGGAAAATGGAACCTCTCGGAATGTGCAAAATTACTGAACACCAATACCACTAAATAACCGCATAATGCTGCTATAGGCAACACATATCGTCGCCAATCTCCTCTAAACAACATGATCAACAGGGCATATATCACAAATCCCGATATGATATTCTTGCTGAAATTGGCGCCATTCATCATCATTTGGTTTTCTTGGCCTGGAACATTCACCGTTGTTGCAAACGGAATGGTGAAAATTAAAGGTGCAAAGACCGATGCCGAGGCATATTTTGCAAAGGTATTGCCATTTTCAACTTCGGCTCTCCACTGGTAACCCACTTCCTGATTATCCGTTCTTCCCGCCCATAATTGTTGGGCCTCTTCCGCCAATTCAGCACCTACGGCAACAAGTATCCAGACACCGAACACCCCGCTATACAATACCTTTTTCCACCACACCAGCTGTTTACCCGTACTAAAAATAATTGCCGCTGCCAATGCAGCAAACATAACTGCCGCCAATGCCGTCCTAAACGTAAACATAATGATAACAACCAGCAAAGGAAGAAGAAGATCCTTGAGCTTAACTTTGGGGAAATGGAAAACCAAGTCACTTCGCTCTAAGAAAAGTATAAACAGGAAGACCATCTCTGTTTCTTTCAAAGTGACACCGCAATAATACCACGCATTGGGCAAAAGCATATAGAACACTGCGGCAATCCTTCCTACGGCCTCACCAAAATTCCGTTCAGCCAAATTGTAAAGCAGTATACAAGTACATGAATCCAATAAACACTTTATTATTCGTGTCGGTAAGACATAAACTCCAAAAATCTTGTATTCAATAGCCACCCACCAACAATACCCTGCATCCGACAGCGTTATATATTCATTCATTTGGCTTAAAAACTCTTCCATGCCAGAGTCTCTCCATAGTGCCCCCATTTCATGATAAAGCCACTCGTCACCCGCATAAAACGCATGAGGGTTCCCTGTCATTTCAATATAATAGAAATAGATAAAAACCACATAAACTAACCTAATAATCAAGGCTGTGCCGAACAACTTCTTTGTAAACTGCTGGTGCGAATATTTTCGCCACTGCATAGTGAGTTTATTGGAATAATTGAAAAACACAAACACTGCAACAAAACCAAATGCTATAAATTGCAACGGCAATGCACGTTCCAAAAATATAGCGCTAATAACAATCATCGTTATCACATAACAGGTGATAGCCCTTGAAGAAAAATAATTGGGGAAATAGTCTATCGTACAACCTTTGTCAACAAAAGTTGCGCCTAAGGCCTTCTTCACCTGCCCTTTATACTCCAAAAGGCCAGTAATCACCATGACCGTCAGCACATTGAAAAGGATGGCGATGAATAATACAAATTGAGCATTATATGCTAACATACATTAATTCAATTGAGCGTGCAAAAATAATCAATTTCCTGAATCTTGAAGCAATTATCTTCTTAGGGCAGCTCCGAAGACTTTGACAAATTCCTTTCTTCAGAACCATATAAGGCCATTATTCTATCCTTAATGCTCGTCCAATGATACGTTTCAGCAGACTCTTTCGAAGCATCGGACATATTGTGCCATAATTGGGGATCCAACATCAGCCGCTTTATATTCTCGGCAAAAGCGTTTATATCACCGTAATCGGAGAGCAACCCCGTCACACCATCAGCAACCACAAACGGCACACCCCCTACTTTAGTAGCGACCACAGGCATACCCGTTGCCATAGCCTCTGCAAATACAATGCCCTGGCTCTCCTCCTCACTATGCAAAGCAAACAAATGGGCCTTTCCATACAATTGTTTCAGGTCTTTATCGGTCAAATCAATAAGTAAAGAGATACGATCCCTGCATTTTGATTGAGCAATGGCTTTTTGCAATCGTTCCAAGTATTGTGCTTCTGCCACCGTACCGGCAATAACAAGTTGGGCTTCTATTCCCTCATCCACAGCACGTTCAAATGCATTGAGCAGCAAAAGATGGCCCTTTCGTTCACCAATCGCCCCTACCGACAATATCATTTTAGAATCCTCTGAGCATTTTATACAATAGAAGGATTCGTCAATCCCCTGAGGTATCACAACCATGTTGGGCCTTTGACAAATGGGGTAACGATTTACTTTGTTTTTTACATACTCCGTATCAACAACTGCCATGGTTAGCTGTGATAGAAAACGTTTCTCCACCCAACCCTGATACAAATACTGACATAGTTTTTTTACCGAAAAACCTTTTTTGAGTGCATTACGTTTTTCGACGAGGGCCAGCCCATGAACCGTTACCACAATGGGCATCCCTTGTTTCTTCAATCTCCTATACATCCGCCATGCAAACAAAGACGTTCCATGGATATGACAAACATTGGGACGCAACGCGATAATATCTTGGACGACCAATGGAACTTGCCGACTTGCGGTAAACTGACTGCCACCTGTGTTATTATATCTGTGGACAAACGCCCCTCCTTCATCTTCAACTGCCCTGCTTCCATCGATTCGGGGGACATCGAAAACATGTACCTCGCAAGTCTCCTTCAACACTTTAGCCAAACCATAAACAGAAGCCTCAACACCACCACAGATATGGTTTGCATCCAAAGGATACGTTCCTATTTGCACAATACAAGTCATACCATGAACTTATTTGCCGTGATTTTTCAGTTGAATGAGCCTCATCATCAGAACTGGGCATCTGTTGAGCAGACGAATTTTTCGTTTGTTACTTGATGATGTTCCATATTGCGAAAGCGGTAAGACCTTCAACTCACGCAATTGGTCCAAATACAGATGAATCGACTCAGGTTCATGTACCGCCACATTGGTCATCAAAGACAATGCAGTATGCGCAATCATTTTTTCATACCATAGCACTATCTTATCACGGACAGGGTACTCCAAACACTCGAAAGAATACGTTTTCATGTTAGGATAATACGTCTCTACGCCTTGTATTCCACGCATTTCTTCCTGTAGCAACCGTATCAGCAGAAGACAACCGTCATTCTTTCTTTTTACCGCCTTTGGATTTTTCGTTTTCACCAACGAATCGCCACGTTCCTGATAGACATACACCACCGAGTCGCATATCCCGATGCGTTTCGCTTTCAGCAAAACCAAAGGCAACCAAGGGGTATCATCAAAATAGTCTCCCGTGAAGCACCAAATCTGATTCTTGACGATAATGTCGGTACGATAAAAATACCTCCAAATATTACATGCAATATCCAAACGATTCGCCAGAAATTCCGCCCCCGACATCACGCAGGGTGAGTAATCAAACGCCAACTCAAAATCCCGCTTTCCTACAGGTTGATACCCTTCATCAACAATCCGATAATCAAACCGCAGCATATCAAGTTGCTGCTCGTCCATCTTCTTCAACAAGCCTCCAAACACATTTGGTTCTACGTAATCGTCAGGATCGACGAAGCAAAGATACTTCCCCGTGGCATTTTTCATCCCGTTGTTTCGCGCGCCCGAAGGCCCTTGATTATCTTGGCTCAACACCACAATCGATGACGGATGTTCAGCTTGATATCGCTTTGCTATCTGTTCCGAGTCATCGGGGCTACCATCATTGACACAGATGATTTCCAAATCCTCCTCTGCTATGTCTTGACTCAAGACACTGTCAAGGCATTTTGGCAACCACTTTGCAGAATTGTATAGTGGAATGATTACGGAAAGGACTTTCTCCATCACTTATAATGATTGGCTTGATTACAAGGAATAATCTCCCCTGAAACACCTTTGCTGGCATCCGACATCAGAAAGACCGCCAACTCGGCTATTTCATCGGGCATCATATACCGTTTACCCACGGCACCTTTCAAATACAAATCATCCGCCATTTCTGGATGCGACAAAGTGTCAGCGGTAACACCTGGAGCAATGCCATTGCAATGAACGCCCTGCAAGGCGAACCGTCGGGCGATACCAGTCACAATATTGGCAACGGCAGCCTTCGTCATGCCATACGGACGATCGTCAGGGTACAGCCCCCGCTCCGACGTGATGAAAACGACTGATGAAGAGGGTACTTGGTGCTCGGTGACATAACGCACAAAAGCCTGGGTCAAAAAGAAAGGCGACTTTACATTTAGCAGAAACTGGTCATCGTAACTCTTTTCTGTCACATTCAAAAAACCGTCATCGTCATTACAAATCCCAGCATTATTGACAAGTCCCGTCAATCCTCCCAAACCATCTGCCGATTCAACGACCAACTGCGGCATCTGTCCCACATTCGTCAAATCAAACTGCAACCAATGGCATCCTATCTGTTTCGATGCGCTTTGCAGCATGTGTGCATCACGACCCACAATCATCACCTCGGCACCTTCAGCGACCAACCGCTTGGCGATATGATATCCAATGCCCTTGCTCCCACCTGTGACTAGAATCTTTTGTCCCTTAAGACGGTGAGCAGAATCTTGCACTGAAATATTGGCAGGGACCTTAAGAACAGGGACCCCTTTATAGAGCCATTGCCACAATCTATACAAATACTCTTTCATCTCAATACATGCCATTTTTCGAGTTTAAACAATACTCTTTCCATAAACGAGACCATTCCCCAGAGATGCCGCCGTTTCAGCCTGTCATACTGCGACATGGGAATATAATATCTATCATAGTCCTTCAAAATGCCTTGAGGTACCATTTCATGCAACAAGCGGCTTCTTTCTTCTTCTAAAACATCTTTACGGGTTTCGGAAATGCCGCCCATATCGAAAACCGTCACCAAAATATCCACATAACGCACGGTCGCATGCCCCAGCACGATGGATTGCATATAAAACTTCCAATCGGAGCAAATCTTCAAGGATTCGTCATACAATCCATACTCTTCGAAAAGGGAGCGGCGAATATAAGCAGGGCTGTGATTGAGGCAGCCTTTATAGAATTTATTGAGGGTTACGTCATCCGTTGCGCCACAATCATCCACAAAAGAAGACCCATCCAACATCACTTTCTTCATATTGCCATAAAGGATGTCCGGACAACCCTTTTCCTTCAGCTTCTCCAACATGCAGTTCACGACGCCGTCTGATGCCAACATATCACCGGAATTCAGGAACTGGCAATACTCACCCGATGCCATGCGGATACCCTTGTTCATGGCATTATAGATGCCTGTATCAGGTTCAGAGACCCATTTCAGATGGGCGAACTGCGATTCGTATTTCTTTATCACATCAACACTGCCATCAGTTGAAGCACCATCTATGACGATGTACTCAAACTCCTTGAAAGTTTGAGACACAACACTTCGCAAGGTTCTTTCGAGGCCTGCAGCGTCGTTTCGGTTGATGGTGATGATGGAGAGACGCATGTTTTATTCTTTCAAGAATGATTCTATATCCCAAAAATTCTTTTCGACCTTTTTCAACTCCTCTTCGGAACCATTCCACCATTGCTTTTCCAACAATGCTTCTATAGTTTTTTCATCAAAACGGTATTTCACGACCTTGGCAGGGACACCAACTGCTATTGCATAAGGGGGAATATCGTCAACGACAACAGCGCCAGCCCCTATCACAGCACCATCTCCTATCTTCACCCCATCAAGTATCGTAACATTGGCACCGACAAAAACATCGTTTCCAATCAGCGTTTGTTTCGACTCCTCCATCTTGTTCTCCTTGCAGAGAGTCATTCCATTTTGCTTCGATGTGGAATAAAACATAGGTGCAGTCGAAATGCCATTGGTTGGATGGATTCCCATGCCACAGCAAAAGTTGGGACCAATTGAACAGAACTTCCCAATAATACAATTGGAAACACTCGAATTTTTTGCAATATAAGAATAATCTCCTAATCGCACCCTTTTCAAGAAAAACGGTGCCAGCACCTTAGTGTATCTCCCGAATTCACTATCTACATTCTCTGAACGCACCAAAGAATAACCCGTCGTTTTGCCAACGGGAATAATCGGTTGATCTAGCCAACGACCTAATAATTTTTGGATGTAATACTTTATTCTCATTTCTTCTTTCCCAACCATGGGCCTTGATGGCCTACTAACCTTTTAACTCTTTTGCTCAACACATGCCGCAAAATCATCATCTTACCCCATTGGGACTTGTCAGATTCAAAATAGCGAAAATGGAACTGACGGTCAGCTTCCTTTTGAATCGCGTCAGATGAAGGATGAACAAGAGGCAAAATGGGACGCGTCGGAACGTTATCAATGATGTTCCCGGCACGCATCGCATGGGTTGCTTCGCCCACTGTTCCTATATTGCTGGACAGATTTACATTGGGGATGATACCCTTTCCGTAATTCAACCAAATTGACATGATGAATTGCATATCCCAACTGCGTCCCCTGCATCCGTCCTTGTGCACTTCATCGAGGCGGTCACACCAATACTCACGCTCCAAAACGCCACAGCCATACCTGCAAAGCGCATCGCTCAATTGTCGACGTGAAACGTCAAACAATCGAAGGTCAAAGCGTTGCCACGCACGACGCCAAGTGGCCCAGGCACAAAGGTTTCGGTTCATCATACTAAAATAATAGGAGCCATCACCCCATCTCTGGGTATCCACATTCATGCTGCCAATGGCACATATCGATTTATCATCCTTGTATTTTTCTAACAGCTCTTCACAATAAGGGAAAAAATCAGGATGCGGCACCGCATCGTCTTCAAGGATAATTCCCATTTCATTCTCCGAAAAGAACCAATTGAGCGCCGTCATAGGGCCCGGACCACAACCCAAGTTCCTCTCGGAATAGTTTACATGGACATTAATGCCCGCATTTTTGGTCAGTGCCTCAACCACCTGACGAACTTCGGCACATTTTTCCAAATCACGCTTATTCCCCTCACGTGCTCCATCTTGAAAGACATACAATTCTTCCGGTTGAGCAGCCATGATAGCCTCCAGCACCTGCTGCGTATGATGTGGGCGATTGAACGTAATAAGAAGAACTGGCGTCAGCATCAATACATAACTTTATTGCAACAACTCCCTATGGACAGCCGAGGCGTCATTATAATTCATCATGCCATCCATCAATACGGGAATCAAGTTGAATTCTTTTAACACCCTTTTATTCATTGCATTATGCCTTCCCCATGGATAGGCAAAAAAAGGAACAAAATTCTTATAATCCTTCAACGCCTCAAGCGATCGCCCCACATTCTTTCGGAACTCATTCTCATCCTGTTTGGACACATCAACATGCTCCCACCCATGCATTCCAAAAAAAACATTAGAATATGTATCCGAGACACGTTTAATGTCCCTTTCCAACAAATACCGTTCTGTATTCCTCTCCCTGAAATGCACCCCATCAAAATATCCAGGATTCAAGAACAAGGTCAAAGGAATATTCTGCTCTGACAACCAAGGCAAGACATTATGCAAAGAAGCCCAGCCATCGTCAGCAGTCAATACCGCATAGCGTTTCGTGCGAAACATATCCTTAGCAATATGACTGTAAGCCTCCTGCAAAGAAACAAAAGAATAGTTTTCTTTCAACGACAATACCATCCTCTTATACGCCTCGGTCTGCAACCAATCACATTCCATCATCGTGTCGGGTTCGAACTCATCACTCACTTGATGGAAAGAAAACACCCGAACAGGCTGCAAACGCATCTTCGTTGCACGTCGTTTCATCTTTTTGGCCAAATCCTCCATGGTTTGTCAATATATGATGGTCAATCACCCATCAAAGCCAATTTGAACCTTTCTGACGGTTTTTCTCTCTGCTTTCCTGAATTCTTCCCTGCATTTGATGAAAGAACAGATAATCCTTCCAATAAAGTTGCATCTGCCTTCTTTGCATCCTCATCATCGAAGCCAACGTCTTCCGCAACAAATAAGTGCAATACTCCCTTACCGATTTCTCTTGGTTGACATCCACAAAATCCACCAAAAGTATTTGTTGATGCCGGAGCAACTCTTTCCCTTTCGCATACACATACTCTCTGTTACAATCATGAACCATCCTTGCCCGTGGACAAATGCCTATTTTATATCCATGATAGCGCACACGATTCAAATAATCGTCATCCTCCTCGTAATGAATGAAAATGGGGTCAAATCCTCCCACGCTTTCCAGCACCCTTCTCGGCAACAACCAACCGGCAGCATGTATATACTTGGTATCATACACTTCTTTCATCCTTCCCCAATACATATCATCGAACCACGTCCCATCCGTGTATTTATTGTCTTTGGCAAACGACACGAACCCCCGTTCCAGTTTTGTCTTATCAGGCGTAGTGTGGACAGGAGCCAAAATGCCATATTCAGGATGGCTCAACGCAACTCTAAGCATAACATCAAAGGCGTCAGCCTCCACCCAAGCATCTTGGTTGAGCAAAAACACAAAGTCACAACCCTGATCCAATGCATAACGCATCCCAATATTATTGGCCCTGCCGAATCCCAAGTTTTCCTTCGACTCAATCAAATGAATCTCGGGATAGTTCTCTCGGATATATTCCAACGTGCCATCATTGGAAGCATTATCCACAACGATGGTTTGTACAGGAATAGTGGACTCCCGCAAAGAGGTGAAACAACGGTCATACCATTGCCGGCCTTTGTAGGTGACTATGATGACATATATTTTCAAATGGTCAAGTCCCATAATATTGCTTCCGTATGCCGCATTACAAGCCAAATCAATGAATGTGATCTCGGTCCGTTTTTACATTCTTATGCTTCTGTATCCGACCAAACTGATTATGCCACACACTGCCCTCCATCACGGCAAGCCCATCAAAAAGCAAACAGTTAATGCAGGGCAAAAGCGAAAGTTGGTCTCGACGAATCCCATTCTTATATTCCTCAAACCATACTTGCATCAAGTGCTGTAATTTTTGGTCCTTATGCTTCCTCACCAACAAGCCACATTCCAACAAAGACTGGTCATCTTGAAAACCTTCTTGCAAATATTTTTCATATTGCTTCTCCGCCTCCTTTTTATCCACTCCTTTCAACCGCACACAAGCGTCAATCTCCGCTTTCACCGTCCTCCTTTCACCGTGCCTGCTCACTGCAAGTGTCTTTTCTCCAGCCAAATATTTTGTTAGATTTGACAATTCACCGTATATCACCACATTCGCATCAACATATATACTCATATCATAGGCTTCACCTAAATATTTGTAAGGCAGCATCTTAATCTCACGACTCAAAAGCATATCGTCCAGATTACTCTCCACCAAAACCACCTGCCACGTCTTGCTCCTCAATGATGGATTGTTGGTGAACAGAAAATAATCCACTCCATCTTCTTTATACAAGATTTCATGCACATCATCATATTCACCCGTCACGGCGGAATAAACCGCAATTCGTCCTTTGGGCTTCTCAACCTCAGGCAAACAATACGGTTTCAACGGCGAATGAGACTCCTCAAACCAAAACTCGACTCCATTGCCATAATAGGGTTGAATCCCTATTTCTTGCAGCAATCTGTGTCCTTTTTCATCTTTTAGCAGTCCGATTTTGATGCATTTCTTTAGAAAAGCTACTTTCCATGTCAAGCAACCAACATGACCCTTGGCCTCCCTCCTCTCACCAAAAACAATGGACGGATGCGTGCATAGAGCCAAATGGAAACCCTTTTCTTGGAACGCATTCTTCAGTTTTTCGTTTTCTGATAAGAACAACGGCTTCAGACTGAATAAAGCATGTTTCAAAAAAAACGCAAACGCTGGTTTTAATAATTGTACAATCTTTGCATTCACGCCATCAAAGAATCATTATAAATAATTCGGAGATTATCACCTCCTAACTTGTCAACAGTTCTTCCGACCTTCCTAAAATCCATCCCAAGAGCTTTTTGGGTGATTGTAATCAAACTTGAACAAACGGGGGTCGATGTCCCAAAATAAGTCCCCAAAGATTCCAGAAGAACAAGCCCCTGCGACACATCTTCAGTCAGATATCTGGAATCCACAACACTAGGTCCTTTGGGAGACGAGTTCTGTGCATAATCGTAGAAACAATCCAAAGGATCTCTCTCGTCATTTACATAGTTCCTTTCCTTACATGCCTGAACATAGGTTTGCTGTTGTGTCACTCCCAAAGCTGACAGAACCTCCAATTTTTCGTTATCCAACGCTTCACACACTTTCCAAACACTTCGAGTAAACACTTCCTTATACATCCAATAATTTCCTTTTGTATACTCTATTCTTGGAATACTGAACATGGCCCCTACTGTATGAACAATTAAATTTGGGTTGTGAAGGGCAGCCTCGAAAACACTCTCGGTAATCCTATACGGATAACCCATGGACTTCAACACATCCTCTGCAATGTTTTGTTTTGATTTAGGATAAACTCCAAATGGGTTTAAAACATTCTTAAAAAGCACTTGTATCAATCCATCGCCAACAAAGCGGCAATCAATAGGAGAGCTTTCTCCTTCCACTGAAATCACGCTTTTATCACAATACTTCAGCAAATATGAAGTAGAAAGATAACCTGGTTCAAAGACCACCACTTGATCTTCTTTCAAATAATCACAAATCCCCTTTATCACATCTTCATGATAATTCGTTTGAACTGTTACGACAACAACATCTGACCATGGAATAATGTTTTGGTAATCAGAGCTATCCCGACATTCGAATCGAGCGCAATAATCACCAAGATAAGGGTCTTTTACATGAACCTCTCCTTTTTCTTTGATATAGTCATAGTTAGGACTTTTATAAGTCCGAGATGACTTCACAAGAACAATTTCATGACCTTTTTTTGAAAGATCCGCGGCCAATGTACAGCCGACGTTTCCGGTTCCAATAATTGCAATTCTCATATCATTATTTTTTGTCCGAAATACAAATCCGCTTCAGGCAAAATCCTAAAATCGAATCCTCCTTCGGGGAAAAATGTCATTTCCCCAAACCTTACATCACCTCCAATATCATAGAAATCAGCCCTAACATAGGGTATTCCCTTTGACAAAACACCCGCCAGCTCAAACATCTTATCCAACATTGGAGGTTTGGGCAAAGAGAAACCCTCAGGGGCTTCCTTTCCCCTAATATTCAACCTTTTCAACTCCCAATTCTTATCGAAAAAATAAAACTTGGGTTGTTTCTTATGTCTGTCAACACAAACCATTACACAGTCAGGAACTCCATTAAAACAAAAGAATTTATAATCCACCAAACCTCCGTCCTCATCTTCTTCCATATATTTTTCGGCGAAAACACACCGTTTCACATGCTTATAAGGCCACTCTCTTGCTTCCCAATAGAAATTCTTCTTCATAGCGGTGGCCAGTTTGATTTTCGCAGCGTCCAAATCAAAAGTTGACTTGTCACGGCAAATCACCACACTGCCACTATCGTGGTTGCACTTCAGTACAAACCGTTCTGGCAACTTTTCTAATTCTATTTCATCAACAGAATGATATACCGCCAAAGTAGGAATGACAAACTGCTCACCTATCATATCGGCCACCCATTGCTTCACACGATATTTATCCACCAAAGTCGTGTACAGGGGATTGCGATCATGAAGTTTCAGCCACTGTAGTTTCTCATTGAAAGTCTTAGGATGCTCCCAATCCAGCTCATAGCCCATCACTTTTTTCCATACAACTGACAAATAAAACTTGTCCGACATCAAATGCGGGCACTTTTTAACCATATCATCCCCTAATGCATCGTAGGGGGAAGCCAAATACCTACGAATTTTTTTAAACATGCGTATCAGCGAGTCAATATGATTTTTCTCAGATGATTAAATGATTTTAAGGAAAAGCCATTCGCTTTCAAATACCAATAGAAATACTTCACCATTCTCCGAGTGACCTTTCCTTCGAGACGCTTATACCGGCCTAATAGCCACCTCATTTGGTTTTTGTATCTTGGCTTGTTATTAACATACAAAAAGTTCTTTGAAGCTATTCGTCTTATTTGTGCATTTAACGCAATCTCCCAATGAGTAATGGCCAATTGTGTTTTGTTGTTTTTCTTACTGATTCCAGAAATCGAATTAGGATTGTTTTGCCTATAATAATACAGAGGAATATCAACATAATGCAGCTTTCCTACTTCTTCAAGCTTCAAATATAAATCATAATCAACCCCTGTACGCAAATTCTCATCAATTCCAACCGTTTTGTTGTAGAATGACTTTCGAATCACGGCAAAATGGAAGGCGCTCTTCTTCAATGAAATAAGATAGTCCTCGTCATCGTCGATAGCACCAACTCTTTCTATCACCTTAACATCACCTGTCGCATCATCCCATTGATATGTTGAAGAATACACTACTGCACAATCTGGCCTTTTCTCACACTCAGGAACCATCCTTTCCAATGTTATGGCATGAATCTTATCATCTGGATCCAAAAAACCACATAGTTCTGTGTCAGCTAAATCCACACAACGGTGTTTGGTATAGCCACAGCCTTTGTTCTCCTCATTATAATAAATGTGGAAACGGCTGTCGTTCTTATATTTCTCGTATATTTCAAACGAATTGTCGGTAGATCCATCGTCCACTAAAATGATTTGCCAACTCGTGTAGGTCTGAGTCAGCACACTATCAATAGCTTCCTGAAGATAGCGACCATTGTTGTAATTGGCGATGAGGATGGAGAACAAAGGATCCATAATCACATTTTACCATTAATAGATTGGGCTTTACGTAACTTACGATTACAATTTTTCATCCAAAGAATAACCTTCACAGCCCATCCAAACTTACCATTCTTAATTGTCATATACTCATCACACACTCGCTTTAGAGAGATAAAATCATAGTACTTTTGTTGATAAAAGGCCAAAGTTTCATACACATAATCAGGCATAATCGACAAGTATACACGTTTCTGTTCTTGCTTCTTTAATTCCAAAAAGGCATCCTGTGAACTCACCCCCGAAACATCATAATATGAAATGGTTTGCTCAATATGCCGATATGTTGCATCCCCAATTATTAAACTTCGCAATGAATTTTCCCAATCCGACTTAACCTTATTCTCTTCATTATACATCCCATAAGTCGCAAATACTTCTTTCTTAATAAATGTAGCTTGATGGGGCAAAGAATTGTTATGGAAAAACAAGAAATTCACATTTTGGGGAGATTTCCTTATTTGTTCTCTCCCATCAACACACACCTTAATATTTCCGGAAACGAAATCCTCCACTATATCCTTTTGGGCAAATGATGTCAACACCGTAGGCGCAACTAAATAATCTCCCGAGTTCAAAAACAAAAGATATTCCCCATTCGCTTTCACGATACCTTTATTCATTGCATGAAATATTCCCCTATCAGGCTTCGATTCATATTGGAAAGGTACTTTCCCTTTTTGAGCAAATTGGGGCTCGAACTCTTGAATCACATCCAAACTGCCATCATCACTCGCGCCATCCACAACGATGTATTCAAAATCATCAAAATCTTGATCAAGAACAGATTGCATGGTTTTGCGCAATCCATCCTTGTTGTTTCTATTAATAGTAATTATCGAAATTTTCATTATTTCAGCCATCCTTAATCCAAATACAACAGCCCATGATTGGTATATACCATAGGATTTCCCGTTGGAGAAATATATCCCGACAATGACAGCCGAACAGCATTGGGAATTTTAGCCAAATACTCAACGTTCGGATGCGTAATAGCAATTTCTATCCTATACTCTCCGTTGGTCATATTCATAGGGAGATGCATCTCTTCTTTCATACAGAATTTACCAGCCCTGATTCTTTTCACTTCATCCTGCATCAAGGCTGGAGCATATTTTGCCAAGAGCACATTCTCCCTATCAAAGATTCTACATTCTATCGCAATCGGGACATCCCTATACAATTCACCCTCCACTTCAATAGTCATCTTTCTATCTGGATACACCAAGTTAACCATTTTCCTCGACTTACCATTTACCAACACACTAATCAATTTCATGTCAGCAGACACTTGTTTCGGACCTGAAACGATATCAACATCTTCTATTATGTCATTGTCCCTTAAATATAAGGCAATGGCATCTCCCATTGAACCATCATAACAAACTGAACCGTTTTCAAGCATGACACCCCTTCTACACAACGCTTTCAAACTTGCCATATTATGGCTCACAAACAAAACCGTCCGGCCTGCTCCACCGCTCACTTGTTGCATTTTACCGATTGCCTTTTTTTGAAATTCCGCATCTCCCACTGCCAGAACCTCATCCACCACGAGAATTTCCGGGTCTAAATGGGCTGCTACAGCAAAACCTAAGCGCACCATCATACCGCTGGAATAGCGCTTAACTGGTGTATCTATATATCGTTCACATCCAGAGAAATCGATAATCTCATCCAATTTACCATCAATCTCCTTCCTGGTCATGCCCAAAATTGTTCCATTCATATAGATATTCTCTCGCCCTGTCAGTTCGGAATGGAAACCAGTACCCACTTCAAGCAGGCTGGCAATGCGTCCACGAGCTTTGATGGTACCCGTGGTCGGTGCCGTCACTTTGGAAAGCAATTTCAGCAGCGTGCTTTTCCCCGCACCATTCTTCCCAATGATGCCCACTACATCGCCTTGCTCCACCTTGAAATTAATATCTTTCAAGGCCCAAACATAATCGCTGTCGGCAGCCTTAGAACGGTCGTTCACCGAACCTACTTTCAGGAAAGGGTCTTCCTTACCCAAAATGTTCATTTGCCACCATCGTTTGAGGTCGTTACTCAATGTTCCGCTGGAAACCAAACCCAAACGGTATAATTTACTAATGTTGTTGAATTCTATTGCTGTTGGCATAGTATATCAATATAATTTCTTCAAAACTTTATCACAAATTCGTACCACTACATTATCCTTTTGCAATGTCGTTTTCTGTAAATACGAATGTACCCATTTGTCGGCCAACCGTCGAGGGTCGTCCAAACCATAAGTTTTCATAAACACCTCATCCCAAATATCCAATTTGCGCAATTCCTTCGTAACATGGCGAGACAGCCGCTCCACTATATACTCATCCATATAGCACCTTTTCACTTCCGTGTCAACCAAGCCAAGCAAGTCAAAACCATACTGGTCTTTCTGATACAAGAACGCATCAGGCAAAGGCAAGACCTGCTCTCCTTTTTTGGTTTGGGCATAGTTTCGACTCAATGTAATTGGAGAGCGATGGTTCATTTCCCAATCCACAAACTGATAGAAACGACGCTTGGAAGCAACTCTATGTTGGTTCAAATAAGCCATGTGCAACACACGGAAATCATCCACATAATACATCTGCTTTTCCTCTATAGGATAAGGTATACGCATGGAGTGCATATTGCGCACATAGTTGCCGTGAGGTTCCTTACCATCATCATGAAAGAGCCATGGATAATAGGTTGTCGACGAAAGCCAATACTCCTTTTGGTTCGGACAAATCTCGGCCCACTTGAACCAGAACACATCACCTGGAACGGAAGTCATAATGTGTTTCCAATCCTCAGTCTCTTTGAAGTTCGCCGAAAATATCTCATCGGCATCCAGACCCCATAATAAAGTGTCGCGACCCGCAGCCACTTCTCTTGCCTTAGCAACCAGCATAGCCTGCCGTTCTGCCTCGTTGAACTCAGGGTTCTTGTTGTCGATAAGAATTACCTTGGGGTATCCCATAGCAATCTCACGGCTCCCATCGGTCGACATCTGGTCGGCGATGATGATATAATCCGCCCACAAGGAAGTGGCCTCCAAGAAAGCGCGAAGCACCCATGCCTCATTGCGAACAGGGGTCATGACAATATGGATAGGAGCACTCATCTTTTCCATATTCCTATGTAATTACCAAAATACTTGATTACTTTTGCCCAATAACGCATTGGCAGTAGCGGGGTGCGCTTAAAACGTTGCCATACCAAGTGAAATCCTTGCTTATATTCTCCTTTGGCAAGCAGTTGTAGTTCATCCGTCCACGACTTATTCCATAGATGAATACCATACGTATCCGCCTTGGCATACTGCATCACATCCTCCAATGCAAACTCCTGCAAATAATGAATGGGATAAAAATAAGATGATTGGTATACAGTCAACCCATTGGTTAGGTGTTGTGTAATATCCTCTTCAGTAAAGCCATACTGAGAAAGCTTTGGTGTAACAAATCGCGTGATGATAGGCGGACTGACAACATCAAATTTAGCGTTATCATAATATTGAAGACACATCTTGCAAAAATCATCACCCTCTTCAGAACCTATTATTCCCATCGAAGCATTGTATGCATCCTCCCTGCCGAGGAACGCTCCATCTTGCAAGAACACATCAATAGGACGAACAAGAAGCATATCCGTATCCATATATATGCCCCCTTCATGAAATAATGCATAAAACCGCACATAATCGGCGACAAAGGCATACTTGCGATGTTTATATGCATCACGAATCCACGGGATGTCCATTGGCGAATTGTCCTCATTCCATTCCTTGATTTCATAATCGGGACAATACTTCCGCCACGATGTCATGCACATCTCTATCTCTGGCGAGAACTTGCCTCGCCCAAACCAACAATAATGTATGGTTTTCGGAATCATCTCAACAACATTTTCTTACCATCCGAACCACTTTTCTTCCAACAAAGGCCAACGGGCAGAAAAAGAAAAGCAGAAACAATGAAACCCTTTTATGATTCACAAACAAACTTTCCCATGTATCCCATGAATACTTCGACAATGCAACCCGTCTTTCCTCTCCAAGGCAGGAATACAATTCTCGTATTTGCTTAACAGAATACTTGGTCAAGTTCCGCAACCTTATCGTATCTATCACATAATAGCAACGGCCCTCGTCACTCAAAACTTGAGACAACCTAGGCAAGATCGTCTTAATCTCCTTTCCATATTCCATAAGACGAAGCCCAGCATAAACCCTCTCTGACAGGGCTTTAGGAGTCCTATTTTTTGAAGTTGCTCCCTCATTAAAAGCATATCGATACCCTACCCCCTCCACAAACTGGATTCGTTTCGCCTTTGCATAGATTTTTACCGTCCAATCACAATCCTCCCACCAAACTCCTTCAACAAAATGAATGTTCGCTTCACGCAAAAATTCGGCACGATAAAAGCTACGCCATGAAGCATTATAATAATATGTGTAATAATTCTCCAGAAAATCATGGCTGCTCAATATCGCATTATGAAATTCAGAAGGCATTTTACACAAATGCCATTCACCCTTAGGATTTTCATATTCAAAATCAAAGTAGCAAACATCTGCATT
>Ga0265298_10002655_pt1 | contig 24533 bp, 14 predicted proteins | sample AusTroGonzalo_MG_3_FD_193486 | JGI IMG/M metagenome (GOLD analysis project Ga0265298, IMG submission 193486) | Bovine rumen microbial communities from tropical cattle in Woodstock, Queensland, Australia - Gonzalo_01 | ecosystem: Host-associated > Mammals > Digestive system > Stomach > Rumen ...
TGATGTCCAGCCGGGGGAGGTCGCGGTCTATCAGGGGCAGGTGGCCGTAAGCGTTTGGAGCGGAGATGCCGTCCAGTTCAGCCAGCGCGACAGCCTGGATGACGGTGAAGCCTTTGGAGGCACGGTCGGCAAGGTAGAGATCCGCTTCCTCATGGTTCAGCCGGTGAAAAAGCTCCCAGGCTGTGTCGCCCAGGTAGAAGAACGGAGTGCCATCCCGGTGCTGCAGAAAGTGTTTATTATCGGAAACCCGCAGATCTCCGTGGGAGAAATCCACAGGTTTGCCTTGCCAGACCTGGGCCCGGAGTGTCAGGCTGAAGGATAATGCCGCAGCACAAAGGATGCTCAGTATCCGCGGACTCAAAAAGTGCGTCTCAAACATACTTTCATTGAACATAAAACGAACAATGAAGTCAAAGGAATTTATTGTTTTGAGACAATGCGGCATCCCTGCCGGATGGAAATGGATCCTTGACGTTCGGCTTTGTCACTCGCCGTTTTTTTGTTGTTTTCCGTTCGGGAGTGCTTGGCAAACCGGGGTGCATGGGGTATGCTTCAGACGCTATGGGTGATGCGGCAAATTTTTGGGTGCGTCAGGATGAAGCCCGCCGGGGAACACGGCGGATGGTGGTTTTATTCCTGTTAGGAGTGATCGCGACGATATTCGTGGTCTTTCTCATCACGGGAGGATTCATGGGCAGTTTCGATCCCCGGATCCTGGGTATGGTTTGTATAATCGTGGGCGGCGGCATCGCGATCGCAACGCTGGTCAAGGTGTTCGAATTGTCGCGTCAGGGCGGCAAGACGATCGCGCTGGCGATGGGCGGACGGCTGATCGCGCCGGCACCGGTGGACCCGGACGAGCGCAAACTGCGGAATGTGGTGGAAGAGATGGCGATCGCTTCCGGCGTGCCTGTGCCGGAGATCTATCTTTTGGATCAGGAGCGGAGCATCAACGCGTTCGCGGCCGGTTATACGCCGGAGGACGCGGTCATCGGTGTGACGCGCGGCGCGGTGCAGCTGCTGAACCGCGAGGAGCTGCAAGGGGTGATCGCGCATGAGTTCAGTCATATCCTCAATGGGGATATGAAGCTGAATATCCGTCTGATCTCGCTGATCTTCGGGCTGATGTTCCTGACGGTGATCGGGCGCATCCTGCTCTATTCGCGGCCGACTTCCAGCAGCCGTGATAAGGGCGGCGGGGCGGCGCTGCTGATGCTGGGGCTGGTGTTGATCGTTGTGGGCTGGATCAGTGTGCTGTTCGGCAAGATCATCCAGGCTTCCATCTCGCGCAAGCGTGAGCATTTGGCGGACGCGTCGGCTGTGCAGTTCACGCGCAATCCGCTGGGGCTGGCTTCGGCGCTGAAGAAGATCGGCGCGCATTCGGCTCATTCTTATATCCAGTCGCCGGAGGCGGAGGAGGCGGCGCATCTCTTTTTCGCGAACGGTCTGAGCAGCTGGCTGGGGAATATTTTCGCTACGCATCCGCCGCTGGTGGAGCGCATCAAGCTGCTGGATTCGGATTTCGACGGTGATTTCAAGAAGTCGCTGGCCACTGCTTCGGTCAAAAAACAGTCCGCGGTCATCAAGAAGGAAAAAGAAAAGGAACGCCCGAATCTCCGCCGGGGAATGGGGCTTGCTTCTGCCGCGATATTGGCCGGCGGATATGAAACCACCGATCAGGCACAGGATCTGCTGGAAACTCTGCCCGAAGAGGTGCGCCGGCTCAGTGCCGATCCGCTGGGCGGCATCGTTCTGGTCTGCGGGATCCTGCTGGATGAGAATGACACTGTGGCCGAGGCGCAGTATAAGAGGGTCGTCGGCACTTACGGCGAGTCTGTCGGACGGGATGTTCTGACGGCGGCCGGGGATCTGCGGGATCTGAGCCGTTCGCAGAAGCTGGCTCTGGTCACGCTGTGTGTGCCTGCCATGCGGAGGATGTCCGCGTCCCAGTTCGAGAGTTTCAATAAGGTGATCTATGATCTGATCGTGGCGGATAACCGGGTGGATCTGTTCGAGTATTGTGTGCTGAAGAACGTGGAGCATCATCTGACCCGTTATTTCTCGCCCAAGCCGCGCCGTGAAGGCCGGGAAACCGCGTCCGCGCTCGCGTCGGAGATCATACTGGTGCTGTCCATCCTGGCGCGCGCCGAGGGAGCGGAGGAGAAAGAGGTGCGTGCCGCATTTGCCAAGGGCGCCGCTGCTGTCCTGGGGAATGAGAAGGCGGAACCGCTGCCGCTGGACAAGTGCACGTTCAAGGCTTTGGACAACGCTCTGGAGAATATCAACAGCCGTGCCGCTCTGGCTACCAAGACCGCGCTGCTGGAAGCCTGCCAGACGGTGGTGGCCTCCACGAATGGACAGGTCACGCCGGACGAGGAGGATCTGGTCCGCGCCGTCGCGCTGGCCATCAAGTGATCCGCGTCTGTATTTTACGCGATAAAAAAACACCCTTCCGTTTTCAGAAGGGTGTTTTTGTTTATCAAAGGAGTTTACTTATTTCTTGGCTCCTTTGGCGGCATAACCGCGAACGAAGCCGATGCACTGGGAGATTTCCGGCAGGGAGTTGTCCCAGTTGTATTCGTATTCGATGGACATATTGCCCTTGAAGCCCTGGCGTTTGAGTTCGTTCAGCACAGCGGGGATATCGCTGATGCCTGTGCCCCAGGGTACGTCATGTCCGGCGCCGCTGAATTCATGCAGATCCTTCATGTGGGAGTAGATGATACGGCCTTCGAGGACTTTCAGGCAGTAGATCGGGTTCAGACCGCTGCGGATCCAGTGACCGATATCGGCGCAGGAACCAATGCGGGGATCGAGATCTTTGACCGCGTTATAGACCGCCACCGGATCCCAGACCCAGTAATCGGGATTGTTCGGCTGACGGGGATGATTGTGGATGGCGACCATCACATCATACTCTTTGACCAGCTTATCCAGAACGGGCAGAAGGTCTTTGGAAGGTTCGCACGCAAAAGCGCGGATGTCCATCTTCTTGCAGAATTCAAAGATCTTGCGGAAACCGGCTTCGTCACCGGCGCCTGTCACGCCAAAGCTGACGACCTTCATATTGTACTGGGCCAGTTTATCTTTGACTTTCTGGAGGTTCTCGTCGGAGGTATCAGGACCGATGCCCTGGTCGATATCTTTGGAGATGCGTTGACCGGGGAAGAATTCGATCACCTTGCCGCCCGCGGCCGCGTTCTTTTCAATGGCCTCGAACAGGGTAAAGCGATTGAATGAATAGGCTTGGGAGCCAACAAAGAAGCCATCACCCACGGAATATTCTTCGGGGATGTCAGCCGCGAAAGCCTGAGTGCAGCATAATGCGGCAGCGATCAGGGTACTCTTAATCAAAGTATTCAGTTTCATAACCAACGCCGTCATTTTAGGGGAAAAACTTTCGGAGTTCAATAGAATATTTTGGAACCGCGGATGGTATGAAAGAACCACGGATGGACACATTATTTTAACCCGGAACGGGTTGCATGATAATAGCCGGGCGGTGAGCGTAGCGTAACCCCCGGTAACGGTACCCCACAAATACCTCACCGGGAACCGGTGACAAGATCTCATCCTTTGCCTCGATGTGCTCTACGGGACTAACCGGAACGAATTGCGTAGAGACGGCCGATTCGGTCGTCTCCATTCTGAAACCCCGATGGGGTGATTCGATAATAGCCGGGCGGTGAGCGCAGCGTAACCCCCGGTAAGATCACCCCCTAAAACCTCACCCCGAAGGCGGTGACAGAGAAATCAATAGTACATTTTGCGCAGGAATGAATTTCATTGAAAAATGAAGTTTGTAATGGTAAACTTAACAAGCTTATATGCGGATGGTTGCAACTGAATAGACCATTCTCAGGAAAGATATTCAAATGGCAAAGAAAAAGGCTGAAGAGAAACTGAATCTTGAAGCGATCCTGTTCAAGTGTCGGGACATCCTGCGTCAGGCGCGCAATTCCGGGTCATTTTTTGAAAAGCGGAATATGATGCTGACTCTTGTGTTTTTGCGCTTTATTGGTGAGAAGTTTGAGGATGGCATTGAGAATCTGCGTCACGAGCTGACAGAACAGGGACTTGACCTGAACAATCCGGATATCAAAGCCGCCTTTCTGGATGACCCCACATTTACAGACGGCACCTATAATCTGCCGCCGGAAGCCCGTTGGTCAACCATCATCAATACGCCTGCACCCAAGCTGAATGTTGCTCTTGATGCTGCCTTACGAAGCATTGCTGCCAGTAGCAATCAGCTAAAAGGCTGTTTTATTGAAGGTACGTTTACCACACAAAATCTTGCGCCAAACGATATCAAAAAGATCGTTGATGAAGTCAATAAGATCAGCCATAAGACCTTTGGTGAGGAAAAAGACCTGATCGGTCGTGTATATGAATACTTTCTCAAGGAATTTGCTATCAATGCTACGAAAGACGAAGGTGAATACTATACGCCACATGATGTTGTCCAGATGATAGCGACAATGATCGAGCCGTTTGATGGTACATTGTATGATCCGTGCTGCGGTTCGGGTGGTATGTTCATCCAAAGCGCGGAACTGGTCAAGGCTAAGCGCGGTGACATCAGCTGTATCAACATTTACGGACAAGAGAAAGATGCCGCTACCTATCGCTTGGCCAAAATGAACCTTGCTCTGCGCGGGATCAGCCATCATCTTGGCGAAACGAATGATTCTTCCTTTACGCATGATCTGCACAAAGGTCTTTATTTTAACTACATTATGGCCAATCCTCCATTCAATCAGACTGGTTGGTATGATGATAACTTAAAACACGATACTCGCTGGGCAGATTATACAACAAATCTGCCAGGCAAGGCCAACTATCCCTGGATCCTGCATATACTTTCCCATTTGAAGCCGCTGGATGGTGTGGCCGGATTCCTCCTCGCAAACGGTGCGCTGGGTGATACCGATACAGTGGATATCCGTCAGAAGCTGATCCAGAATGACAAAGTGGAAGCCATTATCATTCTTCCCCGTGAACTGTTTTTTACAGTGGATATTAGTGCTACTCTTTGGATTCTGAACCAGAACAAAAAGGAAGGCGATTATCACGGACGAAAATTGCGCAACCGTGAGCATGAAATCTTGTTTATGGATCTGCGCACTTGGACGGAGAATCCGGTCAAGGGTGAAAACAAAAAGAAAGTTCGTCTGACTACCGAACAGATCGAAAGAGCGGCGAAGATATACCATACCTGGCAAAACGAAGGAACAAACGGCGCAAAATACGAAGTTCCGGAGCTTTACCGAAGTGTTGGTATGGAGGAGATCAAGCAAAACGGCTGGAGCCTTGTTCCCAGTAAATATATCAAATTTATTGACCACGACTTGGAGATCGATTTTCCTTCTGAAATGAAACGCATTCAACAAGAAATGCAGGATATTTTGGTTCAGGAAAAACAATCGCAGAAGATGCTGAAGGATGCTTTTAGGGGGATCGGGTATGGCATTGAGTAATTGCACTCTCGGTAAGTATATTGAGCTCCGTCAGAATACTAATGATGATCTTATATACAATTCTGAGGACGTTCGTGGTGTCAATAACCTAAAAATGCTAATGCCTACAAAAGCAGATATTAACGGACGTGATTTGACCAAGTTTCAGATCGTTTACCCTGGTGAGTTTGTTTTCAACCACAGAACATCCAGAAATGGCAGCAAATTCAGCATTGCATACAACAACGGTAATAAACCTGTGATCTGCACAGAAGATTATGTTGTTTTCCGGATTAAAGAGGATTCAAAGAATTATCTTCTTGCTGAATGGCTCTATATGTTTTTCAATCGTCCAGAGTTTGATCGTTATGTGATTACAAATTCATGGGGCAGCTCCACTGAATTCTATAACTGGGAAGATATTTGTGCAGTGAGGTTGAATCTTCCTTCTCTTTCCGTCCAACAGAAATATGTGGATATCTATAATGCCATGGTTGCCAACCAGCAGGCCTATGAGCGCGGTCTGGAAGATTTGAAACTCGTCTGCGATGGCTATATCGAAGATTTACGACGGAAAATGACCTTAAAGAGTATAGGGCAATATATAAGAAAAGAGGATAAAAATAGCAATGAAGAGATAAAAAAAGTTGTTGGAATAGGGCAATCTGGTTTTATTGCACCTCAAAAAGAACCCAATAAATCCTTAAAAAACTATAAAGTAATTAAAAAGGGTGATATTTGTTATGCACCTCCATTATACAATGTTTTAACTGGGGCATTACATATGTATCGTGAGGAAGAACTGGCTGTATGTTCCCCAATCTATGAAGTATTTTTTTGTGATACAAAATATCTTTTACCAGAATATTTAACAATGTGGCTTAAACGTGAAGAGTTTAAACGCTATGCAGAATTTTATGCCCTGGGCGTAAGACAGACTTTTGACTATTCTTTAGTGGAGCAAATAAAAATACCAATACCAAGTCTTACTATTCAAAAATCTCTCTCAATTCTTTATGATGCCTATTTACAGCGACAAAAAATAAATGAAAAACTAAAAGTCCAAATTAAGAGTATTTGCCCAATTTTGATTAAAGGTTCGTTGGAGGAAAAATAATGACCGATTACGAGAAATTAAAACAAATTATCGATGAAATACCAATCCTGATCTCTAAAAATATCACTTCCTTAAATCCAGAATTTCAAGCATGGCATACTAAAACAGTAAGATTTTTAATTCATAAGTATGGAAACGACAGCTATGAATGCAATAGATTTAAGGACACTCCTTTTTTATTAAAAATTAAATCAAGTACTCCACTATCCTCTTATGTCAAGGCTTGTCAAATTGGGTTAAAAACAACTCAAGCCATTTTTCAGACATATCTTGAAGAGATGACCGACAATGACACCACAATTTCTTCTTCCAAAAAGAATTATAATTATTCCCAAGTTTTCATTGTTCATGGACATGACGGAGAATTGAAACAATCTGTTGCCCGTATTATTGAAAAACAAGGAATCGAAGCTATTATCCTTTCTGAAAAAGCCAATCAAGGTCGCACTATCATTGAGAAATTTGAAGACTATAGTGATGTTGGCGGTACAATATGTTTATTCACCGCAGATGACATCGGACACGAAAAATCCAACTTGAAAGGCAATTCCCGCGCAAGGCAGAATGTAGTTTTTGAAACCGGATATTTTATGGGTAAACTCGGCAGGAATCGAGTTATCATACTTGCTGACGATGGTATTGAAATTCCTTCTGATTTATCGGGTGTTGTCTATACCAATACTTTAAATTGGCAGATTGATTTGTTGAAAGAATTGGAAGCAATGGGTTACACAGTGGATTATGGCAAGATTGCAAAACTATAATGGCCGCTTTTGTGAGTCGGAATATGAAAACGCCTTTCTCTCATTTTTAGAATCGGCGGGCTGGCAGTATCTTTCAGGGAAAGATATTGTACGCGCTTCCCGAAGAGAGATCCTGTACGCTGACGATCTGGAACAGTTTTTGAGTAAGACAAATCCTGATCTGACAGCTGATGAGATTCGTCAGCTTTTGGATAAGGTTCGATATGTTGGGGAAGAAAGCGATTTTGCCACACTGCATAAGGTCTATGGATGGATGGTCAACGGCATCCAATTCACACCGCAAAACGGAATTGCCCGGATGGTGGCGCTGATCGATTTTGACGATCCGGAGAGCAATATCTTCCGCGCCGTGAATCAATTTACTGTTGAATACACCAATAACGGACAGACAGAAAATCGCCGTCCTGACATTCTGCTCTATGTGAACGGAATGCCGCTGTGTGTGATCGAACTGAAGAATCCGGCGGACGCGAATGCCACGATTTATGACGCGTGGGAGCAGATCAACATCCGCTATTGGCGCGATATCCCGCATCTGCTGCATTATTGTCCCTTGGCCTGTATCTCCGATGGTGTGAAAACCCGGCTGGGCACCGTGCGCACTCCTTATGAGCATTTCTATGCTTGGCGGCGTGTGAATGACGGGGACAAGGTTTCGACCCTGCCTTTTGAAGAGACAGAGACCATGATCAAGGGCGTTTACAGCCCAGAAAGATTCTTAGAAATCTTCCGTGACTATATTTATTTTCAAGACAGCATATACGACAATGAAGAACGGGAAATCGTCTGCCGCTATCCGCAGTTCTTTGCCGCACGCCTGCTGAAACAGAGCATTGTAAGATCCGTAATTAAAAAGAGCGGAAAAGGCGGCACTTATTTTGGCGCAACGGGCTGCGGCAAAACCTACACGATGGCTTTCCTTGCCCGACAGCTGGCTCTGCGCTGTACAGATATAAAGGAAATCGGTTCTCCTACGATCGTTATGATCGTGGATCGGGATGAACTTCAAAAACAGGGCGCAAAGCTTTTTACAAAGAGCACGGAATTTCTAAATCTGGGAGAAGTCTGTGTTGTCCCGAATCGTAATAAACTGAGAGATGAGCTGGGCGCACGGGAAAGCGGCGGATTCTATATCTGCACCATTCAAAAGTTTTGCGATCGCAAAGATGACCCAATCGGATTGATCAATAAACGTGCCAACATAATATGTTTTTCAGACGAGGCACACCGGACACAGCTGAACCATTCCAGAGAGATCCAATTCAGTAAAGACGCAGACATGAACATGAAAGCCATGATCTCAAAACCGTATGCCAAAGTGCTGCGAGAGGCATTTCCGCATGCGACTTTTGTCGGATTTACCGGAACACCGATAGCGGAAACGTATCAGACTTTTGGCGAAGAGATCGACCGCTATACAATGGATCAGGCCGTGGCGGATGAGCTTACAGTACCCATCAAATATCATCCGCGTATTGCAAAAGTTCTGCTGGATCAGGAAAAAGTCAAAGAAATCGAAAAATATTACAAAAAATGCGCTGACGATGGAGCAACGGAAGAGGATATCGAAGCCAGTAAGAAAGCTATGAGTTCCATGGAAGTGATCCTGGGTGAACCATCCCGGCTGGAACGCCTGGCAGTGGATATTCATGATCATTATGTTTCATCCTGCGCGAATGATCCTGATCGGATACAAAAAGCAATGATCGTCTGCGCCAACCGTCCAATTGCCTATAGCCTGTTGAAGATCTTCCAAGATAAATACCCTGAATGGTTTGAGGAAAAACGGACTCCGGACGATATTTCTGTTTCAGAAGAGGAAAGGAAAGAATTGAGTCCCATGCCGTTCATGGCTATGGTGACAAGTGTCAGCAGCAATGATCCAAAGGAGATGTATGACTATCTCGGCGGAACCAAAAATGATGAACGCTCCGATAAGTTTGACGCAGCATTCAAACAGGAGAAATCGAATTTCCATATCGTTATTGTCGTGGATATGTGGATCACCGGTTTCGATGTTCCTACGCTGACCTATATGTATAATGACAAGCCGCTGAAAAAGCACATGCTGATTCAGACCATCAGCCGTGTCAACAGAAAGAATCCGGGTAAGGAATTCGGCCTGATTGTTGATTACATTGGCATTCGGGACAATATGCGCGAGGCAATGAAGATTTATGGAGGGAACTCTTCGATTGCTCCTACGGCAGATGATGTGGAACAGGCAACAACAATATTCCGGGAAGAACTTGCTATTCTGAAAAATCTCTTTACGGGATATGATCTAAAACCGTTTCTTGATTCCAATGGGGATCCAGTAGAACGATATAAGCTGCTGGCAAAAGCGGCTGAATATGTTTTCATTTCTACGCAGGAATTGAAAAAAGAGAGTAATGGTGGAAAAAGCGTTCGCAAGGTGTCATTCAAGACATATTTCCTGAAAACGGTAAAAAGAATGCGCGCGGCTTATGACATCTGTCAGCCCTCAGGAGAACTCCAGGAAGATGAATCTGCCCTTGCTCAGTGCTTTATGGCTATCGCGGGCTTTGTCCGTAAAATGAGCGGAACCAGTGAGGTCGATACGGATACCATGAATCGCTATGTGGCCAAAATGGTTGAAGAAGCACTGATATACAACAAGGTCGAAAGCATCCTTGAGAGCGGCAAAGAAGAAGATATTTTCAGTCCGGAATACTTTGAGAAACTTTCTGACATAAAAATGCCGGCATCCAAGTTGGAGTTGCTGGTCAAAATGCTTCGCAAACAGATTACCGAATACAGCAAAACAAACCAGATGGCCGCAAAGAAATTCCAGGAAATGCTGGAAGCAACTATCAAGCAATATCATGAGCGGCGAGATCATCTGTCTGCGGAAGAAGCAGGAGAAGCTCAGGAATATACATCGGAAGAAATCATCAAAAATGCAACAGAACAGGCATTGCAGATTCTGAAAGAAATGAAAGCCGATCGCGAAAGTTTTCGCAAAGTCGGACTTACCTTTGAAGAAAAAGCGTTTTATGACATTTTGATGGCATTGCGTGATCAATACAACTTTAAATATGGTGAAGATAAAGTTGTCAATGGCATCACCGTCAACGACAAATGCAAATCTCTTGCCCAAAAGATCAAAGAGATCATCGACACAAAGTCCTCATTTGCGGATTGGCTCAATAACCAGATCGTCCGGGATCAGCTCAAGTTCGATATAAAAGTCTGCCTGATCAAAAACGGCTATCCTCCGCAGTATAGTCCGGAAGTGTTCCGCAAGGTCATGGAACAGGTTGAGAATTTTGAAGAGAATAATTGATTAGCTTCGCTCATCCCCGGCTATTATCGTTCAACCCGTTCCGGGTTAATAAAATATCTGTGTGTATCTGTGTCCATCCGTGGTTCTAAAAAAAGAGACGACCGGATCGGCCGTCTCTGCGGAATACTAAATTTTTCCCGGTTTACTCTTTTTCTATCAGGATGATACGGTTGATCCAGATGTTCCCGGCACCCGTGCCTTGCACCGGAGCGACCCAGACGTAAGTATTGCTGTCGATATTGTATTCAGCGATCTTGAAGATGGTGTATTCATTGCCGGCGATCTCGGTGCCTTTGCCGGCGGCGGAACGCTCTTCTCTTTTTTCTTCATTATAAACACCTGCGGTAAAGACTTCCTTGTCCACTTTATTATCGCAGCGTATCTCAACAAAGACTTCAAAATCGCCTCTGGGCAGATTATGCAGCTGGAGAGCCCATTCATGGTGGGAATCCGGCATGCGGGCGGCTTTGCCATCCAGTCCGGCCGGGTCGTTATCCAGAAAGGCAAGCTGGCCCAGCAATGAAAGAGCGCAGTTTTTGGCCGAGACCGCGAACCATTGACGGTTGCCGACAGCAACGGGTTTAGGGCCTTCCGGAGTGGATAATTGAGGATACATGCGCTTCAGCTCCGCTTCAAAGGTTTCGTAACTCTTGCCGGCTTCGCTGAAGATGCGGGTCTCGGCTTCCCTGGAAGAAGCCAGAGATTTTTTGATCAGTTCCTCGACGTCTATATCCTTGAATTCGGGATAATCGAACATCTCCGGACGTTCCAGCAGGGCAAAGGTGATCGGCAGCGCCGCGAACTCGACCCGTTTTTGATACTTGGGATCGTTTGCCGTCTTGGCCTTGGCGCGGTTCATGATCCGCCAGGCCGCGATCAGGTCGCTGTCGCTGAGCCAGACGCGTGTCGTTTTGGCATAGCAGGTGAGCCGGTAATCCGGATGAGACGCGACGGCTTTCTTCATCAGGTCGATGTACTGCAGGATCTCCAGAGCGGCCGGGCCGTAGAATCCGTTCAGGAATTCCGCGATGATCTCATTCTCGTCCTGAGAAGGATCCCACATCAGGCGGCTCAGCAGATAAGCGCGCAGCTCCGGCAGATCGGCGATCTTGCGCGGACCGCTGGAACCCTGCTCAAAAAGACCGCGGACCTTGTGATCCAGCAGAAAACGGATGTCGCCGGGCAGGTTTTCCCAGTTGGGCTGAGGCAGATAGTACTTGCTGAAATCGGTCACATAATTCCAGATGAAGAGCGTCGGGGCGATCTGGCACCAGTTCTTTACATCGTCCGAGAAGGTTTTATTCATCTCGGAATCAAGCGGATAATTGAAAGAACACTCGATACTGCACAGACGGATCATGACATTGTCATGGGGGAAAATGCTCTTCGGCGCGGAACGGGTGTACTGATAGGCCAGAGTCTCGACGATCGTATTGGGGAATTCATCCTTGATGGCATCGGCGACATAATTGACCAGATCGATCAGCAGATCAGACTGATTGCCGTGTTCTTTGACAAAGGCTTCGCATTTCTCGCAACGGCAGAAGGATTGGTTGTCATTCTGGCTCACGTCGATGATGCGTGTGTTCGGTTCCTTGCGCAGATGGGTCAGCACGACATCCAGCAGAGCCTTGCGCATTTCCTCGTTGGTCAGGCACAGCTGGAAATAACCGTTTTGACGGTCTCCGTCACGGTAAGTGTACCACTCCGGATGATCCTTGAAATAAGTCTTGCTGGGCAGATATTGGTCGAATGTGTGGCAGAAACCGTGGATCGTCAGATGGCTACCCCATTCCGCCGGGACACGGGTCCAGTGGCCGTTGATATGGCGCTGGGCGTTGAAAGCCGGATTGCTCATGAACATATCGTAAAAGGCTTCCCGGTAGAAAAGAGTCGGCGCGTAACGGATATCGAGCTTGGGCAGTTCCAGCGTTTTGGTCTGAGGAACATCTGTCGCGTCATAGCTCCAGAAACGCACTCCAAACTCCTTTTCCAGAAGCTCATAAACGGCATAGATGGTGCCTCTGGGACGATCGCCGGACAAGAAAAGATCATCACCGGAAGTCTTGAGCAGGATCTCGTCCGGTTTCAAAGTGGAAAAATCCAGTCCGCCAAAGACTTGTGCGGTCTCTTTGGATTGTCCCACGAAAATGGCCGGTTTGTCCGATTTCTCCGAAACGATCGGGAGCGTGACATCGGTGATCTTCTGAAGATAGCTCTGGAGTTCCTTTGCCGCTGTGACTTCCGCCGGGATGGCATCCTGGCAGAGAACGATCTGATAATCCGACTGGCCGTTGGAAATGAAGGCCGCTTCCGCCTGGAAGGTGAGAGCGGATACGCATAAGGCCGCGAGCATCCCCCAGGAGGTATGACGTTTGAAAATATTTAACTCATTCAACATGATAACTCCTGGTGAAATTGAAAAATTCCTAATGGCGATTTGGGCTATCCTTCTATCAGGATCACAGTCAGCTTGCGGGGACCATGCGCGCCCAGCACCAGGATGCGTTCGATATCGCCGGTGCGGCTCGGTCCGGTGACCAGTGTCATCATGCTGGGATAACCGTCCGCGTATTTCTCCTGCATGTACTTGTAGGCCGCGGGCAGATCCGAAAGGAGCTGTTCCTTTGTGGCCAGCACGATGTGATGAGGCGGCAGGATGGAGATCGCCCGGCCTCCGCAGGATTTCGAGGTCAGGAAGATGCTGCCTGTCTGTGCGATCAGTGCGTCACAAGTCGTGATAGAGACGGGCACCTTTTCCAGATCGGCGGTCGCGTAGCCGGGATCAGTCCAGAGACAGGGCAGACCCAGCTTTTCCACGGTGCTGTCGGTCAGCGGCGTGTGATGACTGGCCAGCGAATCCCATTTTTCCTCTTCTTTCATCTTTTGGATCACCTCAACGGCTTCCGTCTGATTGGCGACATGGAAGAAACGGGTCGTCAGATCTTTGGATTTGGCGGCGAACTGGGCGACCATGGCGCTGTATTCGGTCTCGGCTTTGGGCAGAAATGGTTTGAAATCGTTCATTGTCTTGATTCCTTCTTTGCGGGTTATTTGCTGTGACGTTTCCAAAGGTCTTTGAAACTCTTCCAGACCAACTTGGGTGCTTTGCGTGTGGCGGTCCAGCATCGGGCCGGATCAATGGCGGTGCCTTCGATGAGCGGATGGAATTTCTGTCCGATCCATCCCATGCGTTTGCCCCACTTCCAGAAGAACGGGACATTGAAAAGCAGGGACGCGCATTTGAAGGCGACTCGCTCAAAGAATTTCGGATACTGTGTGGAAGCCGCCTCGCGGTTTTTCAGGATCAGATGCGGCAGATTGATCTTCACCGGACACGCGTCACGGCAGGCGCAGCAGAGCGAGCAGGCAAAGGAAAGATGCTTGAACTTCTGCAGGTCAAAGAGCCGCGGCATCAGCACGGAACCGATCGGGCCGGGATAGGTGGCGTTGTAGGTATGGCCGCCGATGCTCTTATAGACTGGGCAGACGTTGATGCAGGAACCGCAGCGCATACACTTGAGCACTTCCCGATAGACGGGATCCTGACTGATCTCGGAGCGTCCGTTGTCCAGCAGGATGACATGATATTCTTCAGGGCCGTCGCACTCGCCGGGCTGACGGGGGCCGCTGTAAAGGGTGTTGTAGCAGGTGACTGTCTGAGCGCAGCCGACCGTTGCCAGCATCGGCAGGTAGAGAGCCAGATCCTGCATCCGCGGGATGACTTTCTCGATGCCGATCAGGGTGATCATCGTCTTGGGCAGGGAAGCCGAAAGACGGGAGTTGCCTTCGTTCTCTGTCACGGAGATCATGCCGGTATCGGCGATAGCGAAATTGGCTCCGGTAAAACCGACATCCGCCTGGCAGTATTCACGGCGCAGGCTTTTGCGTGCGATCATGGTCAGCTCCTCCGGATTGCTCGTGGGAGCGGTTCCCAGTTTCGCGTGGAACAGATCGCTGATCTGATACCGGGTCAGGTGCATGGCCGGGAAGACGATGTGATAGGGCGGCTCATCTCTCAGCTGGACGATGAACTCGCCTAGGTCGGACTCCACGACCCGGTAGCCCGCCTTTTCCAGCGCGTGGTTTAGGTGGATCTCCTCGGAGGTCATGGACTTGGATTTGACCATGCTCTTCGCGTTCTTCTGTTTCAGAATGTCCAGAATGATCCGGCAGGCATCTTCTCCGGTGGCCGCGCGATGGACGTGCGTGCCGCGCGAGGTGAGCTTCTCGGTCAACTGGCTCAGGTACTTCTCCAGGTCGGTATGAACGCCCTGTTTGATATCCGAGGCCATCTGACGCGCGCCTTGCCAGTCCTGGAATTCCGCGATCTTCTTGTCACGGCCTTCCGCGTATTTGCCCAGAGCGGTCGTGATCGTGTTGCGATGCTGGATATCGGCGGCCATCCGGGCCGCGTCTTCATGGAATTTTTTAGCGAGATTATTCATGGCGGACGAGCAAATCGATCAGATGCATGGTTTTCAGTTTCTTACCCTGTTTGTCAGCGATCCCCTGGATGTGCATCAGGCAGCTGGAATCATTGCTGACCAGGTAATCCGCTCCGGTTTCCAGTGCCAGGGCGACCTTGCTGTCTCCCATGCTGGAGGAAATGGGCGGGAACTTGGCGGAGAACGTTCCGCCGAAGCCGCAGCATTGGACGGCTCTCATCTCGATCAGGGTCAAGCCCTTGATATGGCTCATCAGGATGCGCGGCTGGTCATGGATGCCCAGTTCACGCAGTCCGTGACAACCGTCATGGAAGGTGACTTTGCCGTGGAAGGAGGCTCCCAGATCAGTCACGCCCAGCTGGGTGACCAGAAAGTCCGAGAATTCCCAGGTATGCGCGGCCAGCTTGTTGGCCTTGGCTTCCAGCGGAGTCCCTTTGAATAATTCGGGATAGAACTTGTGGATCATCGCTGTGCAGGATCCGGAGGGAAGGACTACGGCCTCAGCGTCATGCAGACGCTCAACCACCTTCGAGGCCACCTCGCGCGCCTCATCCCAGTAGCCGGTATTGAAAGCGGGCTGACCGCAGCAGGCAAGCTCTGACGGAGCTTCGACCCGGTGACCCAGTTTTTCTAAAATCTTGACTGCGTTCATGCCCACGTTCGGGAACAGGGCATCAATGAAGCAGGGAGCAAAAAGAGTGATCTTCATAGCTATAACTGATCTTGTATGATCTCCGCCGTCATTATCCGCCAACCTGCCGCGGGATTCAAGCCTCATTCTGAAAACCCCGGAACAGGGTCATCAAAAAGAACTACAGGTATGTATGAATAACTTATTGAATAACAACAATATGAACCGTAGAGACGCGCGATCTGCGCGTCTTTTTTCACGTCTCCATTCTGTTCGGTTCTGTCACCGGTTCCCGGTGAATACATGGGGTGGCACGTTACCGGGGGTTACGCTTCGCTCACTCCCGGCTATTCTATTATAACCCGTTCCGGGTTAATAAAATGGAGCCATGCTGTGCATGGCTCTGCAATCGTAAAATCCAGGAGAAATTCATTCTGAAACCCCGATGGTTCACCCCGCCGGGGATTTTTTGTGCTTTTTCCTATGAACTCATTTATCTTGATATTTAACAAGTCAGTGAAAAAATATGAATATTGTTTGTGACTAACGGCGCAAGCTTTTACGGAAACTCTTGAAATGAATAGATCACGCTTTTTTTTAAGCTGTATAGAGGGATGTCTGCTTGTCCTGAATACAGCGGTTTTTGCGCAAACTTTGGCTGATGAGGCATACCGCCTGATCATTGCCAATTCTTTGAATAATCATCTGACCGGGATCCAAAGCGGCTGGCTTCTGGATAACCGCGGAGGTGTTCCCCTGAGTTTTGCGACAGGCAATGGCGGGGCTTTGACGGATATCAGCATCACGGAAGGAACCGCGCTGATCAGGGAGTTCAATAAAATCGAGACCGGAACTCTGGTGATGGATGCTGACTTTTCATTGATCAGCGACATTGACGGGGCTTACATTGAATACCGGAATGAGGAGGGTGATGCTGTTTATCATCTGGAAGTCAAAGACGGTCAGTTCTGTTTAGCTGATGTCAACGGCGGATATACCTCTCTCCCAAAGAAAGCGGAAACCGGCAAGCGTTATTTCCGTATCTCGCTGGATATGGATAAAGGAACCGCACAGACAATGATAGACGGTGAACTCTGCGGGACCAGTTCATTGCTGCAAACGGACAGTCAGCGCAACGTGGTCAATCTGCGTTTTGGCACGACCGAGGAAAGTACGGCTTCTGTCCGGCTCCATACGGTCCATGCTTGCGTCAATTACGCTTTGTACGAGGATTTCAGCTACAGTCCCGTCCAATGGGATTTTCAGAACGCTGCCGTCAGCGGCGGTGTACTGAAGATCGAACCGAAAGGAAACGCCGCTCATTCCTTTGCCCCCGTCACAGACAAGGTAATTGTTGAGACAAGTCTGTTTTTGGATTCCAAAACACGTCTTTCCTACCGGCTGGCGGATGATTCCAAAACTGTCGCGCTTCTTTCCGCGGAGGGGACAGATCTGCTCCTGAATGGACAGAATATTTATTCCTGTTACGACGGTTTGTGGTATCGTTTGCGGTTTGAGTTGGATTTCTTCACTGAAAGCATTCTTGCCAAGGTCAACGGGCGCAAGGTGGCTGTTGTTCCATTCCGGGACAGTGCATTCGGTATCGCAGCGATCCGGATCTCCAATCAGGGGCAGAATACGCTTCAGACGGATGATATAAAGATCTTCCGCACTTATAACGAGAAACGAGCCGATTATGTTCCTGTGCCGGTCATTCCCGCTGATCCAAAGGGCTACAATGTCGGGATCAATGTCTGCTCCCTGTGGCAGGAGGGGACTCACTGGGGCTGGGCGACAGTGTCGCCGCATGAGTCCCTGGTGCTGGGCTATTATGACGAAGGGATCCCGGAGACAGCCGATTGGGAAATCAAGTACATGGTGGAACACGGGATCGATTTTCAGGCATTTTGCTGGTACGCGGATCAGTCCTCCACCTTTTTGAAATCTCAGCCGCTTTCCGCCCAGCTTCATGACGCATATATGAACGCGCGCTATTCGGAAGCCATGAACTACTGTCTGATCTGGGAGTGCGCCAACGCAGCGCGTCCGGCCTCGCTGGATGATTTCAAAAAGTATTTCGTTCCTTACTTCATCGAGAATTATTTTAAAGACCCGCGCTACATGAAAATAGAGAATCGCCTGGTTTTCTGCATTTTCTCACCGGGATCGCTGACCGCGCAGAACTCGCTCAAGTCGGCTGAAGTCGTTCGGCAGGCATTTGATTACATGGAACAGGAGGTGAGGAAACTAGGCTTCGACGGCATCATCTACATGGGATGCAATTCCGATAAAAGCACAGTGACACAGCTCGGCATGGATGCCACTTATGGGTATAACTGGGGAACAGAGGGCTATCGGTTAGATGTGAATAAAACCAATAACCTCAATAAAGCAAAGGAAAATGACGATGCCTTTTACACCGTCCCGACGATCTCTGTCGGCTTTAACAATATTGCCTGGGCCGGGACACGTCATCCCATGATGAGTGTGGAGGATTTCAAAGCGGCACAGGAGTGGGTGCGTGATACTTATTTGCCTGAATATGCGCGGAAGGGAACATGGCAGGAAAAACTGGTTATGATCTCTACCTGGAACGAGTACGGCGAGGGAACTTATCTCATGCCGGGCGAGCATAACGGCGGCTTTGGCTATTTGGATGCGCTCCGTGATGTTTACACTGCCGAAGAAGCAGATTTGAAACTCGATCAGATCCCCGGCAAAGAACAGCTGAGACGCATCAACAGGATGTATCCTCAATACCGCCGCCTGATCCGCAGCAGCGGTTATGCCCAGCTGAAAGAAGCGGAGGAGATCGATCCTTCAAAATATGAAACAGTTGTCAAACTGGACATAACCAAAATGAAGGATCTGGAATGCTCTGCCGAAAGACTGTCCGGTTTCAAAGTAGATAAAGAGGGCGCTGCCGGAACAAGCACGCATTTTGATGCTTATTTCTTTCCCAAAATGCCGCCGGGCAGTATTGATTTGTCCAATATTTGCGCCCTGCGTATTCGGGAACAGATACCAGCCGGAGAAACCACAGAGATTTTCTTCGTGACGGAAAAAAGCCGTGAGTGGACACAAAACAAGAGCTGCCACTTTACTGCCACTACCGACGAAATGAAGGACTACATTGTTCGGCTCGACCGCAAAGTCTGGACCGGCAATCTGACACAGATCCGTGTGGATCCGTGCAACGCGAAAGATAAATCATTTCGGGTCAAATCGGTGGAGTTCCTTACGGATAATCAGCCGTTCAGCACAGAGGTCAGTGTCAACGGACTTCCGTTCGTTCTCTTTGTGCCTCCGATCACTATGAAGAACGGGGATGTTCTGATCGCTTTTGATCCGGCAAGCGCTTTGGATCAACGTCTGAACAGTTTCTGTGAATGGACTTACGACACGCGGGAACTCAGCATTCACGCCAATGGGCATACGGTTGTTTTTACCATGGATAAAGACGACTATTTCGTGGATGGAGTCAAAAAACATCTGGACTATCCTGTTTATATGGATGACGGTTTGCCGATGATTCCCATCGCGCGGCTTTGCGCTGATTTGGGATACCTCTGCAAAATCAAAGGCAATACCGTTGAGATCAAAACCCATCGCTGGGGATATGTGAAGAAAATGTAGCGGGATAGAAAAATCGCTCTATATGACTTCCACGGCACACCGGGGGACGGCGTTGAGAAAGGCGTTCCCGTAGAATTTATTGAGCAGACGATTGTCCAGCACCACCACGATGCCGTGATCGGACTGGGTGCGGATCAGCCGTCCGATGCCCTGACGGAATTTGAGGATCGCTTCGGGCAGGCTGTATTCCATAAAAGGATCACCGCCGCGCTGCTGGATCATTTCCAGCCGGGCTTCGGTCAGAGGATGATCCGGCACCACAAATGGCAGTCGGGTAATGATGACGTTGGAAAGTGATTCACCCGGCACGTCCACTCCCTGCCAGAAACTGTCGAGACCGAACAAAACACTGTCTGTGTTCTTGCGGAATTCATTCAGCATAGCTGAACGGGGCAGTCCTCCGCCCTGCACGTAAAGATCAATGCCCAGATCCTCAAAGAACGGCTCCAGCTCCGTGGCCACATCCTGCATCAGACGGTTGTTGGTAAAGAGGACAAAAGCTTTGCCGTGGGTCTGTTTGATGAAGTGCTGGATGTATTCGATCAGTTTGGACTGATAGGCTTCATCGCGGGGATCGGGCATCTTGTTGACCAGATAGAGCTTCATTTGCTTTTCGTAGTCAAAGGGCGAGCCGACCTGCAGGGTGTTTGCCGATTCTGCTCCCAGTCGTCCGGCGATATAATCCAGACCGACCGGCAAGACACTTCTGATACCGCCCCGATAAGAACGCCGGGGCGATCTTTCGATTTTCTCCTCCTCGCCGTTCTGCTCCGCGCCGATGGAAAGAGTCGCGCTGGTCATGATGACCGAGGTATCACAGGAAAACAGACGCTGTCGCAGATATTCGGCCACATTGATGGGCGCGGCGTGCAAACTGATCTGCGGCCGGTGGAGCCGTCCCCCGAAAGTGCGTTCCACCCAGTAAACGTGTTCCTGTGCCGCCTGATTCAGAAAATCGCCGATGTCGTTCTGGATCTCCAGCAGACGCGAGGAACAATCGTTCAGCTCCGCGTTGGACTGGTCATCATCGTTGGAGTCGGTCACCCGCGCGATGTCGTCCCGGACTCTGGCCAGATGCTGGGCGACCTGGTTTTCCACCAGATCCGGACGACGGATCCGCAGCTCGCTCCATTTGTGTTTGGAGCCGCTGTCCTCCTGGAGTGAGTCACAGGCGTGTTCGATTGCCTCGAAGAACTTCTCGCCGGACTCCAGCGCGTCGGCCACATGGGGAACTTCATTGGGTTTGAGCAGCGAGGTGAACAGACCTTTCTGCGTGTTCGGATTGTAGAGACGGTTCAGCGCGTAGCGGAACTGTCCGCTGGAAAGACTGATGCCGATATTCCTGGAAGCGACATTCTCCAGAGTGTGAGCCTCATCGAAGATCACAAAGTCGTTTTTCATCAGCACGCCGTCCACCGGCGGGATCGGAACCATCCCCAGATTTACAAAGAAAAGCGAGTGGTTCAAGACCAGAACATCCGCGTTGAAGATCCGTTTGCGGGCGCGCTGATAGAAACAGACATCGTGGTCTTTGGCAAAATCGGAATCATGGCCGCAGAGTTTCGGGGAACAGAGACCGCGCTCGGAACAGACTTCGGCCCAGACCTTGGGATCAGGTTCCTCCGCGAAATCGGATAAAGTGCCGTCCTTCGTCTTTTGCGACCATTCATAAATGCGCTCCAGCTCCCGCTGCTCGGTCGTGGTAAAGAGATGCTTGGCGTGAGTCATGGCGCGCTGCAGCCGCCGTGTGCAGAGATAATTATTGCGCCCCTTGAGCATCGTATAGGTGAAATCCACTCCCAGCACCTTCTGCAAAAGAGGCAGATCTTTGTACATCAGCTGTTCCTGCAGATTAATCGTATGGGTGCAGATGATCGCCTTCTTGCGCATCTGGGTAGCATAGAGGATCGCCGGCACCAGATAGGCCAAGCTCTTGCCCACGCCGGTACCGCCTTCCACAATGAGCTTGTTCCTGCCCAGCAGAGCCTCGGCTACGGCCACAGCCATTTGCTGCTGCTGGGGACGGTATTCAAAATTCTTGGCGTGGGCCAGGATGCTCTCCGGCGAAAAAAAGGTGCGCACCTCCTCCACGAGATCACTTTGTGAAACATGATCCTGTTCAAAAAAGCTAATCACAAAGCAGATATCCCGGCAAACGCTTGAATGGACTGGAAAAGATCCTAATCCAGTAACTGGATTCTGAAGTGGAAGTTGGATTCTTCCGTATAATGGCGGGGGAACAACACCGTCAGCAGACCGCTTCTGTAGTTGCTGTCATCCGCCGCGAAGAAGGAGAAACGTTCCTTGACCGGCTTGCTCCAAGTGACAGCGTCCGCGCTGTAAGAAATGCCGGCTAGTCTGCCGCGAGGGCCTCTGATGTAAGCCACATCAGATTCCTGATCCGGGCAGCGTGTGATGCGGATCACCTCCGGAGTTTCAAGCGGAAGCTCCTGCACACAGTAAAGTTCCGCCTTGTTCTCGCCCAGGGTGAAAGTCTTGGAGAAGTTCGGACTCATGAAATAATTCGTTTCCACGCCTTCCCACTGAACCGCGTCTGTCGTGCGGAAAATGCCAAAGTGAGAACCCGGCATTCCCTGGATTTTCAACACACAGCCGTTGGTTTGGTAGCTGGCAAGGAAATCATCATACGAGATCGTAGGGGGAACTTTGTCCACCGCGACCGCTTTATAATAAAGAGAGGGATCGGTATGAAGGAGGAATGTATTGGTCCAGCCCTCCAGCACAGCATACTTTTCCACCTGCCAGGGGCCTTCCGGCTGAGCGGCAGACTGGATCTCAATCGGCTGATAAACAGCTCCAAACACAGAAACTTCCACACCATTCTCCACGGGTTCTGCACCAACAAACCTAACGCTCGGCGCGGAGGAGGCATAGATCCTCAAACCGAAATTGCCGTTGAGCGAGGCACCGAAGTTATAGGGTACAAAATCCGCTTTGGGTTGATAATCGGCATCCATGCTGCGGATCCAGAAATCACCATAACTGAAACCGACCGCGGGTGTCTTATACAGGATCATACCCGCGTTGTCGCCTTCCTCCAGACCGTAGAACTGAAGCGTCCAGAAGAAAGAAGGATCATGCATGGGCAGATTGATATTCTCGATATTCAAGATGCTGTACCCGGTCTTGACCTGCAGGGGCTTGGACTCAAAAAGGAGCGTACCGGGACGATGGACTTCTACGTCACTTTTTTCATAGATAGTACCGTCCTGGCGGTAAAATCTGAAGATCGCGTATTTGCTTGGCGACACAGTACGTATATTGGCATAGCACTCCAGCTCAACCCTTTCGATAGTTCTGGCAACACCGCCTAGATAAATGTCATCTCCGAACTCGTCCACTCGATTGAAAGGACCGTAAAAACTATTGTTCTGAGGTGTGTCGAAATTATCATAGACCAACTCTAAATCCGCACGGCAAGTCAATCCCAATGCGAACACGAAAGCACATAAAAACAGAATTCTTTTCATCATCTCTTTACCCCCAAGCCAACCTTGGCGCACAATAATATACATCTAAAACAGCAAAAAGACAATAGAAGGTTGTCTTTATTTTTCAAAATCATTAAATTATTTGCCGTGATGGTCATCACACCGGGTGAAAAACAAAATGGATACCTCTTCTCAAACAGCAAATACTGAGGAAAGTCAGAGAATAAAATCGCGGATGGCGTTCCTGTCCGTTTGTTCTAACACATTCCTAGTGTTAGGAAAATTTGCCATAGGGATCATAGTTGGTTCGGTCTCTATCCTTTCTGAGGCGATCCATTCCTGTATGGACCTGATTGCTTCCGGTGTGGCGCTGTTTGCTGTAAAGACATCTGAACTTCCTCCGGATGAGGAACATCCTTATGGACATGGACGCATTGAAAACGTCTCCAGCATGATCGAGGCACTGCTGATCCTGGCCGCCGGAGCCTGGATTGTTTATGAATCCGTTCATAAAATGCTCCATCCCGAACCGATACGCCAGATCTGGCTGGGTGTCGGGATCATGCTCGCATCCTCCCTGATCAACCTGTTTGTCGCCAGGGGATTGTTCAAAGTCGGCAGAAAAATGAACTCTCCCGCACTGCTGGGCGATGCCTGGCACCTGATGACAGATGTCTGGACCTCTGCCGGTGTTATGATCGGGCTGGGCTGCATCTGGATCGGAAGCATCCTGATGCCAAATACGGATCTCAACATTCTGGATCCCATCGTAGGCTTTCTGGTGGCCATGATGATCATCCGCACCGGGATCAATCTTCTGGTAGAATCTGTTAATCAGTTGATGGATCAGCATTTACCGCCGGAAGAAGAACACCTGATCCAGGAACACCTGATCGAATTGAAACCGATTACCCGCGGTTATCATAAAATGAAAAGCCGCAAAGTCGGCAGCAGAAGGTATATCGAATTCCATTTGAAAGTGGACGGGGATATGGCCTTAAAACAAGTCCACGCGCTCAGCCATCAGATCCAAAGCTCTATTGAGGAACATCTGGAAAACTGTTCCGTGAGTATCCATTTTGAACCCTGCACGGAATGCGCTAAAGACTGTCTGAAAAATTGCGTGCTGACCCCCGAAGAGCGGGAACAGGTCATGAAACGCCGTTAGCGGTTTGGTTTCGCCTTTTCTTTCTTTTGGATTTCTATCTCCATTCCCTCTACCGGTTCCGGAGGTGTTTGCTCTTGAGGGACAAACAGCACCCTGAAGAATCGTCTTTCTTCGGGCGAAAGATTCTTCCAGCGTTCAGCGCCCAGCAGACAGGCGGAACGTTTTTCAGGTGGCATTTCGGATATCTCCACCAGGATCTTGAGGGAATTCTGACGCTCCACGGGAGGTAGCTCTTCCAGCATTCGCATCACTTTCCAGATTTTATCGCGATCCTTTTCGGGCAGAGCCTTATAGACTTTTTTCCGATCTTCACCGCTCATCCGGAAGAAGTTATTCAGCTCACCCCACATCCATTTCTCGCGGTCGCTTTGGAGTTTCTTCGGGTCTTTGCCGAACTTATTGTCTTTGCGGTCTCCACGGCGGTCACCATTCATTGGCGGCGGAGGCATCTGTTTTCCGAAGGAAGGCGGATTATCCTTTCCATCACGTTTTTCTCTGGGAGGCGGCGGCATATCCATACCACCGGGCGGCTTTTCTCCCATAGGCGGACG
>Ga0265298_10002656_pt1 | contig 24531 bp, 19 predicted proteins | sample AusTroGonzalo_MG_3_FD_193486 | JGI IMG/M metagenome (GOLD analysis project Ga0265298, IMG submission 193486) | Bovine rumen microbial communities from tropical cattle in Woodstock, Queensland, Australia - Gonzalo_01 | ecosystem: Host-associated > Mammals > Digestive system > Stomach > Rumen ...
ACGCCTTGACATCTCCGGCGAGCGTGCTTTGGACATTTTCTACACTTCAAAAACCAACGAACGCCTTCACGACCCCTCTACACTACTTTACACTTTCGGAGACTTGTATATCGTTGACGAAGTAATACGAGAACTTCAGAAGTAGCATTCAAGTCCCATGAGAAATTATGGGTAATATTGAATTGTTACCACTACACTTCTCACAATACCATCAAAACAAAGCTTTCCCCACAAACCAAAACCCATGGGGAGATGTTATGTAAAAGTGAATGCTTCTTATTTCAGCGTATCGATAATCGCCTCAATCGAAACCCCTTCCGCCTCAGCGGTATAGTTCCTGATGATGCGGTGGCGCAAAATCGGGACGGCCACGCGCTGCACGTCTTCGATGTCGGGCGAATATTTTCCCGTCAGCAGGGCGTTGGCCTTAGCTCCGATGATGAGGTATTGTGAAGCACGCGGTCCAGCACCCCAACTGAGGTAACGGTTGGCCCAATCATGGGCTTTCGCAGTATGCGGACGGGTCTTCGCCACCAAATTCACTGCATAATCGTACACATTGTCCGGCACAGGCACGCGGCGCACAAGCTGTTGGAAATAAAGGATTTCCTCAGGCGACAGCACGGCGTTCACCTCCGTTTCCTTGCCTACCGTCGTGTTCTTCACGATGTCGATTTCCTCCTCGTAGGAAGGATAGTCGAGCATGAGGTTGAACATGAAACGGTCCAATTGCGCCTCGGGCAGCGGATAGGTTCCCTCCTGCTCGATGGGGTTCTGCGTAGCCAAGACAAAGAAAGGCTCTTGCAGCTTGTAGGTCTTTCCCGACACGGTGATGCACTTTTCCTGCATGGCTTCCAACAAGGCGGCCTGCGTCTTGGGCGGTGTGCGGTTGATTTCGTCGGCGAGGACGATATTGGCAAAAACGGGGCCTTTGATGAACTTGAACTGCCGCGACTCATCGAGAATTTCGGTGCCCACGATGTCGGAAGGCATCAAATCAGGGGTAAACTGGATGCGGCTGAAACTCAAGCCCAAGGCCTTGCCTATGGTGTTCACCAACAAGGTTTTGGCCAAGCCCGGCACGCCAACAAGCAGCACATGGCCCTGGCAAAAAATGGAAAGGATGGTATTGTGTATGATATCCTGTTGTCCGACGATGACCTTCCCGATTTCCTTGCGGAGGGCTTCGTATTTCTCCACCAAAGCCTTGGCACCGTCAATGTCTGAATTGAAGTTTGTCATTTGATGTTCCAATTGTAATAAAACTCACAGTCAGCGAAGTTCTCGTCGAGGCGGATGTAGGCCTTGCTTGCCTTCTCCGACACCCATTTGCCGATGGCCTGTTGTTGCTTCATGTTCAACGCCCAGCCTTGAATCAGGTTGTAGTCGTCCTTGAGGTTGGCTTGGTGCGCATCGATTTTCTTCTTCACCATCACAAGGCGGAAAGCGTCCTTGCTCTCGTTGGTCGTCATGGGCACGGGGTCGCTGACTTCGCCCACGTCCAAACGACTGACGACGAAGGAAAGGTTCTTGAACTCAGGGAAATACATCTCCATTTCCGACAGGTCGCTCATGCTGATGCGGTTGCCTCCCGTGACGGGATTGGTCAGGTAGCCGCCGTTGCTCTTCGAGTCCTCGTCGCTGAATTTCTTGCAGGCTTCCTCAAAGGTCATGTCACCGTTGCGGATGAGCTGCGCCACCGAATCCAACTCGTTCTGTGCCTTTTCCAAAGCCTCCACAGGCACCTTGGCCTGAAGGAGGATGTGGCGGCAGTTGACCATGTTGTCGCGCTTCTCGATGAGTTGGATGATATGGAAGCCGAACTCGGTCTCCACCACGTCGGAGATTTCGCCGTCACGAAGGTTGAAGGCCACACTCTCAAATTCAGGCGTCCACTCGCCGCGTCCTGTCCAGCCAAGCTCACCACCTCTCGTGGACGTAGGGTCTTCGGAATAAAGCACGGCCATCGTGGAGAAACTCTCGCCTTCCAATATGCGCTTACGGATTTGGTACAAACGGTCTTTCACGCGGAGCTTCTCGTCAAGGCTGACGGGCGGACGCTTCACGATTTGGCAAATCTCATACTCGGTGCCCACCATCGGGATGCTGTCTTGCGGCAACTCATTGAAAAAGGCCTTGACCTCTTTGGGGGTCACGACGACGTTTTCCATGATTTTGCTCCTCACCTGCTGTTGCAGCAAGTTTTCCTTGGAGGCACGGCGCACCTCGTCCTTGATTTCGGTGATCGACTTGTTAAAATACGCCTCCAACTTCTCCTGCGAACCCATCTTGCTGACGAAATACTGAATCCTGCGGTTCAATTCAGCTTCCACTTGCTCATCGGTGACGGTGATACTGTCCATCTCCGCCTGGTTGAGCATGAGCTTTTGGAGCAGCAATTCCTCCAAAATCTGGCACCGCATGGCCTTTCCGGAGTTCATGATGTCGCCCTGAAGCTGGACTTGCATATACTGGTTCTCGATGTCCGACTGCAAAATCATGTTTTTTCCCACCACGGCCACCACCTTGTCAACCACCTGAGGCTGACGGTTTTGGGCCAGCATGGGCAATGCCAACAGCAAAACGGCCACCAAAAGCGAATTACGTTTCATTCTGATTCTGTTTTATTTGTTATCGTTCTCATTATCAATAACGGGCATCCCCACATACACCTCGAAGGCGTGGTTCTTCTTCGCGTTCTCATACAGCGCGGTTTTCATCTTGTCCAACAGTTCCTTCTTCCGTCGTGCCAGGATGATGCTCTTGATGTTGTCGTGTTCCAAGTCCATCGGGCTGACACTCTCCTCCAACAGGTAATCCACGAAACGCACCATGCAGGTGTACTCGTTCCAGTCGAATCGGACGAACTGATTCTTTTTCAGGAAGTTCTCCACGTTGAGGATTTCTATCGGAACCACATTAATCAACTCGTCGAGGCGAATCCAGTTGTCAATATCAAGATAGCTGTTCACGGCGTAATAGGTGGACATCACGTCAAGGTTCTGGAGCATCAGCGTGTCCCTGTCGCTCAGCAGTTTCTGGAAAATGTCCTTCTGCTTGCAGTCTTCGTCAAGGATGACGTAAGCCACCTTCACCATGTTCGTGTGCAACTGGAAATTGTCCTTGTTCTCCTCGTAATAGGCCTCAATCTCCTCCTCGCTGACGACCGTATCGAGCCGCTGGTCAATGAGTTTGGTCTCGTAGGCATAGATGACGAGCGAGTTGCGGTATTCCTCCACCTGCTTCTTGAGGTCAAGCTCTTCCTTGCTCAGGTTAGTCTCGGCCTGATGGAGCAACACCTGACGTTGAATCCACGAATCGATGAAAGCATTCACACGGTGCAGGCTATCCATAACGCTGGTGTTCTCCGGCACAAGTCCCTGAAGGTCTGACTCATACAGGTACTTGCCGTAACATTCGGCCACCACAACCTCCTTGGATTTCTTCTCAAAGAAGTCGCAGCCCTGCAAAAGCAAGAGGGAAAACATGCCGATAAGAACACCGAACCTGCTCATTGATAAAGCTTTCTGACTTTGTCCAAGACTTTTTCGTCGATGGTCACGGGATATTTCTTGTGCAATGCCTCAACCCAATTCTGCTCCAGCTCCACTTGATAGTCGGAGGTGACGAGGCCCTTGGCTTCCTTCAATGTCTTTTGCTCAGGTTCGCGCAGCTCGCGGATGAAAACGATGACGGTCGACTGGTCGACGGTGGAGGCAATCTCATTCTCCACGCCCACCTTCCATTCGGTTTGGTCAACATACTGGTTGTCACCTCTTTGATAGTAGCCCTTGCGAACGTATGCATAGTTGATGCTGTCTTTCACCAACGCGCTGCGGAGGCTGTCCAAAGGCGTGCCATTCTCGATGAGGGCCTTCACCTTGGGCAACGACTCAGCCCTCGTGACGGTGACAACGGTGGCCAACACACGGTCGCCCCACATGTATTTTTCCGCATTGCGGGCATGGAACTCTTGCAGGCCAAGCGTGTCCTTCACAGCCTTGGTCCACACTTCGCGGTCCATCAGGTCAAAGAGAAGGATGCCGTCACGGTATTCCTGAACCATCGCCTTGAACTCGGGATACTTGTCCTCAAGGTGCGAATCAGCATAGTCCAAAGTCTTCTCGTTGGAGAAGTTTTCATAAAGCTGGTAGGCGTAAGTGGATGGCGTGACGTATTTTTGGGGAGTTTGTTTCACCTCGACGTAGTCGACAAAGTCCTTCACTGTGGTCGGATGGCCGTCGAGGGTGAACAGCGTGGCCTTCATGTCAACATTGGGAGCGGGCTTGTAGGCTTTATTAAGGATGGAGCTGTCGACGGTGGCCATGAAAGCTTCGATGTTCTTGTCGTTCGGCTCAAAGCTGTATTCCTTCCTGACCTGCTTGAGCACCAACTCCTCCGACTTCTTGGAGCGCATGTCTTTCTCGATGCGTTCGCTCAAGCCTTTGGACTCCTTCTCGAACGAGCCGACGCCCGTCTTGCTCAACAGTTTGATGATGTGGTAGCCATACATGGTGCGCACCGGCTTCCCGATTTCGTTCTCGTTCAGCGACTTGCACACTTCGATAAACTCAGGCACAATGCGGCTCACTGTGAAGTTGCTCAAAACACCACCGCGCGAAACGGTGCCACGGTCATCGGAATATTGGTTGACGGCCTCGTTCCAGTTCTTGCCGTTCTGGTCCATCAGTTCCTTGTAGATGTTGTCGGCTTTCTGCTTCATAGCGGCCTCGTCTTCGGCGGATGCGTCGAAAGGCAGTTGCAGGAAGATGTGCGCCGCCTGGATGGTGCCCATGGCATCGGTGATGCTGTTCACCTTGATGATATGGTAGCCGAAATCACTGCGGACGGGCATCGAAATCTCGCCTTCCTTGGTGTTGTAGGCACCAGTCTCGAAGGGATACACCATATCAAAAACGGTGAAATAGCCCAAGTCGCCACGGTTGCCTTTACGGGCGGGCATCTGCTCGGTGGCCTTCATATCCTTGGCCGAAGGGTCTTCGGAATAGCGCACGGCCAACTCGGCGAAGTCCTCGCCTTTCACGGCCTTCTTGCGGATGTCCATGGCCTTGTTGTAGGCTTTCAGCGTGTCCGACGGCAAGGCGTGCTTGTCGCAGCGGATGAGAATATGCGAAGCGCGGATGTCCTTCAGTTTGCGCTGGTAGGCTTCCTGAAGCAGTTCGTCCGTGATGTCGTCGCTGCTCATGAAGGGCTTGGCCAATTGCTTGCGGTAGCCGGCCAACTCCTTCTGGAATTTCGCTGAAGTATCGAGTTTTTGGGCCTCGGCCTCCATCACCTTCATGCGGAAGTTGACGAAAAGGTCAAGGTATTCGTCGACGGTTTTCTTTTCCATCACCTCGCTCTTGAGGTTGTTCTTGTAATACACGTCCGTAAAATCCTTCACGGTGATTTTCTCGTTTCCGATGGTCATCAGTACCTCTTTGTCGAGTTTCGACTGGGCATTCAAGCACAAAGTCGGCACCATCATCGATGCCAACACAAAGATCTTCAAAAAGTTAATCTTCTTCATTGCTAATAGCTGTTTTATTTTCTTGTTGTTTTCTTTAACGCATTTTGAGCACAAATATTATTTCAACGCGCCTTCCACTTCAAGGCCTTCCCTGAGGACATGCAAGTTGTGGACATCGACCTTTTCAAAGACCGACTGCACCTGCTCGATTTCACCGAGATGGAACAACAGATGGCTGTCAGGACGTAACTCCAACAAACCTTCCGGAATCTTGTTGCCCAACAGACCAAGGACCATACTGAGCAGTTTTTCCGTGCCCAATCCCGCCGAGAATTGGACGAGCAAGTCGCTGCCACTCAAGTTCTTGATAATCAAATTGGCGGAAATGTCCTTCTTGATGAAGCCCATGTTGAGCGGATAGGTCACACGGACAGTCTTGTCATCGACGAAGGAAAAAGAAATCGGCTGATTGGTCTTTTCAATGAGCATATTTTGCAGCTCGGGGAAAGAAATGGAGGCTTTCATAATTAACTTCTTTTGCTGTAGTTAGGGGCTTCCTGCGTGATGGTCACATCGTGCGGATGGCTTTCGAGGATGCCCGAGTTGGTGATGCGGATGAATTTGGCTTTCTTCAAGTCTTCGATGGTGCGCGAGCCGGTGTAGCCCATGCCCGAACGCAGTCCGCCGACCATCTGATAGATGACTTCGGAGAGGGTGCCTTTGTACGGCACACGACCCGCGATGCCTTCGGGGACGAGTTTCTTCACATCTTCCACGTTGTCTTGGAAATAGCGGTCCTTCGAGCCTTGTTGCATGGCTTCCAAGGAGCCCATTCCTCTGTAGGTCTTGAACTTACGGCCTTCATAGATAATCGTGTCGCCCGGCGATTCATCCACGCCCGCGAAGAGCGAACCCGCCATGATGGACGATGCACCTGCGGCCAAGGCCTTCACGATGTCACCCGTGTAGCGGATGCCGCCGTCGGCGATGACGGGGATTCCTGTGCCTTCCAGGGCTTGGCAAACATCCATGACGGCGGTGAGTTGCGGTACGCCAATGCCGGCCACCACGCGCGTCGTGCAGATGGAGCCAGGTCCGATACCCACCTTAATGGCATCGGCACCAGCCTCGGCCAAGGCTTTGGCAGCCTCAGCAGTGGCCACGTTGCCCGCCACGATGTCGATTTCGGGATAGTTGTGTTTCAGGTTGCGCACCATGTCAATGACACCCTGCGAATGTCCGTGAGCCGTATCAACGACCAAGGCATCCACACCTGCATCCACGAGGGCGGCAGCACGCTCAAGGGTGTTGGCGGCAATGCCCACGGCAGCAGCCACGCGCAGGCGACCGCGCGAGTCCTTGCAGGCGTTGGGGCGCGCCTTCACTTTGATAATATCCTTATAAGTGATGAGACCGATGAGGTGGTTGTCCTTGTCGACGACAGGCAGTTTTTCAATCTTGTGCTCTTGCAGGATGTCGGCGGCCTTCTCGAAGGAGACTTCCGTCGTGGTGATGAGGTTATCCTTGGTCATCACCTCGGCGATGGGACGCTCCAGGCCACGCTCGAAACGCAAGTCACGGTTGGTGACGATGCCGACTAGCACATTGCAGCTGTCCACTACCGGAATGCCGCCAATACGGTACTCGCCCATCATGTTGAGGGCATCTTTCACGGTGGCGTCCACATGGATGGTCACAGGGTCGCTGATCATGCCGTTTTCGGCGCGTTTCACCTTGCGCACCTCGGCGGCCTGCTTGCCGATGGTCATGTTCTTGTGCAGCACGCCGATACCGCCTTCCTGCGCAATGGCGATGGCCATCCGCGACTCGGTCACGGTGTCCATACCAGCGGAAACCACAGGGATGTTGAGGTCGATGTTGCGCGAGAATTTGGTCTTCAGGCTCGTCTCACGGGGGAGCACATTACTATAGGAAGGCACCAAAAGGACGTCGTCGTAGGTCAGGCCTTCACCAACAAATTTTTCGTTATCGAGTGACATAATGCGTAAATTGAATTAATTTGCAAAGGTACGAAATAAATCTCAATGCGGGCGGAAATGGGCAAAAAAATCTCCCCCGAAAACTTTCAGGGGAGACTTGTTGACAGCTTCGCTGTTCCTATGGTTACTTTAATCCCAGCTTTGCCTTCACGTCCTTGGTGGCGTCCACGGCATCGGTGCCGACATAGACGGCAGCACCAGTAGCCAGGTCAAGGATATAGGTATAGCCTTTTTCCTTGCCCACCGCGTCGATGGCGGTCTGAATCTTGTCGAGGATGGGTTTCAGCAACTCGGCACGCTTGGCTTCAAACTCCTGCTCGGCGTTGGCCTGGAACTGCTGGATGCGGTTCTGGATGTCAATGATTTCCTTTTCCTTCGACTGTTTCACCAAGTTCGACATGGTGGCTTGGTTGGCCTCGTAGTCTTGCATCTTGGTCTGATACTCAGTGGCCATCGTCTGAAGCTGGGCCTGAAGCTCGTTGTAATACTTCTCCAAATTCTTCTCAGCCGTGGTCTTGTCGGGCATGGCATCCAAAATCTCAGCCGTGTTGACATGGGCGATTTTCACTTGGGCGTTGGTCACTCCACTCATCACAAAGAGAGCGACTCCTAAAAACAAAACTCTGAACAATTTTTTCATCTTATTGACTTTTAATAATTTAACTCTATTTATTTTCTGAATCAGGCTGCAAAGATAAGAATAATTTGCGTTCGTCAGCTTATCAGGGCATTATTTCTTGGGTTTTGCGCCACTGCCTGTCGTCGTTCCGCTTCCCGTATTGCCTCCTTTGCGACGGTCTTCGCGGCGCACGGTCTGCATGACATTGCCCAGCTGGTCGAGCACGTCATCGCTGATGTCGTTCTTATCGCTGGCATAAAGGACGGAAGTGCCCGAGGCCAAATCAAGGATGAAGGCGTAGTTTTTGGTCTGCGCGAGTTCCTGCATGGCGGTGTAAATCTTCTCCTGGATGGGCTGCACCAACTCGGTACGTTTTTGGTAAAGCTGGCCTTCCGAGCCGAAATACTGCATCTGGAGGTTCTTGGCTTCCTGCTCCTTGGCGACAATGGCCTGCTCACGGGCTTGCTTTTGATCCTCGGAGAGCAACAGCTTCTCGGTTTGGTACTTGGAATACATCTCCTCCACCTTGTCGAAGACGGCTTTCACTTCCTTCTGCCATTTGGTCGACAGGGCTTCGAGTTCAGCTTGGGCGTCGGCGTATTCCGGAATGTTGTTCATGATGTACTCTGAGTCGACATAGACGATTTTCTGTCCACCAATCTGCGCGCTGGCGGTCATGATTCCACCGCAAACCATGGCGGCAATCAAGACTAAGGTTCTGAATGTTTTCATTTTTATTGCTTATTGTTGTTTGTTCTCTTCTTATCAATAATCGTTCCAAAATTTCCGATTCGTCGACGGGGGCACACATGTTGCACCGTTATTTGTCGGCAGGGGTTGCACCGCCTGCCTAACATCCTATCACCCCTACAGGGTTCACACATGCCGGCCTTTCATTTTGGCAGGGGTTGCACCGCCTGCCTAACATCCTATCACCCCTACGGGGTTCACACATACCATCCCACAATCAACTGTCAACTACCAACTACTAACTACAAACTACAAACTATCAACTAATCAATCGATCCTCCAATGGAGAAATGGAATTGGCTGTGGTTGCTGCCCGTGGCACCGGGAATATCGTCGAAGCCGTAGCCCCAGTCGAGGCCGAGCAAGCCGAACATGGGCAGGTAGATACGCACACCGAGACCCGCAGAGCGCTTCACATCGAACGGGTTGAAGTTCTCGAAGCCATACCAACAATTGCCCGCCTCAAGGAAGGTGAGCGCATAGATGGTGGCCTGCGGGTTGAGCGACAGCGGATAACGCAACTCCAACGTGTATCTCGTCAGAAGGTCGCCGCCCTTGCCTCCCGTGGTGCTGCTGTTGTAGCCTGGCGTGAGGGAATTGTCGGCATAACCACGCATTCCCACAAACTCGCGGCTGTCCAAAGAATAATTGTTCAAGCCGGAGCCGCCGAGATAGAAGCGATGGAACGGCGTGGGGCCGATATCACTATTGAAATGGCCCAGATAGCCAAAGCGCACCCTGGTCATCATCACGAGCTTCTCATACAATTCCGTGTACCATGCCGCCTTGAAATTCCAGCGGTGCATCTCCACCCACTTGTACTTCTCGTTTTCCGACATGGAAGCGTAGTCCTTATCGGGAGAGAAGAGCGAATAAGGCGGCGTGATTTCAAGTGCCAATTGGAACTCGGAGCCGTTGCGCGGATAAAGCGGCTGGCTCACCGAGTTGCGGCTCAAAATGATACTGTAGCTGATGAGGTTGAATTTGCCGTTGCCGTCGCCCACGTTCAAGTATTGGGTTGCATAATTATTCAAGCTGTAACGCATCAAGTTCACGCCTTGATACAAGGAGAAGTAATCGTCAGGCCAAGTCAGGCGCCGGCCCAAACCACCCGTCACGCCGGTGCGCATAAACCAACCATAGTTCTCCGATTTCCTGTTGTTCGATTTGGCTTGGAACGACTGGAACACGGAAACCGTCAGCGAGTTGGGCTTGCGACCTCCTAACCACGGTTCGGTGAACGAGAAACCGTAATAGATGTATTGCGCACCGATGGTGCTCACGGTCAGCGAAAGTTTTTGTCCGTCGCCGGACGGAATGGGACGCCAAGCCTCTTTCCTGAAAACGTTGCGCAAAGAGAAATTGGAGAACTGCAGTCCGGCTTGAAGCATCAGATAGCCAGCAGCATAGCCGCCCGAGAAACTGATTTGGTCAGCGGCAGCCTCTTCCACTTGATACTCGATGTCGACCGTGTTATCTTCGTAATTGGGCTTGATATCCGGATTGATGTTTTCTTGGTTAAAGAATCCCAAGGTGGCCAATTCGCGCATGGAGCGTACGATGTCGCTGCGGCTGTAGAGCTGTCCGGGACGTGAATACAATTCGCGAAGCACCACATGGTCGTAGGTCTTCGTGTTGCCCTTCAGCGTCACGTTGTTGATGCGGGCCTGCTTGCCTTCGGTGAGGCGGATTTCAAGGTCGATGGAATCGTTCTCCACAGCCACCTCGACAGGGTCGACGCGGAAGAACAGATAGCCATCATCCATATACAACGAACTGATGTCGAGCGAAGTCTCACTCATGGTCAGGTTCTTGTCGAGCAACTCCTTATTATATATATCCCCCTTCTTGATGCCGAGAATATTGCCGAGCGTCTCGCTGCTGTATTTGGTGTTGCCCGTCCAAGTGATGTCGCGGTAATAGTACTTGTCGCCTTCGTCAACGACGAGGTCGATGCCCAAGTTGCGGTCGTCGATGCGATAGACAGAGTCACGGACAATGATGGCATCGCGGTAGCCTTTGGAGTTGTATTTGGCAATGACTTTTTGCTCGTCGTCCTTGAAGTCGCTCTCCTTGTAACGGGAGGCCTTGAAAATGCGCGGGCGGTAATTGTCGTAGAAATACTCCTCGATGCCCGTGACGGCTTTCAGTGGTTTCAGCGTAAACACATCGGCAACGGTGTTCACCACAAGCGGCCCTAACGGGTCGAGCGGGTCGAAATGGCCGCGTTGCTTGGTTTCCTTCATGGCGGCAAGAATCTGGCCTTCGGAAAGGTTTTCATTGCCTATCACGTTGATTTTCCCAATTTTGACCTTCTTCCCCTTGTCGATGTTGATGACCATGTCCACATAGTTCTCTCGAATTGAGTCGGTCTCTTGTTCAATGTCGATGGTCACGTTGCGAAAGCCTTTGTCGTAATAATAGTTCTCAATGATGCGCTGCGTCTTGACCAATAGGTGCTCGGTGGCGATGTCGCCGCGCGATAGGTTGATTTTGTTGCGGATTTCGTCGGCTTCGCTTTTCTTGATGCCTTTGAACGAGAACCTTGAGACCCTTGCCTTCTCCTTCACCACGATTTGCAGGAAGACCCTGCCTCCCACGAAGTCCGTGGCATTGATGGCCACGTCCTCAAACATGCCCTGATCCCAAATCTTGCGGATGGCCGCGGCAATGTCGTCGCCGGGAATCGTGACCTTGTCGCCCACGCGCAACCCCGAAAGCAGGCTCAGCATCGAGGCATCCACGTATTTGGCGCCCTCAACCACGATGCCGCCGATTTCGTAATCCTTCGGATGGGCGTAATCCACTTCCGAAAGGTCGTCGCCAATCTGGATTTGAGCTAATAGGCCATTGCCCGACAACATCAAGGCGAAAAACAGGAGAAAAATATGTAAATATTTGAATCTCATTTTCTTATCCATTCATTTTTTGGTAACTTGCTCGCTGGTCTTGCCGAATCTGCGCTCACGGTGCTGGTAGTTCAAGATGGCTTCGTAGAGGTCGGCCTTGCGGAAATCAGGCCAGTATTTTGGGGTGAAATAGAGTTCGGAATAGGCCAACTGCCACAAGAGGAAATTGCTGATACGCTCCTCGCCGCTGGTGCGGACCAACAGCTCGGGGTCAGGCATTCCTGCGGTAGAGAGATAGGATGAAATGATCTCATCATTGATAGCTTCGGGAGCGAATTTGCCGTCAGCCACATCCTGCGCCATGCGGCGCGAGGCCTGCATCAAGTCCCAGCGGCCCGAATAGCTCAAAGCCAAAGTGAGCGTCATGCGGGTGTTGTGGCTCGTGTCGGCAATGGCTTGCATCAGTTGATCGTAATTCGACTTGGGCAGACTCTTCAAATCTCCAATGGCATTCAGCTTGATGCTGTTTTTGTTCATCGTAATCACCTCTGCCTTAATGGTTTGTGCCAACAAAGTCATCAAACCGCTAACCTCGGCGAGGGGGCGGTTCCAGTTTTCGGTGGAAAAAGCATACAGCGTCAAATACTTGACGCCGAGTTCCGCCGAAGCCTCCGACACTTCACGCACCGACTGCACCGCGCTCTGATGGCCGAAAATACGTTGCTTGCCACGTTCCTTGGCCCAGCGTCCGTTGCCGTCCATAATGATGGCGATATGCTGCGGAAGACGTTCTATATCAATCTGTTGCTTAAGTTGTTCCTTCAGTTCCATAATCAGAATTTGCTTAGGTTGCAGCCCCGTCCGTCGGGCAGGTTGAATTTCCAGGTCAATGACACGCGAGCCATGCCGAACCAGTCGTTGAAGGCCGAATTGCCGCGTTGGTGGCCTGGCTTGTAGGTTCCGCTCGGGTCGGTCAGGTCGTACTCAACACCTTCAATGACAACGGTTTCGTGCCTTTCAGGATACACTGTCGCGACATCGTCCAAATAGTCGGTGAAAGTCTTTTGCATCCGCCATTCCACCGTGGCCGCCATATGACGCGACATCGACATCTTCACGCCCACGCCGAAAGGAATGGAAAAGCCGACCGGCATGGTCCTGGAGAACATCTTCTTATACCATTTGACGTCTTCGCCATAAGGGTCTTCAGTGTTATAGTCTCGCAAGTTCAGCATCGTATCGGCCACTGCCATGTACGGCGTGTACATAAACACCGAAATGCCGGCAAAAATGTATGGCGACACGTTCTTTTTCGGGTTGCCCGTATAATATTCGAGGAAATTGAATTCGGCCTCAAGGCTGAAATCATTGAGTTTCGTCATGAAATTCAGTTTGCGCTCGGGGCGCCATTTGATGACCTCATCGTCCGCCTTCACCGTGGCATGGGCATAGTCGAAGCGGAACGTCCAGCGGTTGTCCCAGTTGAACCGTACCACGCCGCCGTATTGCAACTGCGACTGCGCAAAAGGTATCATCGGGTTCAGGTCACCCATGTAATAACTCAGGCCCACATGCGGCCCCACCTCAATGGTTTTGGGGTCGTCAAACTGGGCTTTAGCTTGGAAAAACGATGCCAAGCAACACAATATCAATAAGAAACGAGTTTTTCTATACATAATTTGAGCGTGCAAATTTAGGAATTTTTCCAATGAAAACGCAAGAAATCAGTTTCTATTGTCCTTTCCCCACATCAATTTATTGCGGATGGTGCCGAAAAAGTCCTCACCCTGCATCCTGACCAAGTTGAGGCAGAAGCCCGCCTTGCGCACTTTCAGTTGTACGGAAGTATCTAAGGCACAAGTCCTTGAATCCATGCTGAACACAAATTTCTTCTCGCGACCTTCCACCTGAATGCAGATTTCGCTGTCGTCTGGAATAACGATGGGACGCACCGTCAGGTTATGTGCCGCAATGGGTGTGATGACAAAACTTTTCGAGCTTGGCGCAATGATGGGACCGCCCGCACTCAGCGAATAGGCAGTGGAACCCGTCGGAGTGGCCAAAAGGATGCCATCGCCCCAATAGGTATTCAAATAAACATCATCAACAAACACCTTGATAGCCAGTAGACTATGCTCAGGATTTCGGATGACGTTCAGCTCATTGAGGGCATAGCGGACATCGCCGAAAACATTCTCAGGTGAGACCAATTCAAGCAAGGTGCGCTGCTCCACGGCATAGTCGCCCGATAGCACACTCTCCACCGCCTTCCCGATTTCGCTCTTCGAGATGCTGGAAAGGAAGCCCAAACGTCCCATGTTGATACCCACCACGGGCAAACCTGAATCGAGGACGAACGGCACCGTGTCCAAGATGGTGCCGTCGCCGCCGATGGAAAACAACAAGTCGGCTTTCAGGTCGGCATGAGAATGGAAAATGTCATATCGAACATTTTCGGGAACGAAAGCACCAACAAGGTCGGCAAAAGACTTATAGATAATGATTTCAGTCTGATTTCCAGCCAATTCAAGCATAAGATGGCGCAGATAGCTGGCGTTTTCAGGCGAGAAGTTTTTTCCAAACAGGGCTATGGTCATGGCGGATTTCGATTAGTGTTTCAGGGCTTTCTGTTTCTCGGCCAACGATTTGTCGAGGTCGACGAGGAAATTGCGTGTCTTGTCGAGCGTTTCCAACAAAATGATTCTTTCCTCGTAGTCGCTGAACTTCTCCTTGAGGGCGGTTTTGGCACCAGCCAAAGTGTAGCCTTTCACCTTGAGCAACTGATAGATGACGTGGACATAACGCACATCGCGCTCGGTGAAAAGGCGGTTGCCTTTCTTGTTCTTGCGCGGACGCAGCACGTCAAATTCCCTTTCCCAGTAGCGGATGGTCGAAGTGTTGACATTGAACATTTCGGCCACCTCGCCAATACTATAATAATACTTTCCGGTGGTTTTGTTCTCTTCCATAGCTAATCCATTGTTTGCGTCGGCAGGGTCGACTGTTGCAGAATCTGTTCGTATTCGTCGGGAGTGAGGTCGTTGTAGAGGAAATTGATCGGGTCGACGGGCGTGCCGTTTTTCAGCACCTCGTAATGCAGGTGGACACCGGTCGTTTTTCCAGTGTTGCCGATATAGCCCACAAGCTGTCCCCGCTTGACTTTCTGCCCTTTGCGGACGACGGCTTTCTTGAGGTGGGCATAGCGTGTCTTGTAGCCGAAGCCGTGGTCGATGGTGACCATGTTGCCATAGCCCCACTCCTTCTTTTCCACGTCCGCAACCACGCCGTCGCCCGTAGCGTAGGTCTCTGTGCCCAACTGGGCCGAGAAGTCCATGCCACTATGGAATTTCGTCACCTTATAAATAGGGTCGGGACGATGGCCGAAATACGAGGAGATATACTTGATTTCGGTCTCCTTCAGCGGGAAGATGGCCGGAATGCAGGCCAACATCGCCTCCTTGTTGCGCGCCAAGTCAAACAATTCGTCATAGGACAACGATTGGTGATAGAGTTGGCTCGCAATCATGTCCAGCTTCTGGGCCGCCCCCACGACGGAGCCTGAGTTGCGGTAACCGTAAAGGCTGGCATAGCGGTCGCTGCCCGAGAAGCCCGAGCGCCGCACGGCAGCCGGAATCGGGTCGGCCTCGAACATGACGCGATAGAGGTCGTTGTCGCGCTGTTCCATGTCGGTGAGCAGCAGCTCCATATTGTCCAACTTGTCATTCAGGATTTCGTATTGCAACTTCATGTATTCCAGCTCCCTGGCTTGCATTTTCTCGTTCGGCGACTGGAAGAACGTGTAGAGCAGAATCGCGAAGAGGAACGCGCCACCCGCTATCGACAGCAGCACCAGCACCGCCCGCACGATGCGCTTCGAAGTGGGCATCACAAACTTCTCAAACTCCAGCGTATTATGGTTGAAAATGTATTTCTGTTTTGCCATGCAAAAGTCAATTTTTAAACATTTTGAACGACTGAAATCAAATTCTATTGCGCAAAATTACAGTTTTTTGCGTAACTTTGCACGTTTTTTTGAAGTATTTTTTAAAATAGAACCATACAATCAACTGAAAATGAACGCCTACGAAATCAGAAATAGCTTTTTGGACTTCTTCCGTTCAAAGCAACACACCATCGTGCCCTCGGCACCCATCGTCGTCAAAAACGACCCGACCTTGATGTTCACCAACGCTGGCATGAACCAGTTCAAGGACATCTTTTTGGGCAACCAGCCCGCCAAGTGGAACCGTACCGCCGACACGCAAAAATGCCTTCGCGTCTCTGGTAAACACAATGATTTGGAGGAAGTTGGCCACGACACCTACCACCATACCATGTTCGAGATGTTGGGCAACTGGTCCTTCGGCGACTATTTCAAGAAGGAAGCCATCGCCTACGCTTGGGAATACCTCACCGAAGTGGTGAAAATCGACAAGGACAGGCTTTATGTGACCGTTTTTGGCGGTGATGAAAAGGATGGTCAACCTGCTGACATGGAGGCGTTTGGCTATTGGAAGGAACACGTCAGCGAGGACCGCATCATCTATGGCAACAAGAAGGACAACTTCTGGGAAATGGGTGAGACTGGTCCTTGTGGTCCCTGCTCTGAAATCCACATCGACTTGCGCGACAACGAAGCCCGCAAGCAAATCCCAGGCCGCGACCTTGTCAACATGGATGACCCGCAAGTGATTGAAATCTGGAACCTTGTGTTCATGCAATACAACCGCATGGCCGACGGCCACTTGGTGGAACTTCCCGCCAAGCATGTCGACACAGGCATGGGATTCGAACGTCTCGTCCGCGTGCTGCAAGGCAAGACCTCCAACTACGACACTGATGTCTTCCAACCTCTGATTCAGGAGATTGCGAAGATGTCGGGCACCGCCTACGGCAAGGCCGAGAAAACCGATGTCGCCATGCGCGTCGTCGCCGACCACTGCCGCGCCGTGAGTTTCGCCATCGCCGACGGACAACTGCCGTCCAACAACGGTGCGGGTTATGTCATCCGCCGCGTGTTGCGTCGCGCCGTGCGCTATGGCTTCACTTTCCTCGGTTTTGAGGAGCCGTTTGTCTACAAACTGTTGCCGATTTTGGTACAACAGATGGAACACAACTTCCCGGAAATCAAGGCACAACAGGAGTTGGTCAGCAAGGTCATCCGCGAGGAGGAAGCCTCGTTCCTGCGTACCTTGGCGCAAGGCATCAAGCGCTTCGAAGGTTATGTGGAGCAACATCCCAAGCAGGACATTGACGGCAATTTCGCTTTCGAACTGTTCGACACTTATGGCTTCCCCATCGACCTTACCCAACTGATGGCCAACGAGAAAGGCCTCAATGTCGACATGGACGGCTTCAAGGCCAATTTGGAAGAACAAAAGAACCGTTCGCGGAAAGCCGCCGAGAAAGCCAACGGCGACTGGGTCATCGTGAACGACAGTGAGCAACCCACTGAATTTGTGGGCTATACCGACATGACTTGCGAGAGCCACATCTTGCGTTTCCGCGAGGTGGTCGCCAAAAACAAAAAACACTTTGAAATCGTTCTCGACAAGACACCGTTCTATGCCGAAATGGGCGGTGAGGTAGGCGACACTGGCATCTTGACCTCTGAAAACGAGACAATTAAGATTGTGAACACCATCAAGGAGAACAACTTGGTCATCCATATCACGGAACAGTTGCCGCAAAATCCTGAGGTGGCTTTCACCGCCGCCATCGACACGGCACGTCGCCAACGCATCGCCAACAACCACAGTGCGACCCACCTGATGCACGCGGCTTTGCGACAAGTCCTTGGAACACATGTCGAGCAAAAGGGCAGCATGGTCGACGACCAACGCCTGCGCTTTGACTTCAGCCATTTCGCCAAGATGACTCAAGAGGAAATCCGCCAAGTGGAAAGAATTGTCAACCAAAAGATTAGAGAAAACATCCCCAATGTGACCTACGCCGAAATCCCGATTGACGAGGCCAAGGCGATGGGCGCGACGGCTTTGTTCGGCGAAAAATACGGCGACAAGGTGCGCGTGGTAGTCTTCGACAAGGATTATTCGATGGAGCTTTGTGGTGGCTGCCACACCTCTGCAACGGGCAACATCGGCGCGTTCAAAATCGTCACTGAGTCGGCCATCGCCGCTGGCATCCGCCGTATCGAGGCCATCACGGGCGAAGCTGTGGAGCAATACCTTGACGAACAGCTTGACCTGATTGGCCGCCTGCGCGAGTGCGTCAAGTCACCCGACTTGGTGAAAGGCGTCACTTCACTCAGCGAACAGAACGCCGCCCTGAAGAAAGAGGTGGAACGCCTCATGCAAGAGAAAGCCCAAGGCATGGCCGAGAAGCTTCTCGAAAAAGCCACCGACCACGAAGGCTGCCAACTCATTGTCGACACCCTACCCTGCACTGGCGACCAACTCCGCAACATTGCCCTGATGCTCAAACAGATGAATGAGAGCACCATCGCCATCCTCGGCTCTGTCGTAGACGGCAAGCCTTCACTCTGCCTATTGTTGCCCGAAACCTTCGCTGAAGCCAAGAACCTCGATGCCACCAAACTCATCCGCGAAGTGGCCAAGGAAATCCAAGGCGGCGGCGGCGGGCAGAAGACCCTCTGCACAGCAGGTGGCCGCAACGCCGATGGGCTGCCGAAAGCAATGGAGATGCTGAAAGAAAGAGTTTGAAGACTTCCCAACAAAAACGGCGGAATTTTTGAAGTTCCGCCGTTTTGTTGTAAAGTATTATGTAATGCTTAAACAATAAGCGTGTAATGAAAAACTCGTTTGAAAAAATGTGACATAAACAAGCGGCTGCCACGATGCTTCGACAGGTTCAGCAACCCTGTGACAGCCCTACAGCCCTGATGTGGCGGTGTAGGGCTGTCGTACCACGGCAGCCGCATCATCCATTCGCGCATTGAAAATGCTGACATTCAGGCATTTTGAATTGCATATTTGGAAGGACGGGAGAACGGGGTACTATTTCAAATTTAACTCTATCGTGACTCGATTATCTTCCCTGTGTGTCTCTATTAGCCAATCATTCAAATCACCAACATCTTTAAGGTATTTATCGCCACACCCACATTTGAGATTGCTGGTAATGATTATTTCTTTTTCTCCAAAAGAAACATCAATCTGTTCAAGTAACGAATAGTCTTTCACTCTCTTTATCGGTTCAATGGTGTCAATAAGACAGAAGAAAAAGAAAAGTGAGTGATTGCGCATCTTTATCTTGTATTCTCTTTCATTCAAAAGCAATTGGTGGAGATTGAATTTTTTGTATATTTCGCTTTCGCATCTCTTTTTCTTCTCCTGAACAAACCAAATGTTATGGCACATCACTATCCATGAGGCTACATTGTATATACGCTCTAGTTCCTTTTCCCAACATAAATCTCCATATCTGTTTAATTTATGTTCTTCTTCCTGTTTACTACGAATATTACACAAAGATTTGTACATGGTTATTCCGGCATATATTCCATGGTCATTCTTATTGTGACACACTTGCCTATAATCCCAATAGTTCTTTATGGTTTCTTTTTCAAATGCTTTTGGCACTCCTATTAGTTTCTGACCTTGGGCGAAAGCAATTCTTTCATCTATCAGTGTATCGGCATCTTCTACAACATAACCTAAATCATGAAAAAGGCAACACAAAAACCAGATAAAGTAGAAATTTACGTCTGATTTGCACCTAAATTGCTCTACATATTGCTGGATTTGTTCATCTATTCGAGTTTTTATTCCAGCGACCTTATCATAAATGCCTGCGCCTAAAAGGAAAACATACACTATGTGCTGGCATCGCTCATAGGACAATAAATTGATTTCTTCAATACCATTCAATTCACCCGCTTTGCCTGAAACTGCGAAAAACTTTCTAATAAACTCTCTACAATCATCGGAAGTTGTAATATTCAGTTTTTCTATAAACTCATCTGAATAATAGTTCCACCTCCTATGTCGAAATGTTTCACTGATTAATTCTCTGAAATTCATATCATTATTATTTAACTTTTATCTTCAGCAAATTTAAGGATTATAATCTTTCACCAAACGCACAGAACTATTATTATATCGATAACTACCTTCAAGATGCAACACCCCTGAACCAAATGATAAAATGTATACTTTATCCATATCGGAGTCAAAAACGGAACTTGACCAATAATAACCGCCGGTTTGGAATGACAATCTCCAATGAGCACCATCTTGTTGAAAATACTGTTCCCAATACCATCTTCCCGCTGGTGGCAAAAAGATGACACCATTGGGCTCAAAAACATCTCTCCAATCATCAAATAATATACTATTACTTTCGAAATCTCCTCCATTGGCATCGTTTAATTCATAAATGGCAGAATCCCAATTATCTGGTAATATAATCATTCCTGCGATTCCATCTACTCTGCCTCGTACCCACAGAATGCCCGATACAGTACTTCTTGTGTTAAGCAAATACACCCATTCTTCTATGGTTGGTGTACGCCAACCAGAGTTTTCTTGATTACCGCCATTGCTAATGGCATTATATCCCCAATCAGCCTGACCTGTTTGGTCAAAGAGGTTATTTTGCCTATCGCCATAAGCATAAAAGTTTTCATTAATATGTTCTCGACTCATAGGGTGGTAACTAATAGCACCATGATTATATCCACTCGTTCCCCAACAGAAAAGATCACCATAATAATATTGTTGGGAACTGCCATAGAAATCCCATTGATTATCTGCAAATTTCCAACATTGAGGATTCTCATTGCCATTATACTGCAAATTACCTTTAGAAAAATACACTTGGTCACCATTGGCATTGATTGTGAATAAACCGTTTGTAGCACCTTCAGGATAATTCTTGGTGTTGACAGTCAAGTCAATCCCTTCTACATGATACCCATTGTTCGTGATAGCAGGAATCGCTGGGCGTATTCCCAAATAATCACCATATTTTGAATGAACTGTTCCTTCTACCCCTTCCTCTAACGCCTCTTGTGGCAGCATAATCGCCCATTTTTCAACATTCTCTCCACTTCCAGCGGGTAGCATAATCACTCCATTGCCATCTATGCTGGGTGTCATCGTGTTTTGCGTGAAATCCACCGTCACCTTGTTTTTCATTCCAGTAATGCAAATCGGTGAATTTGAAGGTGTTGTTACATTGAATTTCACTAAAGCGCATTTGTTCAACAAATGTCCCGTGTAGGATGTCAAACCCGAAACATAGTTTTCGTTTGAGGCAGCACACGAAATCACGGGCAAATGCTCCGTCTGGTCGCTGATGATGACCGAACATTCTTCAGTTGTGCCTACGGAAAGTGTTTCCTGCGGTGTTACATTGCCAAGGAAGTAAAACTGCAAAGGTTGGTTTTCAGTCGGGTTGGTGATGTTGCCCACGAAATTAGTGCCGTTGTGGGTCAGGAAACCAACATACTTGCCGCCGCTTCCAACATAAACCTTGTCGCCAGTTTCAAAATCAACTGTACCCGTAGTAGTATTTACATCCACTTTTGAGCCGTTATTGTTCTTCACATCAAGGGTGATGGTCACTAAATTATTTTGATTGTCAGGTGTGGTTGGACTGTCCTTCTTGCATTGTGCCATTGTCATCACCATGACCAATGCCATTATGATTGTGCTAATTCTTTTCATTTTCGATTCTCCTTTTACTTTTTGTTGGTTTTCTTGTTTGTTTTCAATGCGGCATAGCCCGCGCCAGCCATCAGCAGGACGAATAGTCCGCTGCCTATTGGTGCGCCAAAGGTCTGGTTGGTTAGGTCGCTTCCATTGGGGTTGCCAAAGGTTTGGTTGGTCATCATAATTGTCGCCTCTCCATTGCGCATAAGTCCAGCGTTTTGGTCTGTATTGCCATCACCTCGTTGGAACAATCCTCCTTGCGCCAATACGCTGAACGGCAACGACAAAGCAAGCATCATTGCTATGGTTTTCCTCATTCTCAATGATAAGTTTCTTAACTTCATTTGAAACTTGTTTTGTTTGTTCCCCAACAGCCCAAACGGGAATCTACTTGATGCATGAAGAGAGTGGAGCCATTCATCTTTGCCCTATTTTTTATGGTGAGGGCTTGGACTCCCTGTATGAACTAAAATAAGGTCGGATAACTGCTCCACAGGGATGTATCGAATGAATAATACGATTACAAACCAATGGAAACGTTCATCTTCTCCTTATTCCAAGTTCATAGCAAAATGTCCAAGTTCCACCATAAATGGAATAAAGCGAAAAATGCGCTTTCTTCATCAACCCGTTTTCTCTCGGATTGACAGGGGCAAAAATACAGAATTTTCGGATAGCGCAAGGAAAAAAGAAACAAATCTTGCGGAAATCTGCCACAAATTTCATCCTAATGAATCCGATAGCCCCCCATTTCCATCAAATTTTTCGAGTTTTGGGGATTTATAGCACCGATAATCCCCCAAATCTATCAAAAAAAATGAGTTTTGGGGAGCTATCGAACATATTTTTTGTATCTTTGCGGCTGAATTTCAGACAAAAAACATGGACAAGAACTTCATCGGACGACAAGAGGAAATACGACTCCTACAAAAACTGCAAAAATCTGGAAAGCCTGAGTTTGTTGCGGTTTACGGAAGAAGGCGCGTGGGCAAGACCTATCTCATCCAACAGTTTTTTGAGAACAAATTTGCTTTTACAGCCTCTGGCATCATCGACGGGAAAAAGGAAGACCAAATGTTCGCCTTCGCAAGTGCCTTGGCTGTTGCGGGCTACCAAGGGAAAAAACCAAAAAACTGGCTTGAAGCCTTTGAGATGCTCAAAACGACCTTGGAACAGCAAAATCGCAAAGGCCGTTGCGTCATCTATATAGACGAGTTGCCTTGCTTCGACACGCCGAAGTCGGGCTTCGTCAAAGCGTTGGGGCATTTTTGGAACACTTGGGCTTCACTGCGGAAAGATGTCATCCTCATCGTCTGCGGGTCGGCCACCTCATGGATGGTGAACAACATCATCAACAACCACGGAGGGTTGCACAACCGCATCACGCGTAGCATCTACCTGAGGCAGTTCAACCTCGCCGAAACTGAGGCCTATCTGCACACTTTGGGCATTAATTGGCCTCGGCAAACCGTGGTGGAAACCTACATGATGTTGGGCGGCGTTCCCTATTATCTCAGTCTCTTGGACAGGCAGGAAAGTCTTGCCCAGAACATCGACAGGCTCTATTTCCGAAAAAACGCCGAACTCAGCCAGGAATACAACCGCCTTTACGCCTCGCTTTTCAAATCGCCCGAGCCTTATCTCCGCATCGTGGAAGTCTTGGGGAAAAACAAGCAGGGCTTGACCCGATCTGAATTGGAGGAAGCACTGAAAACCCCGTCAAGCGGCTCCTTGACCAAACAACTCGACAACCTTGTCCATTGCGACCTCATCAGACGATACATATCCAAAGTGAACGGGAAGCCAAAGGTGAAGGATGCCTATTACCAATTAGTAGACTTCTTCTCATTCTTTTACCTCACTTTCTCCAAGAAAATCACCACGGAAGACTACTGGGAGCAACATCTCAACACACCTGTGGCCAACACATGGTTGGGTCTTGCCTTCGAGAGAATTTGTGTCGCCCACCAGTACCAAATCCGCCATGCCTTGGGCCTTGACCGTATTGCTGTGGAGTTTTATTCTTGGCGAAACAACACCGCGCCAAAAGCACAAATCGACCTCATCATCGAGCGGGCGGACCATTTGATTAACCTTTGCGAAATCAAATACACCTACTCGGAATATACCATCACGGCAAGCGAGGACAAGAAACTGAAAACCCGAATTTCCGCTTTCAGCAACGCAACGAAAACCAAATGCGGCATCATCCCCACATGGATAACGCCTCACGGACTGTTCAAGAACGAGTATTCCGCCTCCGTGCAATACCAAGTGACAATGGACGACCTATTTTATAATCCCATCAAATGACTTTACTCGACTGGCTCCCGATAACGAAAAAAGAGACCGACCTGCGCGGGTGGGACGAGGTGGACATCGTGTTCGTCACAGGGGACGCCTATGTCGACCATCCCGCTTTTGGAGCAGCGGTCATCGGGAGGGTGTTGGAGCATGAGGGCTTCCGCGTGGCGCTCATCCCGCAACCCAACTGGAGGGACGACCTGCGCGACTTCAAGAAATTCGGGAAGCCGAGGCTGTTTTTCGGCGTGTCGGCAGGCTGCATGGATTCCATGGTGAACCACTACACCGCCAACAAGCGCCTGCGCAGCAACGATGCCTACACACCTGGTGGCGAGGCGGGCTTCCGTCCCGACTACGCCACGGTGGTCTACAGCAACATCCTGAAACAGCTCTATCCCGACACACCTATTATAATAGGGGGCATCGAGGCCTCGTTGCGGCGCGTTACACACTATGACTATTGGTCGGACAGCCTGAAACCCAGCATTTTGGTCGATTCCAAAGCCGACCTTGGTGTGTACGGCATGGGCGAACTCACCATGGTGGAAATTGCCAAGGCCATCCAAAGCGGCAAAAAAGTCAGCGAACTGACCGATATTCAACAGACTTTCTTCCTGCAAGACAAAAAGTCGCCCCTACCCCGTTTCGAAGGCGAGACCATCGAACTTGTCTCCCATGAGGTTTGTCTGAAAGACAAGAAGAAATACGCCTCCAATTTCCGCCACATTGAAGAGGAGTCGAACAAGAAACATGCGGCACGGTTGATTCAAGATGTTGGCAATCAGCGACTCATTATCAATCCGCCTTTGCCGACTTTTACTGAAGAACAGATTGATGCTTCATTCGATTTGCCTTATACCCGATTGCCGCATCCAAAATATGCCAAACGCGGTGTCATTCCAGC
>Ga0265298_10002657_pt1 | contig 24518 bp, 19 predicted proteins | sample AusTroGonzalo_MG_3_FD_193486 | JGI IMG/M metagenome (GOLD analysis project Ga0265298, IMG submission 193486) | Bovine rumen microbial communities from tropical cattle in Woodstock, Queensland, Australia - Gonzalo_01 | ecosystem: Host-associated > Mammals > Digestive system > Stomach > Rumen ...
GATTATTAAACGTAGAAAGGAGGATTAAGCTATGACAGTTAAGGATCTATATGAAAAAGTTGTCAACGGTATTATTATCAGCGACATTGAATTACAACGTGCCATTGTCTATGACCCTGACAAACAGGCACTGGTTATAGATAGTATTTATCATGACATTCCTTTGCCTGCCTTCTATCTGTGGCAACGCGAGGATGGAAAACTGGAAGTACTTGATGGCAAACAGCGCATAGAGGCTATCAAAAAGTTCAAGCAAGGAAATCTGCTTTACGAAGGCAAAACATGGAAAGGCTATGCATATGACAGCGATTTACAGCAAGTAGTTGATAACAGAGAGTTAACCATCATTATCTGCAGTGGAACAGAAGAGAAGAAACGTGAGATATTCAATCGTATCAACACGCTTGGCGTTGCTCTTTCAAAATTCGAGGTACTCAATGGCTTATACCACGGCAACTATATAGAAGGACTGAATGACTATTTTGCACAAGATGCCAATGTTCGTAAAGTATTGCCTTATGCTACAGTAGATCGAGGCGACAACAAATATCATCTACTTGAATATATCTACTATGTCCGTAAAGGTGGGGTATTCCCCAAACGAAACGATTTGCATGATTACGTTCAACAGCACAAAGACGAGTCGTTTAATGAAGAAGTAAAGAAGATTAAGCCCTATATAAGCTTTATTCGTGATGTGTTTGCTGATGCGTCTAAAATAGGAAGTGTATTGAAGTTCAAACTTGCAGTTGAATATCTAAAAGACCGTGCCATTTGGTTACAGCATAAGGATGATATTTGCAAAGACTGCAATGAGTTCATCAAAAGTGAAGGCTATAAATTGTCATCGACCAAAGAAAAAGATATTGAGGCAATGATACTTGGTATTGTTGGCAATCTACGTGTTGACCCCAAACGTTTATTTACAGCTGATGACAAAGCAGAATTGCTTTCTAGACTCACGCCCAATGAACAGGGATTGTATGAGTGTGACGAATGTCATCAGCATTTTGCAGCAGATGAATTAACTATAGATCACAAAGAAGCGTGGAGTACGGGTGGCAGGACAGTCTTATCAAACGCTCGTCTGACATGTAGAGCATGTAACAGTAGAAAAGGAAACAGATAAACCAATAACAATATGCAAGAGACTTGGAAGAAATTCGTTTATCCTCTCATTGAGGACAAGAAACAAGACGTGGAGGAAGAAACCTATCATCGTCATATAGAGAATCAATTGATGCTTCTGGGCTGGGAACCTTGGAAAGGAGAAATTATCCATAAGCAATCGCTCAGAATTGGCAACCGTAACCGAATGGAACCAGATATTCTCGTTTCGCGTGACAATGAATACCAATTTGTAATAGAGGTAAAGCGTCCTGGAAAATCTCAGATAAAAGATGAGATAACGCAGTTGGAATCTTATATGCGACAATTGCGACTTGCTGTCGGTATATACATTGGTGAGCACATCGAGATCTTTTTCGATAAGCCCAACACTAACCATGTGGTTCCGGTTTTCCGTTTAGCCTTAGACTTGGAGGAAAAACGTGGAGCACGATTTGTGGAACTTTTCTCAAAAGAAGGTTTCTCAAAAGAAGAGATTGTAAACTTCTGCGAAGAGCGTATTCAGGAGATACAACGTCAGAACAGTTTGAATGAAATCAAAAAGAGTCTGATAGCAGATGCTCAGATTCAAATAGCAGAAAGTTTGAAGCCGTATTTGATGGATAAATATGGCAGTAGTTTCTCTGAGGAAGAAATAAAAGGTATGTTGGCTACATTGCGTTTTACTGCTTCAGCTGATGAAAGTCGAACAGAACCAGAAGTAATTATTCCCAAGTCCCAGCCAAAGCCAAAGAGTAATCTTATTAAGTGTTTTCTGTCTAGAAACGCCTCTGCCCAAGGTATCTTTAATCCAGAGAATCAATCGTTGAAAGTCTTAGCAGATAGTAAGATTAATCCAGTCCACCTTGACAAGATAAGTCCTGCGAGTAGGAAGAAACGTGATATTCTTATAGCAAAATATACTGAACTCAGAAACGGTGAAAGAATAGTTAAGGAAGATATTTGTTTCGAATCACCCAGCGGGGCAGCACTGTTCTGTGTTGGAGGGTCTTCCAATGGATGGTCACAATGGAAAGATGAAAATGGGAAAGAATTGGATATCTATCGCAGTAACGGTGGGGCTAAAGTTTCTTCTTCGAACACCAAAATAATCAAAGCAAAAAAGATTGTAGATTCACATAAAATTCAGCTTGAATTTTGGACTAGATTCAGGGATAAACTGAATGAAACTAATAAGATTCCATCATTGCAAGCACCAAAAGGGAAATATTGGTATGATATAAGGATAGGAAGACAAAATATTCTGTTGTCAAATGTATGCAATACACTGAAAGATTTCGTTGGCGTGAAACTGTATATTAGAAGGCCAGTTGTGGATAAGTACTATCCAACATTAGAAGCAAGAAAGAATGAAATTAATCATGCTCTTGGATGTGAGCCTGAGTGGGATGCGAATCCTGATGCAAAGGATAAAACAATTGCCCTGTTCCACCAAACGGATTTTTCAGACCCGCAAAAGATAGAGGAGGCACTTGATTGGATGGCAGAGCAAACCATTATCTTCTATAATGTATTCTCGAAAGAAGTTAAGAGCATTAAATTATAGAGTGAAGGCTATAAGATGCTAGTTTTTTCGTATCTTTGCATACAATCTAATTAACAATACACCTATGAAGTCAGAAGAAAAGAATAACGAAGTTAATGTTAACAAAATGCACATTACCTTAGAGGTAGAAAAAGAGGTAGTAGAGAAGATAAGAAGTGGTGAAATATCCATAGTTAACATGGACATTGACGAGGAGAACCAAAACTATATTTTAGAGGGTATTGAAGGTGGGCTGGTATTGACCACAGAAGAACTGCCCGAGACTTATCAGGGATGCTATTTGTATAATAATGGAGAATTTCCATACCTCATTAAGGAATCTCTTAAATTCATCGTCTTCGAAAATGGCGATGACTATTGCCTTACTCGTATCATTGGCATTCGGGTAGATCCTACCATACGTTTCAACTACAAAGGGCATGGCAAGCCAATTAAAGAGGATCCTAAGGGGGATAGCTGTGTGTGGAATATTGTATTTGAAATAATGCCCGTACCAGCAGAGACAAAATCGTATCTGTTGCGATGGAACCCGTCTATCAGCTCATTCAAAGAAGAGGATTATAAGGAATGTGTAGAGAATGAGATACATGGCATATTCCGCTTGAACTGGAGCATCGCTGAATGGGAAGAGGCGCGAAAAGGCGACATGTTCTATATGATGCGTGTGGGAGATGATAAAGCTGGTATCGTTTTCGCGGGACAATTCATTTCTGACCCCTACCCTGATGATGACTGGGCTGGTACCACAAAGCGCAGAATGTATGTGGATATGATTTGTACGAACCGTATAGAACCTGGTGCAGCGCCGCGTGTCTCTCTTGAGAAGCTGCAGAAAGAGATTCCCGAAATCAATTGGGGAAAAGGTCGCTCTGGTGTACTGCTTTCAGAAGATGTGGCAGATAAGCTGGATGCTCTTTGCAGTGAAGAATAAAGATATAAAACAGCAGCATCCACTATCCTGTGGGTGCTGTTTTATTTTCCCTAGCAAATACTTGGAGCTTGAAAATAATGTTGTAACTTTGCTGGCGAAAAACTAACAAATTAATTCTTAATTAACAATGAAAACAACAGTGAAAGTGAAACAGATTAAGCATCAAGGTAGATGGAAAGAGAGTTTATGGAAGGAGGGCGAATAAAATGGGAATGTACATGGTTTTCACAGTTATAGGTGTTCCGTGCATCTTGTTTATTCTGTATTGCTTGACACCTCAAGGCAGGAATTGGATGAAACAAAACAACCTGCTGTAATGTTTGACACATTAGGGACATTTCTCTTTGTGCAAGAATAACAATCAGCCCTGCTGCATTTCTGCGGCAGGGCTGAGTGCTTATATTCTTTTGTCCTTACAGGACGTATGGCGGATGAGGTCTTTTTATCAACGATACTTCAATACTTATCGATACATAAATTTTGTTTTTCAAAAATATTATGTATATTTGGGCCAAAATGATGACCCAAAGGCAACTGGCTGCAGCAATAGGTGTAAGCCCGTCACGCATCAGTGATTTCGTGACTGGACGTTCTGAACCATCATTGAAAATTGCTCGCCTGCTATGCACAACATTGGGCATTGCACCAGTGCCATGTTGGGTTGCTAATAACAGCTTCTCATTCATTATGGAATGTAGCGTGCCAAAGCTGGAGATATTTAATTCTGATATGCACAATTAATTATATGAAAAATGAAGACTGTTTCTAAAAAAAGTTGGGTTTACGTTGTTGCGGTAATATGCACAACAGTTTTGTTATCAGCGTGTTCTCCGTCGTTGTCGAACGAAGAGAGAAAAGTGATTGAGGATGAAATTCCAATGTACTTCTTTACAAATAATTTGAACATTACCCTCACCGCATACACCGTTTATATTGAAGAATGTGCTGCGCAGTATATCAAGCAAATGGAGGAAGATATCAACGAACCAGAATATCATGTTTTTTTGGATATATTCAATGTTGCAGTTGATAAAAAAGACAAGGAGCAAAACCTTGAAAAGCTGAAACAATACAAGGATTTCTGCATTGAGAAAACAGATCTCATGAAAAGGAATATCATACCAGACTTTACTAAGTTAGTGACTGAAGAATTGTCTGAGAATGGTATTGAAGCATTTATGAGTTGCAAAACACTGTTATCTTTCAGAGACTGCAAGGAAGTGAATGACAAGGGCTATATTGACATGAGCGAATGGGCAGATCACAACTGGTTGCCCTCGAGCATTAAAGCAGAAGATTATGATGCCTACCATAATGTTGTAGAGAACATTGAAGATGCATCAGCCAATCTGAGCGAATTATTTTTTGGGCCATACCAATCGCCTGAATTCAATGCAACGGCAGTTCTAGCGATGATGGTTTTTGTGGGTTACGAATTTGCCTCTGACATTCCTACCCCAGCTTATACATGGTATGACAAGGATGCTAAATGCTGGGAAATAGGTTTCTTCAATGACAAAGCGCTGGATGTTGTTTTCATCAAAAAAGATGGAAAAGTATCATACGAGATATTGAAGGAAGTACCTTTTAATAACGATCATTTCTTAGACAAATAAAAACACAATAAGGACACACCTCTATGTGCAATAATTACCCTCAGCCCTGCTGCAACACTGCGGCTGGGCTGACTGTTTTACAATCATCCCTACTCGATTTACAGCAGCATCCACTATCCTGTGGGTGCTGCTGTTTTATTAATGAAAAAGAATCATCGTATCAAGGCTTGAGGGTGAGCGTAGGACCTGCACCGTTTTCTGCATTCATCAGGACAGATGCCACCATGCTGGAATCGAAGACTGTATATTTATAAGTAGGTATGAACTGTCCACGGTTGCCTTTTGACAGTTCAACATCTTCTATTCCTGAACAACCTACCACCTTGACGTTGAAATCTTTGTCGCCACTATAGTCTTTCAGTGCATTCTCCCTTGCAACTGGAGTGGTGAAGGCACAATTCTCCACATAAATGTTAGAATAGACACCATAGCCAACACAATATCTAAAGTCATTACCATCGTAAAGGCTATTGACTACATGTACTTTGCCAAAGCGAACACGCGGACAACGCTCAACACATCCCTCGCCCCACCAGCAGCAGATAAAGGTGCAGTTGAGATGACCTTCGTCCAAATCGGCGGTGTTGTTGCTGTTGCCTATCAGGTTGCTGTTACAGTGTTTGTCGTTTTCACCACCCCCTGCCTCTGGCTCAATGAGATAACGGAAACGGGTCCAGCTGACACAGATGTTGTCTGAGCCTTCAACAATGTCAAAATTGCCGTCAATGCCGTCTTGTATGTCACAGTGGTCCACCCACACGTTTTTTGCTCCTATCAAAGAGATGTTGTCACTATAGTTGGCATCAATATCGTAGGCACCAGGACCCAGCAGGGTAAGGTTGCGGATGATGACATTATTGCTGCCATTCAGCTGGAAGATGCCGGCATTCTCGTTACGGTTCAGATTACTGATAGTGGCGCCCGGGAGACCGATAATAGACTTGTTGGAACCCACAGAAATCATCTTGTCGAGCGTAATGCTACCCTCGACATAGACGGTTGCAGCATTAGTGCCACTCACGGCTGCAATAAGCTCTGCGGCTGTTTTTACCACACTGACGTTTTGGTTATTGCCACCTGTAGTATTTACACCAAAGCCTATTGGCATGAGACTATCGTATGGCGATGGGGTGTCTTTTCCATTATCATCATCAGAACATGAAACAAGAGCGTAACCGCCAAAGCAAGCGAATAGCATCGCCAACATCAATAAATATTTCTGTTTCAAATCTTACTAATTTGTAGTATTACTAATCCAGTTAAAAGCGTGAGCAAATTCTCGGAAACCAAATGACGTGTAGAACGTGACACCGGCATCTACATGGTCGCTACTGCTGAACGTGTCGTTAACGCAGAACAGCGTACCTTCCTTATCGGCATGGGCGTCGCGGAATGACAGCCAGTTACCGTAGGGCACTACCATATCCCCCTTGGAATGCATGAAATAGATGCGGTGTTGGGGTGTCCATCCTGTGGTAAGGGAGTTTTCTGCCAGTGCAATATGCAGGGCAGTCATGGCGTTGTCGGCTTTTGTGGGCACGTGGATGAAGTTATCAGGATCTGACAGATAGTCATAGCACTCCTGGGTGAGCATCTTTTCCAGACGTCCCCATACAACAAAATCTGGTGCCCAGAACATCTCCGCCATCTGCTCGGGGGTATAGTGGCGACCATCTTTATCCATACCGTTCTTCAACTGTTTATACCACATGTCAGAAATATCGTCTGTGGTGTATTCCTTGCTATCTATCCAGTCGAGCACTCCCGTGTCCATAAACTGCTGCGAAAGGAAATCCTCGATGCTGTAGGGTTCGAGTAAGGTATTTCCATAACACATGCCCTTGATGATGAGCGGCATGACGACAGGCATGGTGACAATTCCCTTGCGGTGCTTGGTCTCTGTGCCGTAACTGGTACCGTCATCGTCGAAGTAGTAGCGCAGCGTAGAAATAAGGTCGTAGGGACCATCGCCACAGATGGATCCCTGGAAATGCAAGGATTTCGCCAAGTCGTTCTCCTCGATGTATCGCTGCACGGCCAGGGTCACGGCTCCTCCCTGTGAATAGCCGATGGCAAACGTACGCCAGTCGCTCTTGATGGGCAACAGACGCTTGTCTTCACCCACGTACTTGCGATAGATTTCCAGTCCGCCCTGCACAGCGTCCATCACCTGTTGGGCTGTCAGACGTTGCTGCAGGTAAGGATGTGGCATATCCTTGGTGATGCCGTAGCCCTGATAGTCAGGGGCTATCATGATGCAATGAGCCACATAGTCGGCAGCTTCTCCTGTCGTATAGGACTTGTAATCCTTGCCCGGCACAATGGATACAGCGGATACCTCGCCCGATTCTTCTGGGGAGGTGGGGCACTGGCTATCGGCTGTAATGGTTATGTGGCTGAAGATGTGCAGTGATTCAATGCTGTCGGTCTCTTGCCGGTCCTCAGGAGTCCACGCCATCAGCAATGAAGAAAGTATAATCGGCTGTCCTTCAGCATCAGCTGACAGATATTCGAACGTGTACAACGATACCCTATCATCCTGTTTCAACAACGTCAGTTTCTCAGACGGTTGAGGGATAGGCGGAACTGGCGGTACGGGCTGCGGATCATCATCAGAGCAAGAAACAAGAGCGTAACCGCCAAAGCAAGCGAATAGTATCGCCAACATCAATAAATACTTTGATCTCATGGCTTTTTGTCTTATTTGTTTTACAATTTTACTGCTTTTTTTGTACTGAAACGCGCTTGGAAATACCGATGGCACCAGACGGACAGACAAGACGGCAGAGGTGACATCCCACGCACTTACTGCCTATGAGGCGAGGCTGACGCGTCTCTGGATCAAACACAATGGCTTGGTGGCCACCATCGCTGCACGATATCTGACAGCGTCCACAACCAACGCATTTATCCTTGTTGAACGTGGGATAAATAATGGTATCACGGTCCAGCTTATCGGGATTGACGAACTTAGGTACCTCCTCGCCCACCAATGTGCGCAACTCTGTGACGCCTCGCTTGGCCATATAGCGCTGCAAGCCCAGTATAAGGTCGTCAATGATACGATAGCCAAATTGCATGACGGCGGTGCATACCTGCACATTGCTACAACCTAACTGGATAAATTCGAGGGCATCGCGCCAGGTCTCGATGCCGCCAATACCACTCAGTTCTGTCTTCTGTGGCATTGAGGCCAGTTCATAAATATGACGCATGGCGATAGGCCTGATAGCTCGTCCGGAATAGCCAGAGACCGTGCGATGGTCTGCCACATCGGATTGTATATCCATCGTTACCGACTTGATGGTATTGATGGCCGAAATGGCATCGGCACCAGCCTGCAAACAGGCAGCAGCCGGTTCGGTAATGCGGGTGATATTGGGCGTCATCTTGGGAATAACGGGTATCTTAACGCTGCTTTTCACACAGTCGGTATATATCATCACCAACTCAGGACTCTGTCCTACATCGCTACCCATGCCCTTGTGTTTCATTTGCGGACAAGAGAAATTCAGCTCTATAGCATCGCATCCGGCATCCTCAGCCCTCCTTGCCAGTTCTACCCATTGCTCCTGGGTTTTACCCATGATGGAGGCAATCACCACCTTTGTGGGGAAATCCTGCTTCAGTCGGCGCAGAATGTCAAAGTCCTTTTCCAAAGGGTTCTCACTCAGCTGTTCCATGTTGCGGAAACCATAGAAATCGCCGTGAGTGGCCTTGCTGTGCATCGCATCGAAGCGTGGTGACACCTCTTTGATTTCCTCCTTGCAGATGGTTTTATAGAACACACCACCCCAGCCTGCCTCGAAAGCTTTGGCTACCATCTCATAGTTGGTACACACAGCCGATGATGCCAGGAAGAACGGATTCTCGCAATGGATGCCACAGAAGTCGATGTCAAGACTGGGGTACGGACCTGGCACATCATCAGGACTGATGGAGCGCAGTACATCTTTGATGAGGATGGGCCACTTATAGTGGATGCAAGCCTTCTCGGCATTTTCCAAATCGGCATCGCTACAGTTCTTTACCCAGCGTAGCGCCAGCTTATGGTTGTCGAAACGAATGGCACGAATGGCACGTGCAGTGTCACCAGTTTTGCAGGCCTTCATACAGGGAGCATCCTGACACAACAGGCAGCGTTCGCACTCTTCATATATATTCAATCGCTTGTCCATAAAAGTATTGGTTGAAGGGTTATCATGTATGTTTATATTGCAAATATACACAATTATCTGACTTTTGAAAAAATATACCCTCTTTATTTTGCGTTATAAGCGAATTGTAGTACCTTAGCATAGTTTTTTGTAAAATAAAATGATATGGAAGCAGAGATATTAGGCTTTTCTATTCATGAGTTTATTACCATTGTCACGGTACTGTCGATGTTTACAGTACTGCTGTTCACCAAACTGCGTACCGACTTGGTGTTCTTAGGTGCCATAGCCGTTATCTATTTAACAGGCGTATTGGATGCCAAAGAGGCCTTTTCGGGCTTTAGCAATACATCGGTGATAGTAATCGGCGTATTGTTTGTGGTGGTGGCAGGAATGACACACACCGGTGTGTTGCAGTGGATTGTGAAACGCCTCATGGGACAGCCTAACACCTACACAAAAGCTGTGTTGAGACTGATGCTGCCTGTAGCTGCCCTGAGCTCATTCCTGAGCAATACCACTGTTGTGGCTATGTTTGTGGATATAGTCAAGATGTGGTCGAAGAAATTGAACATATCGCCCTCTAAACTGCTTATTCCACTGAGTTATGCCTCAGGCATGGGAGGTGTCTGCACACTGATTGGTACACCGCCCAACCTGGTTATATCTGGCCTATATGCCAGCCATACAGGTAATACAATGAACATTATGGCCACCACCATCCCTGGTTTGTTCTGCCTGTTCATCGGTGTACTGAGCGTCATAGCCATGCGCCGCCTTTTGCCTGATCGCAAAGCGCCTGAGTCGGAATTCGAAGCGACCAGTGAATATACAGTAGAACTGATGGTACCTTCAGACAATCCTTATATAGGCAAGACTATTGCTGAAACCAACCTGAAAGAAGTGCATGGTGGACATCTGATAGAGTTAATTCATTATGATGCGGTAATTTCTCCGGTGCCTGATGATGAGGTATTGATGGGAGGCGACCGTCTGGTGTATGCTGGTCAGGTAGATGAAATATTGGATTTGAAACAGAGCTACCATTTTGTGAATGCCGACCATCATATCTTCAGCATGAAAGAGATTGACAAGAAACGCCAATTGCACACTGCTTTTGTGAGTTTTTGCAGTCCGCTGATCGGTACTACTATCGCTACCTCCGACTTTGAGAAGAAAAACAACATGGTGTTGGTGGCAGTGAGCCGTCAAGGCGTGCGCATCAACGAGTCGCCCCGTGATGTGGTGCTGCAACTGGGTGACACGCTGTTGCTGGAATGCCCGCGACACGTTGACCTTAATAAAGATCCCTTGAAATCGGAGTTGTATTTCTTCGACTCGATAGCGGTGGCGAATATCGGATCCAAGACGTTCATCTCTGTGGCTATCATGATAGCGATGGTGGTGCTTTCTGCCCTGAACATCATGCCACTGTTGCAATGCGCCTTCCTGGCAGCCTTTGCCATGCTGATAACACGATGCTGCAGTCCGGATCAGGCCATGAAAGCCATCAACTGGGACATTCTCATGGTATTTGCGGGTTCAGTAGTACTGGGCACTGCCATCCAGAGGACAGGACTTGCCGAGCAATTGGCTTTTGGCATCCTCGACGTGTGTGGCACCAACCCCATCGTGGTAATGACCGCCATCTGCTTTGTGGGTACCTTCGCAACGGAATTTATTTCGAACACCGCTGCGGGTGCCATATTCTTCCCCATCATGTATGAGACTGCAGAGGAGTTGGGCTATGAGCCATTTCCTTTCCTGATAGCACTGATGATAAGCGTGAGCAGTAGTTTTGCTACACCAATAGGTTCACCTACCCACATGCTGGTATATGGTCCTGGCGGCTATCGTTTCAGCGACTTCATGCGCATTGGTCTGCTGATGAACATAATTATCTTGGCAGCCAATATCTTCATCGTGAATTTCGTCTATCCGCTGACACCTCTGGTTCCTTAAAGAACCACAGCGCCATATCATAAAAAAACACGGAGACGGAAATAAGTGTCTATACGGACAATTTATTCAGTTCTGTTTGTTATATAGTTTTATTTTATATAACTTTGCCCAATATAGGCTCTAAAATCTTAAAATATGAAAACTACAAAAAACATGATGTTGAGAATAGGTAGGGTATTGTTTTCTACCCTTGTTGCTGCTGTTTTGGTAACCTTGACTTCCTGCGAAGACGGCCCAGATCAAATGCCTCCTACTACGCCAACTGTCAAGACTGTAGAACTTCCAGAATCACCTACAACGGATCAAGTTGCTAACGCCGTTGATTCACCGGTGATATTCTTAGGCAATGAATCTTCCAAAGAATTCTCTGCCTTGCAAAATCGTTTAAAAAACATATCTGCATCTCTGTCTGACAAAAATCTACATAATATTGTGATTGCGGCAAACGAGATAAATAACATTAACGCGGAGAACACTGAACATCTACGTGCTACCATTCTTAGAGGTGGCAACATTGTGGTGACAAACCCAGAAATCAGTACCATAGAAAAATTGGTGTCTCTTCTGGGGAAGACTGTTGACATACCAGTGTATAGAAGTAATGACAAACCCATTTCTGTAATAGGTGTTAAGCAAGGAAAGACCTATTATGCTTTCAAGGGAGGCGGAGCCAACAAAACGAATGCCGTTTATGTGCACGAAAACCTCCAATCAGACGAAGTAAAGGAAATACCGGTGAACTATGTTGAGAAAGAGGCCTCAGACTACGTCTTAGGCATTAAGATGGATGGCCTGGCCAAATGGCTGCAACAACCTGCCAATCCGCTAAAGTTAATGAAAACGCTGAACGACGATGAGGAACAGGCACTTCAAGACCTTATGTCAGCACAGGAAATCACCATTGACATGGGAATCGAGCTCGATGCGTTGTCCAGTTCCGGTAACTGGTGGTCAACCTATCACAACATCGAACAGGTTTACCGCATTTGGAAAGCCCATTCATTCGACAATAACGGAAAAGATTTCTATTGTATCAAGGAAGAAATCACGGCCTACAACCAAAACTTGCAGTGCGGTCCTGAACATGAAGACGAATGGACCAACATATCCAGGCAGTGGGAACTGTGGAGATTGGCCATGCAATCTGTTGATGAGGATCCGGATTGGACAGATTACAGTGTCATCTATGGTCCCTATATGCGGAAAATTAATATCACCAACAACCTGACTGTCGATTCACAGCAACCTTTGAAGGTGGAGGCATATGACCCTGAGAATAACAGTTCAGGTGGAGCTACCGTTACGGAAAATTTTTCATACTCCCTGGGCGGCAACATGGGTTGCGGTATGTCGGGACCATCGATAGGCGGAAGCCTGGGACTTTCCTGGGGAACTTCTGTTTCAAAATTTGATGCTGATTTGTCCGCCACAGCCAATATGACAACGGATGGCGAACTAAATTGGGCATATGTAGGAGCCCGCCCGCAAACCCATTTCGAAGTCTTCAGCACGAACGAGCATGACCTGGCCCGAAGTATCCTGAAAAACACTTGTACCCTGCATCAGGCCTGGATATGGAGCGTTCCATCCTCCGGGAGCGGCAAAGTACACCTGAATGGGGAATTTGAAGTGTATGACGAATGGCTGACTTACTATCTTACACCCTATGAAACCCACGAGGTATATTTTGGACCATCAGGAGTGTCAAGAGGAACGTATGACATCACCGTACCGCCCCAATATCAGCAGCAGTGGGCTATGACGGTGGAACCTGTCAGTGCGGCTTTGGAGGACTTCCTGTCGAGTCATCTAGGTAACGATTACTACTGGACCAATGCCGTATTCTTTTGCGAAAAAGAGACGCATACCCCCGACGATACGGATGATGAGATTTCTGCCTATGTCAAGGCTTCTAAGGATATGTTTGACAGCAATCCAGAATTGATGAAGCAGGCTGCCGAAGCTGCAGGCATTGACAGTTACACCATTAAATGGAACAACCTTCAAGGACCAGAAGACAGCAACTTCGTTTACGAGGTAAAATAAAAGTACTTTAAAGTGAAATAATTAGCGTATGCTGGTAAATACTATTATCAAAGATCGCATCTGTTATGTAGAGATGCAGAATGCCGACCATTTCAACTGTCTGAGTGATGAAATGTGTCAGGAGTTAAGAGATGCACTGGACACTGGCTACAAAAGCGAGTGTGTGGGTATTGTCATCAAGGCACAGTGTAAGAAAGGTGTCTGGAGTGCCGGGCACGATATCCGAGAATTGCCACAGAACGGTGACGACCCGTTGGCATACGACGTACCGATGGAGAAACTGCTGAGAAAGGTACAGGAGACCCCCATACCTGTCATTGCCTGTGTCAGCGGTACCGTATGGGGCGGCGCTTGCGACCTCTGCCTGTCGTGCGACATGATAGTGAGCTCGCGTACCGCCACCTTTGCCATCACTCCCGCCAAGATAGGTATTCCTTATAATGCATCGGGTATCATGCACTTCATCAACCAGTTGGGTATGAACAAGGCGCGTGAGATGTTTTTCCTAGCCACTCCTATCACAGCAGAGGATGCCCTGAACGTGGGTCTTATCAACCGTGTGGCTGATTTAGAGGACCTGGAGAACGTTCTGGAAGAACAGTTCTGTAATCCGCTGCGCCGCAACAGCATCTTGTCAATCAGCGCCATCAAACGTCAGTTCCGCATCCTGAGTAAGGCAGCAACAGTGATTCCTTCTGAGAGCTTTGAGCGTATCAACGCCTACAGAACACGCGTGTACAAGGGTGCCGACTATCTGGAAGGCATCAATTCATTCTTGGAGAAACGTAGTCCTAACTACAAGGGCAAGGCCTCAGACCTTGACACTAGGGATTACTGAGGAAAACACCTAAATCCCCATAACCGCCTTGACAAGCCATAAGACGACTGGTACAGTGATGGCAAGCACACCGATGATATCGATGATAATTCCCGACTTTATCATCTTTGTGATTGGAATCATACCTGAGGCGTAAACAATAGCGTTAGGCGGTGTGGATACTGGCAGCATAAAGCCCAGTGAAGATGCCAATGCAACAGCCACTGCAACAGGTACAGGACTGAAGCCCAACGATATAGCCGTACTGATGGATATAGAGCCCATGAGGTTGATGGCTGCTGTGTGCGAGGTCACCTCGGCCATGAGCAGGGTAATGACGCAGAAGCAGGCTATGAACATCCATTCTGATGGCGTGTTGCCCAGTATGTCCTTGATACCGCCTCCCATCCAGTCGGAAAGTCCTGTGGAATAGATAAGTGCGCCCATGGAAAGTCCGCCGCCGAAGAGCAGCAGCGTACTCCAGTCGACACCCTCGATACCTTCCTTCAGTGTCAGCGTCATGGTACCCTTCTTAGTGTCTGTAGGCAGGAAGAAAAGCAGCAGTGCTGCCACCACAGCGGCAAGTCCTTCCGGGCAGTGGTCGTTGCAGAACTGCACCTGTGGTGACTTGGCGCCATAGATGATGCTCAGTATGCTTGGCAGCACCCATAGCAATACGGCGACAGAGAAAGCAAATATGGTGTTTTTCTCACCGCGTGTCAACTTACCCAGTTCCTGTACCTTCTGCTTTATCATGCTCTGTGCCCCTTGAATGTGCGACACGTCGGCAGGGAACATCCACATCAGTACTACGTACGCTATTATGAAATAGAGCACCATCACCACCGTACCCCATATCATCCAGTCGAAGAAAGAAATCGTGGGTGCCTGCGGTGCCAGTTCTTCCAGGAATCCTATCATCATCAGGTTGGGAGTAGTGCCTATAGGAGTCATCACACCACCAATGGAACAGGCGTAGGCCGTCATAAGCATCAGTCCGGTAGCGAACTTGTAGTTCTTCAGGTCGATAATCTTGCCGTTCTGTGCCATCATCTCGCGTATGGTCTCCAGCAATCCTAACGAGATGGGGAACATCATGGCGCAGGTGGCGGTATTGCTCACCCATCCTGAGCAGATGATGCATGCCAGTCCGATGGCCAGGAAGATTCGTCGTGGAGAATCGCCCACCCAGCGCATGGACATGATGCCATAGGCTATGCGCTTATCGAGTCCGTTGACCATCATTGACTTTACGAGCAGGAAGCCGCCCATAAAGAGGAATATCATAGGATTGGCATAATTGACGAAGGAATCATGCATCGATGCCACTCCGAGCAGCACGCAGAGAGTAGAACCTAACAGTGATGTAATGGCTATAGGAACCGGCTCGGTAATCCACCATATTGCCACCAGCGACATTATTGCCAGCAGATGGTGTGCAGGGGCGCTAAGTCCATCTATCTTAATTTGCCATAATACGATGGCACATAGTGGTCCTAATATCGCTCCTATCAAGCGACGACGACTATCAAAACTTTTACTTTCCTGTTTCATGGCTTTCTATATTATCCTTATTTTCATTTATTTAATTGTATTTTATTTTACCATTACTTGATTGCCTTGCAGCTGGAAGCTGAAGGTGCCTGACTGCAATTCATACTGGGCACACTCCACACCATTATGCTGTGTCTTGCCCACATAGCGCACGCCTGCTGCATTGTCGTAAGTGGAAGCTGTAATAGGCAAATAAAGGGTAGCAGTTGTGTTGGCAGGAACAGTAGTGGTATAAGCTGTCATCTTGCCCTTGCCATCGGCTTTCCAAGCGCTCTTGACATCGCCGTAGTTGCTGCGGTAGCTGCCTTCCAGACTGGTATAGTTGGCTCCTGCCGAGGGTTGTAGGATGAAGTGCTGGTAGCCCCCGTTGCCATGCACATGGTCGGAGGTAATGCCCAACTGGTATTCATACATCCACTGTCCTACAGCACCTAATGCAAAGTGGTTGAAGGAGTTCATATTGTTCTGGTTGTTCTTGCCAAACGCCACTTCCAAACCGTTCCAACGCTCCCATACGGAGGTGGCTCCCTTGGTAACGGGATAGAGCCACGAAGTGAAATCGGTGCAGGTAAACATGCGGAACGCCTCTGCTGCCTTGCCGTTACGGCTTAATGCAGGCAGGATGTTAGGCGTGCCTGAGAAGCCTGTGGTGATGGTATAGGCAGGGAACTTCATAGAGCCGTCGCCACTGGCAGAAGGATTGGCTGCCAAAGCTGCGAGGTATTCGATGGCCTTAGCCTTGTTCTGCTCGTTGAAGCAGTTGAAGTTCAACGGTGTGGCGTAGGATGCCTGGGAGTGGATGATCTTCTTGCCATCGGCACTGCGTGTCTTGCCTGTTGCAGGATCGACATACGCCTCGTTCCACTCCTTTAAAGCAGCCTCACGACGCTCACGCAAGGTCTGGGCGTAGTCGGTCTTTCCAATAACATCAGCCATATAAGCCGTTACCTCCATCATATAGATATAGATGGCATTGTTCACGAGGTCAGAAGGCGTGTTGTTGTCCATCGCTAACCAATCGGCCAATCCACTAGCCTTAGCTGACAGATGCGGATATTTATCGTTGAAATCATAGAAATCCATACCATTGAGCCAAGCCATCATGGCTTCCATGTTCTCCTCAATAATCTGGGTGTTGCCATACTGGATATAAAGCTGCCAAGGCACCATGCAGACTGCTGCTGCCCAGGTGGTACCATCAGCAAATGAAGTGTCGTCCTGCTTGTTATAGGTAGGCACCGTACTGCCAATACCTCCAGGAGCCTCCTTGTCGCTACCCACGCCCTGATCGGCACGAAGCGCCACCATCCACTGACGGAAGAAATTCTGTGCATCACTGTTGTAGGTAGCCGTACGTGTGTAAGCCTGTGCATCGCCCGTCCACCCCATGCGCTCGTTGCGTTGCGGACAGTCGGTAGGAATGGTAAAGAAGTTGCCCAACTGACTGCGTTGGATGTTCTTTATCAGCTGGTTCACCAAGTTGGCAGTCTTGTTATTATCGGCTGTAGTAGCCAAATAAGTGCCTGTAGGCAGGTTATCGCTCGATAATACCAAACCCTTGATATTTTGTGTTGCCAAAGCACCCTTATGACTTGGCAAGGTGATTTGGATGTACTGATAGCCACGATAAGTGGTGGTAGGTTGGATAGTAACCTCCTCGCTACCCTTTGCCACATAGAAGTCGGTAGCCAAAGCCGCACGGAAAGTCTCATACAGAGGGCGTCCTGCAATATTTTTGCCCTTAGCACCGTATGTATCGACATAGTATTTATCGTCGCCCTTGAAGCCCGGATAGAGCTGTTCGGCATAACGGATGATCACCACATCGCCTTTTTGCAGATAACCGGCAGGGATGGTGATTTGAGGCACACCCACCATATTCACGCCCATGTCATAGATAAAGGTGTGCTGGTCGGCACTGTGGGTAGGCATCACACGCTGGGCTGTAAGGGTCTCACGCACCTTTACAGGTTCGTCATAGCGAGCCATAAAGTCGAAGTTTACCCAATCGCGTTGGGCTATCACATCAGCTGTTTGCCAAGCATTATCATTGAAACCAACACTTTTCCAACCTTTCACAGTCGCCTCAAAATTAGCATCATATCGTTCACCTTGGAAGAAGCTACCATAGCGTATCGGTCCCTCGTTGTAGGTCTTCCAAGTCTGTGGATTGGTCACAATGGTCTGCTGGGTGCCATCCTCATAGGTAATCACCAATTTCATCAACAAAGCCTCGTGGTCGCCAAAGAAATTGTAGTTGCTGGTGGTGAAGGTCATGTAACCTGTGTACCAACCCGGACTGAGTTGGGCTCCTATGGCATTGTTGCCATTGAGCAAGAGAGAGGTAACATCGTAAGCATGATAGCCCATGGTCTCACGATACTGACTATCACCAGGAGTAAACCAACTGTCGCCCATGCGCTGACCGTTGATAAACAACTCGTAAGCACCCATGGCAGTAGCGTATAGCTTGGCCTTTTTCACTTGCTTGCCTTCGGTGGTGGCAAACTGGGTGCGTAGCATCGTCAATGCCCCATGAGAAGGGTCAGCATGACCCATAAGCATCTTGTTGCCTTCGTTGCTAACAGTGATGGTATTGCCACTTACCTTAACACCAGGCATGTTGTTGAAGATGCCGTAATGCCTACTATCAAAGGCTATATTATCCACTGCCTGGCCCCTGTTCTTTATCTGATAGTCAGTATATTCTACTACACAGCCAGGCACTGAAGCAAAACCTACCTCCGCCAAGTTGGGTGCTGTATTGAAATCGTGACTACGCCCCCAAGGACCGATATTTAGGCGGGTGGCATTGCTAACAGCCATATTAGTGCTACCCACGGCAAAACCTCCGAAGCGGCGACGATTAGGGTCAACGGGCTCAGTAATCAGGTCTTTGCCATTAATGGTGAAATATACATTGCTGGTCTCTATGTCGATGGTGATATCATACACTGCATTCTTACTGGTGATGAGTTCATTGAGGTTGGTTTTGGGGAACTTCTCCTTATTGATGGCAATGAAAGGTATATCAGCCTTGTCGCCTTTGGCATAACCCACACGATAAATGTTGAGAGCAGCACCTTTATCGGTACCCACCCCACTTAAATCGAACTCAAAGCGGAAATAGTTATCTCCTTGCAAGTTATCCGCATTCTGGAAGGCATCTTTCAAACGAAAATCATTAGCACCGAGGATAATGCTGGCCTTATCACCTTTAATAATATGCATCTTGGTCGCCAGTTGGAAATAGAAGTGAGAAGCGGCATCGAGAGTAACCTCTTTCGAGCCAATCCATTGCGCCCCACTCCATGCAGCTTGTTTGGAGCTCATCAGGCCTGTTTCAAAGCGACTGCTTTCCTTATAGGAATTGCCTTGTGCATCCCATATCTCTACTTGCCAAGCGTAGGCGGTTTCAGGTTGCAAAGCCACACCCATATAGGGAATATTCACGGAGGCAGAACTCTGCACTCGCCCTGTGGTCCACATCACCTTGCCATCGCTCTCACGGCATACTGTCAGGCTATAGGCTTGTTGGTATTGTCCTGTAATATCCGACTCCATCACCCAACTGAACAGTGGGTGGCGATCTTCAATGGCCAAAGGTTCTACACTGTCCTGCACACGCAAGTTAGTAATCTGTGTACCTGCAACTGAAAACACAGGCATCATGGCCAACAAAGCTACTGTAAGCCATCCTTTCACTTGATTCTTCAACATCATATCATATAAATTTGTATTTCTCAAACAAAAGCGATAATTTTACCGCGATTTGATTCTTCTTTGCAAATGTAGAAAAAAATAGGAAAACAAATATGTATAGTGATAAAAAATCTGTTCGGCAGTTGACTGTATTGCTCAAAGCACATGGCGTAACTAAGGTAGTGCTGTGTCCTGGTAGTCAGAATGCCCCCCTGATACAAACTTTCCTGCATGTGCCTGCTTTTACTTGCTATCCGATGAACGACCACCGTACGGCTGGGTTCTTTGCCCTCGGACTGGCTTTGCATGAAGTAGCGCCTGTAGCAGTGGTATGCTCTGCTGGCAATGGTTTGACCAACCTAATACCTGCAGTGGCAGAGGCATTGCAACAACAAGTACCGTTGGTGGTGATTTCGGCAGATACGGTGCCTTCACGCTTGAAAGAAATGTTAATACTTGACGGAACTGTCAAGAAATCTGTGAACCTGCCTGAGGTACAAAGCGAGGCAGATGCCCTAACGTGCAACAGACTTATCAACGAAGCTCTGTTAGAGAGCAAACATCATGGCAGAGGACCAGTACACATCAATATACCCCTAAGCGACCCAGCTTTTGGATGTAATACTGCTGAGTTAGAGGAAGAACGGGTGATGGAACGCTACCAGGGACTGAACATGTATGAACAAGACTATCAGCCTTTGGTGGAACGACTGAACCGCATGAAGAAACGCATGGTGGTGGCTGGACAGATGAACAACATCTATGAGTTCGACAAGAAGCACGAAATGACGCTGTCGAAGCAGTTTGTGTGGCTTACGGAAAACCTGAGCAACCATACCACACCTGGCAAACCTGTGCGCAGGATGGAGGAACTGCTATTCCCGATGGACCTGAAGACACAGGAAAACCTGGCACCTGAGTTGCTGATTACCTTTGGTGGTGCTATTGTTTCTCGTAGATTGAAATATTTTCTTCGTAAACATAAGCCATTGGAACATTGGCATGTATCTAAGGACGGAGAGGTCAATGATGCGTTCGGTGCACTAACGGCCATCATAGAAATGGATCCATTTGAGTTCTTTGAGAAGATTGCTACTCTCATTGAGGATGTACCTCCACTCTATCCTCGTCAGTGGAGCCAACTGGAGGAGAAGTTGTCTGAGCCACATTTTCCTTATTCTGAGATGCTGGTAGTGGGTCAACTGATGGCTGCCCTCCCGCAGGGATGTGCATTGCACCTGGGCAACAGTTCGGTGGTACGCTATGCACAATTGTTCCCCTTGCCTACAGATGTGGAGATTCAGTCGAATATGGGATTGGAAGGGAGTGAAGGAGCTTTAGCTTCTGCCCTTGGCTATGCTACGGCGAGCGAAAAGATTAACTACATCGTATTGGGTGACTTGAGTTTCTTGGGTGGCATGAATGCCCTATGGAACCGCAACTATGGTTCTAATATCCGCATAATGGTCATTAATAATGGTGGTAATGCGCAGTTACAAACCTTGCCTGGTTTCACACCTGACGAGCGTACTTTGCGTTTTGTTACGGGGGCTCATCATGCAACGAGTAAGGCATGGGCAGAAGACAGGGGCTTTACTTACCTATCTGCCCATAATGAAGAGGAACTGCAAGTCGCTATGCCCGCTTTTACCAAAGCAGACATTACTCGTCAACCAATTCTACTGGAGGTATTTACGGATAAAGCTACTGATGCAGATATACTGAAGCAGTACTACAAAAGTCTAAAGAAATAAGTGCTGATTATAAAAAACAAATATTTGCCCTTTAAACGCTTTAATGCCATCAATCTGTTTGGAGTATTGTTAACACACATTGATACAGAAATGGACGAGCGTTTACTGAACCACGAGCGTATCCATACCCGTCAGATGTTGGAAATGCTGATTGTGGGCTTCTACCTATGGTATGTCATAGAATGGCTGATCCGCTTACCAATGAAGGGCAATGCATACCGAAGCATAAGTTTTGAGAGAGAGGCATATGCTAATGAGGGTAATCTCAATTATTTGAAACAAAGAAAGCTTTATTCCTGGCTCAATTATTTACGCAAGACATAATAACTTAATCGAGTGGTCGGCACATTCATTCGGCAAAGTGTCTGCTATAAACCTGAGAAATACTTCAAGAGTGGAACCAACATGAGCGACTGTACAAAATCGCCACGGCGAATCATCTCCTTAACTTCTTCTTGCGAGAAAAGATATACCTCAATATCTTCGGTTGCATCTAAGTGTTGCTGACTAACCTTCTCTACCCCAGTAGCCAAAAAGCTATGTGTTAGGTTGGTTGTGGTACTGGGATTGGCTGAAACTACCGCTATCTCCCGCCATTCACCGCCACCATAGCCTGCCTCCTCTAATAACTCACGCTTGGCAGCCTCGATGGGTGTTTCCCCCTGCTCTACCACTCCTGCTACAATCTCGAAGTTAGTCTGTCCCAAGGCATGCCGATACTGGCGTACCAGTACCATCTGTCCGTCTTTGGTGATGGCCGTTACATTTATCCACGTGGGGTATTCCAGTACGTAATACTCCTTATTGATCCTGCCATCAGGCAGTTCCACCACATCACGCCTAGCTGTTAGCCAAGGTCTTTTAATAAGATATTCGGAAGAAAGGATCTTCCATTTCATGTCTTTCATAATTCTTGGTATTATGCAGCGAAGTTACAGAAATTACGTTCCTTTATCGACCATTATTTGTTAATAAACATTAAAGGCATCCCTATTCCATGAATTAAACTCCTTAGCATGGTTGCATGTGAAACTTTTATTAGTACCTTTGCAAAAGTTACAAATGAAACTAACTAAAACAAAATATATGAAGAAAAGTTTTCTCTTAGGACTGTTACTCAGTATCTGCATTATCGCCCAAGCAGGCGGATTGATGACTAACACCAATTATCACATTGCTTTTGATCGTATGATGGCACGTGGTGCTTCATTCGATATTGACGCTATTTTCTCAAACCCTGCTGGTTTGGCATGGGGACATGAAGGTTGGCAATTGTCTGTTAACTTCCAGAAACCTTGGCAGTATCGCGATATCAAGAATAATGGAATACTTTATGAAGGAAAGGCGTCTGCACCGATTGTTCCCGCAATCTTTGCATCCTATAAGAAAGACCGTTGGGCACTCTCTGCCATGATTGGCATCGTGGGTTCAGGTGGTTTTGTTGAATATAAGAATGGTGTGCCGATGTTTAACGCACTTATTGGAAACACCATCACTCAACTGACTGGTGGTCTATCTCAAGCTGTCGGAGGTCTTATTCCTACCATTACTCCTGATCAGTACAACTTTGACTCTTCAATGAAGGGTAAACAATATATATATGGTGGACAGTTGAATTTCACCTATAAGTTTACGGACAATTTCTCTGGTGCTGTGGGTTTACGTGCTAACTATTATGACGGCTACTATCGTGGTCATGTTATTGCTGGCAATCATCCCACAAAGGGTACTCTAGCTAAGTTAGAGTTGGATGTTGACCAGAAGGGTTGGGGTTTCACTCCTATTATCAGCTTGAACTTCCACAAGGGGCCTCTTACATTAGCTGCTCGTTATGAGTTCCGCACAAAAATCAGTACAAAGAACACAACCAATGTGCTGAATGCAGAGCTGAATACTAATGATATGGTTACAAAGCCATTGACAGAATTGGTAATGGGTGGTACTATTACTCCTGAGCAGGCAACTGCCATTGGAGCTGCCATCCAGGAGAAGATGGCTGGAGGTTTTGATGCTTACATTGCTCCTTATAAGGATGGTGCCAGAACTCGCTATGACATGCCTTCATTGCTTACCTTTGCTGTAGGTTATGAGTTCACACCTAAATTGCGTGCCACCTTGGAATATCACTTCTTCGACGACAAGCACGCCAAGATGGCGAACGACCGCCAGAAAGAACTGACTCATGGTACCCATGAATTTTTAGCAGGTATCGAGTATGATATCAATAATAAATTCACCATCAGCTGTGGCGGTCAGCGTACTGACTACGGTTTGAGTGATGGTTACGAGCAGGATACTTCTTTTGCTTGTGACAGTTATAGCGTAGGTGTAGGTGGTGCTTGGAACATCAACCAGAAGATTCGCCTGAATGCCGGTTATTTCTGCTCTATCTATTCGGATTACGAGAAGCAGGCAAGCTTTGGTACAGAGATCTTCTCAAGAACCAATCATGTGATAGGTGTAGGTATCGACTTTAAATTCTAACATTATTGTATTTTAAGCAATAAGAAAATAAGCTTCAGTTAAAATGGTTGCCTTTCTAGCATGAAACGGCAACCATTTTTTATTTCCTTTCCTATGGGCAACAAAAAAAGGCCGCAAGGAAAAGATTTCCATACGAGCCTTTCTTTTTTCTCAAACAAAGTCTAGTTACCTTGTTGAATTTTGTTGTATCATTCCTCAATTGTTTGTAAACAATCAACTTATCTGTTCAGCTCAATCACGAATGACTTGCCTTCAAATAAGATGAGAGCTCTGCAACCGAGATGTTTTTGGCAATTATCATACCATTTTCATCCAGTAGGTAGTTGGTAAATCCATTCTTCAATCTATAATCTTTAAAGATTTGGGATTTTGCGCCGTCAGTATCCACAAAACATACGGCACCAACAATACCATCCTTACGAACCGTTTCACGGAAGATAGACACATAATCATCAAACGACACGGAAACGAATTCAACACGTTTTTGGGTATTCTCCTCATCAAGCAACGCACGATTCAACTCAATGTTGCGCATACGTGACGGTGCATCATAAGAAGCCCAGAAATTAACCAGCACATAGTTGCCATGTAACGAAGAAAGTCGTCTATGTGCTGTATTAGCTGCATCAGAGTCATCGCCTCTCATTACGAAATCTGGCGCATATTCTCCAACACTTAGACCTTCAACAGGTCTATCTTTCTCAATAAATGATGTCAAGGAACTAATTATTAATACAACAAAAAACCAATTTACATAATACCTCATGTAATCTGTTTTAGTTAATACTAAAGTAAGATTCAATGACCGGAGCCATTCATTC
>Ga0265298_10002658_pt1 | contig 24491 bp, 23 predicted proteins | sample AusTroGonzalo_MG_3_FD_193486 | JGI IMG/M metagenome (GOLD analysis project Ga0265298, IMG submission 193486) | Bovine rumen microbial communities from tropical cattle in Woodstock, Queensland, Australia - Gonzalo_01 | ecosystem: Host-associated > Mammals > Digestive system > Stomach > Rumen ...
CCGATTTTCACTTTCCTAGGGTGGTCGGGGGGATTTTTGTTATCTCCAACAAAGGTACAAAATTTCTATCACATTACAAATCAATTAGTTATAAAGTTTCTTAATATTTGGCGACAATCCCTAATTATAATTATTATATAATTCAGCGAGTCCCCTCCTGTCGTCGTAAAATACATCGCAGAGTAATTCTGCATCGACCTTTAGATCCGCCTGAGTAGGGGGAGATAGAAGGTGTCTGACTCATAGAATTTTATACAGTCATTGATGCCTACTTATGCAGTATCTGATAGGACTTTATATACATAAGTAATGCTTACTTACTGCGTAACCCCCTATCACTGACACAGTAAACCCATATTACTAACAACATAAATTGCCAGGGTAAACTTTATTATCCCAATGCCGAGACCGTGGGCCCGTCGCAAGACGCACTAGGGATTACATATCAAAATCATTCACAATGATGTCATCGTCATAGCGGAGCATCATGGTTCTGTCAAGCCAGTCTTCCGAGTAGCCAATAGACTCACCTAACAGATACTCTCTGATGATATGCTCCGTGAAATTTGCATGAGCATAATATGTCAGAGGGAAGCCACCACCAAACCTCGGATTGATCTCAATCGCCTTGATATCATTGTCAGACTCACGATAAAACAGCTGAAGACAAATACAACCACGAACTCCCTCTATATAACCCATCCGTTCCTTGAGGAAATTCACGATGCAATTCTTCCTCGTAATCCCCTTACTTACTTCACCTTCCCTCACTTTCAGTCGCTCACGCGGCACAATACACTTCACCCGGAAGTCACGACCATAGTACATATCGACCGTGAATTCGCGATATTCCTGCCTACTGATATACTCCATATATATGAGTTTGGGATCATTTGTAATATCCTTTGTCAAATCGTCCTGACTCATGATGACATGCGTATTGACGCTCCTTGATCCATCGTATGGCTTAGCGAACATTGGAAACTCCGGATGATTTCTATCTATTAGTTTAGGCACAGATATGCATTTCTGCTGGAAATAGGTTGACGTCAACCTCTTATCACGACAAATTTTGATGAAATCCAAATCTGGCTCCACGAATACAACGCCTGCATCCATAAAGCGTTCTCTGTTAGAGGCAAAGACCATTAGCTCCGGGTCTATTGTAGGAATGATTAGTCCGATCTCTTTCTCTGTGCAAAGATTAAGCAACTCGTCAATATATTTTTCCTCATTACAACCTAAAACCGCAAAACAGTCATCCGCCACATGGCAGGCTGGAGAAAGAAGCGGATTCATGTCCGAAGCATACACTTTGACATCCAAACCTAGTTGCTTAATGGTGTCCTGGAATATCTGTAAAAGTCTTACTCTTTGACCTGCAGAAGAAATCAGGATGTTTTTCTTTATCGCTCTATGAGGTATTTTTCTTTTATTATTAATCTCCATTAAATAATCATTCTTCGCAAACATTCTGCCATATTCTGGTTGTAGGATGCCTGCGGAAACGCTCTCTCCACGTAGCCACTTTATGATAGCCAATGGCAAATTTACTCCAGCCTCATACGAAAACGGGAAACCGCCACCAAAGCGGGGATTCAACTCCAATACACAGTATTCCCCATTGGCCCGCTGCATGATGTCGACATCCAAATTTCCAATGTGGTGAAGGTTTCGGCCTATCATCGCTCCTATCTCCCTAACCTCTGGTATATCAACTGTTAGAGCCTTGTCTGTTTCGCCTGCCCTCATTCCCATTTTCTGTTTAACAGATACAGCTACGTAATTACCTTCAAGATCATTTATCACATCCAGTCCAAACTCATTTCCCGTCAACCGTTCCTGAATCATGAGAAAATCACCTACAGACACTTTAGACAGAATAGTCTTTTTGATTGTTTTGAACAGAACTGGATAAAAAGCATCTAACTGTTCCATGTCTTCTATTGCAAAAACGCCAATAGATCCACTACCCCATCGAGGCTTTATCATTAACGGAAATGAGATGTCTCCATTTTTAATGGCTTTCTTCGCATCTTCCATCCGAATGTATGTTTTCGGTGCATTAAGTCCTATAGACTCTACCCACAAGGCCGTTTTGTACTTATCAAAACAAAGTTCAATCACTTGAGGATCACTTAATATAACCTTTACACCTATTGCCTCAAATCTCGACTTGTTTTCCGCCAACATTGGAAGTTCTAGGTCATTCAAACTTATCAAAGCGTCAATTTTATGCTCCTTACAGATATCCAGAGTAATATCCACATATCCAGGGTCATATACGGAAGGTACCTGTAGCCTCACATCAGCCACTTGTAATGCGGGTGCAGTCAATTGCATATCTGTCGCTACCACTTTATCCCCTACGAGCATATTTTCCTTAAAATATTTCAGCAGATATGTGCGTCTGCCAGCGCATGTAAATAAAATATTCATCGCATCAAATTCTACTTATTTCTATATAAAAGCATTTTCCCCCATTCATAAGGTTCCGACTTAAATGTTTGCGAAACGAAGTTCGATAAAATCCTCACACAATATGCTACAACTATTACATTAAACATAATAATTGGAATATTAAAAGGGAATATATTATTAAGCGAGTCTGTAAATACAAATTTCTGAATCAAATAGACTTCAAGACATAATTGACTTACAATATACAAGACATTGCCTACAATTATTTTATTATATAAATTCTTGAAAATGGGGGCTAAACAAACAAAATACAAATAACGAGTTATTCCAAATAAAGGAATGAAAGACAAAAGGAGAATCCAACTTCTTCGGCCTATGAAAAACATCGCATACCATAATAAAACTGAAGCAATCAACATTAAGACGTGGTAATGCTTATATGAATATGACTGCATCTGTTTCCCCATAATAGCTCCCTGTAGCATTATAAGGAAATATACCAAGCATCTGAAAAGCCCACCCTTATAAATAGACTTGCCAGTGTTGAAGAAACAGAGATAAGCGACTATACAAATTACTCCTCCCAATATAAGGCATCCCTTTGCATATTTTCCGTCTTTATATTCTTTAATCGGATATAAGATAACATAATAGATCAATATACAACCTACAAACCAATATCTTTTACCCAACAGAATATCCCCAATATTTTCTTGGAATCCCCATACAGCATATGCAAATATCGCAGTTGAAAGAATACTCGGATATATTCTATTAATCCGTCTTTTATACCAGTTATCAAACCTTATGCTAGTACCCAAGAACAATGTAAAGCCAGAAGCAAAGAAAAAAAGCGCATCACCTATAGCTCCTCCAGTTGCCAATACACTATATTTTGGATAACAAACCGCCATATGCGAGTTCATTACCATAAAAACAGCCACAAACTTTAGGATATCTATCGCAATATTCCTTTGTTTCATTCTAAAATTTCAGATTCATGTTTACCACATTCAACGGCTCTAATCCGTCAACTGTTCTATTAATATTCAGAACCGCATCCTCCAGATGAGGCAGCTCTCCAGCAATCATTGCTGCTCTATGAGGAGACAACACAATATTGTCAAGCGTCTCAAATGGATTCTTCAGCGAAGGCTTACAGTCTGTATCAAACGGATTCTTTGGATTGTTATACCACGTATCCATTCCTGCTCCACAAATCATCTTGTCATTTAATGCTTCAAAAAGAGCATCCTCATCCACAATCTCTCCACGTGAAGTATTAATCATGATAGCGGACGCCTTCATTGCAGTAAACTGCTCTTTACCAAAGAAACCACGAGTTTCAGCAGTCAAAGGAACGCAAAGGAACACATAGTCTACTTTACCCAAAAACTCTTTTAGTTGGTTCATTGGATAGAAGCAAACATTGTCCTCACTTTTCTTCTCGTTGAGAGAGATATCAGCTACGTGGAATTTGCATTCCATTGAAGAAAGATATTGCTTAATGAGCTTACCAATATGCCCATATCCAATAATACCCACGTGAGACTTTGACACTCTAGAAGAGAATGGTGATACGGTATTCGACTTGTCCGGCTTAGGACGGTTCCAGTAACCAATACGCATCAAGCGATCGTGATATGCAATCTTCTTGGCAACATCAAACATCAAAGCAAGAGCTTGCTCTGCCACAGCATATGCATTAGAATGAGAGTTACACACCTTCACGCCAATCTCACGTATCAAATCAAAGTTCAGGTTATCTACACCCGTCCAAGGAATCTGGATAAACTTCAAATGAGTTGCGGCCTCGCACAATTTCTTGGAAATAACAGGTCCTAAGAAGATGTCTGCATCAGCTGCAAACTTCATGAGGTCATCCTCAGTGAATGCCTCTGGTATAATAATGTTTGCACCCTCTTTTACGCCGTTCTTGATAAACTGAAGATCAGCATCAAAAAACTTACGTGTCAATACTACGTTTACTGCCATAGTTTATTCACAATAAAGTTATGAATTCTGTTAAATGCTTCTTTTAATACGACTTCCTCTACAGCCAATGATATACGAATATGGTCATCCCAATCCTTTCCAAATGCAATACCAGGAGTTGTCGCTACACCTGTCTTATCTACAAGTTGTGACGAAAAAGTATTTGAATCCAGACCTGTGCTGCTGATATTTAAGAATACAAAAAAGCTACCTTTAGGATTACTGCCCTTCAACCGGGGATGCGCAGCAAGGAATTCCATAAACAGCTGTGCTCTTTTCTTCAGTTTCTCATTGAATACTGGAAGATGGTCAACTGGCAACGGCCAAGCCTCTTCAAGAGCCATCTGCAGCACCGTACTTGTATTAGTGTTGATGTGCTGCTGTAGTTTGGTTACTTTACCCATCAACTGCTGTGGTACAATGGCATAGCCCATACGCCAACCGGTAATAGCATGTGATTTGCCATAACCATTTACCGTAATAACACGGTTCACAGTTTTTTCCAATGAGCCAATAGAGAAGTGATTCACGTCACCATAAACCAGACGGTCGTAAATTTCATCTGAGATAATATAACAATTATTCTTCTCAGCAATCTCAAACAAACGGCGTTGGTCTGTCTCGGGAACCATCATGCCAGTTGGGTTGTGAGGAGAGTTAAAGATAATCACCTTTGTTTTGGAATTCACATTCTGCTCAATGGCATCCATATCCAAAGAATAATCGTCCTTCTTTAAGTTCACTGTATTCACCACTGCCTCAGGCTCTGCAATGTAAATCTGAGGAATATAGCTTACATATGCAGGGAGTACTATCACCACCTCATCACCTGGTTCCAAAAGAGCCATCAGCGAAAGCATCACAGCCTGTTTGGTCCCCGGAGTGATAACGATATTCTTCATTTCGCAAGAGATGTGGCTACGATCCTTAATATCATCAGCGATCTTCTGTCGGAGCGACATCAAACCCAATGCAGCGGAGTAGCGTGAACTGGCAGGAGAATCCAACACCTTCACCACCGCATCCTTTAACACCTGAGGCGTTGTAAAGTCAGGTTCACCCAAGCCCAGCGACAACACGTCCTCACCTCTTTTCTTTCTCAAACCGACACTCTCAGCAAACTTCAGCGTCAGTGATTCTGAGATTTCCTTGTTAAATTTCATATCTTCTGTTGATTAAGTTTCTCCACTGCCTTGCTAGCTTTCTCTATGAGGTCTTGTCTTCCCTGCGCAGCCCATTCACGATCACGATAATCGTTGAAGTCGTTGGTGCCACTAGTGGCCACGCCAACATTTTCTCGTGCCAGCACCTGTTTGATGGTTGTCCAGGCTATGTTGATATCCATCCTCAGCGACAGATTCTCCACATATTCTACATCATAATTCAGCTTCTCTGTCCATGTAATCGATTTACGCCCATGACACTGAGCCCAACCAGAAATACCAGGCCTAACAGAATGGCGCAAATGCTCCCTTTCTGTATAATAAGGCAAGTATCTAACATATAGTGGGCGTGGCCCTATAATCGCCATATCACCCTTCAATACATTAATAAGTTGGGGTAATTCATCTATGCTTGTACTTCTTACAAACTGACCAACTTTAGTCAGTCGCTTGACATCTGGCAATAGTTTCCCATTCTCATCTCGTTCGTCAGTCATGGTCTTAAACTTGATGACTTTGAATATCTTTCCATCCTTGCCCGGTCTCTCCTGAAAGAAAAAAGATCCAGCGCCTTTGTTAGCATAACATAACCAGATAGTTGTTACAAGTAATATAGGACTAAAGCAAATCAATGCTATGAGTGATATCCAAAAACCAATAAATCGTTTAAAAAAGTGCCTATACATATAATATGCTTTTATTCTTCGTATACTACAAATGTATCGTTTTAACTTGATTCCAATCAATAAGCCTATCCGCCTCATAGATATTTTCGAACTGATGTTCTGAAAGAAGGCGTATCAACTTCTCAAAGGTATCACCAGTTCTCGCATTATTTTTGAAATATCTAATCATGCGATTCTTCAACGTACCAGGCTGAATGAAATACTCTTCATAGTCAGCACGACTCATAAAATTACGTTTTTGTGTTATCAAGTCATTCAGATGAAAATAACAGATGTCGTAATCACGCCGTCCCATCGTCATGGATATCAGCCAATAAGGAATCAGCCTGAAATACCCCCCGCCCGAATAGGCGATCTTCCTACCTGCTACGGACATCATTCCTATAGGATACTCCTTGAGTGTAGTTCCTTGATATACCACCTTGCACGGTCTATCCTGTGGGAAAGACGGATAACCGCCAAAATCATGAGAGCCCGGGAAGATGGATGCATCGCTCTCAATACCACAGTCAGCCAGGACAGGAATGGCCCAAGGATTCTTTTCTGTGATAGAAAAGGCAGGTGCACGATAGCACGTCACTTTATTCCCTATCACATCTTCCAAAGCCTTAAGTGCATCCATTGTATCTTCGTAAAGCATATCCTCGGTCATCTTATTCACCCAGACATGGATGTAAGAATGGCAACCTATCTCGTGTCCTCTTGAAGCGATGCGGCGGATAACGTCAGGGAATTCCGAAGCCAACTTCCCCACGCAGAAGAACGTACCTTTTATATTAAGCCTGTCCAACTCATCCAGCACCTTCGAGAGTGTATTATCAAACTCCTTATACCTGAAAGCACGGTTTCCACGGAAGGTCTTCTCTATATACCACTCCTCTATGTCGAATGTAAGAATATTCACTCTAATGTCGTTTTTTCTTAATGATAGTTCTGTAGCTCAAAACTTTATTCAGGAGCTGATAGAAGAAAGGCTTGGGATCATCTTTACAGAAAAGAACTTCTTCTGTATTATTCCAACTGAACCATGAGGGTTTGGCGCGGAAGCGATCTGGAGATTTCAAAAACCAGGCTATATCTGTATCCAAATGACGGATATATTTTCCAAACTGATTATTCTCTGGATACCGTGTCACCTCCTCATCGTAAATCAGTTCGAGGAACTGGCGAGACACATTACATCCTAACATAAAACTCACCTTCACACTGGCAGGAATACGACCATTGATTTCCATCAACCGAGGTTCACCGGTCTCCTTGTCAATCATAAAGGCGACATTGGCAAACCCCTGCCAGCCCAAATCCTTCAACAGCTGACCTGCATACTGCAGTATTTGGTGGGCTTCAACAGTCTGAATCAACACACCTGCTCCTGCATCTATAGGAAACCAACGGAGGACATCCACAGCGTATGATGTACAGATATTTCCTTTCTTATCTACGAAGAGATTGGTACCAATACGATTCTCAAAATTCACGAACTCCTGCACCACATAGTCATCCACGTTGAATGACGGATCAGCCAGACGCTCACAGAACTCCTGCTTTGTGTTGAACTTGTGGAAGCCGACAGAACCGATGCCCTGACGCGGTTTGATGATAATCGGGAACTTACAATGCTTCAGATAGTCTTCAATATTTTGGTCACTACGACGGGTGTAAGGACAAGGGATACCAGATTTCATCGCCTGATCAAAGGTGTTCTGTTTGTTGAAAGCCTGCAAATAAACCTTTCTTGGCGCACTGGCAATCTTCACATATTTCTTAAAATCATCCTCATGTTGAGTCACAAAATCAGTGCTCATCTCCCCGATAGGCATCAACACATCATATTTGCCAGATGCCACCAAAGACAACATCCACTGGAACTTATCCTCATTGTTCTCCTTGAACTTCGTATTCAAAATGCGCTCATCGGGCTTATTCGACACATAACACGTATCATGTGCGGAGCGACATATCACCGAGACATGACAGCCTATATCTTTCAGGCCACGGATCATGGCATATGGCTGTTTGCCTCCTGAGTCTGTTACAAGGACGCGTATTTTTGTAAAATCCATTTTCTCTTGATTATAGGTCAACACTTGCCCTACGAGGCTCGAAACAGCAACAGGGTCTTAATGCCACAATGCGAACGCCACTGGCACGCTGAGGACCGATCTTTACGAAGGTTGCCAACACACTGTGCCGACCTCCCAAGCCAAGAGGTCCCACATGAGCCTCATTCACCAGCTCTGTGATACGTTTCTCAAAAGCGCTCTGTACCCCAAAGTCACCCTTCGCCATGGCCTCCATCATCAGGCTGGTGGCCTCAAACTGACTGCGACCAATACCGATAGCTAACGTGCAAGGAGAACATCCCAACTGACTGACAGCGGGCTTGGCGCGGTTCACGATCTCCTCTATCACCACATCCACACTATGCTTATGGAAAATCCGTTGGGTGATGCCACGAATAGCCGGTCCACCACCAAGCATTAATATCGTGAGACGTATTACATCTTCATCTACAGACTTAATCTGTATAGGTGAAGCATCCAACGCTCCACTATCTTCATTCAGTCCCCCACTCTGGTCAATACGGGCGTAGTCATCACCCTTAATGGCCATAGGACGACCTGGCAGTTGCCTGAGTCCTTGACGAACACCTTCTTTTATCTCTTCAAGCAGTTCTCCTGTCACAGCACGGTTCTTCCCTACTTCCAAAAACAAATGAGGTATTCCCGTATCGTCACACAATGGACTACAATTCTTTTCTGCCACAAGCGCATTATCCAACACCTGTTTCATCACCCAGCAAGATCTCTCAATTTTCTCATCTGCAATAGCTTTGCGATAAGCCTCTTTTTGATCCTCCCTAAACGTAGAACCTGCTATCACCAAACACTGAGCAACTTTCTCTATTATTGTCATATTCATTGAAAATATCTGTGTAATCTGTGATATCTGTGTGACTTCTAATAAATACTATCCCCGTGAGCAGATGCAATGATTGCCTGATAGTTCTTCACTTTGATTCTATACAGCGCTTCCATACCCAGCTCGGGCCATGCCACACACTCACGTTCCATGGTCTGACTCTCCAGGAGTGCCGTCACTGGCGGGATAATGGCAAACACTGCGTTATTCTCTGCCAGCATCTTCACGGTCTCAGGTTTAATGGCACCTTTGCCCAAATGCATCTTGATACAACCCAACCTTGAGAGTACGTCGAAGCTACCTTCTATTTCCAACTTGTTACTTGAAGTAGGGCCAACGCCAGCAGAACTCACTGCTGTATGGAATATCACACCGCCTTGCATATCAATGTCACGCTTATCCCATACGCCAGCCTCCAGTTCCTTACAGATACGAGGTAACACGGCATCACGGCCACAGAAAATATCGCCGCTGATACTTACCACATCTCCCACCTTTAACTGAGCGATGGCCTCCTCACTCAGAGGTGTCATCAATTCTATCATTGCTTTTTCTTTAATATGTCCATCAATGCTCTCTTCACTGCCTTGTGGTCAATACCCAGTTTAGGCATGTCACTGCGAATACCCTGGCGCACATGCACATCAACAAACAGAGGCATTTCACCTTTCTGATAGTCACGTATAATGCTTTGCAACTCTGCCTTCGTCTCAACAGCATGCCCTAGTGTACGGTAGCCACAAGCCTCAGTCACACCCGTCAGGTTCACTATATAGCCAGCAGAAGGTTGTCCGCCAACGGACTCATTCACGCCATTGTTCAGCACGATATGAATCATGTTTCCTGCTTTATAGCGGCAGTTGGTTGCCAAAGCCCCCATGTGCATCACAGCGGCTGCATCACCATCGAAGACTACGATCTTCATTTCAGGACAGGCAAGTGCCAATCCAAGACCTACGGATGACACATGTCCCATAGAACCTACGTTCTGCCACTCATGACCTGCGCCTATGCCATGTAGTCGCAACTGCTCATGAAGCTCACGGGTGGCACGACCGGTGGTTCCCAGATAGATGGCATCATCACCAAGTACATCCACAACGGCTGCAACCGCCTCCTCTCGGTTCATCAACGTGCTTTCTGGATAGTCCTGATGCTTCTCCTTCTGTGTCAAAATGGCTTTCTTGGCAATCAGTGCAACTGGGGAAGAAATCTCACGGGCTTTTTCAGTAGCTTTGCGGAACTTCTCGATCACCGTTGCCTCGTCATCCAGTATCTCGTAGGGGATATCCATATCCTTCATCAAGACTGGAGTCAGCTCGCCTTGCTTCCTGTGCTGTGCATGGTCACTGACGGCAGGATCGCCACGCCAGCCAATCACTAACAACATGGGAATACCATACACACAGTCGTGCGTCAGCGACAACAGCGGATTGGTGGCATTGCCAATGCCAGAGTTCTGCATATACACCAGCGGCAGCTGGCCTGTAGCCATATAATGACCGGCAGCAATAGCAATGGCATTGCCTTCATTGGCAGCCATCACATGTTGTTCTGCCGACATATTTTTGGTCATATAGAGGCAGAAGTCATTCAGCAAGGAATCGGGAACTCCGGTATAGAAGTCCACTCCCATCGCCTCCAGTGCCTCAAACAATTCTTTCTGATTTACCATTATTACAATTTTATAATAAGTTTCTCAATCAATACTTAGCTATAAGGACATGTCATCCAACGCACCATCCGAAAACTATGCATATAATTAGTGACCAGATAAATCACCAGTGCTAAAACCATTGATATAAAATATGATCTATATGAACACCCATCTTTTCCATGAAAACGATAGGGAACATATGGAACAAATAGACTGTCAGCGTCTTGTCTCCTTGTGAAGACAAAATTTTAGAATCAGGAATCAGGCACAGGCATACAGTTCCAATGAAAAGAGCTAATAAGAACCACCCTATCTTCACGAATGGTGCAAGAGCAAAATCACAATGATAGGCATAAAAAGAACTCAAACCAGAATTCAGCCAATAATAATTTGGATGATGGAAGAACAAAGCCATCATAAAAGCCAGAAGAATCATGCCACACAAATACTTGTTCTGTGATTTCATCCAACAGACAACATCCGTTCCTCTCATCATATTGCCCAATACAAAAAATGGGAAAAGAGCAAATGTACGCTGGAAAGAACATTCTCTCGATAGAGGGATAAACCCTGCTATTATCATGATCACTAATGACAATGCAAGCCAGATCCACTTCTTCTTGATATACTTATTCATCTCATGAATGAACACTCTCCAAAAACAAAGGCTCAATAAATACCATAAGGTCGGAGCTGGTGACAGAAGCGCTTTCAGGGAACTTGGCGGACTCATGATCCTCCAAATAATCTGGAACAATATGAATGCTGAGAATATCCCCAGGCAACTCTTCCTGACAGACTTGTCTGGATTCGAGAAGTAGCCTGATACCATCACAAAAAGAGGCATGAGAATCAATGAAAGAAAATCGATTGCTATTACATCAGTAGAATTGTGATTCCCCAATCGCATGATGCAATGAAAGAGAATAACCCCATAGATCAGGGCCATCTTTACAGAGTCCAAATAAGCGTCTCTTTTACCATTAGAAGCCATACTATAGCTCTTCATATACATTACATCAGCTTTTTACGGTCTATCTTACCATTGAAGGTCTTGGGGATCTCAGGTATCACCTCAAATAGCTTTGGTATCTTATAGGCTTCAAGTTTAGACTCCAGAAATGAAGTAAAGCCCTCAATATCAAAATCAAAACCGTCCTTAACAGTAACGAACATTTTCACAACTCTGCCACAATTCACATCCTCGTACGGAACGCATGCACATTCAGCAATAGCTTGATGTCGCAATGCCACATCTTCAACCTCTGTTGGTGCAACTTTCAATCCACCGATGTTAATAACATCATCACGTCTTCCTACAAGGAACAAATACCCTTCATCATCAATATACCCTAAATCTGTCATATAAATAACACCATCATGTATAGTATTTGCCGTGATTTCTGGTTCATTCCAATATCCTGCTGTTATAGTATTACTCCGAATTGCTATGATGCCAGGATTTTCCTTTGATGCAGTCATGGGCTTATAGTCCTCATCCACGATAAAGATATCAACGCCATCATTTGCTTTGCCTACGCACCCCGCCCCCTTATTCACACTATTGTAATCTATATAACAAACAGCTCCAACCTCCGAGCCACCGTATGCATCGAATTTCCTTACGTGAGGCAGTAATTTTATTAGCTTTTCTTTATCCCCTCCGGGAAGAGCAGAAGAGGAAGAATACAGAAAGTTAAGCTGCTCATCGTATTTTGCCAATTCCTTTGAAGCCAGCATAAGAATATAATGCACGGCAGAGGGAGGGAGATATAATGACGTAACATTATACTTTTTCATACTATCAAAGAACAGTTTAAGGTTTTTAAATCCTTCTATGAGAAGGACTGTGCTTCCTTTGACCATTGACATGTGGGTCTTCCTCAATCCTGCCGCATGATTCATTGGCGTTGGTATCAACCAGACATTATCCTCGCTGTAGTTTAATACAGCATTTTGTGATTCACACATGTTCATTTGGGCATAATGAGTCACCATCACACCTTTTGACTTTCCCGTAGTTCCTGTCGTAAACAGTATTTCCTGCAATTGATTTTCCTCTGGGAAAACAACGCTCACATTATCTGACGCAGACAAATCCTCTAAGGATTTCCCGAAAGCACTCAACGGATGCTTCCCTGTGATTACCCATTTAGGGGCAATTACTTTGGATATTTCGCCAATTCTCTCCTTTGGTGAGCCGTTCTCAACAGGGACATCGATACCTCCTGCAAGCTGAATCCCATAGACACATACAAGATATTCCACAGTATGCGAAGCCTCAAGTATGACACAATCTCCTTTGATGATACCACTCTGTTTCAATATAGCAGCACAGGTAGAAATCTGTTTCCAGAACTCCTTGTAGTTAACTGTGACATCCGTGCCTATGATAGCAGTCTTGTCTGGATGTTGACAACTATGCTGATAGATGCATTTTACAATTGAACGCATTTTCATTAAACCTATGAATTATGTTTCTTTTCAAACTTCTCCCATACCTCTGTTGCCATTTCATCTGACAAATGCTGATTTCGAAACTTTGGATACTGGTTTTTACTCATTCTACGAAGAGCAACAAACATCTCGAAATTACCAATAGGTTTTGCTGGAATACCCGATACTATGGAATTCTCTGGGATATCCGAAGTGACAACGCTACCCACAGAAACTATACAATTTTTGCCAATTCTTACATTCGACATGACTGTTGCATGAGCAGAAATATATACGTTATCCATTAGCTCTATACATCCGATTCTTTCAAAATGGCCAAAATCGAAGTCTGGATATGCGTTTTTTAGGAAGCGGTTTAGTACATCATGTGGAATAATATGGGCTCTTCTGTGAATTATTACATTGTTATGGAGCTTTATCAATTTGGGATAAATAGGAAGTCTCCAAGGCCCATATTTGCAGTTATCACCAATGGCACCTAGAATATTATGCTTTTTCAAATACTGGGCTCTTTTCTGTGGAGTCCTACATAATAACATCCTAATACTATGATACAATCTGTAGAATGTCATAAATACTTACTTATTTACATCCTTTTAGTCTATTTACCATTGCAGAAACAGCATCTGCAGAGTTAAAGTTCTCGGGAACCAACTCGTTGATGGATATTTCAATACCAAAGGTTTCGTTCAATCTTACCACTAAGGACATCAACTCAAAAGAGTCAATATACCCTCCTTCAATGATGTCATTCACGTTCTCCAAATTCTTTGTAGGCTTTATCTCTTTCAATATAGCCAAGACTTGTTCTTTTGTATCCATATTTCCTTTATTTAATCACTCAAACCAATTAACCAGTCTATTGATAACCATCCCATAATCAGATTCGAAATGGACTTTCACATACGTACAGTCTGCTTTGCCTTTCTTGTTCTTCTTCGGTGGCTCGACCTCAACATAGCCATTCTTAAAATCTGCATCAGTAAACTCTGCGGCATAGGTTCGCTTTTGATTAGTCGGACGGCCACCTGCTATGGAGCATATCTCATAATACACAGGATTTGCATTCGCGGAATTGAAATAAATGCGATGCCGGTCCTGGTCTATTCTGACATTTACATCTATGATCTTCCATCGCGTAAATGCACTTTTCTTGTTTCCGGTCACCACGCGTGCTTGATAATTGCCATAAGGATAGTTCTTTAGAGTTACATTCGTGTCTCTGAAATGGATGTAGATCTCCTTATAGAATTTTGAATCCTTAAAGATCTCCACCTTCTCACCACCTTTCAAGACATTCAGAATCACGTCGTCACCCGTCACATAACAAGACTTATCGCCTCTGTTAGCACAAATCACCTCATTATACTGGAAAGGCTTCAAGACTTCTCCATCTACTGCCACAAATTCTGTAGCAGGGGTATATGAGGTGTTCTTATACAGATACTTATACCGATAGATCTGTAAGCCTCTCTGTTTCAATTTCTTATTAAAAGCATCTTCACCATCAACATACAACCTACAGCAACCAGATCCGCGAGCCGAACATATCTCAATTCTGGTAATTGTCCCTTGACGGTCTTTTTCTATCCCTGTCACCATCGCAGGATGGCCATTTCTACAAACAATATCAGCCTGTTGTATTCCACGAGCACTCTGATCATCTATCAACTCAAAATCATCCGATACCAGGATGTCGAATGAACGCTGGGTAATCTTGAATCCTAAGGCATAGGTTATCAAGCCACTACATACCGTTCCATAGTACGATCTACAATTGACGCCATGATATGGTGGCTCATCTGTTCTATCTGTATAAATGATACTACGAGGGTTATGGAGGGCTGTCATAAAAGTATGAAAACTCACATCTGTTCCTACAAATGTATTCGTCTCTTTAGCAGAAGAATATATAACCCCCTTGTATCGCCTCCCCTTTTTGTAAATTCCATTATTTTTAGGGAAAGACTGAAAATCTTTCATAGGGACTATTGGCAAATCTGCCATCTGATGCGCTTTTCTGACAGCATTCCAAGCACCAATAGAATCAAGAGATTTCCTGTTCATTGCAGGTTGTGCTGAGAAATGCATAACAAAAGCAAAAAGGAATGTACACAAAAATGAATATCTCATAGCATTATGCTTGCTCTTCTTGGTTCAAAACTATTATAATTTTTTGATCAGTTCCTCAACCTTCATATCGGGTTCGTTTACAAACTTATAGGCTTCGTCATATACGCGCTTGTCAATCCCTCCAAAAGCCATCAAGTCCGCATAACGGCTGTAGAACTCATCTTCGCTTAAAGGGTTTTCAGGTTCTCCTTTGGGGAAGTCCACCCGCTCGGAATAAGCCTTACCATTTGCCTCAATGGTCAATATGGCAGATTGCTTATCCGGGAAGATGCTGCTTAACTCTTCATCTGCCAAAACTTCCACCTTCTTGGTCAAAGCGACTACAGTAGGATCATTCAACACGTCCTCTCCAAACTCCGGCAACCCCGCCTTTCCATAAATCAGAGCAACAGCGGTACTGTACGGTGTACTCATCTTGGCAGAATAGGCGCCCTGAATGTCCGTATGGTTATGACCAGACACAGCAAGACTATAAGTCTCAACCTTTATCCTATCAACCATCTCAGGCGTGATGCCATATTGGTTTCTCAGATGAATGGCTGCCTCCACAGGCGGATGGGTATAGCGGCATGACGCATACGGCTTGGTATAACTTTTCATGATGGCATATGTACCATTAAGCAGTGTAGATTTGATTTCCGTATGCTCATCACCCGTCATCATCTTCAAGAACCCACGGTATCCGCCGAGGGGATCAGGATGCCCCTTGAAACCAGCTTTCGCAAGTTGAAGACTGGTCAAAGACAACAGCGCAGTCTTTGCCACGTTATAGGGCTTCAACTCTGAGCCGTCATCCAATACCTTCAACATGCCCGATGCAGCAACGCAAGCAGCGGCAAAAGCCTCAAATTTCTCTTTATTGGTGAATCCAAGCATATAAGCCGCTGCCAATGTAGCCCCTAACATGCCACAGGTACCTGTTGCATGGAACCCCTGGGCTTTATGCTGCGGCTGAATGGAAACTGCCATTGTATAGGAAGCCTCGTATCCGATAATGGCGGCTTTCAGCATTACATCCACACTTATCCCATACCGCTGAGCCAACGGTATTAATAGGGAAAAAACAGGTGAGCCCAAATGAATGATGCCAGAATTAGTGCCATCGTCAAAGTCGAGAGCATGACCATTCAAACCATTCAGAAACACGGTCTCCTTCAAGACAAGGCTCCTGCCTGTACCTATCGCCTTCAATGCCCCGGTCTCTGGCTGTGCAAACTCGAAGTAGCCTTCCAGCTTTTCTTTTTGGAAAGCTGCTCCTGCACAAGTCACGGCCAGATAGTCAAGCAATGAACGTCGTGCCCGAACCAGAATCTCTACAGGAATATCTCTTTTCGCCACCTCGTCGATGGCATAGAAGAATTTCTCAGAAATATTCATTTTCTTCTTCAGATAAATTTGAAATAGGCGGGGCTGTCTGGCTTGGCGATCTCCCAGGCAGCATCCATCGCCTCAACAATGCTTTGGGGCAATTCTCCTTTCGTCGTTGCAGCCATATTCTGCGTCATCTGCTCCTGACGGGATGCCCCCAGCAGGATACCGTCGCCTTGACCGGCATCCATCATCGAATGATAGCACAGCCAACGGTAACCAGCCTCAGCCATGGGGATATCCTCCGCCTCGCAGGCTTTGCGGATCTCATCGACCGCATCGAAATAGCTCTGCTTCCAATAGCGCTTGCGATAACTCTCTAGACGGGCAAAACGACCGGGTTCCGGGGTATCTTCAAAATGAAGATGCTTACCTGTGAGCATACCGCCTGCCAAGGGATTGAAGGCATAGAAACGCATGCCTAATGTACGGATAGCAGGGAACAGTTCCGGCTCCACATTACGGCAGAGCGCATTATACATGCCCTGATAGACTGTCGGACGAGGACAACCGATCTTGTCGCATTTGTAGGCAATGTCTATCACCTGCCAGGCTGGATAGTTACTCAATCCGAGTTCTTTGATCATACCCTGCTCGTAGAGTTCCCTGATGGTTTCCAAAGCCTCGTCAATGGGTGTCTTTCCGTCGGGGAAATGGAAATAGAGCAAGTCAACCTTGTCGCGCTTCATGCGACGAAGCGACTCATGGAACTCCATCAGGATGGTCTCGCGGTCAAGCCTTCCCGTGATACGGGGATGTACCTTCGTGGCTATCTCGTAACTGTCGGCATCCACCTCTGGCAGGATGCTGCCCAGGATTGTCTCCGTACTGCCACCATTATAGACGTAGGCCGTGTCGAGTTCACGGTTACCCGTCTTTATAAACGTAGTAACCATTTCCCGACTCGCTTCCGCATTCAGCTGCGGCCCAAAATTCATTGTACCTAATACAATCTTCATCTCCTATTCGTTTTTCCCAAGTACTAAGCTCAAAACAGAGTCTTCGTTCTTGACAACGCCATAGACTTCTGCTCTCTTCACAATCTTCTCTGCCCAGCGGTGATGAGGACCGATCTCATTCATCTTGCCACCGTCCTCGCTCTTGATGACACCGCCAGAGGTGTTCAGGATCTGAATGGCATCATTATACTCCTCTTCGACCACCGAGAACATCGCATTCACGAACTTGGCATGCGTCGGGTGAATAATCGTCTTACCCACAAAGCCGTTGGCACGATCGATCATCACTTCCTTCAGGAGACCATCAATCGCAGGATTTACAATATCCTGACCTTTAATCAGGGCATTATGGAAGTTACGCTTGATCAGCTCATTGATGTCATCATCGTTGTAAGCACGGAAGTACTCCCAAACTGCCGCAGAGATGCAGTAGTCGCAATAGCGATTGAAGAAGTTGACGATATCCGAGAGGGCATCCCTTACCGGCATGATATCAAAGACTGTGGAGTTGATGCCACGGCGCACGCCAAAGAGCGACGACATATCAGTACCACCCACACGGATGTTCAGAATCAAGTCCTTATAGGGTTCCAGGATATTGCGAAGAAGCAACAGTTCCTGATTACGACTCTCGACGAACGCCACCTCTGGACCTTCGAGAATCGGCATACCATAAAGAACCACTCCCAAACGACTGTTCACCTCCACCAGGGTACGGAGCACACAAAGTGCGTTCTTGCTATTGAATTTGGGGAAGTTGAAACCAGTGAGCACGGATGCCTGCTTCTTCGTCATGCGAGCTGCAAAACTCTTGAACTGCTCCGGATTACGGACACGGACAAAAACAAGGGGGATATCATCGTGTGTCAACCTACCTGCCTCGATCTCGTCAGCAAAGAAATCCATGGTGTCGAGGATATTCTGTTCTGCCTTGGGCAGATCCCCTTCCTTGATGGCATCTTCGCAGCACATCACAAACGACGTGACGGGAAGCTCATGTCTGACGATCTTCTCACGGATGTCCTTCGTGCCTGGCATATAGAGCGTAGCACCCAGACAATACTGCAGGGTGTCGCGGTCTGTATATTTATTGAACTCAATCGGTTCCTTCACAAACTGAAAGTTCCGATTATAAGCATGTTGTCTCATTGTATGACTTCTATTTTTCAATTTTTCGGAGAGACTATAGCATCGGGATAGTACTCATCAATTACTCTCTTCACCAAAGCAACCTGTTTGGCACGCTTCTTGGCATCAGCCTCAGTGGTGTCCCAACTATGGGTAGCCGCCACAGAGCCACCCGTCTTCAGATAGATAGGTGCAGCCACACGGATGAACTCCGGCACCTCATAGTGACGTATAAAGCCACCGGTGCTCTTCGGATTCTCGGTATGGATGTCAATGGGGATATCAATGGCGGCACGGATAGCCGACAGCATCTGCAACTGGATATCACGCACGGGGTTGAATGAGTTGGCACCTATCTCCTGCAGCACCCTTGCCGAACAAGGATTGCCGTGACCCGTATGGGCACTCACCTTGAATTTCACATCCTTAGGCAGGAAACCTTCCTGACGCATTTTGCTCATCAACCACAACTGCCCTTCGTCATACACCATGAACGAGCGTACCCCAATCTTGGCGGCACGACGGATATCCTCTACGGCACGGATGACCTGTTCCTGACCACGAAGTCGATAGCCCATGCGCACACCCTCAGGGGTGTTTACACTGGCACTTGTATCGATCGTAGCTCGAGGGCCTGTTGCCAACAGCAGTTCCACTTTCCACTTCTGGGCATACTCCAACATCTGCTCTATCTCAGCATCAAGCAATCGCATAATGCCCTGTGTCTGGGTCACACGGTGAATCTGTATGCCATAACCATCCAGTGCCTCCAGCAAGGCCTTCATCGGACCGGGTCCTTGGATGCCTGGCACTTCATAACGATACTGTCCCCCGTCTTCGAATCGTTTCTCAGAGGTCGGTAAGTCATAAAGGTCGCCAGCAGGCATACCGATATGCTTCAAAAATTCTCTTGTCTCTTGCATATTATTTCCTATTACAATAAACGATATCTATATTTTAAAGGTAATACATTTACGATAAAGCATAAAAACAACCATAAACATCTAATATTCATCAACTTTAACCTTGTTTTGTGCCTTCCCATTATTAAAAAAGGATAAGCACCTAATAACCTCAAATCCGAGAATAGGCTTTCCACTTTTGACAATGGCAAATATCTAGATGCTACGAAAAGCGCAAAGGCACCCTTGGCATTTCGAAGCTTTATCAAATTATCCAAGCACTCTTTTGATATCCTATTCTCAGTGTCTTGATTAACAATATTAGATAGTTTTTCAACAAACTTCATAATATTATCAACGAATTTATCTGATTGTTTTTTCTTCCCTAACGAATGAAGAATACTTTGCGAATTAGATACATAATAATAAACATCCGCTTCAACTTTTCCTGTTTTTCCAGCAGATAGTAAAGAATCAACAAAGAAACTCGAATCTTCATTCATAATCCAGCCAGAAGGGAATGTTAAATTCAATTGTAATATATAATCTCTCTTTATTATGAATTGCCATACACCTGTGCGTATTCGCTCTACAGGTATTGCCATATAATCCTGACCTTTGTCGTAAATTGCTAAATTATCAAAAGCTAATACTGGATCTAAAACCAATTCACTTCCCGTCACATTAACGACGTTATGGAATAACAAATCAAAATCATTCTCTTTAGCAACATCGTATAGACTACCTAGTACATTATTTGCAATAAAGTCATCACTATCGCAAAAAAACACATACTCCCCTCTAGCCATGGAAATACCGGTATTCCTGGCCGTACCAGGCCCAGAATTCTCCTGACGAGCATAACGGATAATATCATACCGTGATACATACTCTTTCAAGATTCTTGGCTCATCCTTTGATCCATCATCTACCACGATAATCTCATATTCTTCTTGCTTTAGATTCTGCCTTAACAATGAATCCAACATCCTGCCAATCCATTTGTCAGCGTTATAATAAGGGATAATAATACTTATCTTCATTATTTTTAACTGTTAAAGTGAATAAATATCATAACAATGCAATTATATCAAATCGTCGTTTTTTACATTGACGTTTTCTACATTGATTCTATTTATCACAGGCATCATGGAATATAAAATAAAGAAACAAGGGCTTGTGAAGATTACACTCTTATAAATACAAGCCCAAAACACAAACAGATAGACCCAATCATGGTATAAGAGCATCTTTTTACATTTTCGATAATAAATAATATTGTAAATATAGAAAAGTAATACAAATCCTATAATTCCATATTCATAAATAAACTTTTTCACACCCGAATTTCCTCCTTCACGACCACCATAAAGTGGTTGGTCAGTAACTTGATGAGGAATATTATGGGCACCAACACCAAGCCAAAGTTCTCCCTCATAAAATGCTCTTTTGAAATAACGTTCAAATGTGTCTGTAGTTCTGTTATCTAATTCCTCTATACTATCTACCGACATTAGTCTTTCAACAAGCCTATCTTCAAAAAAATCTTTGAATATTAAAAGGAATGCAGAAAAGACAACTAAACCAATAATTAAATTTTTGGGATTAGGTTTTATATTGGTAATTAAAAAAACGAATAAAAAAATATAATAAGCAAGAGATAAGGATATAAGCCCACAAACTAAACAAACGAAGAAAGGTATTTTCGTTGATTTTATTTTCCATGTAGCAAACAGCATAAAGGCACAAAGAGTACCCATATTTCCTGCTTCCGGACACAACCCCTTAAAACGAGACATAATGTCATTAACGGATACTAAATTAAAAAGGAAATGATGGAAATCACCCTCCTTCACGCTTGTTACCCTTGTAACTTCAGCAATAACTATACATTTGCCAGTAATAATATAGATCAAATACTCTGTTGCAGAAAAGATTAGCAGAATCGTCAATATCCATATCATTTTTTTGAATACCGATTCCTGATATTCTGTATTCAAACATAATAAAAACGAACACAAGATTAAATGTGAGAACAACTGAAGACTCGGCAAACAGCCATTAAATACTATTGACACAAATAATACAAAGCTCCATCCAAATATGAAAAGACAGACTTCTTTTTTATTTTCTTGAATATCTAATGTCCGTATATGTAATCCATAAAAACAAAGAATCAGAATTAAAATAGCATTAATGACCGAGCCTAAAAAATAGACAGAGAAATTAGCTATTATTGTATATACCAAAAAACCAGCTAACAAATAAGAATAAATATATCCTCGTGACATACACATTTGTAATCAATCTTAACTAAGACACTTAACAACCAATTTTATGTATGTATAAAAGTGATTCTTGCTTCAACGCTTGTAGTTTAGGGCGAACTATAGAATAATCAACATCCTCAATATCATCAATTATATCGGAAGATTGTTTATGCCTTTCTGACAAACCTAATTGGCTTAACAGATTCAGAACTCTTTCCGGTCGATAGCTGTCAAGTGAATAAAAATTGTTTTCCATAACAATAGACAGAGCAATCAAATGGAAAGAATTACCCACCGTCAATCGTGCATATTTAATATATCCAAGGAATTCGTCTGGTGTAATACCAGACTTGTATATAACATTCTTTTTCAAATTGAAATGCAGATTTGGTTTTACCTCTACTATTACCACTTTGCAATTCAATTTAGATGCAATTCGACAAGCAAAATCAACTGCCTCATCGTTTCTGGTTATATTATATAGTAAAATGTAATTATCTATATCTGGTTTTGTTATATTAGTTTCAAATATGTTGGAATCAACTAAAAGTGTCGGATCTATACAACAATCTATCTTCCTACCTGTTTTTTCAGACAGAACAGACTTGACAGAATTTTCCCTCACAGATACAAAGTCAAAAGTAGAAATATGATTCTTAACATAAGCCCATTGATCATTTGACAGAAATGATAATTCCCCAAAGCTCGCTGCATAAGTAACAAATTTCATTGCTCCCTTCTTGAATTGTCCCCACATGACAGGATCAAAGCCTTTACAAATCTTCGGATTCCAAATTTGATCACTTCCAAAGAATATGTAATCATAGTCTTGAGGAATATCTTTGGATGAATATACTCTTCCAGATAAGTTCAATCTCAAATGCAAGTATTGTTCAAAGTTCCTTATAACTTTTTTCTTTTGATTATATAAAAGGAGATTTTGCCATAATAAAGCGATACTTTTTATTGCCCCCTTCCATCCACGCGAAAGATCTAAAAGAAAATGATTTTTATAATCCTCAATTGATGGAACGCGATAATCTATCACCTGTACATCATAACCCCGCTGAACCAAAAATTCTCTCAGGGCATAGCACTGAATAACAGCGCCATAATTAATCGCATTATGAAATGTCAATATACCGATTTTCATTTCTTATAACATTTCTTCTATCTCCATTTCCAAGCCACCATAAACTTTGGACATAAACTGCTTGTACCTCTCAAATCTCTTCTCTGCTTTTTCATCACGCCATACAAAAATATTCAAGTTTTTATCAGAGATATAATTATTTAAATCAGTATAGCCATATAGCCATAGCAGCATCCGTTTTTTGGTACGTGCTGGACTATCTATATGAAACATACTTAATATTTTTGCTATTACAAGCGCTGCAACATTTTTAACATTTCGTCTTTGCTTTTTTATAGCATAGATACTCCCTAAGTTCTGTTTAGGTCCCTCCTGATGTCGCTTACGATATACTTTAGTCGCTTCAGACTTCCGACATTCTTCCGTGATACTATCAGACTTTTTCAATATCAGATTTAATGTCAATATCACCCCATTCAGTTCACCTCTCTTGAACGCAGAGGACCGATGTTCGAATCTGAAATCATCTTTTGATAATAACTTAATCGTACCATCTGGCATTAAAACATTTGCACTAATCAACATTGAAGAAATCGAGCAATCAAAACAACCAGCGTTATTTACTGTAGCAGCCGCAACAGTCCCTGGTAATCCAACCAAACCATAAAAGCCAGTGTATCCTTTTGCAAGCATATCTTTTGCCAGTCTCATCACACTACAACCACCGTCACAAATCAGGACTTCTCCTTCTATCCTATATTCTTTTACCCTTATGGTAGATACAACAACCTGAGGATTGTATGTTGTATGAAAAAAAATGTTCGATGTTTGCCCCACAAGATTGAAAACAATTCCTTTGGCATAGAGATATTTACAAACTTTCTCTATTTGATCTACTGATGTCGGAGAAATCCAAAATGCTGCTATTCCGCCAAACTTTATCCAACTTTTGCTGGCCAGAGAAACATTCTCTTCGAAGGGAATACTATTTTCAGAAAGAAAATCTTTCATCTTCATCTTATTTGAAAAAAGCTTTTATTCCGTGTTTACCAACTCTTTTTTCAATAGGTGGTAATTTCATGTATTCACCATAAAAAATTGTAAGGAACTCATCATATCTCTTTATACATGGGAATTTCTCTCCCTCAAATTCCAACAAGAGATATTCGTCAAATATTGTTTTAGGAAACATCTTTTTCATGTATTCTTTCGACATAACCATCACAGCAGGAACACCAAGATAAGCAGAATGGTCGTTTTTATACATGACATATAACGCCTCTAATTTACGATGTATAGTCTTTCTACAGAAGAATAATTTCACAAAACAGGCAAAT
>Ga0265298_10002659_pt1 | contig 24487 bp, 21 predicted proteins | sample AusTroGonzalo_MG_3_FD_193486 | JGI IMG/M metagenome (GOLD analysis project Ga0265298, IMG submission 193486) | Bovine rumen microbial communities from tropical cattle in Woodstock, Queensland, Australia - Gonzalo_01 | ecosystem: Host-associated > Mammals > Digestive system > Stomach > Rumen ...
GGGCGTCCTTTCAATTGAAATTTGCAAGATGGCGTCGCGCTCTTTGCCTGCTGTTTGTTGTGTATAGAATTCCTTATCACTGGATGGAAACGCGTAGATACTGATTCTTTATGATTCCGAAAATCATTCATTATTGCTGGCTGAGCAACGATCCGCAACCGGAAGTCATCCGTCATTGCATCGCCAGTTGGCGCAAATATATGCCCGACTATGAGCTTCGGCTCTGGAACATGGACAGCCTTGACTATAATGCCGTGCCGTTTACGCGCGATGCCCTGGCCCACAGGAAATGGGCTTTCGTTTCAGACTATGTCCGGCTGTATGCCCTCTGTCACGAAGGCGGTATCTATCTGGATTCCGACGTACGGGCTTTCGGCAACATCGACAAGTTGCTGGAGAACGATTTTTTCTCGGGCCTGGAGATGCGTGACAAGGCGCATACGGATATCTACATGGAAGCGGCCATCATGGGTGCTACCGCTGGTCATCCTTTTGTCAGGAAGGCGCTTGAACGGTATCAAGGCAGGCAATTTGTCGGGGAAGACGGTTCCCTCGACCTGACCCCGATTCCGACCATCCTCTCCGATATGATGGAGCAGGAGTATGGCTGGATGCGGGAAGACAGAACGCAGCAGCTGCTCGATGGCATCACGATCTACAGTACCGATGTCATTGCCAATACCAACTGCCCGAGGAAACATTCCGTCAAACTGTATCATTTCAACAGTCGTTCCTGGCAGCCGCAAACCTTCCGGGAGAAAACCATCCGCGCGCTCAAACGCTTGTATCGTATCGTACGTCCCCAGGATTAGCGTATGAAGACAGCACTCGCCATTGCATTCACGCCCAATTACTTCGTGCAGGCCGCCACGACGCTCAAGTCGTTGCTGGATGCCTCTACGGGTGATTTTGATGTGATTTGCATGGTTTCCGACCCGATACCGGAGACGATGCAGGAGAAGTTGGCGCGATTGGCCGGTAGTCGGATGTCTTTCCGTTATATCCCGCTGAAAGGTCGCTTGGAAGGTTTATACATTGATCCTCGCTATACGGAGGCAGCTTCGTTCCGTCTCCTGTTGCCTGAATTGCTGCCGGAGTACGACAAAATTCTCTATCTGGACTGTGACATCATCGTCCGGCAGGATGTGGGCAAACTGTATCGGGAAACAGACCTGGGTGAGAACTGGATGGGTGTGGTGTTCGAGGCGCCCATCGAGCAGCAGGCCGAACGTTTCCAGGCGTTGGGATGTGATCCGACCCGCTATTTCAATTCCGGGTTCCTCTTGATGAATCTTGCGCAAATGCGGAAAGACGGCGTAACGGAAAAACTGTTGGAAGCCTGCCGGGTGCCTTATCTGGAATTTCCCGACCAGGATGCCCTGAATCAGGTATGCCAGAGCCATGTGCTCCCGCTCAGCCCGCTGTACGACAGTATCCGTACGTTCTTTATTTTGAAATACAAACCCGACTTTGTCCGGCAGTACAGCGAGGAATTGTGGGATGCCGTGCAGCGGGAAGGGACCATCCATTATACGGGCGGAAAGCCCTGGGATTTGTTTACGGTGCAGTTCCGGGCCTGGTGGCGCGTGTTTGACACGCTTCCGCAGGAGATTCGGGACGAATGGACTCCGGCTCCAAAGATGTATCGTTTCTGGCGATTCTATCGCATTGCTCCCGTAGGGAAAGCGTTCGATATGCTGAGAGCGTTGAAACAACGTGTATGAAACACGCGTATCTGATATTGGCCCACAATGAGTTTGGATTGCTCCAGACGCTCGTTTCCTGTCTGGATGATCCGCGCAATGACATCTATGTCCATATCGACAGGAAGGTGAAGGAAGTGCCGGAGTTGCATGCTGAAAAGGCGGGATTAACGATGATGGACAAGCGGATGGATATCCGATGGGGCGATTATTCGATGGTGGAAGCGGAGTACGCGCTTCTGGAGACTGCAGTAGCCCACGGGCCCTATGCCTATTATCATCTGCTCTCCGGGGTGGACCTCCCGTTGAAGAGCCAGGATACGATCCATGCCTTTTGTGCGGCGCACCCCGGGAAAGAGTATATCGGCTATTCCGTGGTAGATCCGGCAGAACTGGAGCGTAAAATGCAACGCTGGCATCTGTTCCCGCGTCATTTTTCCCGGAAGCAGACCGTCTGGAGCGTGGTCCGTTCCGCTTGCCTGCGCTTGCAGGACGGGTTGCATGTCAAGCGCAACCGCGACGTCGTTTTCCGCAAAGGGTCCCAGTGGGTAAGTATCACCGAAGAAATGGCCCGGTTTGCCCTTGTGAAGAAAGCCTGGGTCCGAAAGACCTTCAACCATACCTTCGTTCCGGATGAGTGCGTGATGCAGACGCTTTGCTGGATGTCGCCGTACCGGGAAAATCTGTACAATATCGAGATGGACGGAATCGGCTGCATGCGCACGATCGGATGGCGGGGCGATGAGCTCAAGGACTGGTCGATGGAAGATTACGACTATCTGGCGGCGGCACCGACCTTTTTCGCCCGGAAATTCAATAGCTCCGATCCGGCTTTCATCGCCCGGATCCTGGAATTGGCAAAACGATGAAAGTCAGCCTGATCATGCCTGTCTACAACGCCGAAAGAACCCTTCCGGCCACTTTGGGCAGCATCGGTGCCCAGACCTTCCGCGACTTCGAAGTCATCTTCGTGGAAGATGCCGGGAAAGATGGCTCGCTGGCGTTGCTGGAAGCCTTTTGTGCAGAAAGTGGCCTGGCCTGCAAGCTGATTCGCCAGGAGCGGAATCAGGGCGCGGCGGCTGCCCGCAACCGGGCGCTGGAGGTCGCGACAGGAGAATATCTGGCTTTCGCCGATGCCGATGACCTGCTGGAACCGGACATGCTGGCCCATGCGGTCGAGGCGGCACAGACGCCCGACGGCCCTGCCGACATCGTAGGTTGGGACTGGACCCTGGGTATGGAAAAAGGGGGACGCTACATGCGGCAGGCCGACTATGATCATCCGGTCCAGGCTTTGTCGCAGCTGACAGGTGGGGCCTCGCGCTGGAACCTCTGGCTGTTCCTGATCCGCCGGTCGCTCGTAGAAGAACAAGGTATCCGTTTTATCGACGGTGCTGATATGGGGGAAGATATGCAGTTTGTCCTGCGCTGTTTCCTCCATGCAGAAAAGGTGGTCCAGATCCACGAGTCGCTCTACCGCTGGAATGCCGCGAACAGTTCGTCGATCAGCCGCAGCTTCGCACCCGCCAGGCGGGCACAGATCGAAAGCAACCTGGCGGAATTCGCCCGCGATTTTCCAGGAACCGCGTTTGCCAAAGCCAATCCCGACGCCATCGCCGACCTGCAGCTTTATCTCAAGCGCCCGCTGCTGATCAGCAGCCGGCGCAGCGACTACGAGACCTGGTACAGTTGGTTTCCCGAAGCCAATGTCCGGGCGACCGCTGCGGCCGACCTTCCCCGCCATACCCGCATCCTGCAGGGAATGGCAGCCCGGCGCTGCTGGGCGGGTGTACGGCTCTACTATTTGCTGGTGCATCAACTACTCTACAAGTTCTTGATCCGATAGATGTTCAAGCGGGCTTTCAGGGGTATCGTTTTGATGTTGGTGACGAGTTTTTATCTCTTCCCCATCTCATTTACATTTCTTCCGTTCGCGCTCAATTCCAAAATACTTGTAGGCGTGTTCGGCATTGCGGCTTTTTTATTCGACAGCATTACGAGGCGGGCGGGAGAGGTATCCCGCTCCACGGTTGGTGCGACGCTGCTTGCGGCGGTTTTCTCCGTCTGGTGTCTCTACAGCGTGACTGTCGCCGGGACATACGAGATGGACTACGCCTCCTACATCGTTTCCTTCCTCACCTGGATGGCAGGAGCGTATGGAGTGTATGCCGCGCTTCGCATCGGCTATGGGGAAGTGAACATCGGCCTGTTGATCCGTTATCTGGCCATCGTGGGTGTTTTTCAATGCGTCTCCGCCGTGCTGATCGATAACAATCCTGGTTTCAGCGATCTGGTCGACCGGGTCGTGGCGGGGAACGAATATTACAGGGAACACAGACGTATGTATGGCATCGGTGCGGCCCTCGATCCTGCCGGTATTCGTTTTTCCGTCATTCTGGTGATGATAGCCCATCAGTTTTCAACCGATCCGGCGGTTCACGCAAGAGGTTTGTATCAAACTACCGATCTGATTGCTTTCACCATCATTACGATTATCGGTGTCGTGATCTCCCGCACGACGATGGTCGGTGCTTCGCTGGGCCTGGCTTACATGATCCTGTCTCTTGTCAGATTGCGCCAGGGAGGCTTTATTACCCTGCGGATGATGCGTATCTTTATCGTTTTTCTGCTGGTGTTTGTATTGCTGATCTTATTGGGTATCTACCTGTTCCGGACCAATGCGACGTTTGAAGGGTATCTGCGCTTTGGCTTCGAGGCCTTCTTCAATTGGGCTGAAACGGGAGAATTCCGCACGAATTCGACCGATGAGCTGAGCAAAATGTGGGTTTGGCCGACGGATACCCGGACCTGGATCATTGGCCGGGGAACCTATGGTGTCTTTGAAAATGACACGGACATCGGGTATTGCAATTTCATCTTCTACTGCGGGATGATCGGGTTGACGCTCTTCTCCATCTTTTTCCTTTATGTCCATCTGACCTTGAACCGGAAATACCGGAAGTTCGGGATCACCTCCCTGCTGCTGGTCGCACTGACTTTCATCATCTGGCTCAAGGTGACGACCGATATCTTCTTTATCGACGCCTTATTGATGTGCATTCCCGGAAACAGGGAAGAGGAAGAAGAAGTCCTGCCGGAAACAGAGACAGTTGTCGTATGAAGTTGATTTACTGCATGGCGGACGTGTACAACCCGGGCGGAATGGAACGGGTGCTGCTCAACAAACTGCGTTGGTGGGCAGCCCGGGGTGATTGCGAGCTGATGCTCGTGACCACTGACCAGAACGGCCGGCCACCGTTCTATGCCTTTCCGCCTGAAGTCCGGATGGTGGATCTGGGCATCAACTACAAGGAAGACAAGGGACGCAACCCCATTGCCAAGACCCTGTCGTATCTCCGCAAGCGGAAGGTCCACTGCCGGAAGTTGACAGAATTGCTGATGAAAGAAAAGGCCGATATCGTGGTATCGCTTTATCCGTCGGAGTCTTCGTTCATTCCGGATATCCCGGACGGCAGCAAGAAGGTGCTGGAACTGCATTTCAATAAGTATTTCCGGCTGCAGTACAACCGCAGCGGCCTGCTGGGACTGGCCGACAAGTGGCGGACCCGCCAGGACGAAAAGATCGTGCGGCGTTTCGACAAGTTTGTGGTGTTGACGAACGAAGATGCCGGGTATTGGGGCGCCCTGCCCAATCTTCAGGTGATTCCCAATGCCGCCCTGAATATTCCTGACGTGCAGCATACGACCGGAAATCACCGGGTGATCGCCGTGGGACGGCTCGACTACCAGAAGGGCTTCGACCGGCTGCTGGAGGCCTGGTCTATGATTCCGGCCTCTTTGCGCAAGACCTGGCGGCTCGACATTTTCGGACAAGGGGAGTGGGAGCAGCTGCTCAAGGACAAGACCGTCCAGCTGGGCATCAGCGACTCGGCTCATATCAACAAGCCGACCAGCGAGATCTTCAAGGAGTATGCGGCCAGCGATTTCCTGGCCATGAGTTCGCACTACGAGGGATTTCCGATGGTGATGATCGAGGCGATGGCCATTGGCCTGCCGGTGGTGTGCTTCGATTTCCTTTGCGGACCCCGCGATATCATCCGGCCGGAAGAAAACGGCCTGATGGTCAAGGAAGGGGACATTCCGGCCCTGGCCGCTGCGATGCAGCGGGTGATGGAAGACCCTGCCCTTCTGGAGCGCATGTCCAACGGGGCGAAAATGATATCCAAGACCTATTCGGAACCGGCCGTGATGGCGCAGTGGGAGGCCTGTTTCAAGGAATTGTTGTCATGACGGAGAAAACGGAAAATCGCCTGGAATTCGTCGACCTGCTGAAGGTAATCCTGACGGTGGGCATTGTGTTCCGTCACGCGGAACTAGTGGGCATGGAAGGCCGTTCGGCGGCGTTCGATGTCTTCTCCCGCGGGATGATGGGTCTCACGTCGGTCTGTGTCCCGCTGTTCTTCGTCCTGTCGGGTTTCCTGTATTTCTACAAGGTCCCGGCCAGACCGGATGCCCGGTACTTTTTGAACAAGAGCCGCAAGCGCGTCTTCTCGCTGGTCATTCCGTATCTCATTGCCAACTGCTTCGCCTTTGTGTGCTATTGGCTGGCCTACCGCTACGCACCTTCCATGATGTCGGGTTTCTTCGGCGACGACTGGAAGCATCCGCTGTTCGTCTTCTGGACGGGGCCTGTCAACCTGTCGCTGTGGTTTATCCGCGACCTGATCATCGCCTGCCTGATGGCACCGCTCTTTTATCTGCTGGTACGATATACCCGCGTCTGGGGCGTGCTGGCGCTGGGCGCTGTCTGGATTTTCGTCGGTGGCTCGCACTGGTACAACATCTGGTTCGCCATCGGGGCCTGGGCGGCCGTCTGCCAGGGCGGGAACTTCGCCCGCTGGATGGGCCGGATCCGATGCAAGGTCCCTGCGCATGCGGCGGCCTGGTGTTTCTTCATCTACCTGTATCACTATCTGCTGGTCATCTCCCTGAAGAAAGGTTTGATTGCGGCCGTCGACCCTGCGTCGTTCTGGACGTTGTTGGGCGTTTACCTGACCATCGCCCTGGTGGCGCTCGCCGTGCTGACCGGCCTCTTTATCGTGCTGAAAAAATGGCTGCCGAAAACGACGGGCATTCTGGTAGGAGGTAAGATATGACAAAGAAACTGTTACAGATCAATCCCGTCGTCCGGCTCAACACCTCGACCGGGCGGATCATGAAGGAGATCGGCGAACTGGCCATCGCTTCGGGCTGGGAGAGCTATGTGGCCTACAGTGGCGCCCGCGACGGAATGCCGTCCCACAGCTCGCAGCTCGTTCCCGTGGGCGACAAGCTCGACCTGGCCGTCCATGCCGTGGCCACCCGTCTCTTCGACGCGCACGGCCTGGCTTCGAAGCGGGGTACGCGGCAGTTGATCGAACGCATCCAGGAAATCGATCCCGACGTGATCCATATCCATAACATTCACGGGTATTTCCTGAATTATCCGCTGTTGTTCGAGCATTTGCAGAAGAGCGGGAAACCGGTGATCTGGACGGTCCACGACTGCTGGCTCTATACGGGCCACTGTTATTACTATTCGGCGGCGCACTGCGACAAGTGGAAGAACGGATGTGGCCATTGCCCGCAGAAACGTGCCTTCCCTTCGAGCTGGCTGGTCGACCGCTCCGCCCGCAACCTGCAGGACAAGCGGCGGGCGTTCGGTTCGCTCGAGAACCTGACCATCGTACCCGTGTCCGACTGGATCCGGCAGGAGATGGCCTCTTCCATTTTGGCCGACAAGCGGTTCCAAGTGATTCACAACGGCATCGACCTCGATACTTTCTGTCCCGAAGCGGGGGCAGATGAGCCGACAGTGGAGGGAACGCAGATCCTGGGCGTGGCCAGCATCTGGCTGGAAGAAAAAGGATGGAGCGACCTCATGAAACTGTCCACGATGCTGCGGTCCGACGAAAGTCTGGTTCTGGTCGGAAAGATTACGGAGGAGCAGCAGAAGCAGCTGCCCCCGAATGTCCGGTGGATTGCGCGGACGGACAACGTCCGTCAGTTGGCGGCCCTCTACGCCCGGTCGGCCGTGTTCGTGAATCCCACCTGGCAGGACAACTATCCGACCGTCAACCTCGAGGCCATTGCCTGCGGCACGCCGGTGGTGACCTACCGCACCGGTGGCAGCATCGAAGCGGTCACGGAAGGGACGGGAGCTGTGGTGGAACAGGGCGACGTGGCGGCGATGCTCGAAAAAGTGCGAGAACTGGCCGCGGCAGACCGCGCTGCGACGGCAGCCCGTTGCCGGGCCTGGGCCCTGGCGCATTTCCGCAAGGAAGATTGTTACCTGAATTATATACAACTCTATGAAAATCTTACAACTAGGTAAATTCTACCCGATCCGTGGCGGCGTGGAGAAGGTGATGTGGGATTTGACACTGGGTCTGGCCGAGCGCGGCGTCCCGTGTGATATGCTCTGTGCCTACTTGAAGACAGACCCCGTCGATCCGGAGCATCAGGAGATGTGCCGGGAAACGGAAGACGGCCGGGAAATCACCCTCGGTCCGTACGGACGCGTGATCTGCGTACCTGCCGCCGCCAAGAAAGCCAAGACCATGCTTTCGAAGGCCATGATCACCTGGTTGCGCGCCCATGCCGCCGAATACGACATCATCCATGTCCACCATCCCGATCCGATGGCGGCGCTCGCCCTGCTGCTGAGCGGATACAAGGGACGGGTGATTCTGCACTGGCACAGCGATATCCTGGCGCAGAAACTCCTGCTCTTCTTCTATCATCCGCTGCAGTGGTGGCTCATCCACCGTGCAGAGCGGGTAATTGGCACTTCGCCGGTGTATATCCACGAATCGCGCCACCTCTCGCGGGTGCAGCACAAGGTGGTGTGCGTGCCCATCGGCATCTCGCCGGTCATTTATGATTACCGGGAGGCCGAGAAGATCCGCGCTTCGATGCCTGACAAGAAACTGGTGTTCGCCCTGGGCCGCCTGGTGCCGTACAAGGATTTCGGCACGCTGGTGGAATCGGCCAAATGGCTGGGCGACGACTATGTCGTGCTGATCGGCGGTTCCGGTCCGTTGAAGGAGGAACTGCAGCGGCAGATCGATGTCGGCGCACTGGACGACAAGGTCCGGTTGCTGGGCTATCTGGAAAGCTGGGACGTCCCCAACTGGTTCGGGGCCAGCGACCTGTTCGTCCTCAGTTCCGACCGTCGTACCGAGGCCTTCGGCGTGGTGCAGATCGAGGCGATGTCGTGCGGCAAGCCGGTGGTGGCCACGATGATTCCCCATTCCGGGGTGTCGTGGGTCAACGACAACGGTGTGTCGGGCTACAACGTGCATCCCCACGACCCCAAGGCCCTGGCCGCCGCCATCCGGCAGATCTGCGACGACCCCGATACCTATATGCAGTTCTCCGCCGGCGCCATGGAGCGTTTTGAGACGCTGTTTACTTCCCGAGAAATGATCGACAAAATTATCAAGATATATGAAGACAAAATGTAATTGGTGGATACTGGCAGCCATCCTCATCCTGCCGCTATCCTGCTCAACGCCCGCGAAGATCGGCTACCTCCGGGACTTGGAATACAATGCACCCATGATGGCTCAGCCGGCCCCCGAACTCCGACTGAAGGTCGACGACCGCATCAGTATCCAGGTCTTCGCTGCGGAGCCCGAACTGGCCGCCCCCTTCAATGCCGTCCTGCCCCGGGGCGGTGACGACTCCGGCTCTCTGCTGGGTTCTACCTATGGGGTAGACGCTCAGGGCAACATCGATTTTCCCGTGCTGGGGACGATACACGTGGAGGGCAAGACCATCAATGAAGTCAAAAAGGAGATTGCCGACGAGATCATCCGGAGAGGCTACATCAAGGAACCGGTGGTCAAGATCGAACTGGAGAATTTCACCATTACCATTCTCGGTGAGACTTCCGCCCCGAGCGTGATGCCGGTCGAAGGAAGCAGCATCAACATTCTGCAGGTCATTGCCTTGTCAGGAGGGACGGAGGAGAAGGCCAAGATCCCCGACATCATGGTCGTCCGGACAGAGAAAGGGGAGCGGACAGCCTACACCATCAACTTGCAATCCAAGGATCTGTACGAGTCTCCTGTTTTCTGGCTGCAGCAGAATGACCTGGTATATCTAAAACCGCGCGGATTGAGACTGTCGACCGGCGGCGATCTTTTCCTCAAAATCTTCAGTCCCGCCGTAGCGGCCATTTCTTCGGTCGCGTATATGCTGCTCTGGTCAGCCCGTTAATGCCATGAAGAAAACCTCAAAGAAAGTAACAAGGAACGAGCAGGTCAACCTGTTGGATATTTTCTATTACCTGCTCAATAACTGGATCTGGTTTGCCGTCTGTATCGTGATCGCACTGGGTGTGGCGTATTACCGTTATGCCAGGATGCCCTTTGTCTACACCAATCAGATTACGGCCATCCTGAAGGATCCCGACAAAGGCCCCCGTTCCGCCCGGTTGGATACATATAACAATATGATCAACACGGTCTCCGTGACCAACGAGGAACTGCAGTTGCGCTCCTGGACCTTGATGTCGGAGGTGGTCAGGGAACTGGATGCGGATGTCAGTTATACAGAACACATCAAGTTCCGGGATGTGGAGCGTTACAAGACGCAGAGTCCTTTTGTCGTGAAGTTTTCGCGGGAGATCGACGATCCCGGACTCTTCGATTTCGTAGTCACCCCGCTGGCCGGTGAGGTGCTTCGTGTCGATTTGGGCGAAGCCGGGATGAAGGCCGTAACCTTCGGTGATACGCTGCATGTGGGCAATGGCAAGCTGGTCTTGCTGCCCACGTCACGCTATCGCCCCGAATACTATGACCTTCCCATCCATGTCCGCAGGTATCCGCTGTCCGATGCGGCCGTTTCGTTCGTCAACCGGCTTTGGGTATCGCACAAGGATGAGATCCTGACGCTTACGATCCGGGATGCGAACGCCGACCGCGCCGCCGACATTCTGAACATGTTGGTCACCAAATACAATGAAGAGTCTATCCGGGAGAAGAACAAGGTGGCGGTCAATACGTCCCTGTTCATTGAAGAGCGTCTCCAGATCATAGAAAAGGAACTGGGCGGTGTTGAGGGTGCGCTGGCCAGTTTCCAGAGTTCCAACCGGCTGATGGATGTCGGAGAGGCTGCAACGACCTATCTCGGCGAAAGCCGTGAATACAGCAAGGAAATCGTGGCGGTGGAGACACGCATCTCTCTGGCCACTTACCTGCGTGACTATATCCTGGGCCTGGGCGGCAACTTCCAGATGATTCCCGCCAATACGGGACTGGAAGATCCCAACATTGAAGAGCTCATCGCACAGTATAACGAGCAGGTGTTCCGCCGCGGACAACTGGTGATGGCCAGCAGCCTGGAAAGTCCTGCCGTCAAGCAGATAGAGGGTACCTTGCTGTCGTTGCGCAGAAATATTCTGAGCCTGATCCGCAATTTGCTGAACAGTCTGGAATTGTCTAAAAAGAGCTTGCAGGAACGCGAGGAGGAGGCCATTAAGAATTATGTGACGATGCCGGCCAAGGCCCGTCAGATGCTGGAGTTTGAACGCCAGCAATCCATCAAGGCCGAATTGTATATCTTCCTGCTGAACAAGCGGGAGGAAAACGCATTGACCCAGGCCATGGCCGACGACAACATCCGGGCGATCGACCCGGCCGTGCCCAATTTTATTCCTTCATCCCCGCACCGGATGAAGATCATGGCACTGGCTTTCCTCATCGGCCTGATCATCCCTGCCTTCTTCCTGATCGCCCGCCTCTTCCTCGACACGAAGATCCGGACCCGGAAGGAGATCGAGGAGAACATCGACGTACCGTTCCTGGCCGAGATCCCGCTCAACAAGGACCTGCGCAACTTCATCTGGAAGAACAAGTACCATATCAAGGGACAGAAGGAGCCGTCGCCGTTCGTGTATGAGTCCAGTTCGCGCAGTGTCTTTACCGAGGCGATGCGTATGATGTGTACCAACCTCAGTTTCCTCGATCCCGACAGCGTGCCGCCGCTGGTGATCGGCACGACCTCGTATTCGTCGAACTCGGGCAAGACCTTCATCGTGGCCAACATGGCGGCCTGTCTGGCCGATGCCCAGAAACGGGTGATCGTGGTCGATACCGACATGCGCAAGCGCTCCCTCTCGGGCGAGCTGGGCCTGAAGCACAAGACGCTGGGCTTATCGAACTACCTCTATGACCTCGACCTGACGCTCGACGACATCCTGCACAAGGAGGTACAGCCAGGCATCGACTTCATCCCGGCCGGCTCTACGCCGCCCAACCCGGCCGAGTTGCTGAGCCGTCCGCGTTTCGACGAGCTGATCAAGCAGCTGCGCGGCCTCTACGACTACATCATCCTCGACGGCGTGCCGGTGCAGATGCTCTCCGAACCGCTGATCGTCAACCGTGTGGTCGACTGCAACCTCTTCATCCTGCGCAGCGGCCAGCTCGACCGCCGCATCCTCCCGCAACTCGACGAGCTCAACGAGAACCGGCACCTGACGAACATGGCCATCGTCTTCAACGGGCCTGAAGTCAAACGCCGCCGCGGCTGGGGATTCGGCTCCTACGGCTACGGCTATGGCTACGGTTATGGTACGGGTTACAACGATTACGACGAAACCCGCAAGCAATCCTTCTGGAAAAAATTATTAGGAAAAAATAAGAAATGACCATAGCTGTCGATTTCGACGGCACGATCGTCGAACACAAATATCCCGAGATCGGAAAGGAGAAGCCCTTTGCCATCCAGTGCCTGAAACAGCTGCAGCAAGAAGGCAACCGGCTGATCCTTTTCACCTCCCGGGAGGACAAGCTGCTGGAAGATGCCCTGGCATTCTGCCATCAGCGCGGGCTGGACTTCTATGCGGTGAACAGCAACCAGCCCGACGACGCGCTGTTCAAGCGCAAGACAGCAAAAGTAATCGCCGATATCTACATCGACGACCACAACCTGGGCGGCATCCCCGACGACTGGGGAGAGATCTACGAAATGGTCACGAAACAGCGTGCCGAGTGGCACGCCGCCCATCAAAAGAAGAAATCTTTCTTTCTCTGGCGGAAGAGTTGACGGGGAAGATTGAGGTGGCGACTCACCTTGTCGGGGTGCAGCTCATCGAACTTGATGAGGATGCCCGCCTCGATGACATCTCCGAACTCATCGTTGATGCCGGCACCGAACGACTTCATCGTCGGTGACATATTCATGTACGTATTGACCAGCGGCGGGATATTGACGCCCATGCGCTGGATTTCCCGTTTCAGGATCTTGTAGTCCGCGGCGAAGTCGTCTTCGGTGAAGATCTGGGCGAAGCTGCTGGATGTCTTGATCTTGATCGGATTCTTGGGAATGACCATCCGGTCGAACTTGAGGCCGCTGTCCCAGGAGCCGAAGTGCTTGCGCAGGAAATAAAGCAGCATGGCGAGACCCTCTTCGGGGAACGACGGATAGATGGTCATCTTGCCGAAGAAGTATTCCATCCGTCCTTTGTAGAGCAGGATCAGGCCTCCGAGCCCGTCGAACAGATTGTCGAGGGCGAAGAGGCTTTTCCGTCCCTGCTCCGTACTCTGGTATTCCGGCCGGACGAACGAGCGGCTCAGCTCGATGGTCCGCAGGAAACCGTTCCGCAGGTAGCGCTGTGTGAAGCGGAACAGGTGGGAGGAGGGCATGATCGGCTGCCCTTCGCGGTCGTACATCACTTCGTCGCACAGCACGTAGCGGTAGCCGCCGATGATGCATTCGGCATCGGGGTCCCAAAGCACCAGCTGCTTGTACTTGAAGGCCGGGTCGAGGTCGAAGGCGTCGAGGTCTACTTCCTTGCCCGTGCCGCCGCCACCTTCGCGGAACGACACTTCACGCAGGCGGCCGATTTCGCGCATCACGTTGGGCGCTGTCTGGTTGTCGATGATATAGAGTTTGTTGCCGGCGTGATTGGTATCGCGCAGGAAACATTTGTCGGTAAGTTCCTGTTTGAGCAGCTCCTTGTCGACCGGAGCGATGATGCTTTGGGGTTTCGTCATGATTCTGCTATTTCTTCAGTTCATAGACCTTCTCGCGCACCCATGCGGCCCATTCCGCGTCGCGTTTGTCGGCGGTGAAGGTCTGCCAGGGGATGGGTTTCCCGAAGACCAGCGTGTAGGATTTGTGCTGGGTCTTGTGCAGTTCGTCGGGAAGCGTGAGCATGGCGATGTTCAGTTTGAGTTTGAGCAGGTTCCGCAGTTTGTCAATGCGGTAGAAGCGTTTGGAGTTCTCGCCGCTGAACCACACGGGCACGACGTCGCGCTGCGACATCCGGCTTTTGGTGATGAAGGTTTTCTTCCAGGGGAGGTCCTGCACCACGCCGTCGATCTTGCGGGAGCACAGGCCGGCCGGGAAGATGATGACCTGGCGGTCGGAATTGAAGGCGTCGTTGATCTGTCCGACCAGGTCGGCGCTCTGGCCTCCGAATTTGTTGACGGGTACGGTATATTCCGCGATGGGCTTGACCGCCATCAGCAGGTCGTTGGCAGGAACCACGATATTCCCGTCGAATTTGCGTCCCACCTGTGCGATGACGCTCAGGGCATCGATGCCGCCCAATGGATGATTGCCGGCAAACGTGTAACGCCCGTCAACAGGAATGTCATCCAGTCCCTCGACGGTCAAATGAATGTCATAGTAGACCAGTGCCTGTTCGGCGAAGTCCACGCCCAGCCATCCCTGCTTCAGGTAGCCGTTCATGTGATCCTGATGAATGAATTTCTTGAGCCAACGGAGGAGCGGCTTGGGAATCTTCTTATCTCCGAAACGACTTTGGACGATGGCGTCCAGATCGAGGGTGACGGTTTCGTTGACAGGCATGGCTTGCGGTATCGATCTATAGCATTAGAGGTACAAAAGTAATGATTCTTTGCAAGAATTCGCTAATTTTGCGCGGTAATTGAACCAAGACCATGCCCGTACCCTTGTTAGGAACCATCATCAAGACCGCCGCCGAATTGAAAAACATACCGGTGGAACGCAAGCAGAAACGCGTGAAACCCGTGAAAGCGCAGCAGAAAGAATTGAAGAAGTTGCTGCGGAAGGCCAAGGATACCGAATTCGGCCGGGCCTATCATTTTTCGGAGATCCTGCGTTCCGGCAATCTGGTGGAGTCTTTCCGCCGCAGGGTGCCGGTATTCGACTACAACAGGATGCACGACCAGTGGTGGTATCGTTCGCTCAACGGGGAGCACAACGTCAGCTGGCCGGGCCGGGTCAAATACTTCGCCTTGAGCAGCGGCACGTCGGAAGCCTCCAGCAAATACATCCCCATCACCCGGGCCCTGAACGCTTCCATCACGAAGGCGAGCATCCGGCAGTTGGTCTCTGCCGTACGCTACGACTTCCCGGCTGAATTCTACAACAAGGGCGTCCTGATGATCGGCGGCAGCACGGAGCTGTCGTACAGCCGGGCGGGTGGTTACTATGCGGGCGACCTCTCAGGCATCTCGGCCAGCCGCATCCCCAAGTGGTTTGAGTTCTTCTACAAGCCGGGCCAGCGCATCTCCAAGATCAAGGACTGGTCGGAGAAACTCGACGAGATGGTCAAGGCTGCCCCCAAATGGGATATCGGCGTTGTGGTCGGCGTGCCGGCCTGGGTCCAGATCCTGCTGGAGCGCATCATCGAGGAATACCACCTCAACACCATTCACGACCTGTGGCCGAACCTGCGGGTATATGTCCACAGCGGCGTGGCCTTCGCCCCCTATGAGAAGAGCTTCGAGCGCATCTTTGGCAAGGAAGTCATCCTCGTGGAAAGCTACCTGGCCTCCGAAGGTTACATCGCCTATCAGGTCGATCTCAAGCGTCGCGTGATGCAGTTGCTGGTCGACAACGGCATCTACTTTGAGTTCGTGCCCTTCAACGAAATGAATTTCAACGACAACGGCGATATCGTGGCCCAGCCCGAGACCCTGACCCTGTCGGAGGTCCGGGAAGGCGTGGACTACGCCTTGCTGCTGTCCACCTGTGCGGGCACCTGGCGCTACCTGATCGGCGACACCATCCGCTTCCTGGACAAGGAAAACTGCGACATCGTCATCACAGGCCGCACCAAGCAGTTCCTGAGCATCACCGGCGAGCACCTCTCGCAGGACAACCTCACCCGGGCCGTGGAAATGCTCTCCGAAGAGCTCGGCGTGAACATCACGGAATTCACCGTGGCGGGCGAGGAGTACGGCACGATGTACGCGCACCACTGGTATCTGGGCTGCGACGACACCATCGACCCGCAGGAAGCCATCCGCAAGATCGACGGCTATCTCTGCCATCTGAACGACGACTATGCCGTGGAGCGCACCGAGGCCATCAAGGAACTCTATCTCGACGTGCTCCCCACGCACGTGTTCTACAAATTCATGGAAGAGAAGATTGGCAAGTGGGGAGGGGCGACCAAGTTTCCGCGCGTGCTTAAGGGTGAACGCTACGCCCTGTGGAAGGAGTACATAGCGTCGCTGAAGTAATGGGCAAGCTGTTTTTAGATGCGGTCGTCTTCGGCCTGACGCTGGCGCTGGTCTTCGGATTCGGTCCGGTTTTCTTCACCCTCCTGCAGACCAGTATCGACCGGGGCTTCCGCTCCGCGGCTTGGATGGCACTCGGTGTCCTGTGCTGTGACATGGTGATCGTGTCGCTCTGCGTGCTGACATCCATCCGGCTGGTGGCCGACAACGACCGGGAAATGTTCCTGTTCAGCCTTGGCGCCGGCATCATCCTGATCCTTTTCGGGCTGTATACCTATTTCAAGCGGGGCGGGGACGATGCCTACAAGCAGATGCAGGATCGCATGAAAGCCATGGAAGCGTCGGGCGGAAAGATGCCCGATCCCGAAAAGGTGCCGAGCTGGTTCGTGTTTTTCGGCAAGGGCTTTTTCCTCAATATCCTGAATCCTTTCGTGCTGTTGTTCTGGTTGAGTGCCGTGGCCGTGGTTTCGGGCAATTTTGAAGGGGACAAGGCCCAGACCCTGCTTTTCTTCGCCGTCACGCTGGCCACCAGTTTCGGCTGTGACCTGCTCAAGGCCAAGGCGGCCAGTTTCCTTCAGCGTTTTTTCAATCCCCGGCGACTGCAAATCTTGAATCGGGCGATCGGCATCGGCCTGGTCGTATTCGGCGTTGTCTTTATCGTCCGGGGTTTCGTCAAATTCCTGTAGACGTACTGTTCAGCGCCAGCAGCGGCTCGATGTAATCGCGGCTGTTGCTCAGTCGCGGGACTTTGTTCTGCCCGCCGAGTTTGCCGCGCTGCTTCATCCATTCATGGAAGAGCCCGGGTCGTGCCTGCACCAGCTCGGGTTTCTGGAGCGTGATGTCCTTGAAGCGCTTGGCTTCGTAGTCGCTGTTGATTTCCTGCAGGCGCTGGTCGAGCAGGTCGGTGAATGCGTCCAGGTCGTCGGGTTCCCGGGAGAATTCGATGAGCCACTGGTGGCGGCAGCGGGCCGCTTCGTCCATGAAGACGGGAGCGGCGGTGTATTCCAGCACCTCGGCGCCGGTCTGGCTGCAGGCCCAGGCCAGGCCCTGTTCGGCGTTGTCGATGATGAGTTCCTCGCCGAAGGCGTTGATGAAATGCCGGGTGCGGCCGGTGATGACGAACTTGCAGGGGTTGGTCGCGGTGAAGCGCACCGTGTCGCCGAGGATATAGCGCCACAGGCCGCAGCAGGTGGAGATGACCACGGCATAGTTGCGGCCGGTCTCCACGCCCCAGAGGGGGACGACCGTCGGGTTTTCCCGGCCGAACTCGTCCATCGGGATGAATTCATAGAAGATGCCGAAGTCGAGGGTCAGGCGCAGGGCCGGGTCGCCGGGATCATTCTGGATGCCGAAAAAGCCTTCGCTGGCGTTGTAGGTCTCCATATAGTGCATCTTCGGCGAGGTGATCAGGCGCTGGTACTGCCGGCGGTAGGGCGTGAAGGCGACGCCGCCGTGGAAGAACACTTCCAGGTTGGGCCATACTTCTTCGAGATGCGCCTTGCCGGAGAGTTCCAGGACGCGGGTCAGTACCGACATCATCCAGGAGGGGACGCCGGTGAGGCTGGTGATGTTCTGGTCCAGGGTCTCCCGGGCGATGCGGTCGCGCTTCTCTTCGAAGTCGGCAATCAGCGCGGTCTCCTTCTTCGGGACGCGGAACAGGTTGACGAGGGGGTTGACGTTCTCGAGCATGATGGCGCTCACGTCGCCCACGATGGCGTCTTTCACGTCGTAGTTCGGGACATGGCTGCCACCGAGGATGAGCGATTTCCCGTCGAGGATGCGGCTTTCCGGATGGTTCTTCAGGTAGAAGGCCAGGGCGTCGAAGCCGCCGGCGTAGTGGGCTTTGTGCAGGCCTTCCTGGCTTACGGGGATGAACTTCGACTTGTCGGCGGTGGTGCCCGACGACTTGGCGTACCATTTCACGAGGCCCGGCCACAGGATGTCGTGCTCCCCGTGCCGCATGCGGTCGATGTCGCCTTTCAGCTCTTCGTAGGTGTTGAGGGGCACCTGCCGGGCGAAATCATCATAGGAGCGAATGGTGGCATAGCCGTGCTCCCGGCCGTAGGAGGTGTCCTTTGCCTTGTCGATGAGGGAGCGGAGGGTCTCCCGCTGGACGGCGCCGCCGTCCCTGTCCTGCCGTTCCAGCTCCCGTTGCCGGGGTTCGAAAGCGAGGCGGCCGATGGAAGTGAGGCTCATCCAGGCTGCCATCAAGCCAGGTACTTTAAGATGATGTCGGCCAGTTGTTCTTCAGTATGGCCATCCGCTTTGAGCACCAGGTCATAGTTGCGGGCATTGTAACGGCTGGTGCCGGTATGGCGTTGGATGTAATTCTCCCGCGCCTTGTCGATTTTCTGGATCAGGGTGCCGGCTTCCTCCTTCGACAGCCCTTGCTTCCTCATCACGCGTTGCAGGCGGAAGGCCGGCGAGGCGGTGATGTATACGCTCAGGTGGTTGGGGTGATCCCTGAAGATGTGGAATCCAGACCGTCCGGTGATGACGCAGGAACCTTCTTCGGCCAGTTCCTTGAGAATCGCTGACTCCGCCTTGTAGATTTCATCGGCGGTGACCTCCGGATAAGGCTCTTCGGCCACGCCGAGGGCCTTTGCCGACGGAACCGGGGAGACATTCCGCATGAGGCTGGCCAGCCAGTTATCTTTCTTTCCCTTCAGTTCTTCGATGCGCTGGGCCGTAAGGTCGAATTTCTTTTCAAGGGCTTCGATGAGCGTCTTGTCGCAAAAACGGGTGTTTAGTTTTTCGGCCAGTATCCGTCCGACGGTGCGTCCACCCGAGCCGATATCCCGACTGATGGTGATAACAAAGTTTTCGTTCAGGTTCATGACATCTTGCTATATACCGCAACAAAGATACGATGTCCCGTCTTGAAAAGCAAAAAACTTTTTTTTATCTTTGCTTATGCGAAACCTGTTTGTATGAGCAATTCGAATCCCTTTTCGCAGGACAGCCGCCAAAAGATGCTCCAGTCGCCCGAGCAGATCGGGAGCGTGCTGAAGATCACGGCACTTCCTACCTACCTGCTGGCCCTGACCGCGCTGCTGCTGATCGGGGCTGTCTTCGTCTGGGGTTTCCTGGGCACTGTTTCCGACAAGGTCTATTACAGCGGAGTGGTGTTCCCGGCGCAGGGAACCGCCGACGTATCGTTGCCGAACAAGGGAATGATCCGCACCGTCTTTGTCCACAACGGGGATCACGTGATCCGGGGACAGTCGGTCGCCCTCGTCTCGATGGATGAGAGCTACAGCATCCTCACCAGCACGGTCGAAGGGACGGTCATCTATACGAAGGTGGACAATGAGCCCTTCGAGGCTTTCGAACCCATCATCAGTGTCGTTGACGGCAACGGCGTGCAGACGCAGCGGTCGATGCTCATCGCCTATGTCGACAATGCCGGACAACGCGACCTGCGTGTCGGAATGGGAGCCCAGGTATGGCCGGAAAACGAAAAGCGCGATGAGATCGGCTATGTCAAGGGCCGCGTCACGCGTATCGACCGCTACCCCGTGGCGGCGGAAGAGGTACGCCAGACGCTCAGGAGTGACGAACTGGCCCGCCGCCTGCTCGAATCGGGAGAGATGATGTACCGGGTCAATGTCGAGCTGCTTCCCGATCCGCACGACCCCGCGAAATACGACTGGTCGTTCGGCGAGCCCGAAGACGTCAGCATGGATGTCGGCACCTATTGCTCGGTACTGACCGAGACGAAACGCCGCAGCATGTTCCAGTATCTGTTTGAATCGGCCCGGACAGTGTTCCGGTCTGCAAAACTCCGCACTGAATGAAAAAGGAGCCCCGAGATTCCCGTCCGGACTCGCTGTCGACGATGACGCTCATCCGCCGCTTCAACCGCGGCTGCCAGGGCCTGTTCGTTGTCACGATCCTGCTTCTGGTCGGGGACATGGCTTCCTATCTGCTTCCGCCTTTCTTCCAGCAGATCTTCACCGACAACATCATCACGCACAAGAATCCGGAATGGTTCGGTCCGTTGATGGCCATCTATATCATGCTCTTCGTCCTGGAAGTACTGATCTGGCTGCTGCTGAATCCCCTGCGCAGAAGAGAACTTGCCAAACTGGGCGTCAGCGCCTCGTCTCGCTTCATCCTGAGCCTGCTGCGGTTGCCCATGAGCGCCATTGACCGTTTTACTTCCGGCGAACTGGTGGCGCGCTACTCCAGCATCAAGAATGTGGTGACGACGATGGATCGCTTTTCCTACGCGCTTGTCCTGGTCATCCGGCCGGTCATCTGTGCCTGGCTGCTGATGCTCTACAGCTGGAAACTGGGGCTCGTGGTGATCCTTTCGATGGTACTGCTGGTGGTCGTGATGCGGACAACCTCGCGCAACATCAAGAAGAGGGCCCGGGGTTCGGAGGTGACGGATGCCCGTCTGCAGGGCATGACAATGACGGGCCTCAAGAACATCGAGACCATCAAGTCGATGGGCGGAGAACATGTCTTCTACGCCGGATGGGAGCAGACTTACGTGACCGCGCTCAACGCACGCGTCCGTACGGCGATGACGACGATGGGCATCGGATCCCTTCCCCTGCTGGTCCTGAACGTGTGCAATGCCCTGATCCTTTGTCTCGGTGCCTGGTATATTCTGCAGGGCGAACTGACGCCAGGTATGCTGCTGGCCTCGCAGGCCCTGGCGACCAGCATCACCTTCCCCATCAATTCTGCAGTGAATGCGACGCAGGAAATCTACCGTTCACAGGCCGCCATGGAGCGTCTGGAAGAGGTGGAAGCGGCCTGCCGGGGCAACCGCCTGGAAATCCCCGCCATCGATTCTCTTCCGGAACGTCCCAAACTCCGGGGAGAAGTGGAACTGCGCAATGTCACCTTCGGCTATGACCGCAACCTGCCCCCGATCCTTAAGAATTTTTCGCTGAAAATCCATCCGAGCGAAAAGGTCGCCTTTGTGGGTTTTTCGGGTTGTGGCAAGAGTACCATCGCCAAACTCATTTCCGGACTCTATGACCCGTGGGAAGGAGAGGTGCTCCTCGACGGAATTCCCGTACAGCAGCTCAACCGGGCTGTCAAGAACAATTCCCTTTCGGTCGTCAACCAGGATATCACCCTTTTTGAAGGTACGATCGCCGACAATATCAAGATGTGGGACGATTCCATCGAAGATTTTTCGATGGTACTGGCCGCCAATGATGCCCAGATCCACCAGGACATCGCCAACCGTCCCGGTGCCTATCAGACCCTGCTGACCGAAAATGGCAAAAACTTCAGCGGCGGACAGCGCCAGCGCATCGAAATCGCGACAGCCCTGGCCAAGGATCCCACCATCCTCATCATGGATGAAGGGACCTCCGCCCTCGACCCGAAGACCGAAGAGCTGGTCATGCAGCATGTCGGCAGCCTGGGCATCACCACCATCCTGATTGCCCACCGCCTGAGCACCATCCGCGACTGCGACTGCATCTATGTGATGGAACACGGGCATATCCTGCAACAGGGCACCCACGAGGAACTGTTGCAACAGGAAGGCCTTTACCGCGAACTGATGAAATACGCCTGACCCATGGACAACCTTTTCTTCGAACAATTGGTCCAGCGTATTGAAGGCGACCAGAAGGCCCTGAACGAGGCCTCCGACCTCTTCCGTGCCATGATCGACCGGAAGTTGTGGAAACAGCTGACCCGGCAGGAGGAGATTCCGGCGGACATCCGTCTGCTGGAAGAAGTTTTTTACCGGAACCAGATCTTTTTCCGGCAGGTCCGGCTGGAAGGGAACTGGTGGTCGCGCTGCTCGGGCAAGCTGCTGGCATTCACCAGGGAAGAAGACGCACCGGTCATCCTTACGCCGCGTTTTGCAGACTATTCCTTTATCCATCCCGTCACACACCGGCACTGCTCGGTCCGCAAAGACGGCGATTGCCTCAAGAAAGAAGCTTTCACGCTCTGCTATCCTCTGCCCGACGGCGAGCTGACCGTGATGGCTTTCCTGAAATCCGCGCTGCGGCAACTGTCTCTCGTCGATTACCTCTGCGCCTTCCTGGCCTGCCTGGGCGTCGTGCTGCTGACGATGGTCACGCCGTACATCTGCAAAATGCTGTTCGACGAAGTCATCCCTTCGGGAGACGCAGCCCAGATCACGCCAATCGCCGTGTTGCTCTTCAGTGCGGCCGTGGGGCTGGTCATGGTGCAGTTGTCCCGCAATTTCCTGGTGGTGCGGATGAAGGACAAGATCGAATATGCCCTGCAGACACCGCTGATGAGCCGGCTGCTGATGCTGCCCACCACCTTCTTCAAGCAATACGCGCCCGGCGACCTTTCGAACCGCGTCCTGTCGGTGGTGCGCCTGTTTACGAAACTGACGGAGGATATGCTCTCCACGATCCTCTCGCTGCTGTTCACGGCCGTGATGTTCATTCAGTTCTTTACCTATGGCGGCCCCCTGCTGTGGACGGGCATCCTCGTTATGATCGTATACCTGCTGGCCATCTATTGCGTCTATTATTTCAGGAAGGAGGTCCAGGACAGCGCAAATGCCAGCGCCTCCAAACTGACCGGCGTCATCTACAACCTGGTATCCGGCGCCCAGAAGATACGGACCAACGGGGCCGAAATCCGCGCTTTCCGGCACTGGGCGGTGGCTTACGAGCCATCCGAGCCCTTCGGCAGCCGGTATCCCGCGATGTTCAACGTCGGCAGCTCCCTGAGTTACAATGCCCGCCTGCTGCCACTGCTCGTGACAATGCTGGCCGCCTGGCATTATGGCCTGGGGCTCTCCGACTATATCGCCTACTGCAGCGTACTGGCCCTCGCGACGGAGGCCATTGCCAAGTTCGAACTGATCACCAAGGACGTGGCTCTGCTGGGGCCCGAACTCAAGCTTTGCGAACCCATCCTGCAGGCTGAGAGCGAGGCGCAATCCGGCAACATCCTCCTCAGGAGCGTGAGCGGCAAGATCGACATCAGCGGCCTCAAGTTCCGGTATGCCGAAGACATGCCCTACATTTTCGACGGTCTCGAACTGCACATCAACCCCGGTGACTATGTCGCCTTCGTCGGACCTTCCGGCTGCGGAAAGTCGACGCTCATCCGCCTGATGCTGGGCTTTGAACAGGCCGAGAGCGGTTCCATCTTCTACGATGAATACAATCTGGAAGACATCTCCAAGCCGAGCCTGCGCCAATACTGCGTCAGCATCTGCATGCAGGACGGCCAGCTTGTGGAAGGCACCATCCGCGACAACATCCTCTTCGGCAATGCCTGGTGCAACGACGAGGAGGTTTGGGAAGCGGCCCGGATGGCATCCCTCGAAAAAGACATCCGGGACATGCCCCTGGGGCTGGACACCCCCATTTCCTCCGACGGACAAGGTGTCTCCGGCGGCCAGCGGCAACGCATCCTGATCGCCCGTGCGCTCATCCGAAAACCGCGGATCATATTCCTGGATGAAGCCACGTCGGCGCTCGACAACATCAGCCAGCACGTCATCGCCAAAAACCTGGCCCAGATGCATTGCACCCGTATCACCATCGCGCACCGGATGAGCACCATCCGGGAATGCAACCGCATCATCGTCCTTGGCGGCGGCCGCGTGGTGGAGGATGGCAGTTATGACGAACTGCTGGCCAAGGGCGGTCTTTTCAGTGAAATCATCAAACGGCAGACTGTATGAAAAAGTGGCTTGTCATGATTCTCCTCTGCGGATGGCCGCTTCTCTGCCCGGCCCAGAGCCTGGAAGAGGTGATCCGGCTGGCACAGGACAGCGCGATCACTGCTTTCCAGAGCCAGTATGAATATGAATACTACCAGCAGCGGCACGCCCGCTTCGAGGCGCTGCGCAAACCCCAGCTGACGCTGGATGTTACGCCGAACTATCTTCGGATGGTCAACGACCTGTCCCGCTACTACGTGTACATCCGCAACTACGACCGCTTCTCCACAGCCGCTCAGCTCAAACTTACCCAGAAAATTCTGGGCATGGGTGGTGAAGCGTATGTGGGAAGCCAGGCTATCTGGACGGAATATCTCGGCAAAGACTTGTTTGAGCGCCCCCGCGACTTTGTGGTGGCGCCGGTGATCTTCGGTTATCAGCAGCCTTTGCTGGGCTACAACGCGTACCGCTGGGAGAAGGCCGTGGAGGACCAGCAACTGGAAGCGGCCCGCAAGGAGCACGACTACCAACTGCATCTCATTGCTGAAGAAGCCACCCGTCGATTCTTCCGCCTGGTGTGCGCCGAGGGAATGTGCGACATGTTCGAGCGCAACAAGGCGACGGCCGATACCCTGTATGCCATCGCGCAGGAGAAAGCCAGCATCGCCATGGTTACGCTGGCCGAGTTG
>Ga0265298_10002660_pt1 | contig 24486 bp, 14 predicted proteins | sample AusTroGonzalo_MG_3_FD_193486 | JGI IMG/M metagenome (GOLD analysis project Ga0265298, IMG submission 193486) | Bovine rumen microbial communities from tropical cattle in Woodstock, Queensland, Australia - Gonzalo_01 | ecosystem: Host-associated > Mammals > Digestive system > Stomach > Rumen ...
CGAGGTAGTAGACTTCGTTGCGCTTCAGGGCGTGCACAGGCAGGGAGTGGGAGTTATGACGGTTGGTGACAAACGACGCTATCTTGCCGTCGCTGTCGCAGGTGATGTCTTGTATCGTGGCATTGCGCGTGGGGCGCTCGTTGAGCCGCTGTATGGGCATGATGGGGAACACCTGGTCTATGGCCCATGAATCGCTGAGGCTCTGGAAGAGGGAGAAGTTGCAGAAGTACTTGTCGGCCAGCAGCTTGTCGATGCTCATCAGTTCTTCGGGTATATGCTTGAGTCCCTTGGCCAGGGCGTTGATCTCATGGCATACGCTCCAGTACATGGCTTCGATCTCGGCGCGTGTCTTCAGGTCGACAATGCCGTGGGCAAAGAGGTCGAGCACTTCCTCGCGTATCTGCTCGGCGTCGTGCCAGTCTTCGAGCACGTTGCGTGCGGAGAGGTTGTCCCAGATGTCGTACAGGTCTTTTACTAACTGGTGGGAGTTCTCGTCGGGCTCAAACTCCTCGGGCATCTCGGGCAGCGACGCTGTCTCCAATACGTCGATGACGAGCACAGAGTGGTGGGCGGCTAATGAGCGGCCGCTCTCGGTGATGATGTTGGGATGGGGAAGCTCATTTTTGTTGGCTGCCTCGACGAAGGTGTAGATGCAGTCGTTGACGTACTCCTGTATGGAGTAGTTCACCGAGCTCTCGCTCGAAGGCGAGCGCGTGCCGTCGTAGTCTACGCCCAAGCCGCCGCCACAGTCGACAAACTCTACGCTGTATCCCATCTTGTGCAACTGAATATAGAACTGCGAGGCTTCGCGCAATGCGGTCTGTATGCGGCGTATCTTGGTAATCTGACTGCCGATGTGGAAATGGATGAGCTTGAGGCAGTCGCGCATGTCTTTCTTGTCGAGGATGTCGAGGGCTTCGAGCAGCTCGGCGCTGGTGAGGCCGAACTTCGAGGCGTCGCCTCCACTTTCCTCCCACTTGCCGCTGCCGCTTGATGCCAGCTTGATGCGTATGCCAATGCTGGGCTTGACGTTGAGCTTCTTTGCTGTCTTGGCAATGATATCGAGCTCGTTCATTTTCTCCACGACAATGAAGATCTGCTTGCCCATCTTCTGTGCCAGCAGGGCCAGCTCGATATAGCTTTGGTCTTTGTATCCGTTGCAGATGATGATGCTGTCGCTCTGGCACTGCATGGCCAGCACGGCATGCAGCTCGGGCTTGGAGCCAGCCTCTAACCCTAAGTTGAACTTGCGGCCGTGGGAGATGATTTCTTCTACGACTGGCTGCATCTGGTTCACTTTTATGGGGTAGACTACGTAGTTCTCGCCCTTATAGTCGTACTCGGCAGCTGCTTTCTTGAAACAGCTCCACGTCTTCTCGATACGGTTGTCCAATATATCGGGGAAACGCAAGAGCACCGGTGGTGTCACGTCGCGCAGCGCGAGTTCATCCATCACTTCACGCAGGTCGATTTGCGTGGCGTCCTTACAGGGTGTAACGTAGACATTGCCTCCGTCGTTGATGCCAAAATAACTGGTGCCCCAGCCATTGATGTTGTACAGCTCCTTAGAGTCGTCGATGGTCCATTTCTTCATTTTTTGCTCGTTGTTAGTGGTGGTGATGAGTGGGGGGTGTTAAATGCCTAACAGTTGCTTGAGCTGACTGATGGTGATGACGATTTTCTCGTAGTTGTCCATTAGCGAGACGTCAAGCGTATATCGGGCTTTGGTGTAAAAGGCGTCGCGCCATTCCAACTGCTCGCGGATAAATAGGATTAGCTCTTCGGGCGTCTTGCCTTTGAGAAGGGGGCGGTCGCCCTTGCCCATGAGCAGGTGTTTCAGCAGCACCTCGGGTGTGGCCTTGAGGTAGACTACTTGTGCCTGGCTGTTCAGGTAGTCCATATTGTCGAAGAAGCAGGGTGTGCCTCCTCCGCAGCTGATGACCACGTCTTCGAACTCGGCCACCTCGTGGAGCATGTTGCGCTCTATCTGGCGGAAGCCGTCCTCGCCCCGCTCAGCAAAGATCTGCGACACTTTCTTGCGCATGCGGCTCTCTATATACCAGTCTAAGTCGTAGAACGGCAGTTGCAGCTCCTTGGCCAATGCGCGGCCTACGGTGGTTTTCCCCGAGCCCATGTAGCCTATCAGGGCGATTCGCTTCATAGAATTGTCAACTCTTGTTGATGATGCTCATGCACTCGTCGTATGTCAGCTTGGCGGCACGCTCGTGCATGGCCTTGGGCAGACGGTAGTTCTTTCCGTCGTAAGCCAAGTAGGGGCCGTAGCGTCCGTTCATGATTTCGAGCTTCTCGTCTTCAGCAAACTCTTTGAGATGCTTCTGTGTGTCTTGTTTGCGCTTGTCTTCAATGAGGCGTATGGCTTCTTCAAGGGTTACAGCCATGGGGTCGGCTCCCTTAGGCAGCGAGGTATATTTCCTGTCGTGCTGTACGTATGGACCGAAACGCCCGGTGCCTATGCTTACGGGTGAGCCTTCGAAGCTGCCGATGGTGCGGGGCAGACGGAACAGCTCCAAGGCTTCGTCGAGGGTGATGCTGCTCATACTCTTGTCTTTGGGCAGCTGTGCAAACATGGGCTTCTCCTTGTCGTCGGCAGTGCCTATCTGCACTACGGGACCGAAGCGCCCAATCTTTACGTAGACAGGCCGTCCGCTTTTGGGGTCGTTGCCTAACTGGCGCTCGCCGGCCTTGTGCTCGTTGCGGCTGTTCATGGCCTTGTCTACGGTGGGTTCAAACTTCTTGTCGAACATTTTGAGCATCTTTGTCCATGTCTCGCCGCCGTCAGCTATTCTGTCAAAGTCTTGCTCTACCTTGGCGGTGAAGTTATAGTCCATGATGTCGCTGAAGTTCTTCATCAGGAAGTCGTTTACCACGATGCCAATGTCGGTGGGCAGCAGTTTTCCTTTTTCGCTTCCTGCTGTTTCGGTGCGCTCTTTCTGGGTAATGAGCTTGCCTTTCAACGTGTCAATGGTGTAGATACGCTCCACCCCCTTCTTGTCGCCCTTCTGAACATACTCGCGCTGCTGGATGGTGGAGATGGTGGGTGCGTATGTCGACGGCCGTCCAATGCCCAGCTCTTCGAGCTTATGAACCAGCGATGCCTCGGTATAGCGCTGCGGTCCCTGGCTGAAGCGCATGGTGGCTGAGATTTCGCGACGTGTGAGCGTCTGACCTTCGCTCAGCGGAGGCAGCACATGGCTGAACTCGCCGTCGGCCTGCTCATCGTCGTCGGTCGACTCGCGGTAGACCTTGAGGAATCCGTCGAACTTCACCACCTCACCCTGGGCTATAAACATCTGGCTTTCGTCCATGGTGTCCCGAGCAATGTTCTGGGCTTTGGGTTGTGTAGCGGAAAGTTCTATGGAAATGTTCACCGTGGTTTTCTCTATCTCGGCATCGGCCATCTGTGAGGCAATGGTACGCTTCCAGATGAGGTCGTAGAGGCGCTTTTCCTGCATGGTGCCATCGATGGCAGTGCGGTCCATGTATGTGGGGCGGATGGCTTCATGGGCTTCTTGCGCACCTTTCGAGCTGGTGTGATACTGCCTAATCTTGGCATACTGCTCACCGTAGGTATTGGTAATCTCCTGCTTTGAGGCGCCAAGACAGAGATTAGACAGGTTTACAGAGTCGGTACGCATATAGGTGATAAGACCGTTCTCATAGAGATGCTGCGCAACCATCATGGTCTGGCTCACCGTGAAGCCGAGCTTGCGGGCTGCTTCCTGCTGAAGCGTCGAAGTGGTGAAAGGCGGGGCCGGTGTACGCTTGAGCGGCTTCTTCTGTATGCTGTCGATGACAAACGTGGCGTCGCGACACTGCTCAAGGAAGGCCGTCACCTCGTCGTGTGTCTTCAGACGGGTAGCCAGCTGGGCTTTCACCTCGCTCTGCGAGCCGTCGGCGTTGGTAACGGCAAAGATGCCATTCACGCTGTAAAACGTCTCACTCTGGAAGGCCTGTATCTCCCGCTCGCGCTCTACGATAAGCCTGACAGCTACGCTTTGTACGCGACCGGCAGACAATGCAGGCTTTACCTTACGCCACAGCACGGGCGACAGCTTGAAGCCCACCAGACGGTCGAGCACACGCCGGGCCTGCTGTGCGTTAACCAGGTTCATGTCTAAATGGCGCGGATGCTCAATGGCATCGAGTATGGCCGGCTTGGTTATCTCATGAAACACTATACGCTTGGTCTTTGTCTCGTCGAGACCCAATACCTCGCACAGATGCCAGCTGATGGCTTCCCCCTCGCGGTCTTCATCGGATGCCAGCCACACCTGCTCGGCGCTCTTCGCCTGTTTCTTCAGGTCGGACACCAGCTTTTTCTTCTCGTCGGGTATCTCGTATTCTGGCTCTAACGTCGTTGCGTCGATGCTCAATTCCTTCTTTTTCAAGTCGCGTATATGACCATAGCTCGACATCACTTTATAGTCCTGTCCCAAGAACTTTTCTATCGTCTTTGCCTTGGCGGGCGACTCTACAATAACCAGGTTTTTCTGCATTTTCTTTAGCTTTAATTTGTCTTTGGGGCGCAAAAGTACGCAAATCTCCGCACTATACATTATTATATAATAAAGATTTTTGTTTTTTTAAGAAATAGTCATCTTGCCAAATAGAGGGAAAATCATTACCTTTGCAGCCGACTCTGGGAGCGCGGGCGTCTCGCCGGCATCTCCTAAACAAACAGCGGCAATAACCGTTAGTTATATAGAAGAAGTTAGAGAAATTATGAAGAGTTTGAAGTTAACGACATTACTAATGCTGGTGACATCGATGGCGGTGGCGCTATTGCTGGCGACAGGATGTAACGATGAGAACAAGTATAGCCATAAGTATCCGTGCTCGTTTGTTTTCCACGCCCAGTATCATCCCACGAGCGTGCTTACCCGCTCGCTCACCAACCCCGGCATGTTTGTCATCGTAACCAGCGAGTTGCGCCAGGGGGTCACTCACCTGCTGGTAGAGCCCAACGGCGGTGACGCCAAGGAAGACCTGGTGATGAGCACGGCCATAGAGAACGAGCGCACCAGCTACCAGTCTATGGGTGCCAACCGCAGCCTCATTGTGGGTATGAGCAACTTCGACGGCCTGAAGGGCTACGACCGCCAGTGTCCCAACTGCATCGAGGAGCTTGGCGGCGTGGACTATCCGCTCAACTTCACCGGCGACGGACAGATTGTGGAGTGCAGCCGTTGCCATCGCACATACAGTCTGATGTCGGAAGGTATGCCCACTAATGGGGAAAAAGGCGACAAGGCACTCATGCAATATATTGCCATTTATGATGGCACACGCCTGTATGTTCATAACTGACGGGCTCATTTGCTACACGGAGTTGGCAATCGTATGCCTTTTTTGAATAAATAACATTTTAATTTGCATCTTTCGCTGGTCAATCCGCTTTTTTTTACTATCTTTGCGGGCGAGAATCATAATCAAACTTCTAATAAACAGAGTTATGGCATTTTTAACAAACGACAAGCTTACTATAGTAGGCGCCGCCGGCATGATCGGCTCAAACATGGCTCAGACCGCACTGATGATGGGTCTGACGAGTGAACTTTGTCTCTACGATGTCTTCTCACCCGAAGGTGTGGCCGAGGAGATGCGCCAGAGCGGCTTCGACGATGTGAACATTGTAGCTACCACCGATGCCGAAGAGGCATTCCGCGGGGCCAAGTACATCATCTCTTCTGGAGGTGCCCCCCGTAAGGCCGGCATGACGCGCGAAGACCTGCTGGCCGGCAACTGCAAGATTGCCGAGGAGCTGGGTCAGAACATCAAGAAATACTGCCCCGACGTGAAGCATGTGGTGATTATCTTCAACCCCGCCGACCTCACTGGTTTGGTGACATTGCTCTATTCGGGACTGAAGCCTGGACAGGTTACCACCCTGGCCGGTCTCGACACCACGCGCCTGCAGAGCGCGCTGGCCAAGAAGTTCGGCGTGATGCAGAACCAGATTTCCGGCTGCGCTACCTACGGCGGACACGGCGAGCAGATGGCCGTCTTCGGCAGCCACGTCGTCGTCGCAGGGCGTAAGCTCACCGACATCATCGGCACACCCGAGTTCACCGCCGAAGAGTGGGAGCAGATGAAGGTCGACGTCACCAAGGGCGGCGCGAAGATCATCGAGCTGCGCGGACGCAGCTCGTTCCAGAGCCCCAGCTACCTCTCGGTAGAGATGATCCGCTCGGCCATGGGCGGCGAGCCCTTCCGCTTCCCCGTGGGCACATACGTCAAGACCGACAAGTACGACCACATCATGATGGCCATGAAGACCACGCTCGACACCAACGGCGCCACCTTCGAAGTGCCACAGGGCACAGCCGAGGAGAACGCCAAGCTCGACGCCAGCTACGAGCACCTGTGCAAGATGCGTGACGAGCTGGTCACGCTAAACATCGTGCCTCCCATCTCAGAGTGGAACAAGATTAACCCCAACCTTTAAAACGTTATCCACATCATAACCAGCGTCCCTGCCGCATACGGCAGGGACGCTGAATTTTTACAGTCTGATAGGCACCACCAGCTTCAGGATGATGTTACGCCCCATGTTCGAAATGCCTTGCCTGCCGGTAACGGGGTTAACGTCGCAATACTTCAGGCGGCTCAGATGGCTTTGGTAGGCCCGATTGGTAAGATTGCTCACAGTGATGTAGAGCTCGGCTATCTTGCGGTGTCCCACCAGTACGTCGGTGCCGGCAGTCATGTTCAGCAGAGTGTACGACGGTGTGGCCGTCTCGGTGTCATCAGCCATATAGTAGTGGTTCTGTCGCAGACAACACTCCATGCCCACAGCCACGTAGGCATTGTTTAATGTGTGTCCGCTATGTGTCAGCTCGTACTTCACGTCGGCCGTCCATCGGGCAGGTGGCGTCAGTGGCAGGTATCGCGTCTCCAGGGGCTGGTGTAGCTGTCGTGCGTCGACCATCGAAAAGGTGCTGCCGATATGGAGACGGTGTACGGGATGCATGTCGACGCTGGCCTCGAAGCCCATGAGACGGGCGTCGCCTTGGGTATAGCGGTAGGTGCGCAGCCCCTCTTCCATCACTTCGTTAGTACGGTGGGCAAAGATGAAGTTGCTGATGCGATTGACGAACAGAGCCACTTGTGCTGACACGAAAGGCGACGACCAGTCGGCGCCGAGGTCGGCCTGCAGGCTATGCTCAGCCTTGAGCTGGCTGTTGCCTATCTCGTAGCGCAGCGTACCTTCATGCACGCCGTTCGACCCCAGCTCGCTCATGTTCGGTGCACGGAAGCCGCGTGCCACGTTCAGGCGCACGTTCATCGTCTCGCCAAGGCTGTAGACGGCGCCTATGCTTCCTGTCAGGCCGTTGAAGTTGCGGCTGAAGGCTGCAAAGCGCTCATCACCGTCGTCTTCGAGTGCAAAGCTGTTCAGGTGGCGGCGGTCGCCACGGATACCGCCACTTAGTGTCAGCATTTCCAACTGTCGCGTGGCGGTGACGTAGAGTCCCATGTCGAGCAGCCGATAAGCCGGTATAAGGAACTCTTCGCCCAGGTTCTCCGACCGTTGCCACATACCGCCGGCGCCGGCATTAAGCTTCCAGCCGGGCAGCTCGCTGAGCAAGTAGCGCAGGTCGTAAGTCAGCGTATGCAGGCGGAAGTAAAGCTCATAGTCGTCGGCACTCTCCTCGTATTCCTGTCGCTGGTTCTGCTGATAGCCCACCACAGCCTTCAGCTGTCCGGGGCCGAGGTTCAGCGCCTGATCCCACACCGCCTTGTAGTGCCTGACATGCTGGAAAGGTAATGTCTCGTCGTAGGTCTTCACATTGTCTGTTGCCGGCGAGACGCCCGCGCTCCCTACAGTTGCCGGCAAGAGGGCTCCTGTCAGCTCGTCGCGTTCACCCTCGACAATGCTGGGCACCTGATGGTAGACATTCCACGACAGATGGGAGTGCCCCCACTGTCGGTTCACACCGAGCATGAGCTGTCCGGCGCGCTCATGAAACTGCGAGCCAGGCACATAGCCATCGACCTTATTCTTATAAGCGTGCGCACGTTTGTCGGTAAAACGGGCATTCCATACAAAGCCTTTCTGATTGCCGCCGAAGCGCAACGAATAGTCGAACAGGCCGTTATTAGTCTGGTACTGTGTGCTCACGTCGCCGTGCAGCTCGCCTTCAGGCACGATGGGCGCGTCGCGCAGGATGAGTACGCCAGCCATAGCGTCGGAACCATACATCAGCGAGGCCGGTCCTTTCAGTATTTCTACCGACTCAACGCCCTCGGCATCTACCTCTATGCCGTGCTCGTCGCCCCACTGCTGGCCCTCCTGCCTCACACCGCCCACCACGGTGACCATGCGATTGTATCCCAGCCCTCGGATAACGGGTTTCGAGATACCGCTTCCCGTGGTAATCTGCGACACACCAGGTTCGTGGGCCACGGCATCGACAATATTGGTGGCCGCCGTAGAACGCAGTTCACGTCCTGTGATGACAGAGATGGGTGCCGGAGCCTCGCGCAGGCGCGTCACGCCCGTCAGTCCCGAGACCACCAGCTCGTTCAGCTTCAGGTGGCGGAAGAACACGTCTGTGCTGTCGCCCGTGGTCTGTGCCCCAACGGCAGTGGAGAGGCTGAGCAAAACAATGAAAAGCAGCAGTTTTTTCATGGTATATATATTCAATCTTAATTCCTTAATTTTCTAATTCTTTATAATTTCGGCTGCAAAGGTAATTATTTTCCTTAAGAACAGGGTCGTTTTTATCATTTAATACGTATTTATACTGTCTTTAAGCAAAATTTAAGAAAAAGACAGCCTCATTGGTCGTTTTTTTTAGATAATTGTTATTGTTTTCATTTTTATTTTATATCTTTGCGCTATGATTATGAAAAAGAGCTTGATGATATGTTTCATGGCGGCTGCAACGCTGTTTGCTGCTGCCGAAGATGGCAGTAAGCTATGGTTGCGCTACGATATGGTGAGCACAGCCAAGGTGACAGGCCATGAGTGTTTGGCTGCGCAGGAGCTGCGGAATTACTACCGTGGCGGAGAGGTGCAGCTGGTGATTGACCCCGCGATGACCACCGATGAGGGCTATCGCATTTCCGGCAACACGCTGAGCGCAAAAACCGACGTCGGCCTGCTCTACGGCGCCTTCGCTATGCTCCGGGGCGAGCAGGGTGCCTCGGCGCCCTTCTTCAAGCTGCGCATCCTCAACCACTGGGACAACCTCGACGGCAGCATTGAGCGCGGCTATGCCGGCAAGAGCATCTTCTGGGACGGCAACCCCGAATCTCCGCTCAACGAGCAGCACATTCGCGACTATGCCCGCGCCTGCGCCTCCATCGGTATCAACGGTACTGTGCTGAACAACGTCAACGCCTCGCCCAACATGCTTTCACCTATATATATAAATAAGGTGAAGGAGATAGCGGCCATTGTGCGACCCTACGGACTGAAGGTCTACCTGTCAGTAAACTTCGCCTCGCCCATGGTGCTGGGCAAGCTGCCCACCGCCGACCCGAAGAATGCAAAGGTGCGCGCCTGGTGGACGGCCAAGGCCCGCGAGGTGTACAAGGCCATTCCCGACTTCGGCGGGTTCTTGGTGAAGGCCAACAGCGAGGGTCAGCCCGGCCCCGGCGACTATGGCCGTTCGCACGCCGACGGTGCCAACATGCTGGCCGACGCCGTGGCGCCCTACGGCGGCATCGTGATGTGGCGCTCGTTTGTCTACGGTGCGCGCCATAAGGGCGAAGACCGTGTAAAGCAGGCCGTTTCAGAGTTCAAGGACGACGACGGCAAGTTCCGCCCCAACGTCATCCTCCAGTCGAAGAACGGGCCGTTGGACTTCCAGCCCCGCGAACCTTACGCTCCCATCTTCGACCAGATGAGGCAGACCCCGCAGATGGTAGAGCTGCAGATTACGCAGGAATACCTCGGACAGTCGCAGCACCTGGTCTACCTGGCTCCCATGTGGCGCGAGTTCTTCTCCTTCGTAGAGCCGTCGCGCCTGATAGGCGTCGCCGGAGTGTCGAACATCGGCAACGATACCAACTGGTGTGGCCATCACTTTGCGCAGGCCAACTGGTACGCCTTCGGCCGGCTGGCGTGGAACCCCGGCCTGAAGTCGGAAGACATTGCCCAGGAATGGCTCTCCCAGACCTTCAGTGGGAGTAAAGACGACGCCACGCTCCACGCTTCACTGAAGAACATGATGCTGCGCTCGCGAGAGGCATGCGTAGACTATATGATGCCATTAGGACTCCATCACATCTTCAAGTTCGACCACCATTACGGTCCTGAGCCCGACGGTTTCAAGCGCAACTACCCCATAGAGTGGTGTCCCGTCTATTACCATAAGGCCGACTCCGTCGGCGTGGGCTTCGACCGTTCATCGGCTGGCACCGACGCCACCTCACAGTACCGGGAGCCCTATTGCTCGCTCTACGACGACCTCTACACCTGTCCTGAACGCTACCTGCTCTGGTTCCATCATGTGCCCTGGACATTCCGCATGAACAGCGGACGCACGCTCTGGGAAGAGCTGCAGTACCACTATAACCGCGGTGTGGCCGAGGTCGACGACTTCCGTCAGATCTGGAACAACGCCAAGCCCCTTGTCGACGAGCAGCGGTGGCGTGAGGTCGACCAGCGCCTGCAGCACCAGCAGGACAACGCCCGCGAATGGCGTGACGTCTGCATCGCCTATTTCGGCACATTCGTTCATTAATCCTTTATCCCCCATGCTGATAGGCCAAATAGACCTGGGCGAGCGGCCCGTCTTCTTAGCACCGATGGAAGATGTCACCGACATAGGCTTCCGGCTGCTGTGCAAACGGTTCGGAGCCGCCATGGTCTATACCGAGTTTGTGAGCGCCGAGGCACTTGTCCGCGACGTTAGCGCTACTGTACGCAAGCTCACCATCAGCGACGAGGAGCGCCCTGTGGGCATACAAATCTACGGCCGCGACACCGACGCCATGGTCGAGGCGGCAAAAATCGTAGAGCAGGCAGGCCCCGACCTCATCGACCTGAACTTTGGCTGCCCCGTGAAGAAAGTAGCCAGGAAAGGAGCAGGAGCAGGCATGCTGCAGAACATCCCGAAACTGCTCGACATCACCCGCCGCGTCGTCGACGCCGTGAGCCTGCCCGTGACGGTGAAGACACGCTTAGGCTGGAACCACGAACAGCTCATCATCACCGAGCTGGCCGGCCAGCTGCAAGACTGCGGCATCAAAGCCCTCACCATCCACGGACGCACACGCTCGCAGATGTACACCGGTCAGGCCGACTGGACTCTCATCGGCGAGGTGAAGCGCAACCCCAACATCACCATACCCATCATCGGCAACGGCGACATCACCTCAGCCGCCGACGCCTGCCATGCGTTCGACACCTACGGCGTCGACGCCGTCATGGTAGGCAGGGCCACCTTCGGCCGCCCCTGGATATTCAAGGAGATCAACGAGGCGCTCACACCTTCCCCCTTGCGAAGTCTGAAGTCTGAAGGTGGAAGTCAGCCCTCAGCCCTCAACCCTCAGCCCTCAGCCCTCACCTACAACGACAAGCTCGACATTCTTGAAGAGCTGCTGCGCATCAACGTCGAACGCATCGGAGAAAAGGCCGGCATCCTGCACACAAGGCGCCACTTAGCCGCCACGCCCATCTTCAAGGGCATCCCCAACTTCCGACCCACACGCATAGCCATGCTCCGTGCCGAGCACATGGACGAGTTAGTGGCGATGCTGGACCAATTGAAAATTAAGAATTAAGAATTAATAATTAATAATTATGATTACCTCTATAGGCGGATTCTTCAGCAGGGAGCGCGGCCGTCTCGGCGGCATCATCAGCAGGGAGCGCGGCCGTCTCGGCGGCATCATCAGCAGGGAGCGCGGCCGTCTCGGCGGCATCATCAGCAGGGAGCACGGCCGTCTCGGCGGCATCATCAGCAGGGAGCGCGGCCGTCTCGGCGACATCTTCAGCAGATGCCGCGCCAGTTTCCGGGCGTGCATGGTAATCATAATTCTCAATTCCACATTCTCAATTCTCAATTCCCAAGACACCATCACCGTGACCTATGACGAAGACGACGGTCTGTCGCAAGCCCACGTCACGAAGATGCTCCAAACAGCCGACGGCTTTCTCTGGATAGCCACCTGGAACGGTCTGAACCGCTTCGACGGCTACGACTTCCGCCGCATGGTGTCGCAGCCGGGCGACGGCTGCAGCATGTCCGACGACAGACTGCGCGACATCTGGCTGAGCCCCGACGGCAACATCTATTGCATGGCCGACGCAGAGCTATTTGTCTTCGACACCCGCAGCTACCGTTTCCACGACATTGTCGACACGGCCGCCAAAACCAGGGTGATGGCCATGCGCAACAACCAGAAGGGACAGGGGCGTACTGCCGACGGCCGCCCGACGCTTACCGACCGCCAGGGACTGCTCTGGTCTGCCGGCCACAACGGCATAACCTGCAGCCGCACCGTCAGCCGGCCCGCCACACCGTTGCCGCAGGCTACCAACGCCACCACTCGCTGCATGGCACGCGACAAGCAAGGCCGCATCTGGATAGCCACCATCGACGAAGCCACCGTGAGGCTCTACGACCAGCAGCTCAACCCCATAGGCTATCTCACCCCCGGAGGACGCATCACGAAAACCTACGCCACATGGCCGGCACCCGTCTACTGCATGACGCAGACCACCACCGGCACCATCTGGTTAGGCAGCAAGCCCGGCGGCCTCTACCGTCTCACGCCAACGGGCAACGGGCAGGGCGACGCCTATACCGTACACCACATAGGAGGTCTCGCCACCCCCAGCGTCTACGACATCAAGGAAGACCGCTTCGGCCGACTGTGGATAGCCACCCTGGGCGGCGGCATCGCCTGCGTGGAGCAGCCCGACAGCGAGCGCCCGCAGCTGTACGACGGAGTGAGCCTGACCACGGCCAAGGAGGCACCGCGCGTCAGGTTCATCTACATGGCGCCCGGCGACGTGCTCTTGGCAGCCACCACCAACGGCCTGCTGGCCGCGCACATAGAGAAAGACGTGAAGAACATGCACTTCCGCCGCCACGCCAAGGAAGCCAACCGCCCCACGAGCCTCGGCTGTAACGCCACCATGGACATTGCTGCCGACAGCCAAGGAAGGCTCTACGTAAGCACCGAGAGCGGCGGCGTGCTTCAGCTGAAGGCCGACAACCTGCTGGCCGACACACTCTCCTTCAGCCGCTGCCCCATGACGGGCGGATGGCCCACCGACGTGGCGCTCTCGATAACGCCACTGGCCGACAGCACGATGCTCATCGTGAGCAGCAACCAGCTCATCGGCTACAACACCCGCAGCCACAACGGCAGCGTCTTCGATACATGGTTCTTCAGCCAACCCTGCCGCTTCAACGAAGTGCGACCCGTGGTCACCGACAACGGCACGCTGCTGCTGCCCACCCTCGAAGGCACACGCTGCTTAGACCGGCAGCAGATGAAGACCGACAGCTTCGTGCCCAACATTGTACTCACGGCCATCGCCATACAGAACGGAGCCTCGAACCTGGCCGTCAACCACCTCGACACGCTGCGCTTAGCACCCCACGAGCGCAGCCTCACCATACACTTCGCCGCCTTAGACTTTGCCGGAGCACAACGCATCAAATACGCGTTCCGCTTTGAGAAAAGCGAAGAGGCCTCAGCCACTCACCACTCACCCTTCACCACTCACCCCTCACCCAACACCTGGAACAACATCGGGCACGACCACTCCGTCACCCTGCTCGACCTCAAGCCCGGCACCTACCAGCTGTGGCTGCACTCCACCAACAGCGGCGGACAATGGGTAGACAACCACCGCTGCATAGTCATCGAGGTGAAGCCCACATTCTGGGAAACGCCGTGGGCCATACTCCTATTCGCCGCCATCATCGCCGTCATTGTCGCCGCCATCGCCTATACCCTGTATTATATCCGCCGCATCAGGCGCCAGCGACAGGAGCTGCTCGAGCAGTACCTGGCACTCGTGGAAGAGAGCGACAACAGTAAAGAGCCCGACAGCAGGGAGCCCGACAGCCAGGTCATCAGCGACGGAAGCCAGCGGCAAGACGACGGTATGCCCGCAGCCGACGAGAGACAGAGAGGGGAAGACGAAGAACTATTCATGCGACGCGTCGTCGCCTTCGTTGAACAGAACATCGACAATGCCGACGTAAGCATTGGCGACATGGCCACAGCATGCGCCGTCAGCCGATCGGGACTACAGCGAAAGATGAAGCAGTTAGTGGGCGTCACACCCGTCGACTTCATCCGACAGGCACGCATCAAACGGGCATGCCACCTGCTCAGACAAACCGACACCACCGTGAGCGATGTGGCCTACCGCTGCGGGTTTAGCGACCCCAAGTACTTCAGCCGTACCTTCAAAAACGCAACCGGCATGTCGCCAACAGACTTCAAGAACCAAGCTTGATAGGGGGAAAAAGTGCAATGACGTGGGGTACAAATGGTGGGGAGCAACGTCTGTAAGATAGATTATACATGTATAACTAAATAACCTATTATGAAAAAAACAATGATGGTATGCAGGCGTTTAGCCGGCATACATGGTATGCAGATGGGATGTCTGCATATCAGTCGCGCACGTGGCTTTGTCGGTGTGGCGGCAACAGCGGTGGCTTCGGCAGCGTTGTTGCTGTTCTCGGCTTGTGCCGAAGGCTACGACGAGGATGCGGCGTTCACGTCGTCGGTGAGAAACGCCACGCTTGCCACGGTGAATGCCGATGAGATTGTGGTGTCGTCGAGCACCGACGGCTCAACGTTCACCTTCACCTGGCCCGTGGTGCATGGCGCCGGCGGCTACGAGGTGAAGCTCTACAATGTGAGCGACCCTTCCCACCCGCTGCTGGTGAAGGCCGACACGGTGGATGCCTGCAAGGCCACGGCAAGCCGTGAAGACGACACGAACTATATGCTGAGCCTTCGCGCCCTGTCGAACGCTGCACTGAACAACACAGCGCCCGACACACCCACGCAGAAGGCGTTCACCACGTTTACCCCGACGTTTGCGGCTATTCCCGCCGCACAGTACAGCGACCTGAAAGCTTACTTCGACGCCAACCCGCTGCCCGAAGGCAACCACGACATGCTCTGCTTCGACCTTGACGGCGGTGCGGACTATAGGCTGTCGGGCGACGTAGACTTCGGCGGGCACAACGTCACCATCCGCTGCACCAGCAAGGGCAACCATGCCAAGCTCACGCTGGAGCAGGGTGCGAAGTTCATTACCTTCGGTGGCCTGGTCATTAAGTATTTAGACATTGACTGCAGCCAGACCAATAAAACCATTGTCGAACTGAGCGAGACCCCCGACGACTCGCTGAAGACGCAGATTATGTACGACGGCAAGGAGTCGGGCTATTACTTCATCATGGAGCCCATCGTGTTCCAGTCGTGTAACATCAAGAAGGTGGGCGCCTCCATCATTGCCGACAAGGCGAAGTACGACGTGCGCTCGTTTACAGTGAACGACTGTGTGGTGGAGGTAGACCGCACGGCCTCGGCCACGAACGTGACCAGCGACGCGGTCATCAACCTGAAGACGGCCTCGTTTGTCTCCGACCTGCTGCTGAAGAACTCTACGTTCTACGCCGTGGAGCACACTAACTCTGCCTTCTTTGTATACAATGGCCGTCCGAAGGAAATCGACGCCAACGCCGAGCTGCAGAAGGTAACGTTCACGGGCTGCACGTTCTACCAGTTATCGTACAGCACCAACTTCCGCGGCGACACGCGTACGCAGGGTCAGAAGACGAACTATTTCACCGTGGAGCGCTGCATCATTGTGGACTGCGGAAAGAAGAACTTCGTCAACAGTCTGCTGCGCCAGCTCTCTACGGCTCCCACGGTGAGCTACTATAAGAACACCTACTGGTGGAACGGCGAAGACGTGAGTGAGGCTCAGGTGTGCGACGGCGGCGACCATTCGGGTACGGCGCTGACCACCGACCCTGCCTTCCGCGACCCTGCCAACGGCGACTTCACGCCTACGGGCGCACAGCAGATAGCAGAGAAGACCGGCGACCCGAGATGGTTTGGGGAAAATTAAAAAATTAGAAAATTAAAAAAATAGAGGAGACAATGGTACAGACATATCATACAACGATGCGGCGGGCAGTATTGATGATTTCATTGCTGACGCTTTTGATTCTTCCCGGCATGGCACAGAACCAGACGGTGAAGGGACGCGTGGTGGATGAGCACGGCGAGCCAGTGATCGGCGCCACGGTGGCTCCCGCCGGCGACAAGTCGAAGGGCACCATCACCGACTTAGACGGAAACTACACGCTGAGTGTGCCCAAGGGTACGAAGGTGACCGTGACCTATATCGGCTACATCACCCAGACGGTGACCGCGGGCTCTGACGTGAAACTGTTAGAAGACCGCCAGTCGTTAGACGAGGTGGTGGTGACGGGCTACGGCTCGCAAAAACTGAAGAACGTGACGGGTTCTATCGAGGTGGTGAACACCGACGACCTGAAGGACCTGAACGTGACGTCGCTGGGCGAGGCGCTGCGCGGCATGGTGAACGGCCTACATGTGAACCTGACGTCGAGCACTCCGGGCTCGGCCGCCCACCTTACCATCCGCCAGAGCTCGGAGCTGGCCAAGAACTGGGGCTCGATCAACGCCAAGTTCAGCGACCAGGACGACACGCCGCTCTACGTCATCGACGATTTCATTTCCAACGAGACGGCCTTCAACAACCTCGACATGAGCGAGGTGGAGAGCATCTCCGTGCTGAAAGACGCTGCCGCCGCCATCTATGGTGCGCAGGGTGCCTACGGTGTGGTGCTGGTGAAGACCAAGCGGGGCAAGCAGGGTACGCCGAAGGTGAGCTACAGCGGACAGTTCGGCTTTACCGACCGGCTGTTCACGCCGAAGATGATGAGCGCCTACGACTACGGGCGCACCTGGAACGCCTATAAGGGCACTGCCACCGACGCGCAGGACGAGACACGTATGCGCGACTATTTCCAGACCGACGAGTTAGAGGCGCTGAAGAGCCTTGACTACGACCTGCTCGACGACTACTGGAAGGTGGCGGGCACCTACCGCCACAGCGTGAACGTGAACGGCGGCACGGAGAAGGCTACATACTTTGCCGGCATCACCTATAACACGCAAGACGGTAACTTGGGTAAGCTCGACTACGACCGCTGGAACTATCGCGCCGGCGTCAACGCCAACATCAGCAAGTGGCTGAAGGCGTCGCTGCAGGTCTCCGGCAACTACAGCGACAAGCGCGTGCCGCGCAACCGCTATAACGGCAACCTCGGCAACACCGACTCGGGCGACTACGCCCTGCTGCTGCAGCATCTGCGCTTCATTCCCGAAACCATCGATGGCAAGCCCATTGTGCACTCGGGCATGCAGAACACCTCGTCGACAAGCTATACCAATATGTATAACTACTACGCCATCCAGCACTCGCCCGACTATACCGAGTCGACCAACAACAGCTTCTCCGCGCAGGCTGCCCTGGAGTACGACTTCAGCTGGATAAAGCCGCTGAAGGGCCTCTCGGCTAAGTTCACTTATTCGAAGAGCTTCGACAACGGCGAGAGCGACCTCATAGCCACGAAGATGAACGTCTACCGCCTGATGACACGCGGTGGCTCGGCCGGTCACCTCTACACGGGCAGCGGCGTGAGCTACGATGCCGACAACTTCGACATGCTCACCATGGACAACGGCAACCAGGTATCGCGCTCCATGAGCCGCAGCCAGAGCTATCAGATGAACTTCATCCTGAACTATGCCCGCAAGTTCGGCAAGCACGACATCTCTGCCTTGGCTTCCATAGAGAAAGGCGAGAGCGAGAGCCGCGACGTGAAGGGCACGGGCAAGAACCCGCTGCCGTTCACCGACGGTGAGTCGAACTCCATGCAGGGCGACGAGAACGGCGACAAGACCGACGGCGAGTGGAGCCGTGCCGAGGCCGGCCGCATGTCGTACATCGGCCGTCTGAACTATGCGTACGACGACCGCTACCTCCTGCAGTTCCTCATCCGTAGCGACGCCTCGACGAAGTTCGCCCCGAAAAACTACTGGGGCACGTTCCCGAGCATCTCTGCCGGATGGGTCATCAGCGAAGAGCCGTGGTTCCCGCAGGAGAAGCTGGGCATTGGCTACCTGAAGCTGCGCGCCTCGTGGGGTATGATGGGTCGCGACAACATCATGGCATGGGTGTGGATGACCCGCTACGGCCGCGACGCCGGCAAGGGTGCCGTGTTCGGTGCCAACAGTCTCTCCACCCACATGGGCTACGGCATGACCATCGAGCAGGGCGGCGCCAACCTCGACGCCCACTGGGACAAGACCTATAAGACAAACTTGGGTATCGACATGCGCATCATCCAGAACAAGATGTCTGTCAACCTTGATATCTATAAAGACCGCGGACGCGAGATCTTCGCCTCCTACCAGGGCGAGGCGGGCTATCCGTTCACCGTGGGCGTGAAGCCTGTGCCAGAGAACTTTGCCGAGCTCGACACGTGGGGCTTTGAGCTCTCCTTAGGCTGGAAAGACAAGATTGGCAAGAACTTCTCTTACTGGGCAAAGCTCTCTACCGGCTATACCGACAACAAGGTGAAGAAGGCTGCCCAGATTGCCAACCCCGACCGCGACGACCTCGTGGTGGGCAAGCGCAAGGACATGGGACAGTGGGGATACTCCTGCATCGGCATGTTCCGCAGCTACCAGGACATTGAGGAGTATTTCGACCGCTACCTGAAGAAAGACGACGGCACTTACGGCACCTACCTCGGACTCACCAAGGACGGCGTCCATCCCGGCATGCTCATCTACCGCGACGTCAATGGCGCCTGGGATACCGATAAGCGGCAGTACGACCCCAATCCCGACCATCAGGTAGACGAGAACGACATGGTGCGTATCTCGAAGTTCAGCTCTAACCCCTATGGGGTGACGCTCAACTTCGGCGGCGCCTACAAGAGCTTCTCGTTCTCTGCACAGCTCGGCGCCAGCTGGGGCTCCTACGACTTTGTGCCCGGAACGGTGCAGAAGTCGGCTAACAACATGGAGTATTACAACATTCCCGACTTCTGGAAAGACATGTATGTCTACGAAGACGTCATCGGAGCCGACGGCAAGGTGATTGCCGCAGCCAACCGCAACGGCGAGATTCCCAACATGCGCTACACCAGCGTAAACGCTCAGCAGTCCACCTACTGGAAGGTGAGCAACGCCGAGCTGTCGCTCACACAGGTAGCCCTGGCCTACGACCTGCCCAAGCAGTGGATGAACCCCATCGGCATCTCATCGGCACGCATCAACGTCACCTGCCAGAACGCCATCAACTTCATCACCCCCCACTATAAGGACGCCTGGAGCTCCTGGGGCGGCAACTATGGCTACTACCCGCAGCTACGCAAGCTCACCGTCGGCGTTAACGTCTCTTTCTGACGCTCAGGCATGGAAAAGAACTTCTGAAAACACAATAAAAGCAGAATGATTATGAAAACAGTATCGACAAACTATAAGATAAAGAGTCTCGTTGGAGTGGCGCTCACATCACTCCTTTGCGGCGGGCTTGGATGCGCCCTCATCGCTTGCAGCGACAACTTCTTAGAGGAGAAGAAACTGTACGGTAAGTACAGCGAGGCCACCGTCTACAACAACTATGAGACGGCACAGAACCGCATCGACCACTTCTACTATCAGCTGCTGCCCGGACAGAAAGAGGGCGACGGCATCTACCAGCCCATCGTCAGCACCGGCGGTGCCGACGACGACAACTGCTCTACCGAGGAATACGCCGGCGTGTCGGCATGGGAAGACAACACCAACATCCTCGACTACATGGTGCTCAACAGCAAGAAGTGGGACCACATCTACGTGGAGTTCAAGGAAAACAGCCCCTACGGACAGATACGTAACATCAACGACGCCATCCACGGCTTAGAAAACCACTCCACCCTCTCCGAGAGCGAGAAGGACGAACTGCTCGGACAGGCTTACTTCTTCCGCGCATGGCGATACTACACCATGGTGCGCTGGCACGGCGGCGTGCCCATCATCAAGGAGGTGGAAGACGCTCTCTTCAGCCATAGCGCCGACGGAAGCCTCATCCACCACCGCCCCACCACCAAGGAGTGTATCGACTTCATCTGCGACGACTTAGACAAGGCCGCCGCCATGCTGCCCGCCAAGTGGGAACGCCAGGCCACCAACTGGGGACGCGTCACCGCCGGCACCGCGCTGGCACTCAAAGGCCGCGTACTGCTGCTCTGGGCCAGCCCGCTCTTCAACCGCGCCGACGAGGCCGACCGATGGGAGGCTGCCTACAATGCCAACAAAGCCGCCCTCGACAAGCTGGCCGAAGGGGGCTTCGGACTGGCCTACGAGGGCAACCCCGGCACCGAAGGCGAGAGTGCCGCCAACTGGGGACGGATATTCCTCAACACCCAGGGCACCGACGGCAACGTGAACGAGGCCGTCTTCGTGACGCTCTACAACAACCTGAGCAAGCAGGAAGACAATACGCAGAAGAACAACGGATGGGAACAGAGCATACGGCCCAAGACAGCGTCGGGCGGCGGAGGGCTCACCGCCACGTCCGAGATTGTCGACCTCTTCCCCATGGCCGACGGCAAGCGCCCGGGAGCCTCCGAGGTGTACAGCTACGACCGCCGCACCTTCTTCCAGAACCGCGACCCGCGCTTCTACCGCACCTTCGCCTTCCCAGGCGTGAAGTGGACCTACGAGGGCAACACCCGCGACCTGCTCACCGCCACCAAGGCCGACCTCGTCTATCCCAACATCACCCTCAAGGACGGCTATCCCTACAACGGACCGGACTACGTGCTGTGGAGCTACGCCTGGTACACCGACGGCTCGAAGCAGACCAGCGAGACCAACGCCGGATGGTATGCCGACGCACTGGCTGACACGCGCCGCTCCGTCTACGTGCGCAAGCGCAGCGACGATGCACAGTTAGCCAACAGCCCCCTGTATGTCTATCAGGACAACAACGGCAACTGTAGCTTCTCGCAATCGGGCGCACCCTACATGGAGATGCGCTACGCCGAAGTGCTGCTCAACTTTGCCGAGGCCGCTGCCGCCACCAACCGCGGCGAAGAGGCGCTCAACGCCCTCAAGCGCATACGCTCACGCGTCTACAGCCCCGCCACCAACGAAAACATCGACGCCAACTACGGCCTGGTGAACGGCACACGCGCACAGAACATTGCACAGGTGCTCTACGAGCGGCAGATAGAGCTGGCCTACGAGGGCAAGCGCTTTGAGGACATGCGGCGGTGGATGCTCTTCGACGGCGGAGAGGGACAGGGCTCGCTCAGTCCCACATGGACGCTCACCGGCTTCGGCGGAAACACCTGCACCTTCCTCGGCGTGGAAGCCGCCAACAAGCACGGCAAGAACCATATCATAGAGATCTACGCCAAGGCGCTGGCAACGGCCGACGAGAGCAACGGCGCCGACCCCATCCTCGCCGCTGCCATCGACCGCCCGGCTCCGCTCAACCTGCTCAACCGTAGTGCAGGCGAACAGACGCTGGCCGACTTCTACAACGCCAACCTCGAGCGTAAGGACCGTCTCGAAGACAACAACGAGGACAAGGTGCCCACCTTCCAGAAGAACTACTACTTCCTCGGCCTCTGCTACTCGGCCATGTACAATGCCGCAGCGCTCATACAGACCATCGGGTGGGAAGACTATTCGCACGGTGGCGACGGCCGCTACGATCCCTTGGAGACCGACCCCGCCAAGCTCGTCATCGACACCTCCTATCAGAAGTAAGACCCTGAAAACAGACAAAAAGCACACTGCCATCCCGTAAATACGGGATGGCAGTGTGCTTTACTATTTCTTCTTTGGCTTGGGCGTCGGCAGCTCCCTGCATGTCTCGCGAACGAGCTCCGAAAGATAGTCGCGGTCGTCGACGTCGGCAATATAGAAATAATCCTTTGCCCCGTCGTAGGGCGGACGCGGATCGAAAGTGCGCAGGAGCTTGCGCCCCGCATCCGTCGGTTTCAGATAGAAACAGTCGTCGCATATCAGTCCGAAAATCTTCCCGTCACAATAAATACCATAGTCGCCAAACATCTTCTTGGCGACAATCTCGCCCGCACCAGCGCACTGGTCGGTGATGTACTGTACAAAATCTGCGTTGCTTGCCATATTCCTTTTTGTTTTGAATGCTTTATCACTTAAGTTACACCCCCCTTTCCCGCCGCTGCCATCCCGCAGACGTACGGGATGGCAGTTGGCTGAATAGGAAGGGTTAGCAACACTCACTCGGCAGTGAGGTCTTCTATCTGGTCGATGATTTCCTGATACTGGGTCTGGGTCTTGGAGTGCATCTTAAAGCCGAGGATGACACCCAGGATAGCTCCGCAGACCGTGCCGTAGATCATGTAGCGTGCAGCCTCTGAATCCTGCTGACACAACTCCCAGGTGAGCCAGCCAAGCCAGGCAATGGCGGCAGGGATGCCGAAGAAGAGCCAGTTGGCATCGAACTTCTTTGCGCTAACCATCTTCCTGCCTACCTCTATCAGATTTCGGCTCATCATGTTCGTGTTGCTCACGTTGAGGCTATTGTAATAAGTTGCTCCGGCGCACAGGAGCATCAGGATGCTGGTGGCAATCCAGAAGGTCATCGAAAGATGTTGGTTCAGTATAAACACCACGTAGGTATAAGGTATCATCAGCAGCGTGAGGGCCATGATGGCATAATAGCGGCGCTTGATGTTGTTGGCCGTATTCCTCATAGACTGGCGGATAAAGCGATCGCTGACGATTTCCTGCTGCTCCAGTTTTTTCTTCAGGGTCTCCATCTGCTGGCGCATATTCTCTAATTCGAAATCATTGTTGTTCATAATGGGTAAGTTTTAATTGTTCGACATGTTTTTTAACTGCTCACGGATTCTGAACAGACGGACGCTGACGTTCTTAGTACTGATACCGACAATCTGTCCGATCTCCTCGTAGCTCAGGTTCTCAAGCCAGAGCAGGACTATCGCGCGGTCGAAGGGCTGTAGCTTGGAGATACGCTTGTGGAGCATGTCCACCTGGCGGGTATCCTCGTCACGGTCTTCAAAGAGGTTGATGTCCATGGTCAGTCGGACTTCTGCCGCACGCTTCTTCTTTTTTCTGTCGATAGAGATGCAGGTGTTAAGGGCGACGCGGTAGATCCACGTTCTGATGTCGGAGCGATGCTCGAAGTTCTCAAAGCCTTTCCAAAGATTGACTAGTACCTCTTGGAACAGGTCGTTCACCTCGTCGGCATCCTGCGAGAACATGTAGCACACGGTGTAAATGGTGCTTTTATGTTCTGCTACGGTTTGCGCAAACTGTCTTTCTAATGCATTCATTGTCTTGTCTGTTTTGAATCTTCTGCCCATTAGACGCAGCAAAGTTACGAAAAACTACAAGAAAAAACAGAAAATAATTCTTTTTTTTCGCAAAGCAGTCATTAGAGATTTCACTAACTTATCCCAGATTGGTCTTTAGAAACAAATCATCGTAATGACCATAATTTGGGCCACGAATGTGGCCTTATGGGTTAAGAATAAAGAATTATTCGTGATAAAATTATGAACAATTATGGCAATTTGTTTCAAATAAACGCTAATGACCGATTTGGGATAATTAGTGAAATTAGTGTAATTCGTGGTCAATTACTTAATCTCCAACAGGCGATTGTCGAAGTCGGAGGCTTTGCCGTCGCAGCCGAACACCTTTTGCAGCAGGCGCGTCCTGATGGTGGTGGCATAGCTCGACGAGAAGCCCATCAGCCGCTGTATCTCCGACGGTGAGAAGTGCGCACGCACTAACAGGCAGACGTCATACTCCATGGGCGTCAGCGTATACTGCGGCGTGTTCAGCGTGGTGTAGAAGTGCGGAATCTCTTCGTTCATCAGGTTCCTCAGCGCCTTCAGCTCCCTGATGTCCGCCTTGCGGTACGGGCTGGTCTTCGCCTTTTCCTTCAGCGTGGTCACTATCTGCGCATTGTTCAGCCGTTCCTCAAGCGTGGCGCCCGTCTTCCTGATGCTGGGCTTGTAGCTCCTGATCTGGCTGAGCATCTCCGCCATCTCCTGGCTCTTCCTGGCGAACACCTCCTCGGGCTTGAGGTTTTCTTCCGAGCACAGCTCCATCAGCTCGCTCTGCGTCTTCTCTAAGTTCTCTAAGCTCTTGCGGTATTCCGCCATCTTGCGCTCCTTCCTCGCGCGGTAGCGCCCAAACACCAGCAGCGCCGCCATGGCCGCTATCACCGTTATGCTCACCACCGCCATCAGCACGCTCCTGATACGCTCCGCCTCACGCGCCTTCTGCTCCGCCATCAGCTTGTTGTGGTTGTAGTTGTACGACGCCTTGAACTTCTGGATGTTCTCCGACTCCGAGAGCAGGTAGGCCGAGTCGTTCAGCTCATAGCCCCTGTTGGCGTACTTCGCGATGGAGTCG
>Ga0265298_10002661_pt1 | contig 24481 bp, 16 predicted proteins | sample AusTroGonzalo_MG_3_FD_193486 | JGI IMG/M metagenome (GOLD analysis project Ga0265298, IMG submission 193486) | Bovine rumen microbial communities from tropical cattle in Woodstock, Queensland, Australia - Gonzalo_01 | ecosystem: Host-associated > Mammals > Digestive system > Stomach > Rumen ...
TGAGAGATGATGAATTACAAGTTTTAGGTCAGCCTCGTAAAATGGGGAAACGTGAGAAATTGATAAAAGGCGTATTATCTGTGGCTACTGTTATTGCGTTAGTAGCTATTGGCGCATTTCTCCACAAATCGTTTTTCTCTAATGACTCTGATTGGGTAGAAAGCAATACAAATAAGACCATTATACCCAAGCTACAAGAGGCTGTTGATTCTATGCTTATTCGTAAGTTAGAAGAGATAAATGGTCTGCAGGGCCAAGTCATTATTATGAAAGTAGATAGTGGCGAGATTCTGGCTATGGCAGGACGTGAACGTAACTATGAAGGCAAATTCCAGCCATGTAAGAATTTCGCATATCAACAGGTATTGGGGGCATTGGTCAAAGTACCGTCTCTTCTTGCTGCATTGGAAACAGGAGAAGCTAAACTTTCTGATGTGGTTGATACTGAGAGTGGTATCTGGCAGATTGATGATGAAAGAGTATTAAAAGATCACAATTGGCTTCGAGGGGGCTATGGGGAGATAACTTTAGACAAGTCGATAGAGATTAGTTCAAACATTGGTATCGGCAAAACTATATGGAGACTATATAAAGGACATGAACAAGATTTCTTTAATAGCCTTGATTCCATGAGTTTTGGTCAGCCATCAGAAATAGATGGCATAGAAGGATTACGTGCATCAATTTATAGTTCTCCCAAAGATTCTGATTGGGTAAACAAAGATATTATCTGGAGCTCAATAGGCTATAATCATAAGATAGCCCCTATTCAGGTACTGACGTTTTATAATGCCATCGCTAATAATGGTAAGATGGTTAAGCCAACCTTGAAACCTGGATCAGTAGAGATAATAAACGAACAAATAGCCAACAAAGAGAAGATCGCATTGATGCAGCAAACATTAGAGCATGTAGTGAGCCAAGGTTTAGGAGTTAGGGCTGGTGTATCATTAATAAAGGTCGCAGGAAAGACAGCAACATCACAGGTTGACGAATATTATGAAGGAGATAATACCGTTAGAGAATATCAATTGGCCTTCTGCGGTTTCTTCCCTGCTGATAATCCGAAATACAGTATGATTGTGAGCCTCAACAAGCTTGGGCTTCCTGCCAGTGGTGGAGGCATGGCTGGTACTTTATTCCACGATATCGTAGAGTGTATGATAGCACATGATATGCCTCCCATTGAGTGATAAAATCTAAGAAATTGACTTATGAAGATTCTCTCATATAATATAAACAAGTTCACTCAGGAGAAGTTGGATAAGGTATTACAGCATGATGCTGATGTGTTTATACTTCCTGAAGTAGCGTGCGTTTCAAAGGTACAGTTGCCTAATGGTTATGGGATGGTATGGACGGGAGATATAGATTTCAAGGGTCTTGGAATAATTTGGAAAACAGGAATAGATGCTGATATTCTAGAATGGTTCAATTCCAATCACCAGTACTTCCAGCCCTTGATGATCGAAGATAAACTGATAATCGGTGCGTGGCCCACGATGACAGATCAGAATGCCCCCAAGAAATATCCCCAGATAGCTATGGAGGCGCTAAAGTCGTTTGCACCATATCTGAAAGAACATCCCACAGTCATAGCAGGCGATATGAATTGCTTTAAAGGACAATCTGGCGAAACCAAGCAATATAGCATGGAGGCCATCTTTGAATTCCTAAAGAGCATGGATTATGTCAGTGCCTACCACTCAAAGACAGGTGAGGCATTCCATGCTGCAAATATACACGTTAGCCAGAGGGACAAGCATCTGAGTATGAGGATCTACACTCAGGTGCCAGTCCCTCTGACTACGCTTCAGGGCTTCAAGAATATCAGGGAGATACTGCTCGCCATCAGGGATTTCTTCGAACAACACCTTATCCTTGATGCTGACGCTATCCAGCATCAGATTACTGACAGTCAGCGTGTTGAAAAGCCAGCTGCGCATCGAGCCACTTCTCAGTTCTTCAGCATTCTGGATATAGTAGCGATACTGACCACCCTGTTCATTCTCAATGATGAGACCAAACATCTCTTCGATAGCGATACGCCATTTGTGGAAAGTCCTAATTGACAACGGTTTGTCCTCGCTTATATCATTATCGAGCCAACGATGGTTGATCTCCTCAAAAGAGATCCTTTTGGCTTTGTAAATGGTTTCCACCAACCAGACGTACTTGTTTAATAGGTTCTTTGCCATACAATTTTATATTTGATGCTGCAAAGATACAAAAAAGGTGTGAATAATTGAGGCATAGGTCGAAATAATTCAAGGTTGCACCTGTCTTTTATTGCTTGCAATGCCGCAAATTGATTCCGTAGAAGGGTGTAGCCTAATACGCAGTTTGTGGCAAGATGCCACTATAACTGCCACAATAGGGGTAGCCTACTATCCACTTAGCATCAGATGCTACAGGGATGGCTACACATGTTAGAGCAAGCTCAGTGGAATGGTTTTATAGTTTAGGGAATTTGTTGAATTGTTATTTCATGAACAGGATTTTTCAAAGGCTCCACGTCTGATGAATATAGTGTACCTTTACCCGCAAATTTCAAAAACTAAACAAGACATGGAAGTAATTTCAATTGAGCGCAGTACCTATGAGGAACTGCTGACGAGCTTCGATAGCTTCGTCACACAAATGAGAGCAATGGCAGATAGAGGCACAGACAAAAGGTTAGGCGATTGGCTTGATAACCAAGACGTGTGCCAGATGCTGAACATCAGTCCAAGAACATTACAAACGCTTCGTGACAACGGAACGTTGGCCTATTCTCAAATCAACCGTAAGGTGTACTATAAGTCTGAGGATGTGAAGAGGATTCTTTATGTTGTGGCTGGTAGAGATAAGAATAGCAAGATGTGTAATCTCAAAACGAGCCGTCTATGAATGAATTAATAATGCCACATAACGTCGGAGTGAAGAACGCATTGGAGAACATGAAGGAGGTGCTTGCCTTATACAAGAAGGTAATAGGTAACTATCGTCCATTGCTTGATGGTGAACGCTACCTGACGGACAGAGAGGTTGCACAGATTCTGAAAGTCAGTAGACGAACGCTGCAGGAATACCGAAATGATGGCGTGATACCTTATGTATTATTAGGTGGAAAGGTGCTCTATCGTGAAAGTGATTTGGAGAGAGTTCTGGAAAGTTGCTATCATCCTGCATATAAACGATAGGGAAAAAGAAAGAGCCGTTAGTGGTTCGTGTGCAGATGGAATATAACGCAGAAAGACGGATGACAGACTATCGCTAATCATTCGTCTTTCTGCTTTGAAGATTTGGGGTCATTGTGACCTATGCCATCTTAATGTCTTTGAATGATGCATTGAGCTTATTGCCAAGCATCGTAAGGTCGTTGTCAAGTTTTTGGCTCGTAATTTTTGCATAGATTTGGGTGGTCACAATGTTCGTGTGTCCCAATACCCGGCTCACGCTCTCGATGGGCATTCCCTTTGAAAGCGCCAATGTTGCGAACGAGTGGCGGCCACAATGGTAGGAGATGGCTTTCTCTATGCCACAGGCGGTCATCACCGTTTTCAGCTTCTTACACATCGACCAGTAGTTCATCTTGCCGAACACCAGCTTGTCTTCCTGTAGGTGCTTGTAGCGGTCGATGATCTGCAAGGGGACATCCATCAGCTTCACTTGGAAGGGGATGTTGGTCTTGTGTCGCTTGCTGATGATCCACTTGTCGCCGTTGATGTCCACGATGTTGTCCGTCGTCAGGTTCTTCACGTCGATGAACGAGAGGGCAGTGAAGCAGACGAATACAAAGATGTCGCGAACAAAAGCCAGATTGTCGTCCTCGAACTCATGGGTTACGACGGCTTTCAGTTCTTCTTCCGTCAGGAACTCCCTTTCCTTGCAGTTCGGGCTGATATGGAACTGTGCGAATGGGTTACGAGGAATCTTTCCATTGTAGTGCGCTCTCAATACAACACCTTTCAGCCACATACACCGCTGCCATATAGTACCGTTAGCCAATCCTCGGTCTGAACTAAGGTAAGCGGCGAAGTCCTTGATAAACTCTGGCGTCAGTTCCAACATTGACATGTCTGTACGACGGTAGTGCGACTGGATGAACTCTGCCACATCCTTACGTGAACGCTCCATAGCCCAAAGCGTACTTGCTGCCCTGTCCTTGCCCACACGCTTCTTCTGGTTGGCAATGTCCTTGTCGAAAGCACTCAGCAAAGTCTCGTACTCGCTGCCGAAACCCTGATAGGAATTGCGCACCATCTCAGCCGTCACAAAAGCTTCGCGATCCGAAAGGTGCTGATAGTGCTTGATAATCTGCGCCTTGATATTATCCAGTTCGCGGTTGATCTGCAAAGCCTCCTTACTGCGCCCTTTGGCACAATTGCCCTTCACGTCCCACATATCAAGCGGAATCGTCTTCTTGCAACTGAACTGGCTTTGGGTTCCGTTAATCGTTACCCTGCCCATCACTGGCACCACGCCATTCTTTTCCTTACTCTTGTTCACATAGAACAGAATGTTAAAAGTACTTCTCATGTTTCTTACTCCGTTTTTAATTTTGGCTGCAAAACTACTATTTCTTTTGGCATCCATCGCTATGCAAAATATAGCAGTTTGCGGAATAAGAAACGGGCGGTGAAAGGGCGGTTATAGGTGCGCCATTCTACCCCGATTTGCGTTGTCGTTTTAGGAAGTTTCACCCGCCTCAGAAGCCAATTTTCGGGTTACGATTTGGCAACCTAACTCCTTCACCAATCCTCCCCAATTTGCTTTTAGTCCCAAATTGAATTTCCTCGTTCTTCCCCGTCTTGCCTTTATTTCAGGCTGAATTGCGTTAATCTTCCAAAATCGCTTTCTATTTACAAGCTTTTTTCGTAACTTTGCCAACAAGTTGGCGAAATTACTCCGTCTCGGCAAAAAAAGAAACAAGTTTCTTTGTTTTGCTCTCGACTTTTCGTAACTTTGCGCTTGTAGCGCGAACTTACTATGCACTCGGAAATAAAAAGAAAACCAGTTTTCTTTTTGTATTTCTCTCGTTTTTTCGTAACTTTGCAGCAGAAAACTGAAAACTATGGAAACAGCGTCGCAAGAAATTGTTAGGGTCAAAGCCAAAAAGCCCCGTTTGGAATGGCTTGACGCCCTCCGAGGGTTTACTATGGTGATGGTCGTTGCCTACCATGTTTGTCAGCAGGGATTCCTGTTGGAACCTAAGGTGTCGTCGTCTATGCCCTTCCTGGTTTTGTTCCGCATGCCCCTGTTCTTCTTTGTCAGCGGATTCTTAGCTTACAAGGCCACTCAGGTGTGGGACCTGCCTAATCTGATGCGGCTGTTAGGCAAGAAGCTGCGCGTACAGCTCATTCCCACTGCCGTCTTCTTCCTCTTTGCCATAGCGGTGCTGTACAAGGGACCATATTTAGATAATGTTGTCGAGAAACTTATCTCGCCTACCAAGGGAGGATACTGGTTTACGCTGGCTCTGCTATATATGTTCATCGTCTACTACCTGTTTGCCTATTTGGAGAGCAAGCTGCCGTGGAAGTCGTGCGTACCTATTATATTATTATTCATTGTCTCGCTCTGTATCTACGAGACCTGTTTCCTGCCCAAGATGTTCTGGTGGGCTTTCGGCCGTAAGGGACTGCAGAACGACACCTGGCTGCATGCGACGAGCTTCATACAGGTCATGCAGTACATGCCTTTCTTCCTGTATGGTAACATCGTCCACCGCTACTGGTCACAGGCCCAACGGGTAATGGACTCCCGCTGGTTCTATCCGCTCATCATCGTCATCGTCATCTTCTGCACTCTCGATGTGCTCAAGTGGCATACCCTGCGTCTGCAGTGGACGAACCTTCCCCTGACGCTGGCCAAGTTTATCCTGTTGACCATCGTCTTCATGTATTTCCGTCATTATGAGAAGTATTTTACCAAGATGACCTGGATAGGACGCTCCTTGCAGTATATCGGACGGCGTACCCTCGACATCTACCTCATCCACTTCCTGTTCATGCCCAATCTGCCGGGCATTGGTACCTTCTTCAGTACCAACCGCCATAACTTTATTATGGACACGACGCTATCGGTGTTGATCGGCCTGGTCATCATTGGCTTCTGCATCGTTACTTCGAACATTCTTCGTGTGAGTCCGTTCCTCAAGAAATATCTCTTTGGGAGATCGTAGAGAGACTGCTGGGGCTACTGAGGCTACTGGGGGTGCTGGGAGTGCTGGGACTACTGGGGCCACTGGGACTGGTGGGACTACTGGGAGTGGTGGGGCTACTGGGACTATTTAATAACTCTCCTGATGCTTCCGTCACTCATTCTGACAATGTTCAGACCATGTTGGGGGGTGGGGAGACGGTGGCCGTGGAGGTTGTAATAGTCTGTGGCGACAGGAGAGAGGGTTTCAGGTGTGATGCCTGAGTAGCCTCCTTCGCCGTAGTAGCCTTTGATGATAGCATCCTTCAGGTCTGCCTGGTTGAACTCAGGCACGCTGCGGCTGTTGCCGTCTGACAGTCCCATCCAGTAGAACATGCCGATGTTGTTGGCTTTGCATTGCTCCACGAAGTAGCGGGCAAAGGCCAGCATGTTGCTGCGATAGTTCTCGTAACCCTTGTCGGTGCTGGTGCCCCACTCGCCAAAGATGACGGGAGCACCCTTGGAAGCAAGGTTGGTCTTGACGGCACTGATCATCTGGTCGACGTCCTTCTTGGCATTGCTGATGTTCTTGACGTCAATGTAGGAGTGAATCTCGAAGATGAGGTGGTTGGCAGCATTGTCCGTGGGCAGCTGCATCTTCTTCAGCGGGTCCTGCAGGTGTGAGTTCCATGTTCCGCTGCCGCTACAGGCCCCGTAGGTGTTGACGATGAGGTTGCGCTGGGCATTGTTACCACCAGTGGAGCGCACGGCATTGACGAAGCTCTGTGCATAGCCGTTGATGGCCTTGTAGGCCGAGGTGGCCACAGTGGCGTTGTAGTTGCCTTGTGTTGCAAACGAGGCAAAGCACCAGGAACCGTAGGAGTCGAGCATCTCGTTGTAGCCTTCAAACAGCAGGTGGTCACCATAGTCCTTGAACTCCTCGGCAATCTGCTGCCAGACAGCCTCGAAGCGTTCCTTCTGCTTGGCATAGACGGCCTCGTCGGCAATGAGCCATGCCGTTGAGCCATCGCCTGTGTCGTGGTGGATGTTGAGAATGCAGTACATGCCTTGGCTGATGACATAGTCCACCACCTCGTGTACCCGTTTCATCCAGGCCTCCTGGATCTTCGTGCCGATGGGGTCGCTGACAGGATCCCATGGGGTGAGCGACTGGGTGGCATTGTTCCACTGGACACCGCTGAAGGTGGCCTCCATGTGAGGGTACCAGGTGACGGGTACGCGAATGGCATTGAAGCCAGCGTCCTTGAACATCTTCATGAGTTCAGGCTTGGTGACGGGCTGTCCCCATGCTGTCTCGTAATCCTTGGGAGTGCGCTGTGTCCATGCCTCTATCCACATGTTGTTCACATCGCCCGAATTGCTGTCGAGCGTGTTGCCTAAGTTCCATCCTACCCGCATGTTGGCCACAGCCTGAGGGGCAGTTTCAAAACCGTCGGCCAGAGCTGTCAGACACCCTATGGCCAATAGCCAAAAGCCAATAGCTAATCTTTTACTTTTCATCCTACTTGACTGCCAGGTTTGACATCCTTGGTGGTGGTGACGACGCTGAGGCTCTCGTCAGCATCGACGGCAGAGAGAATCATACCCTGACTCTCGATGCCCATCATCTGACGGGGTGCAAAGTTGGCGACAAACAAGATGCGCTTGCCAATGAGTTCCTCCGGGTGCTCATAGAACTGGGCAATACCCGAGCAGATGGTGCGGTCCTGACCACTGCCATCGTCAATGGTGAACTGCAGCAGTTTCTTCGACTTCTTCACCGGTTGGCAGTCCTTGACGAGTCCCACACGGATGTCAAGCTTTTCAAATTCCTCGAAACTTACGGTGTCCTTGATGGGAGTGGGCTTCCATGCTGCGGCCTCGTTGGCTTTCTTGGTAGCTTCTAACTTGTCGAGCTGGTGCTGGATGGCCTCGTCGTCAATCTTCTGGAACAGCAGCTGCGGCTCGTTAATCTGGTGACCGGCAGGCAGCAGGTCGATGCTGCCCAGCTGTTCCCACTTCAGATACTGCTCGTTGATGAGTGAGCGCAGACGGTTGCTGCTGAAGGGCAGGAAGGGATCGAAGGCTATCGAGAGGTTGGAGACAATCTGCAGGCAGATGTTCAGCACGGTTTCCACACGCTTGGGATCGGTCTTCCATACCTTCCACGGCTCACACTCGGTGATGTAGCGGTTGCCGATGCGGGCGATGTTCATGGCCTCAAACTGTGCGTCGCGGAACTTGAACTGGTCGAGCAGCGCCTCTATCTTCTGTCTGACATCCTTAAATTCAGCAATGGCGGCCTTATCGACATCTAACAGTTCACCACGCTCAGGTACGATGCCCTCCCAATACTTCCATGTCAGCTGCAGGGCACGGTTCACGAAGTTACCATAGACAGCCACCAGCTCGTTGTTGTTACGATCCTGGAAGTCCTTCCATGTGAAGTTGTTGTCCTTGGTTTCAGGGGCATTGGCGGTCAGCACATAGCGCAGTACGTCCTGCTTGCCGGGGAAGTCTAAAAGGTATTCGTGCAGCCAGACAGCCCAGTTACGCGAGGTGGAAATCTTGTCGTTCTCCAGATTCAGGAATTCGTTGGCAGGCACGTTGTCGGGCATAATGAATGCGGGCTGTGGACCGTTAGCTGTCGGCTGTTGGCTTTCGTTCCACGCCTTCATCATGACGGGGAAGATGATGCAGTGGAACACGATGTTGTCCTTGCCGATGAAGTGTACCAGGCGTGTGTCTTCGTCCTGCCACCACTTCTGCCATGTTCCCCAGCGCTGGGGATCCATCTCGCACAGCTCCTTCGTGTTCGAGACATAGCCGATGGGAGCGTCGAACCACACATAGAGCACCTTACCCTCAGCACCCTCAATAGGTACGGGGATGCCCCAGTCGAGGTCGCGGGTCATGGCACGCGGCTGCAGATCCATGTCGAGCCACGACTTGCACTGTCCGTAGACGTTAGGACGCCACTCCTTGTGCTCCTCCAGAATCCACTGCTTCAGCCAGTCCTGATATTTGTTCAGGGGAAGATACCAGTTCTTGGTCTTCTTCAGTACGGGTGTCGAGCCGCTGATAGTTGACTTCGGATTGATAAGTTCCGTAGGCGAGAGGTCACGTCCGCATTTCTCACACTGGTCACCGTATGCACCCTGACTATGGCAGTAGGGACACTCACCCGTCACGTAGCGGTCAGCCAGGAACTGCTTGGCCTCTTCGTCATAGAGCTGTTCGGTGGTCTCCTCTGTCAGCTTGCCCTCGTCGTACAGCTTGCGGAACCATTCGGCGGCAAACTTGTGATGGGTCTTCGAGGTCGTACGGCTATAGATGTCGAACGAGATGCCCAGGTCCTCAAACGAGTTGCGAATCATCTCGTGGTAGCGGTTCACCACATCCTGAGGAGTAATGCCCTCCTTGCGGGCTCGTACCGTGATGGGTACACCGTGTTCGTCAGAGCCGCCGATGAACAACACTTCCTCCCCCTTCAGTTTCAGATAGCGCACATAGATGTCGGCCGGCACATAGACACCAGCCAGGTGACCGATGTGTACACCGCCATTGGCGTATGGCAGTGCTGCCGTCACAGTAGTCCGTTTGAATTTCTTTTCACTCATATCTTTTTATTTTTTACCTTATTTACTTTTTTACCTTTTTATATAGGGTTGCAAAAGTACGAAGAAAAAACGACTCTGCCAAAAGAATTGTCCGTTTTGAGCAAAAAAACGCGAAAAAGCTTGGTTGTATCAGGAAAAAGTATTACCTTTGCAGCCGAATTTGCGAGTTAGGGGCGTAGCCCAGTTGGTTTAGAGCGCTGCAGTCACATTGCAGAGGTCATCGGTTCGAGCCCGATCGTCCCTACACTTCAAACAGGCTTTTGGCTATGAGCTAAAAGTTTTTTTTATAGCCAATAGTTACCGCTTAATGATTACTTGAATTTTTCCTCGATGTCGTACTGTGGCAGGATGAAGAGGATGGGATGGCCGTCAGGTGTGTAGTTGACGTTGGAACAGGCGAAGAGCTGGTTGACCACGTTCTCCATCTCGTCGTTGTTGAGTACCTGTCCCTGGGGAATGGCAGCATGGCGTGCCATGCTGAGGGCGAGTGCATGGTTGATGTCAGCGTCGACGTCAACATGAGCGTCAACGGCGGCAGCAGCGTCGACCATGTTGTGCAACAGCTGTACATAGTCAAGGCCCTCGATGCCTGACGGTATGCCGTTGATGGCATAACTGCCCTGTCCGAGGTCGGTGAGGTCGAAGCCGATGGCAGAGAGTCGCGGCAGCACTTGTTCGAGCAGGGCGGCATGGGTGGCTGCAAACTGCACGACTTCAGGAAAGAGCAGCTGCTGGGTGTCGGCATTGCGTGTCTGGAGTTGTGCTAAGTACTGTTCGTAGCGGATGCGGATGTCAGCGCGATGCTGGTCAATGACCATTAGTCCTGACTTGACGGCCGTCATGATGTAGCATCCCTTGTACTGGTAGTAGGTTACGGTGAACGTTGAACGTTGAACGTTGAACGGTGACTGTTCAACGGTGGACGGTGATTGTTCAACGGTGGGTGTTGGAGGCTCGTCATCGAACAAGGAGTCTTGGCCTGTTTTGGGGATGCCTTCGTAGAGACGTTCCCAGTTGGCTATTGGCTTTTGGCCTTTGGCTTTTGGCTCTTGGCTGAAAGGATTGTACTGGCTATTCTCTCTGTGAGAGTGTGGCGATGCGAGGGCTTTTGGCATTTTGACATCCATCAGCTGCGGGTTGAAGACAGGGATGTCGGGCTTGCCTTCTGTGTCGAAGTCTATCTGCGGGATTTCACAGAACTGGCCGATGGCATCCTTGACGGCGGCAGAGAGAATCTGCCAGATGGCTTGTTCGTTCTCGAACTTGATCTCTGTCTTGGTAGGGTGGATGTTGACATCGATGTCGGCAGGGGCGACCTCGAAGTAAATAAAATAAGGGACGTGGGTACCTGCAGGAACGAGTCGTTCGTAAGCCTGTTGGACGGCCTTATGGAAATACGGGTGGCGCATGTAGCGTCCGTTGACGAAGAAACACTCGGGAGCCCCTTTCTTCCGTGCAGCCTCTGGTTTGGCACAGAAACCGCTGATGCGGCAGAGTGACGTGTCGACAGCGAGTGGCAGCAGGTCCTGGGCATAGCGCCGTCCATAAACATCGGTGATACGCTGGAGTTGTGTGCCTGCACGGAGGTTCATGAGTTCCTGACCATTGCTGTGCATGGTGAAGGCAATGGCGGGATAGACGAGTACGATGCGTTCGAAGGCCGTCAGGATGTTGTTCAGCTCAGTGGCATTGGACTTGAGGAACTTGCGGCGGGCAGGAACATTGAAGAAGAGGTTGTTGACGGTGAAGCTGCTGCCGACTGGGCAGGAGCAGGGTTCCTGACTCTCCACGTGTGAGGCGCTGAGACGCAGACAGGTGCCAACCTCGTCGGTCTGACGGCGTGTGCGCAACTCAACCTGCGACACAGCAACGATGGAGGGCAGTGCCTCGCCACGGAATCCCATCGTCTGTAGGGCAAAAAGATCGTCGGCTTGACGGATCTTCGACGTCGCATGACGTTCGAAGGCCAGTCGGGCATCAGTCTCTGACATGCCGCAACCGTCGTCGATGACTTGTATGGAGGTACGGCCAGCGTCTACGACGAGGACATGAATGGTGTGGGCACCGGCGTCGACGGCATTCTCGACCAGTTCCTTGATGACTGAGGCAGGGCGCTGGATGACCTCGCCGGCAGCTATCTGATTGGCTACGCTGTCAGGCAGCAGCTGGATGACGTCGGTCATGGTGTTTCAGTAGAGGTGAGGGGTGACGGGTTATTGGCAGACGAGGCTGGTCTGGCTCGTGAGGCACCTCCCAACCGGTTTCGGGGAGGTTCGCGCCGGCTCTGTTCCTTCAGCTCGGTGCCTTCCTTCTTGGGCCGCCAGTTAAAGATGTCTTCTTTGTTCTTGGGGCGCACGTAGTCGAACCACGCAAACTGTGGCAGGGGATACTTGTCGGCAGGTATCTGCATGACGGGATAGTAGAAGCCCGAAGGCTTTTCCATCCATATCCTGTTCATCTTACGGTCCTTCAGATAGATTTTCAGCAACGGCGTCTCCGTATAGTTCATGGTGGTGACAACGCTGTCGACCTCGTCGATATAGAAGTAGTCGACGAGAACGTTATCGATGGCGTGCGACTCAGCCAGTTCGCCGTTGCGGAAGAACGATTTCATCTCACGAGAGGATATCTGGTTGAAGTGGACGGTGTCGTTGAGCTGCTCGGCTGAGAAGGCCTGTCCGATGATGTGTGTCCAGTCGATGGTGGAGTCGTTCATGTAGATGCGTATCTCTTGTCCGAAGAGCTGCTGGTTGCCGTTCCAGACGATAGGGTCACGGTACATCACCATGCAGGAGTCGTGTGAGTTGTAGACTAACGAGTCGCACACCGCCTGTACGTCAGTACGGTAGGCTCTCACCTTGTTGTAGGCGTGGAGCTTACGGTAGACAGAGTCGGTGTTGATGAAGTAGGTGAATATCTTGAATGTGTCGGCATGCATGTAGAGTGAGTCCTTCTCTGACGAGAAGTCGATGGCGACAGCCCGCTTGGTAGCCATGGCATAGCCTGTGGAGTCGTTGTACTCGCAGTAGTCACCCGTCAGCATGTTCTTGTTGACGGAGTCGGTATAGATGACGTTGCGGTAGGCATAGTTGGTGCCCGACTTGGGATTATGGTAGACGCTGTCACCTATCAGTGAACGGCCGTTGTCACGGATGAGTGAACGGCCGAAGAGCTCGGAACGCTCGGTCTTCGTGTTGTAATAGCCGTTCTCGCTGTAGATATGGCTGGTGCCCGACGTGATGTTGGACGGTCCGACGATATGTGCCCTTGACGTCTGTGTGTCGTAGTACAAGGAATCGGTGGTCAGGTAGAACTGCTTGTCCTTGAGGTGTACGTCGTAGTAGAACATCGCCATCTTGGTGTCGGTATGGTATTCACCCCAGTCGGAGGTCAGCACCATACTGTTGTCGACGAGCTTGCCACCCTCGAAGAAGTTACCGAAGTTGTACATACGGTCATAGTCGAGCGAGTCGGTGTAGAGGATGGTCTTACGGTGTTTCAGCACGACGTTATGACGGGCTTGAGCCAGCTGGTCGTTGCCGTCATAGTAGGCATAGTCGCTGGTGAGGCTGAGGGTGTCGCCCTGTATCATGCGGACGTGTCCGAAAGCCTCGAACGAGTTCGTCTGTTCGAAGAAGTGGGCGCTGTCGCAATAGAGGTTGGCTCCTGCATGACGGAAGTGTACACGGCCTTTCAGAATCTGTGCATCGCTGCGATACTGGTCGAAGTGCAGGTTGTCGGAGTGTACCAGATAGACACGCTTGTCCTGCACCTGCTTGCGTGGCAGACGTTTCCGTGCCGGTTGCATGGCAAAAGCCAGTGCCAGCAGCATCACACCGATCAACAGGAAAACAGACCTTTTCACTTTACACTCTTACCTCTAACATCTTACATCAGTCCTCTCAACGTATCCATCCTTCGTACTCAAACTGGCAGTCACGGTAGCGGTCGTTGACGCGTACATAGGTAGACTTGATGCGGTTGACCACCCACTCGTGGAGTTTCTCCTGACGGCGACGGGCGAGAATAACGTTCTTCAGCACCTGGAAATCTTCGGTGATGGTGGCCTTGTGGCCTTCTGTGCGACTCTTCAGCTTGACGACTGCACAAACGGTTCTGCCTCTCCCGTTGATCATCTGGAAAGGTGCAGAGACTTCACCAACCTGCATGCCGTCGACGGTCTTGGCAACCTCAGGAGGCAGTTCTGAGAGTTTGAAGCGTGACGTACGCTGATTATCATCAGTGACATTGAACATCAAGCCATTATTGTTACGTGTGTCCTTGTCGTCAGAGAAGAATGCTACGGCATCCTCGAAAGTGAACTTCTCGATGGCACGGCCGTTCTTGTCCTTGTAGATGGGCTTAATGATCTCGGGGGGCACACCGTCGCGTATGGCCATAGCCACGGTGTCAAGTCGGTTGACAGCCTTCTGTATTGCCTCGTCACTGACCTCAGGCTTCAGCAGGATGTGGCGTACATTCACCTTGTCACCGCGCTTGTCAATGAGCTGGATGATATGGAAGCCGAACTCCGACTCCACAATCTTCGACACCTTCTTCGGGTCAGTCAGGCTGAATGCCACATTGGCAAATTCCGGCACCCATCCTGCACGTCCCGTGTAGCCCAGCTCACCGCCATTACGGGCTGAACCGTCCTGACTATACAGACGGGCCAGTGTCTGGAAGGAAGTCTCGCCTTTGTTGATGCGGTCGGTAAACTCGCGCAAGCGTTCCTTGATACGGTTGATCTCCGTCTGTTCGATGCGAGGTTGCAGGGTGATGATCTGCACCTCCACCTCGGTCGGCACGAAGGGAATGCTGTCTTGCGGCATGTCCTTGAAGTAGCGGCGCACTTCGGCAGGCGACACCGTGATGTCCTTGACCAACTTCTGCTGCATGCCCTGTACCATCTGCTGTTCGCGGTACGACTCACGCAGGTCGGCGCGTATCTGGCTCATTGACTTCTGCTGATACTCTTCCAGTTTCTCGCGGGAACCGATGTAGGAAATCATTCGGTCGAGATACTGCTCGACACCTTGTGTGATATCAGACTCCGTGACCTCAACGCTGTCGATGATGGCTTGGTTGAGGTACAGCTTCTGAACGGCTATCTGCTCAGGAATGGAGCAGTCCGGATCTCCTTTCCAGCGCATGCCCTCCTGCATACCTTGCAGGCGCAGGGCCTCTACGTCAGACAGAAGGATGGCCTCGTCGCCAACCACCCAGATGACCTCGTCGACCACGGAGCCGATGCTGTCGTTCTGAGCCTTAGCCAGCGAGACGAATGAGACTAATGAGAGCAGTATGACCAGTATTCTCTTATTCATGCTTGTTGACGGTCTTTAATACTTCTTCGTTGACGGTGTAGGTATAACGTTTGCGGAGGTCAGCCACCCACTGGCGCTCCATCTCGTCCTGCAAGTCGGAAGTCACCAGGCCGCGCACATCGGTATAGTCCTGTGGCTTCTTCAGCAGTTTGCCATAGGTGGCATCGATGGGATAGCCTTTGACACTGTCCACCTTGGCATCCGTAACCTTGAACACCTCACGGTCGATGAGCGCGTTGTCGCCCTTCTTGAACAGTCCCTTCTCCACACGGATGCGGATGATGGAGTCGTTGTTGAACGTTGAGCGCAGGGCTTCGTTCCAGTCTTCGAACTTCAGTTTCTTCACACACTTGGGAACAGCCTTGACGTCAGCCTGCTGCTTCACGTGGTAAGCCATACCCTTGAAGCGTGGCTCGTCCCACGTATAGCGTTTCTTGTTCTTCTTGAAGTACCTGTCGAGGGCGGCATCGTCCTTGGCCACTTTCTCCCAGATGGTGTTGTTGCTGATTTCGTAGAGCAGCAGACCGTCGTGGTACTCCTTGATGAGATAGCGCATCTCCAAGTCGCTGGCAGCCAGCGAGTCGGCCCGCATCTCTAAGATCTGCTCCTTGGTCAGTGTGCTGTCCGAAGCGATGACCATTGCATCGAGTTTCCGCTCCGTAATGGCATTGCGGGCACCACGCTGCTCAAGGTACTTGAGGATGTTCTCACGGTGGAAGTCGAAGTCTTCGAACTGCTTGCGCTCAGTCACGCGGATGATGTGCCAGCCGTATGGTGACTGCACGGGAGCACTCATCTCACCGGGCTGAAGTGCGAAGGCAGCATCCTCGAACTCCTTGACCGTCTGGTTGCGGCTGAAGAAACCTAACACTCCTCCCCGTTGTGCTGAGCCTGGGTCTTGCGACACCTTCTTGGCCAGTTCTTCGAAGTCGGCACCGTTCTTCAAGGCGGTATAGACGGAGTCAATGCGGCGCTTGGCCTCCTGCAGCTGTTCTTCAGTGGCTTTCTGGGGAGTCCGTATGAGAATGTGGCTGGCATTCACCAGTCCATCAGGTCCGATGTTCTTCACCGTCTCGTCGTAGACTACGTGGGCTTCCTGTAGCATGTCATCGTCTGTGACGAAGGTGGGACGCACCTGCTGGTCACGATACTGGGCAAACTCTGTGAGGAAGGCTTTCGTGGTGTCAATGCGGGCATCGAGGGCGGCCTGTACCTTCAGCTTGTAGTTGACGAAGAGGTCAACATACTCCTCTACTGTCTTTTTGTCGATGACACCGTCGGTATTGTTCTTGTTGTATGAATACTCAAACTCTGAACGCGGCACGTCGACACCTGCCACTTTCATCACTATCGGGTCTGAGGTCTGCGCAGCTGCTGTCATAGCGCTCAACAGCCATGCTGCCAAAATCAATTGCTTTTTCATTATTAATTATTAATTGTCAATTGTCAATGATCAATTTTTTAGTCGTTTGGTCTTGAATAATTGGGAGCTTCACTGGTGATGGTGATGTCGTGCGGATGACTCTCGTTGACACCGGCATTGGTGATACGGGTGAACTTGGCTTCGTGCAGCTTCTCGATGGTGGAAGCACCACAGTAGCCCATGCCCGAGCGCAGACCGCCCACCATCTGGTAGATGACCTCCTGTACCGTTCCCTTGTAGGGCACGCGGCCGGCAATGCCTTCCGGCACTAACTTCTTCACATCCTTGGTGTCGGCCTGGAAATAGCGGTCTTTCGAACCGTGCTCCATGGCCTCGAGGGAACCCATGCCACGATAGCTCTTGAATTTACGTCCGTTGTAGATGATGGTGTCGCCGGGACTTTCTTCCGTACCGGCTACAAGCGAACCGATCATCACCGATGAGCCTCCTGCAGCCAGAGCTTTGACGATATCGCCTGAATAACGCAGGCCACCGTCGGCAATCAGGGGTACACCCGTGCCCTGCAGGGCTTTATACACATCGTAGACAGCACTCAGCTGGGGTACGCCCACACCAGCTACGACACGCGTGGTACAGATGCTTCCGGGACCGATGCCCACCTTGACGGCATCGGCACCGTTCTCGACCAGCATTCTGGCAGCTTCGCCCGTTGCAATGTTACCTACGACGATATCGATGTTGGGGAATGAAATCTTGGCTTCGCGCAGTTTGTCGATGACGCCCTTGGAATGACCGTGAGCCGTGTCGATGACGATGGCGTCGGCTCCGGCGTTGACCAGTGCCTGCATGCGGTCAAGGGTGTCGGAAGTCACACCGACTCCTGCTGCCACGCGCAGACGACCTTTCTCGTCCTTGCAGGCCATAGGCTTGTCCTTGGCCTTCGTAATGTCTTTATAGGTGATGAGTCCGACGAGGTGATTGTCCTTGTCCACCACGGGCAGCTTCTCAATCTTGTTCTTCTGCAAGATGTCGGCAGCTGCCGTCAGGTCTGTCTGCTGGTGAGTTGTCACCAGGTTGTCTTTCGACATGATCTCCTCCACAGGACGGTCCAGACGGCGCTCGAAGCGCAGGTCGCGGTTTGTGACAATGCCCACGAGACGCTTGTCGTCGTCAATAACAGGAATGCCGCCAATGTGGTATTCGGCCATGATGTCGAGAGCTTGTGCCACCGTAGACCCTAACGGAATGGTGATAGGATCGTAGATCATGCCGTTCTCGGCACGCTTGACGATGGCCACCTCACGGGCTTGGTTCTCTATCGACATGTTCTTGTGTATCACTCCGATGCCACCCTCACGGGCGATGGCGATGGCCATCTGGCTCTCCGTCACCGTGTCCATGGCAGCAGTCACGAAGGGCACGTTCAGCATGATGTTGCGTGAGAAATGGCTACGCAAATCTACTGTCTTGGGCAGCACCTCAGAATAAGCGGGAATCAACAGGACGTCGTCGAATGTCAGGCCGTCCATCACAATTTTGTCTGCAATAAATGATGACATATAAATTACTCCTATAAAATTATTGCGTGCAAATTTACTGCTTTTTTCCGAGATAGCAGCCATTTGCACGCAATATTAATACGATTTAACGCGAAGCGTCAGTTCGCCATTTCGCTGATGAACTTGATGCGCACCAGACGAATCTCGTCTTCCGAGCATTCTGCACCCAGTTCCTGCAGGGCATCCTCCAACGAGTCGGTCTCGCTCTCGGCGAAGTAGTCGTAGATGTCGTCTACGTGGTCTTCGTCCATCACCTCGTCCAGGAAGTAGTCGATGTTGAGCTTGGTGCCGCTGTAGACGATGGCTTCCACCTCGTCGAGCAGCTCCTCGAACTCCAGACCCTGTGCGGTGGCAATGTCGTCGAGGGCTATCTGGCGGTCGATAGCCTGGATGATTTTCACCTTCAGCATCGACTTCTTGGCTACGGTGCGTACACGCATGTCGGCCTGGCGCACGATTTCGTTCTCTTCGCAGTAGCACTTGATGAGGTCGACGAACTCCTTGGCGTATGGCTGTCGGACCTTTCCCTCGCCGACACCCTGGATGTTCTTCAGCTCCTCCAGCGTCACGGGATAGTCGGTAGCCATCTGCTCGATGCTCACATCCTGGAAGATAACGTATGGGGGACGTTCCAGTTTCTTGCTGAATTTCTTGCGGAGGTCCTTCAGCATGGCGCTGAGTGTCGGGTCAAGGGCACTGGTGCCTCCCTCGTGGTCGGTCGGCGAGTCGTAGTCTTCACTGAACTCGTTGTCTTCCACAATCATGAACGGTTTGGGATTTTTCAGGAACTTCTTGCCGTCGGATGTCAGCTTCAGCAGACCGTAGTTTTCGACATCTTTCTTCAGATAGCCTTCGATGAGTGCCTGTCGGATGACAGGGTTCAGATGCTTGCGGTCGTGATCCTCGCCAGCACCGAACAACTCATGCTGCTGGTGCTTGTGGGCCAGCACTTCCTCGGTCTCGCGTCCGCTGACGAAGTCGATGATATAGTCTGAGCGGAAGTTCTCCTTCAGTGCCTGGATGGTCTTCAGCACGATGACCAGCAGGTCTCTGGCCTCTATCTTGGTCTTCGGATGCAGGCAGTTGTCGCAGTTGTGGCAGTTGTCCTCGTGATACTCCTCGCCGAAGTAGTGCAGCAGCATCTTGCGGCGACAGACTGATGTCTCGGCGTATGCTGCCGTCTCAGCCAGCAGCTGCCGTCCGATGTCCTGTTCGGCCACAGGCTTGCCCTCCATGAACTTGTCGAGCTTCTGCAGGTCTTTCTGGGCGTAGAAGGTGATGCAGAGTCCCTCGCCGCCGTCACGTCCTGCACGTCCTGTCTCCTGGTAGTATCCTTCCAGCGATTTTGGAATGTCGTAGTGTATGACGAAGCGTACGTCAGGCTTGTCGATGCCCATGCCGAAGGCGATGGTAGCCACGATGACGTCAATCTTCTCCATCAGGAAGTCGTCCTGCGTCTGTGAACGGAGTGTGGATTCCAGACCGGCATGATAGGCGGCGGCCTTGATGTCGTTGGCCTTCAGAATTTCAGCCAGCTCCTCGACCTTCTTCCTGGACAGGCAGTAGATGATGCCGCTCTTGCCGGGATGCTGCTTGATGAACTTGATGATGTCCTTGTCGACGTCCTTCGTCTTCGGACGTACCTCGTAGTAGAGGTTCGGACGGTTGAACGAGCTCTTGAACTCCACCGCGTCGAGAATGCCCAAGTTCTTCTTGATGTCGGTACGTACCTTGTCGGTAGCTGTCGCCGTCAACGCGATAATCGGCGCCTTTCCTATCTCGTTGATAATCGGACGGATACGACGGTACTCAGGACGGAAGTCGTGTCCCCATTCTGAGATACAGTGGGCTTCGTCGATGGCATAGAACGATATCTTCGCCTGTTGCAGGAATTCAACGTTCTCATCTTTCGTCAACGACTCCGGGGCGACATAGAGCAGTTTGGTACGTCCGGCCAGGATGTCGGCCTTGACCTGGTCGATGGCCGACTTGTTGAGCGACGAGTTCAGATAGTGTGCCGTCCCCTCGTCGCTCATCGAACTGATGACGTCGACCTGATTCTTCATTAGGGCTATCAGGGGTGATATGACGATGGCCGTGCCGTCCATCAGCAGCGAGGGCAGCTGATAGCACAATGACTTGCCGCCTCCTGTAGGCATCAGCACGAAGGTGTCGTTACCATTGAGTACGTTCTGCACGATGGCTTCCTGATCGCCTTTGAACTTGTCAAAGCCGAAATACTTCTTCAGGGCTTCTGCCAGATTATGTTTCTTTTTTGCCATAGACTTTGTTAAATTGACAATTGATGATTCTCAGACGGAGCTGAGTGTGGCGTTGCAATTGGTGATTACTGCAAGTGTGACTTGTCGAGCTGCTGCTGGGCATACTCGGCTGTCACCTCAAAGGATTTCGTTCGTTTAGAGGGTATTTCAAACATAGCATCCATCATGATGTTCTCTACGATGGAGCGCAGTCCGCGGGCTCCCAGCTTATACTCCACGGCCTTGTCGACAATCAGTTTCAGGGCCTCGTTGGTGAAGACGAGCTTGATGCCGTCCATCTCAAACAGCTTCTCATACTGTTTTACGATAGAGTTCTTCGGCTCGGTGAGTATTTGTGTCAGTGCCTCGCGGTCGAGTGGGTTGAGATAAGTCAGCACGGGCAGACGGCCGATGATCTCGGGTATCAGTCCGAACGACTTCAGGTCCTGCGGCGCAATATACTGCATCAGGTTCTCCTTGTCAATCTTCCGCACGTTCTGTACGGAGTTGTAGCCCACCACGTGGGTGTTCAGTCGCTGTGCAATCTTCCGTTCGATGCCGTCGAAGGCACCGCCGCAGATAAATAGGATGTTGTGTGTGTCGATGTGGATGTACTCTTGGTCAGGATGCTTGCGGCCTCCCTGTGGTGGCACGTTGACAATGGTGCCTTCCAGCAGTTTCAGCAGGCCCTGTTGCACACCCTCGCCGCTCACGTCACGGGTAATGGAGGGGTTGTCGCTCTTGCGGGCAATCTTGTCTATCTCGTCAATGAAGACGATGCCTCTCTGTGCGGACTCCACATTGTAGTCGGCTACCTGCAGCAGACGTGTCAGAATGCTCTCCACGTCCTCGCCCACATAGCCGGCTTCGGTGAACACGGTGGCGTCGACGATGGTGAAGGGTACTTCGAGCAGTTTGGCAATGGTGCGTGCCAGCAGGGTCTTTCCCGTACCGGTGGAACCCACCATGATGATGTTCGACTTCTCAATCTCCACGCCGTTGGTGTCCACAGGCTGCTCCAGACGTTTGTAGTGGTTGTAGACGGCTACCGAGAGATAGCGCTTGGCCTCGTCCTGACCAATGACATACTGATCCAGGAAGTCCTTGATTTCCTTGGGCTTCGGGATATGTTTCACCTTGGTGCCTGCATCCTTTTTCTTACCGGCATTAGGTCCATAGCCGTTGGCTACAGCCACCTCATAGGCCTGCAGGGCGCAACTCTCGCAGATGCAACCGTCAATGCCCGTTATCAGGAGTTTCACTTCCCGTTCGTTCCGTCCGCAGAAATTACATGTCTTCTTCACTTCTTCTCGCTCCTCCTGACTACTTTTTCACCAGCACCTGGTCTATCATACCGTATTCCTTCGCTTCCTCGGCCGTCATCCAGTAGTTGCGGTCAGAGTCGTTCCATACTTTTTCGTACGGGGTATGGGAGTGCTCGGCAATGATGGTATAGAGTTCCTTCTTGAATTTCATGATCTCCTTGGCCTCGATCTCGATGTCCGATGCCTGACCCTGTACGCCGCCTAACGGCTGGTGAATCATCACACGGCTGTGAGGCAGTGCCGAGCGCTTGCCTTCGGTACCCGACACGAGCAATACGGCAGCCATTGAGGCAGCCATACCCGTGCAGATGGTGGCGACGTCACTCGAGATGAACTGCATGGTGTCGTAGATGCCTAATCCTGCCGTCACGCTTCCACCAGGCGAGTTCAGGTAGATGCTGATGTCCTTGCCGGTGTCCACCGAGTCAAGATACAGCAGCTGAGCCTGCAGCGTGTTGGCGGTATAGTCGTCAATCTCCGTTCCGAGGAAGATGATGCGGTCCATCATCAGACGTGAGAAGACGTCCATTTGGGTCACGTTCAGCTGGCGTTCCTCCAGGATGTAGGGGTTCAGATACTGAGCCTGCGCACTGACCACTTCGTCGAGTACGAGACCGTTGATTCCGAGATGCTTGGTAGCATATTTTCTAAAGTCGTTGTTCATCATTTCTCTTTGTTTTAGGCATAAAAAGGGCGTTTTTCCATCTTTTTACGCAGAATGTAGATACAAAATTACGAAAAAAAGTCGGAACTCCAACGATTCCGACTCTTTTTTTTGGTTAAAGAATTTTAATTAAGAAAAAGTGAATAGTGAAAAGTGAATAATACCGGACTCCAAACTTATGGCGGCAGCAAATTATTCACTATTCACTTTTACCTTTTACTTGAGTAGCTTCTGGAATTCCTCCATCGTGACGCTCTTCTTGTTGATCTTCACCACCTGCTTCAGGGCAGCGGTCAGTTTGAGGTCGATGGCACGGTCGACAAGACCGTTCACGTTCTCACGCTTCTTTAGCATCTCTGTGGCGTAGTTCTCCAAGTACTCGTCGGGAACGTTCGACATGCCGTACTGGGCAAACTGGGCGCGTGCAGCACCCTTGGCCACCTGCTTCAGGTCGTCGTCTTCCACCTTGATGCCCAAGGCCTCCACTAACTTCTCCTTGATGAGGTGCCAGCCCAGTTCCTTGATGCTTCCCTCGAAGTTCTTCTCAACGAATTCCTCAACATCTTTGCGCTCCTTGTTGTTGTTGATCATGACGCGCTTCAGGATGGCTTCGGGGAATGTCAGCTGGCCGACCTTCTTCTCCATATAGGCACGAACGTCGAGCAGGAACTTGTAGTCGGAGTCATTCACAAACTGTGCCGTAATCATCTCGGCCACCTTCTGACGGAACTCCTTTTCGTTCTTCACGGCACCTTCGCCAAAAGCAAAGTCGAAGAGCTCCTGGTTCACCTCAGCCTTCACGAAACGGCTGATTTCCGTAATCTGGTAGGTGAAGTCGCCGGTATGCTCAGCCACCTGGTCCTTCTCAATCTTCAGCAGGCTGCTCACCTCGACGTCGCTCTCAGGATAAGCCTTGCGGGGGTTCCATGTGATGATGTCGCCTAACTTGGCACCGTCAAACAGCTTCTTCTGGTCGTCCACCTTCATGTATTGAGGCATCAGTACGGCGTCAGCCACCTCGATGCCACCTTCCTTCACGTTGCCGTCAGCGTCTAACTCGCGCAGGTCACCCTTCAGCATGTCGCGCTGCTCAGGGTCGTAGTTCTCCACCTTCTGGTGTTCACCCTTGCGGTTCTGGAACATCTCCACCTGCTGGTCTATCATCTTGTCGTCGACGGTGATGTCGTAGTAGTCTATCTTGTCTTTGTTCGTCAGCGTAGCCTCGAACTCAGGGGCAACGGCAATGTCGAACTTGAACACCAGCGGAGCGTCGCCCTCAAAGTCGAGTGCCTCCTGCTGTTCGCTGGGCAGCGGTTCGCCCAGCATCTGGATGTTGTTGTCGTTGATGTAGGCCGTGAGTTTCTCGCCCAGTAGCTTGTTCACCACGTCCACCTTGACGGCGGTACCGTATTGACGCTTAATCAGTCCCATGGGAGTCTGGCCGGGACGGAATCCGGGCACGTTGGCACGCTTGCGATAGTCTTTCAGCATCTTGTCTACCTGTTGCTGGTAGTCTTCTTTCTCCAGGGTGATGGTCATCAGGCCATTCACTTTGTCAGGAGCTTCAAATTGGATATTCATTTCTTTTATACCTTATTTATAATTATATAATCCGTTCTAAGAGCGTGCAAAGGTACAAATAATAACTCGAAACACAAAATATTGCCATTATTTTTTAATTTTATTTCAGTTCTCAAGCTCCAAGTGCCCATGTATTCGCCTTCGTATGCCAAAAAGCGGTTTGCTAAGAAAGAATGATAATTGAAAGGTCGAAAAACTTATTCTGCATTTTCTTTCTGAATAAAGTAATACAAAAGGAAGTCGCGTGAGGACATAAAGGGAATGTCACAGAACTCCCGTTGAACGTCACCATCCTCTTTTATGCATCAGCTCTGAGTTCTTCTACCAATACGTCAAGATTAGAGAGGTTTTTTGGCCCTGAAATACAGCATGGCACCCTCTACGTGGAAGTCGAGGATTTCGTAACGCGGTTTTGATGCGAGGTACGTATTGTTCTTTGTCATATTATTCCTTCAGCCACGACCAGCGCTCAGCCCAGTCGCGCATGATGTCCTCGCGGACGATGTACTGATAGCGGGCTCCGGCGCAGTTGTGCCAATAGTCATCGGGGACATAGCTGTCCGTCCACCACTGCGGGCCTACCTGATAGTCGGTGTCGTGGGTGTTCGCAGTGCCTCCTACGGTAGCATCCCATGTG
>Ga0265298_10002662_pt1 | contig 24476 bp, 18 predicted proteins | sample AusTroGonzalo_MG_3_FD_193486 | JGI IMG/M metagenome (GOLD analysis project Ga0265298, IMG submission 193486) | Bovine rumen microbial communities from tropical cattle in Woodstock, Queensland, Australia - Gonzalo_01 | ecosystem: Host-associated > Mammals > Digestive system > Stomach > Rumen ...
GATTCATTAACTCGATCCCCGTGACGCTGGACGAGTCCGCCTATATTGACGGCGCGAACACTATTACGATCTTCTTCCGGATTATTTTCCCGCTGCTGAAGCCCTGTACGGCCACGGCGATTATCCTGATGGGTATGTGGATCTGGAACGATTTCCTGAATCCCATGTACATTCTGGGTACCACGGCCGGAAAGACTATTACCCTCGGCATTTACAATTCGATCGGCGCACTGACGTCGAAGTGGAACCTGGTTTTTGCGAATGTGATTCTGGCTTCGTTCCCGATTGTGTTATTATATCTATGCATGCAGAAGCAGTTTATGAGCGGGCTGACGGCGGGAGCAGTGAAGGGATGAAAAGAGTTTTTTTGTCTGAGGGAGTAACGAGGGTTGTGTTGAAACCCGAGGATGCGGAGAGGTTTGAACCGGTGGCGTTTACGCACGCTGCCGGCACTTTTCTGACCATGACGGGGTTCCGCTGCGCGGAGAGGCCTGTGTACCGGCTGAAACCGGAAGCCGGGGAGGGCAATATCCGGCAGACGGCCAACGGAGAGGTCGTCGTTTTTGATGACGGGGAACGCTGTATGGTGCGTATGAGCCACTCGGCGGAACTCCGGTTCGCCTGCGGGAAAGGGGAGATCCTGACCGGACTCGGACAGCACGAGAACGGGATCTTTGATTATACCCGGCGGGAAGAACGTCTCTATCAGCACAATATGAAGATTGCCATACCCTTCCTTCTGAGCAGCGCAGGATGGGGCCTGCTGATCGAGGCGGGCTGCGCCATGCGGTACCGCGGAGAGGGGGACGGTTTTGTTTTTACCCTGGATGCGGCCGACGAGATTTCCTGTGTGGTGATCCGGGGGGAGAATTGTGCTTCGGTGCTGAAAAAGCTGTCGGAACTGACGGGGAAACCGACGCTGCTGCCGAAGTGGGCCTTCGGATACATTCAGTCCAAGGAACGGTATAAAACGGCTGCGGAATTAATCGAAACGGCGAAGGAGTTCAGACGGAGGGGCCTGGGGCTGGACTGCATCGTGCTGGACTGGTGCAGCTGGCGGGACGGCTGCTGGGGAGACAAGACCCCGGATCCGGAGCGCTTTCCGGATGTCCGCGGGCTGGTGGATGAACTGCACGGGATGAACGTGCATTTCATGGTATCCGTATGGCCGAATACGGCCAGCGGAGATGACTGCGATGAGTTCCTGGAGGCCGGGAAGTTCCTGCCGGGAAGCCGAATCTACGATGCGTTCGATCCGGAAGCCAGGGACCTGTATTGGGAGCAGTGCAGGCGCTACTGGATGAAAGGCGGAGCGGATGCCCTGTGGACGGACAGCAACGAGCCGATCACCGACCCGGATTGGTGCGGCGATACCAAAAGGGATGAAGACGAGCGCATGCGGCTGCTGACGGAGGCTTCCGAACTGCGCATGGATCCGGGAAGGATGAATGACTACGGCGCGGAGCATCTGCGGGGGTTATATGAACACTGGCGGAAGGATTATCCGGACCGGCGGCCGGTGCTTCTTTCCCGCAGCGGCGGGCTTGATTCGGGCGCGCTGGGAGCGATTCTGTGGTCCGGCGATGTGGCGGCCCGATGGGATGTGCTGAAAAAGCAGGTTACGGAGGCGATCCGTACCGCCTGCAGCGGGATTTGCTGGTGGACGCTGGATATCGGCGCGTTCTTTGTCGGGCAGAAGGAGCAGTGGTTCTGGCGGGGTGATTATCCGGAAGGCGTGAAGGATCCGGCTTACCGGGAACTTTATATCCGCTGGTTCCAGTTCGGCGCGATGCTGCCGGTGTTCCGGTCCCACGGGACGGACACTCCCCGGGAACCATGGCAGTTCGGGGATGAGGGAAGCACCGAATATGCGTGCATCAGGGACATGATCGCGCTGCGGTACCGACTGCTGCCCTATCTTTATTCGACCGCTGCCCAGGCCTGCCGGGAAGGCCTGCCCATGATCCGGGCGATGCTGACGGCTTTCCCGGAGGAGAATGAACTGCAGGCGGCGGATGACCAGTATATGCTGGGAGATGCGCTGCTCATCAAACCCGTGACCCGCGCACTGAAGGACGGCGGGAATGAAACGGAAATCCTGCTTCCATCCGGCGGATGGTATGATCTGTTCACAAAAGAATATTTTGAAGGCGGGCAGAAAATCCGTATATCCACGCCGCTGAACCGTTTCCCGGTTTTCGTCCGGGCGGGCAGCATTCTGCCGACAGCCGAAGGCGCACAATGCTCGGCGGATCTGCCGGTCCCGGCGCGGGAACTGGCCGTGTTCGGCGGAGCCGACGGTAACTTTGCGCTTTATGACGACGCGGGAGACGGATATGAACCGGGAATCCTGATTTCCATGCGGTATGAGGAAAACGGATCCTTATTGTATCTGGACCGCATGACAGGAGAACTGCCGGAAGCGATCGAAGTGACTGTGCAGTTGTATCGGCCGGAGGGAAACCGGAATGCCCGGACAGTCCGTTATGACGGGAAAGAGATCAAATTCGGAATTCAGGATTAAGAATTCAGCATTGGGAGTTCAGAAATGCACTGTTCTGTGGTATAATCAAATAAACTCAAAAAAGAACAAGGGGGAGTCCGCTCCGTGAAACGTTACAGTGAATTCAGCCTTGGAGATATGCTGCTGACCTATTATCTGGACGAGAAGAACTGCATGAGCATGACCCTGATCCCGGCGGATCTGCAGGATCAGGTACAGAAGAAGGAATATCATCCCGAACCGCTGGTGCAGATCCATGCCCGGGGTGATCATTTCGCGAACGGCTACGGGAACGGGCATACCCTGGCCGTGACCTCGGCGACGGATGCGCTGAAATTCGTTTCCCAGGAACAGGAAGGGAACATGATCATCACGACGGTGGCGGATGAGACCGGGCGGACCGTGCATCACCGCGTATGCCGGGAGGATGGCCTGCAGGCGGTGATTGTTTCCTGCGTGTTTGAGAATAACGGGGAGAAACCGGTGACGCTGAATCTCCTGTCCAGCATGAACCTGAGCGGAATCACACCTTTTTCGGAAGGGGACGCACATGGGAACCTTTTTTTGCACCGGATCCGGAGCATGTGGAGTGCGGAGGGACGGGTACAGACCGAAAGCATTGAGGAAGCGATGCTGGAGCGATCCTGGACCGGGCACGCGATGCGGATCTGCAAGTTCGGACAGCTGGGCTCCATGCCGGTACGGGATTACTTCCCCTTTGCGGCGCTGGAGGACCGGAAAGCCGGAGTGACCTGGGCGGTGCAGCTGGCCTGCCCCTCCTCCTGGATGATGGAAATCCGCCGGAAGGACGACTGCCTGAACCTGATGGCCGGCCTGCCGGACGAAGATTTCGGACACTGGGCGAAGACGATCCGCCCCGGCGAGCGTTTCGAAACGCCTGAAGCCTATCTGACGGCAGGCAAAGGCGGAGCGGATGAGGTAAGCCAGCGCCTGCTGACCGTTCAGCGGCGGAAAATGCCTCGTCCGGACGCGGAACTTCCGGTCATGTTCAACGAATACTGCACGACCTGGGGCAACCCGACCCATGAAAACCTGAAACAGATCGCCGAGTGCCTGGACGGGAAAGGAATGGAGTTCCTGGTCATTGACGCAGGCTGGTACCGGAAACCGGGAATCGGCTGGTCTGACTGCGGCGGAGACTGGATTCCCGAGGAGACGGAGATGTTCCCGGAGGGACTGAAGGCAACGGCGGACATGATCCGTGCCCATGGGATGAAACCGGGACTCTGGTTCGAACCGGAGACCTGCGCGCCCAACGCGGATATTTTCCGTCACGAGGATCTGCTTCTGACCCGGGACGGCACGGTGATTGACACGGATAACCGGCGCTTCCTGGACATGCGGAAGGAAGAAGTGCACGCTTATCTGGAGGAACGGGTCATCAGCCTGCTGAAGCGCTGCGGATTCGAATACACAAAGATTGACTACAACGACTGCATCGGAATGGGATGTGATGATCCGGACAGCATCGGCGAAGGCCTGCGGCAGAACATGCAGGGCACCCTGCGCTTCTTCCGCCGCCTGCGGGAAGCGATCCCGGGAATCACGATTGAGAACTGTTCCTCCGGCGGCCACCGGCTGGAACCTTCCCTGATGGCGGTTACGGACATGGCTTCTTTCTCGGACGCCCATGAGTGTGCGGAGATTCCGATTATCGCGGCTCAGCTGCACCGGGTGATTCTGCCCGCTCAGAGCCAGATCTGGGCGGTACTGCAGGCGTCGGACAGCATCCGGCGGATCAACTATTCCCTGATCAATACTTTCCTGGGGGTGATGTGCATCTCCGGCGACGTAATCCATCTGTCGGCGGAACAGTGGCAGAAGGTGGACGAAGGAACGGACTTTTACCGTCAGGTGCGGCATATTATACGGGATGGAGTGAGCGCTTTCTTCGGCGATCTGTCGGAAAGCTGGCGGCATCCAGAAGGATGGCAGGCAGTGGTGCGGACAGCCGGGGCGGAAACACTTGCGGTGATCCATACCTTCGGCGGAGAGATCCCGGAGGAGATCACGCTGCCTGTGAAGGCCGATCAGATACTCCGGGTGATGTGTTCCGAAGACAACCGGATCAGCCTGGAGGACGGCAATCTGACTGTAGAGCTGAAGGCGCCGTTTGAGGCGATAGCGGTCTATATGTCGAGCGTGGAGAGTTGAGAGTTAAAAGTGGGGAACTTTCGGATCAGAGGACGAAATCAGGATGAGGAGGGTCAAAGTGAAATACTATCTGGCGATTGACATCGGGGCATCCAGCGGAAGGCATATAGTCGGATGGATGCAGGACGGGGAGATCAGGACAAGCGAGGTGTACCGCTTTCAGAACGGAATGGAAGAAAAGGACGGGCATCTCATCTGGAATCTTGAGACGCTGGTCGGGAACGTCAAGTCGGGCATTGACGAAGCACTGAAAAAATACCCGGATATTATCAGCTTGTCCGTGGACACCTGGGGCGTGGACTATGTGCTGATGAACGGGGAAAAGGAGATTCTGCCCTGTTATGCCTATCGGGACAGCCGGACGATTGCGGCGATTCCGGAGGTGCACAGCCGGATGCCTTTTGAAGAACTTTACCGCCGGACCGGTATCCAGCATCAGCCTTTCAATACGATTTACCAGCTGTACGCGGATCAGACAGCCGGACGACTGGCGGAGGCCACGGATATTCTGTATATGCCGGAATATCTGGCATACCGCCTTTGCGGGGCAAAAGTCCACGAGTATACGGAAGCGACGACCAGCGGAATGGTCAATGCCGTGACAGGAGAGTATGATCCGGAGATTATCGACGCGATGGGATTCCCCCGGCAGCTGTTTCCGAAACTGAAAAAACCCGGTACGGCAATCGGCACTTACCGGGGACTGAAGGTGATCCTTTGCGCGAGCCATGACACGGCGAGCGCGGTGGAGGCGATCCCGATGGATGGAAACGAGCTGTTCCTTTCGTCCGGCACATGGAGTCTGCTTGGCATGAAGGTAGACAAACCTCTGACGGATCAGGCCAGCCTGAAAGCGGACTATTCCAATGAGGGGGGTGTGGGCTGCTGCCTGTATCTGAAAAACATCATGGGCATGTGGCTTACCAACCGGCTGCGGGATGAATTATGCCCCGGAGAAGACTGGGACAGGCTTGTGGTGAGAGCCAAGCTGGATCCGTTTGATGGCCTGGTAGATGCGGAAGACCATGATTTCCTGGCCCCGGAAAGCATGGCAAAAGCCTTTGATTCAAAACTGACCGGGAAACCGGATGACCCGGCGGGTTATTTCCGGTGCGCGTGGCGGTCGCTGGCAGATACTTACGGCCGGGCGATCCGGACGATGGAGCAGAGCACCGGCATTGTATGCCATAAGCTTTATATTGTCGGCGGCGGGGCGAAAAACAGTTTCCTGAACCAGCTTACGGAGAAGAGCACCGGGAAACAGATTATTGCATTGCCGATTGAGGCAACGGCAGTGGGGAACATCAAAGTACAGATGATCAGCGAGAAAGAGATAGCAGAATAAGAGCGCATGACAGAAAATGAGCGCCGCGGAAGGGACCGCGGCGCTCGCTGCTTCATGACAGTTTATTTCTTGTAGAAGGGACCGTAGTTGGCGCAGGCACGGTAGTCCGCGCCTTCCTTATCCATGCCGAAGGCGTTCCACGCAGCAGGGCGGAAGATATCCGAAACCGGCACGTTGTGCATGGCCACCGGGATGCGGAGGATGGAGCAGAAGGTGATCAGATCCGCGCCGATATGGCCGTAGCTGATGGCACCGTGATTGGCACCCCAGTTGTTCATGACATCATAGGCGGATTTGAAGGGGCTGCCTTCCTTCCCGTCGCAGCGGGGAGCAAACCAGGTGCAGGGCCAGGTGTAGTCCGTCCGCTTCCAGAGGGTATCGGTCACTTCATCCGGGAGCTTCACGGTCCAGCCTTCAGCGATCTGCAGCATCGGACCCAGACCGTCCACCAGGTTCAGGCGGATCATGGTGGCGGGCATCTCGCAGTCAGTAACAAACCGGCTGGAATAACCGCCGCCGCGGAAATACCCGAGATCGGCATAGTTCCAGGTGGTGTTGTCCATGATGGCTTTCTGGTCCGCTTCGGTGACTTCATACCAGGGCTTCATGAGACGGGTGCCGTCGGCAGCTTTCGCCTGTCCGTTGGCATCGAGACAGCAGGCACCGGAGTTGATCAGGTGAATGAAGCCGCCGTTGGCCTTGGCAACGCCTTCGACATCATAGCCGGTGCAGCGTTTTACCGCTTCGGGACTCCAGAAAGTGCGGACATCGGCGAACATCTGGGCCCGGTTGGTCAGCAGTTTCATAAAGAGCATTCCAAGACCGTTGAGCACATCGTTCTCCGTGGCGAAAACGTAGGGCTCGCGGGCACCGTTATGATCGAAACTGGTGTTCAGCATGGCTTCGGGATAATCGCAGTTGGGATAGAAATCCGTCCACTGCCGCTGACCCTGGAAGCCGCCGGCGATGGCGTTATGGCCCACGGCTTCTTCCTCGCAGCCTTCCGGCAGGTTGGGATTGCCGTTGAGCAGGTCCTTGATGATCAGGTACATCTTGAGGGTAAACTCCCAGTCCTGATCTTTCTGTTCCCGGGTTTTCTGCAGCTCGGGCGGATTCTTGTCAAAGCCTTCATGCACATTGCCGACGCTCCAGGCTTTGAGCTTTTCGAATTCTTTCTGATCGTAGATCCCGAGGGTCATACGGCGGATGATTTCCACCTCGTCCACGGACTCCACGCGCATGCCGAGGTATTCCTCGATGAATTTGGAATCAATGATGGAACCGCCGATCCCCATGGTGATGGCGCCGATCTGCAGATAGCTCTTTCCGCGCATGGTTGCGGCAGCGACAGCCGCCCGGCCGAACCGAAGCAGCTTTTCCTTTACATCCTCCGGAATGGAAGTATCGTCTGCCTCCTGAACCTCATGGCCGTAGATGCCGAAGGCCGGCAGTCCTTTCTGGGCATGAGTGGCCAGGACGCTGGCAAGATAGACCGCGCCGGGGCGCTCTGTGCCGTTGAACCCCCAGACGGCCTTGATCGTATTCCGGTCCATGTCCATGGTTTCGGATCCGTAGCACCAGCAGGGGGTCACGGTCAGGGTGATGGCAACGCCCTCATGACGGAACTTTTCCTCGCAGGCGGCGGCTTCCGCCACGCGGCCGATGGTAGTGTCGGCGATAACGACCTTCACCGGCTCACCGTTGGAATAACGCAGGTTCTCCTCAAACAGCTTTGCTGCCGAACGGGCCATATTCATCGTTTGATCTTCCAGGCCTTCCCGGACTTTCAGGGCGCCGCGCCGGCCGTCGATGGTCGGCCGGATTCCGATGACCGGATAGCTGCCGAGATATCTGTTTTTTGCCATTGTCAGGGTCCTCCTTAACTGTATGTTATTGCAGGATGAAGATATGCTGTATCCCTTAAGGATATTATATCGAAGCAGCGGGGGGAAAGCAAGGATAATTAGTGATCCTGCGGGGCAAAATCGTGCTCGATGGCGTAGGCGACTTTTTCCTCGAATTTGGCGATAGCCTGCCTCGATTTTTCAGAGCCGGGGACAAGGACGTCATAACCGTGCCAGAAATCCGGATAGACATCCACCTCGGCACGGATACCGGCCTCCTGCAGATTCCGGACATAGGTCAGGGTTTCGTCATAGAAGGGTTCGATATCGCCGACAAAAGTATAGCAGGGCGGCAGACCGCGGTAGTCCTTGCAGCGGGCGGGTGCCGCGTAGCGGGTGACAAGTTCCGTGCCGTATGAATTGCGCAGATAGCGTTTCCAGGCTTTCTTGTTTTTCCTGGTATTCCAGTTTTTCGCATGGTTATCACGGTTGGATTCGGTATCCCGGTCATCCAGCATCGGGTAGAGCGGCATATGGAAGGCAATGTTGACTTCCTTGCGGTCCCGGACAAGCATACACAGCGCTACGCACATGCCGCCGCCGGCACTTTCGCCGCCGACCATGATCTGATCCGTGCGTACACCCAGTTCCTCCGCGTGATCCCGCAGCCAGAGCAGGGCCGCATGGCAGTCGTTCAGGGCGGCCGGATAGGGGTGACGCTTTGAGAGCCGGTATTCGGGGGTGACCAGGACCATGCCGAATTTCTTCACCATGGACAGGGCGCGGGTAAAAAAGACCTCATGCGCATTCCCGGCCTGATAGCCGCCGCCGTGGATCCACAGGACACCGGGAACCTTTTCCGTTTTCCGCTCGAGAGGCGAAAGGACCAACAGGCGGACCGTATGGGCCCCCAGTTTAATCTTTTCGTGTTTGACTGAGAACCTGTACTTTTCTTTCTTGCTCATGGCCGATACCTCCGTGTTTACACTGAATCCCGTTCGATCAGGCGGGAGGGGAGCAGAATGCGCTTGGGAAGGGACTGATCCCCGCGGATACGCTGGGCGATGACGCGGGCGGCGGTGATACCCATCTCCGTGGCAGGCACATCAATAGTGGTCAGCGGGGGATTGGCGTACTGGCTCATCTCGATATTGCTCATACCGATGACGGCGACGCCTCCGGGGACCGGGATCCCGAGTTGATACAGCGCACGGAGGGCAGCGATTGCCATCAGGTCGCTGGCAGCGTAAAAGGCGGTGGGCAACCCGAAACGGCGATGGGTTTCCTCGACCTGGCGGATGCATTTCTGGTCATCCCATTCGCAGTTCAGCACCCATTCCGGACGAACCTCCAACCCGAGATCCGCCATGGTTTCCAGATAGCTGCGGAAGCGGCGGGACTTTTTCAGCGGGGCATTGCCGGTGCTGCCGCCGATATAACCGATCCGCCGGTGGCCTTTTTTGTACAGATATTCGACAGCCATCCGGCTGACCCGGAGATGATCATATTCAATATTGTCGATCGGCATATGACCGGTATCGATCCCGACGATATGAGGGATCAGGGAATGCAGCTGACTGAAGAGCGCCTCGGAGAGGGGACGCATCATGATAAGGCCGGACAGGCCGGCATGGAGGACACGGTCCAGAATCTCCGGGTTTTCCAGTTCAAGTTCCGTCTGGATCAGGGAGACGTTTCCGCCCAGGCGGGTAAGTTCCTCCTCAATTCCGCCGAGAATGGAAAGATAGTAAGGATCGCTGTATTTTCCGCGGGTGGTTGCCAGCAGGCAGCCGACGGAAAAACGCGCTTCGGCGGCAGAGGACATAACGGAATGCTTCCGGGCCAGGGGCTGATAGCCAAGCTCCGCCACGGCGCGAAGAACCCTTTCCCGTGTTTCGTCTGTCGTCTTGTACAACTGATTGTCGTTCAGGATCCGGGAGACGGTTGCGGGGGAGACTTTTGCAAGCCGGGCCACGTCCCGAATATTTGCCAATTTTATGTCCCCCTTCAACTAAAGATAACGGAATCGTTGCTATGAATCATACCGGTTTGCAGAAGCACTGTCAAGAGTATGAGAGAAACAATACAATTTTGTTTCATAATAAAATATTCGATTCGGCGTTGACATGAGATGAAACATATGATATTGTTTAGTAAACAAATGGAACTGTTTCATCCACAGATGTTTCGGAGGTTCATATGAAGTTTGTGTTGATCGGTGCCGGGCAGCGTGGTATGGTTTATGCGAGATACGCACATCAAAAAGGTCATGAGATTGCTGCGGTTGCCGAATCGGATCCCGTCCGGCGGGAAATTGCGGCGGCGGAATTCGGTATTCCGGCGGAAAAACAGTTTGAGACCGGCGCGGCGTTGCTTTCACAGGAAAGAATGGGCGAGGCTGCCATCATCGCGACGATGGACCGGGACCATTACAATGAAGCGATTCCGGCGATGGAGAAGGGGTATCACCTGCTGCTGGAAAAGCCGATTTCTCCTTTTCCGGAAGAAACGCTGGCTATTGAGAAGGCGGCGGAGCGCACCGGACGGCACATTACCGTATGCCACGTGCTGCGCTACAGCCCGTTTTTCCGGGAAATCCGGAAGTTGATTACAGACGGAAAAATCGGACGGGTGATCACGATCCAGCACAATGAAAATATCGGCAACTGGCACATTGCCCACAGCTTTGTGAGAGGCAACTGGCGGAGGAGTGATCTTTCCAGTCCGCTGATCATGCAGAAATCCTGCCATGATATGGACCTGCTGGTCTGGATGACGGGCAGCAAATGCAGCAGCGTGGCTTCCTTCGGAGACCTGACTTACTTCCGGAAGGAAAATGCGCCGGCGGGAGCGGCGGAACGCTGCTGCGACTGTCTGCTGAAGGAGGAATGCCGTTTCAGCGCCTACCGGAGCTATCTGCCTCTTGCGGGAAACTGGCCCGCGGCGGTGCTGACCGACGACCAGAGCGAAGCAGGCCTGCGGGAAGCGATCCGGACAGGCCCTTACGGACGGTGTGTTTATCACTGCGACAACAACGTATGCGACCACCAGGTGACGATCCTGAAGTTTGAGAACGGGGTGACGGCCACCTTCAACCTGAGCGGTTTTACCAATCTGATGACGCGGACGATGAAGATCATGGGCGAGGACGGGGAGATCCGGGCCAGCGAGGCGGAGAATGTGATCGAGGTAACCCGTTTTGCCGGCAACAGCACAGAGAAGAGCGAGAGCGAGATCATCCGGCCGGAACAGTCGACAAGCGGACATAACGGCGGCGACAGCGGCATCGTCGACGATTTCCTGAGCATGATGGAAGGCCGTGACAGCGTTTCCGCCACAGAGATCCATGAATCCGTGGAAAGCCATATGATGGCATGCGCGGCGGAGGAAGCCAGACTCACGGGGTCAGTAGTGAATCTAACAGAGTTCAGGAAAAGAGTGGAGAAGGTTTTTTCAGAATGAAGCGTGGAGATCAAATCAGTTGAAGGGATGGGGGAACGTATGACAAAAGAGCGGCTGGAAGAGCTGCTGAAGGTTACCGGCCCGATCATCCCGGAGGCGATGGATGAATGCGTGGGAGATCTGGAAACAGCGGAAACGGAGCTGCTTCCCGGGGAGACACTCCGGCGGGTTCTGGAAGAGAACCTGGTGCCTGCAGAGAAACAGCAGCCGCTGCTTGAAGCGCTGGACGCAGCGAATGCCGTGCCGGAGCTGGTGGAGCTGGCGCATATCATGGCAGCGGACGCGGTGCGGGGACTGATCCGCTGCTATGCGGTGGAGTTTTTCCAGCCGAAACCGATCTGCCTGACCGGGTTTGCCAGAGAAGCCTATGCTTTCCTGTTCACGCAGCTGTGTGTCATTGAAGGCCGGAAGGAGCTGCGAAGAAGGGGAATCCCGGAGATGTACGACGCGGACATTCCGGAACGGATGACCCGGAAACAGCTGGCCAAGTATATGAAGACAGGGGATATCAGCTTCGACGATTATCCCTGGGACATGAACTTTTACTGCTGCCAGATCTTCCTGATGGACCGGTTTTACTTTATCCCCTACCGCTGGGGAGGAGCGCCGGACGCCTGGAGAAACCGGAAGACCGGTGAAGTGAAAGCGCTGTGGTTCGGCGGGGTGAAGGTCCGGAGGGACGGACAGCTGGACGGAGTGAACGGCGTGACGGATCCGGAAGCGTTCACGACGGTGCGGGATGAGAACGACAAAACGATCCGGGCCAATCCTGTGTCTCCGGAAGGCAGGATCCTGCCTGAACCGGTTACGCTGGAGCGGAAGGAATGGGAAAAGGCACTGGGAGATAACGATTTCCTGCTGGCACTGCACATTCCGGGCGGGGAAGGATATACGCCGGAGCGGGTGAAGCACAGCTGCAGGCTGGCGCTGGATTTCTGGGACAGGTACTATCCGGAATACCGTTACAAGGGATTCTGGAGCGAAAGCTGGCTGTACGATCCCGGCCTGAAAGATATTTTGGGACCGGAACGGAACATTATTCGGGTACAGGAACAGTTTTACTGCTATCCCACAGAGGAAGGGGAGAGCATGATCCGGCTGGAAGTGCTCGGAGACGCGGAGGCGGATTACCGAAAACTGACACCCCGGAACAGCCTTGAACGGGGAATGTTCGAGGTATGGAAAGGCGGAGGGCACTTCCATACGACGGGGATGTTCCTGCTTAGGGAACGAGTGGAGAAAAAATAAGTTGGAATTGGTCAGAGGAAGGAGGAAGGAACAGTGCAACAAACGCCCAAAGTCACGAAGCGCGGGTTTGTGTGGGAGATGAAGCATAACCGGTCGCTGTACCTGATGTGCGTACCGGCGTTGCTGCTGCTTCTGGCTTTCGCGTATATCCCGATGGGCGGGATTTATATGGCGTTTACGAATTTCAGCGCCAAGGACGGAATCTTCGGTTCACCCTATGTGGGATTCCAGAATTTCTCCTATTTTCTCAGCGGGAATCCCTATTTCTGGAAGGCTGTGGGGAACACGCTGATCATCAACTTCTGGGGGCTGGTTCTCGGCACGATCCTTCCGATTACGATCGCGATCTGCATGAACGAGGTCAAAAACGGGGTGTTCAAGAAAGTCAGCCAGAGCGCGATGTTCTTCCCGTACTTCCTGAGCTGGGTCGTGGTCGGCGCGATCCTGTACGGGTTTCTGACTTCCAATTTTCGGGTGGACCGGAAGACGGGGGAATTGATCATCACCGGCGCGAACGGCATCGCGAACCGCGTGCTGATGAGTGTGGGCGCTACACCGGTACGCTGGTACGCGGAGGCGAAACACTGGAAGACGATCATCATCCTGCTGGATGTATGGAAATGGGCCGGATACAACTCCATTATCTATATGGCGGCCATGGCCGGTTTTGACGGGAGCCTGTACGAGGCCGCCACCATCGACGGCGCCAGCCGATTCCAGCAGATCCGCTATCTGACGATCCCGATGCTCAAGCCCAACGTGGTGATCCTGACGCTGATGTGCATCGGGCGGATCTTTTTCGGCGATATGGGCATGATCTGGGGCGTGGTCGGGCAGAACCCCACGGTGCTGGATGAAGTAACGGTGATCGATACATATGTCTACACCTCCATGCGGACAATGGGCTTCGGCTTCAGCACGGCCATCGGTCTGTGCCAGAGCGTGATGGGACTGATCCTGATCGTGCTGGCCAATACCGCGGCCAAGAAGATCAACGACGGGGAGGGTCTGTTCTGATGAGTATGACAGCAAACACCCCGAGGAGGCATTCCAATCATATTAAGCACACCCGGAACGACCGATGCGCGAAGATCATCGCGTATCTGATCGTCGGGCTGTTCGGGCTGATCTGCCTGTACCCGCTGTTGCTGACGGTGACTGTGAGCCTGACGCCGGAGGATGTGATCAACAAGGACGGATTCCGGCTGATTCCCCGGACCCTGACGCTGGACACCTATACCTACATTTTCGCTCACAGCGGCGCAAGAATCCTGAAGTCCTACGGGGTGACCATCCTGGTGACCGTGGTGGGCACGCTGGGTTCCATGCTGGTGACCTGCATGATCGCTTATGCGATCAGCCTGCGGGAGATGAAATACAGGAATGTGATCGCCTTCATCTGTAACTTTACAAGCATCTTTTCCGCAGGCCTGATTCCCTGGTATGTGGTATGCGCGAACTGGTACGGACTGCGGAACAACATCCTCGCCCTGATCCTGCCGCCGCTGTTCGCGGTATGGAACATGTTCCTGATGCGCACCTATTTCAAGGCGATCAGCCCGAGCCTTTATGACGCGGCGAAAATCGACGGGGCGGGACACTGGACCATTTTCTTCCGGATCGCGCTGCCGCTGAGCGTGACGGCGCTGCTGACGGTGGGGCTGATGTACGCGCTGAGCTACTGGAATGACTGGTGGCACGCGCTGATGTTTATTGACGACCGGGACCTGTATCCGCTGCAGTTTTACCTGTATTCCATCGTGTCCAACGTCAACGCGGTGTCCAGCGGAAGGGTTCCCTCCGGCGCGGCGGCAAACATCCGGCTGCCGGCGGAGACGGTGAAGATGGCGGTTACGATTATCACGATCGGTCCGATTCTCTTCGGCTATCCGTTTATACAGCGGTACTTTGTGAAGGGGATTATGACGGGAGCCGTGAAGGAGTGATTCATAATGCAGGATGCATTTGAATAGAAAAAGGAGGAAGAAAACATGAAGAAACTGCTGGCTGTAGTACTGGCACTGACGCTGGTGCTGACCCTGGCTGTGCCGATGCTGGCACAGGCCGACGAACTGGAGGAAATCACGATCCTGTACCCCGGCGAGGAGACCGACGCGTTTTCCGAATTCATCAACGGCGCCTTTGCCGAGAAGGTGGCGAAGGAATTGAACATGAAGGTCAATTTCCGGTTCCTGAGCTGGGACGCCTACTGGGACCAGAAGAGCGTTATGCTCGGTGCCAATGAGCCGATCGATCTGTACTGGGACGGCCTGCCGGACCTTTCCACGATGGTCAACAAGGGAGAAGCCCAGCCGCTGGACGAGCTGCTCGCCAAGTGCTGGCCGGAAAGCATGAAGGAAGTCATTCCGGAAAGCCAGATGGCCGGCGGACAGCTCAAGGGCATCCAGTACGGCATTCCGTCCGCCTATGCTCCCTCTTCCGGCATGTTCCAGTTTGTCTGCCTGCGGCAGGACCTGCTGGAAAAGGTCGGGATGACCGAGGTCAAAAATGCGGATGATCTGCGCGCTTTTGCCGAGAAGGTGCAGACTGAACTGCCCGAATACAAGGGACCCGCTGACGTCATTTTCAAGCCCCTGACCCGCAACTTTGCGGAAGAACAGTATACCTGGGTCGCCAGCCAGGATCTGGTGGTCTTCGGCGAGGAAAGCAAACAGGCATACAGCTATGCCCACACCAAGGCGTTTGAGGACGTGGCACGGTTCAACCGGGAGATGTTCCTGGACGGCCTGTATCAGGACGAAGTCGCCATCAAGTACAACGAGCGCGACAGCCGCATGCAGACCGGCCTGTATCTGTGGGTGGAAGGTTCCCTGGGCAAGGAGAACGAAATCGGCGAAAACGTGAAGGTTGCCGATCCGAACGCCGTGCTGGCAAACTATCTGCTGACGCCTGAGAAGCCCCGCTACATTAATGCGACCGGCGGCGAAGTGCTGTGCATCCCGTATTCCGCCAAGAATCCGGAAGGCGCGCTGAAGTTCCTTGCGTGGCTGTGGGGCAGCCAGGACAATTACCTCTTCTGTCTGTACGGCGAGCGGGGCAAGGACTGGGATCTGGACGGGAACGGCCGGCTGGTGACCCTGAGCGAAACCGCGAGCGGCGAGGGATTCTTCTATGAGTGGATGTTCCGCAACGCGAACTATCAGGTCTTCAAAGAGGGCGTCACAGATGAGTACATCGAGATGTACAGGCACTGGGATGATGACGCGATCGTGTCCGCGATGCTGGGCTTCGGCTTTGACAACGCGAACGTGAAGGACATCGAGACCGCCTGCAACGAAGCCTGGAAGAAGATGGCACCGATTCTTTACGGTTATGTGGACTTTGATGAAAACTATCCGGCAGCCATCGCCGAACTGGAAGCGGCCGGCATCAATGAGTATGTGGCGGAAGTTAACCGTCAGCTGCAGGAATATATGGCAAAATAATTCAGAATTCGGAATTCGGGGGGAACATCGGGGACGATTTTTGCAATCGTCCCCTTGTTCCATGCAGGAGGAAGGTTCCTCCCGGTGGAAATATGAATAACAGTGCAGAAAAAACGAAGCAACGGAGGGGCATATGATTCGATTCGGGACAGGCGGATGGCGCGCGGTGATCGGCGACGGATTTACCCGGCATAATATCTGTCTGATCGGGGCCGCACTGGCGGCGAAAATGAAACGGGAAGGCTGCGCGGAGCAGGGGCTGTGCGTCGGATACGACCGGCGGTTTCTCAGCAAGGAGGCGCTGATCTGGTTCTGTGAAACACTGACCGGGGCGGGAATCCATGTTTATTTTGTCAACATGAGTTGCCCGACACCGCAGATTATGTTCACGGTCAAGGAGATGGGACTGCAGTACGGCGCGATGGTCACGGCGAGCCATAACCCGGCCATCTGGAACGGAATCAAGCTGTTTACCTACGGCGGCAGGGATGCCAATGAGGACGTGACCCGCTCCGTACAGGAGGAAGCCAACGCGCTGGAGGGAACAGAGATCCCGACACTGGATTTTGAGACGGCAAAGGAGCAGGGACTGATCAAACTGATCGATCCCCGGGATGCGTATCTGGATTCGATTCTGAGCCAGGTCAACACGGAAGCGATCCGGAAACGCCGGCTGCGGATTGTGCTGGACCCGATGTTCGGCGTCAGCCTGAGCGGACTGCAGACAATCCTTTATACTTCACGGTGCGATATCGACGTGATCAACGACCGGCACGATGCCTTCTTCGGCAGACATCTGCCGGCGCCGAATCCGGATACGCTGGTAGACCTGCAGTATGCGGTGAAGGAACACCAGGCTGACGTCGGCATTGCCACGGACGGCGATGCCGACCGGCTCGGCATTATTGACGAGCAGGGGAACTATATCACCGCGAACGAAATACTGGCACTGCTGTACGCCTATCTGCTGGAACAGAAGGGCTGGAAGGGACCGGCCGTGCGGAACATCGCGACGACGCATCTGCTGGACCGGATCGCGGAAGCCCACGGGGAGAAATGCATTGAGGTCCCGGTCGGATTCAAGCATATTTCCGCGGCGATGGAAGAACATCAGGCGCTGATCGGCGGGGAATCTTCCGGCGGCCTGACAGTGCGGGGGCATATCGCCGGCAAGGACGGTCTGTACGCTGCCAGCCTGCTGGTGGAAATGCTTAGCGTCAGCGGGAAAAAACTCAGCGAGCTGGTGAAGGACCTGTTTGACCGGTACGGCGAGATGCACGCGGCGGAATATGACTGGGCACTGACGGCAGAGAAGAAGGAAGAAATCCATCACCTGATGATGACGGAAAGGAAGCTTCCCGATTTCGGCAAACCGGTTGAAAAGGTCAATTATATGGACGGCTGCAAGGTTTATTTCCCGGACGGCTGGGTGATCATTCGCTTCTCCGGAACCGAGCCCCGGATCCGGATCTTCGCGGAAGCGCCCACACGGCGGGAAGCGGATGAACTTGTGCGGACGATGGCCGGCTTTGTGGGCCTGTCGTAGCGGTTTTGAAGAAACAGAAAACGGGGATGAAGCAATCATGAGAATCATTACGGTCAGCCGGCAGTTCGGCAGCGGGGGACGGGAACTCGGGAAACGGCTGGCGGATCTGCTGGGCTGGGATTATTATGACAGGGAGATTATCCAGGCGCTGGCGGATGAGCAGGGCCTGGATCCCGAATATGTACACAGGGTGCTGAGCGGGCACGGCTGGCATCAGTATCAGCTGACCTATCGGAACAGCTTCCGCCAGGCGGTTGCCGGCACATGGAATCACACGGAAATGCTTGTGCGGCAGCGGGAGATTCTGCAGGAAATTGCGGAAACGGGAAACGACTGTGTCATCGTCGGCCGGGATGCGGACGTGATTCTGCAGGATCGGCATCCTTTCCGGGTGTTTGTGTGCGCGGAGATGCAGTCGAGGATTGCGCGGTGCGCCAAATTTGAAGAAAAAAAGGATCCGGCCGAACGGCTGTCAGAGAAGGAGATCCTCCGGAATATCAGGAGGATTGACCGAAACCGCCGGCAGATCCGTGAAATCCTGACCGGGAAGATTGCCGGTGACGGGAGTTCCTTTGATCTGACCGTGAACGCAACGGATTGGGAAATCAAGAAGCTGGCTGAGGCGGTGGCGGCTTTTTCCGAACGATGGTTTGAGAAAGACTGAAGAAAATGAGAAAACGGAACGGACAGAATGACCTGACGACCGGTACGGTATGGAAAAAACTGCTGGTTTTTTTCGTGCCGATCGCTGCAGGAACGATCATTCAGCAGTTTTATAACGCGGCGGACGGTCTGATCGTCGGCCGGTTCGTCGGAACGAACGCACTGGCGGCGGTCGGCGGGAGCTCGGCCCAGATCATCAATGTGCTGGTGGGTTTCTTTGTCGCTATGACGGCCGGCGCTTCGGTGGTGATCGGACAGATATACGGGGCAGGCCGGAAAGAGGAGCTGAATCAGGCGATCGGCAACGCGGTGGCGGCCCTGGCGGCTGCGGGCGGGGTCCTGATGGTGATCGGGCTGATTGCGTCCCCGGGGCTTCTCCGTCTGCTGAACACGCCGGAGGAAACCATGGAAGGCGCGGTCCTCTATCTGCGAATCTACTTCCTCGGCGTTCCCTTTGTGATGATCCTGAACATGGAATCCAGCATCCTGCGGGGACTGGGGGATTCCTTTCATCCGTTCCTGTACATGGTGATCGGATGCGTGACGAACATCGCACTGGATGTGCTGTTTGTGATTGTATTCGGATGGGGGATCGCGGGGGTTGCGGTTGCCACGGTGATCGCGCAGGTGGTCAACACGGTGCTGCTGAGCAGGCGCCTGATGCGCGGGACAGAGGAATACCGCCTGTCTTTCCGGGATCTGAAGCTGAAGAAGGTTTACCTGACCAATATGATGAGGCTGGGAATCCCGGCGGGACTGCAGTCTTCCATGTACAGCATTTCCAACATGATCATTCAGGTTGCCGTCAATTCGCTGGGAACCGTGGTGGTGGCTTCCTGGGCGATGAGCGGGAAAACGGACGGGATCTACTGGGCCGTGAGCAGCGCAATGGGCGCGGCAATTACAAGTTTTATCGCGCAGAATTACGGCGCGGGCCGCACGGACCGGGTAAGACAGTGCGTCCGTCAGGGACTGATTATGGACTTTGTGATCACGGCGGTGATCAGCGCCATGCTGATGCTGACCGCGATTCCGCTGCTGCGGATTCTGACACCGGATGAGGCAGTGGTCCAGACGACCTACACCATTATGTTATACATTGTTCCGTTCTATTTCACGTGGGTGCTGGTTGAGGTGCTCAGCGCTGTGCTGCGGGGCGTGGGCGACGTGTTCTATCCGGTGTTGATCGTCGGAACCGGAATCTGTCTGTTCCGCGTGATCTGGATCCTGACGGTCTTCAACCACTTCGGCACGCTGCTGTCCCTCTGCCTGTCCTACACGGTTTCCTGGATCATCACCAGCATTGCCCTGGGAATCTACTACCTGAAGGGCGGATGGATGAAGCGCAGGCGCATTGTGGACAGGTAGGCGGATATGATAAAATAACCATCATATGGATTCATCCGGATCAGAGGAAAAGAAAGAGGAGCATCCGCAATGTTCAGACTGAAAAAGACAAGTGTTCCGGCACTGATGCTGGCGGCAGTCCTGCTGTTTGCCACCGCTGCCGGCGCCGAAGAGGCGGATCTCGCGGCGGTCCGGGTGGGCGAGGTGTGTACCCCCTTTCCGTTGCCCAGTTTGCAGTGGATCCCTATGCGGATATTGCGGCGGTCAACGATGAAGAACTGACGGAAGCGGACAAGCAGGAAATCATCGATTCGGTGATGGATCACCTGGTCAGTCTGGCTGTGATCGAGAACAAGCTGATGGAGACCGGGCACCACGATTTTACGCCGGATGAAACAGATATTCTTCGGGCGGCGGCTGCCAGTCAGTATGAGAGCACCTGGCAGACCCTGTACCGGCAGGCGCAGGATTCCGGCTCCGATGTTACAGAGGCGGAGATCACCGCCTGGATGGATGAAGCGGGATATACGCAGGAGGCATTTCTCCGCGAAATCAAAGCCCGGGAGTGGGAAAACCGGATTCTGGACCTGTACTGCAGCGATGTGACCGTCACGGAGGAAGAGGCGGAAGAGTATTACCGGGAGACATTCCTGGAGCCGGACCGGGCCAAATATGCAGACAATGTTCCGCAGTACGAACAGGACGCGCTTGCAGGCGGAATCCAGGTCTTTTATACGCCGGAGGGATACCGGTATATCAAGAATATTCTGCTGGCGTTCCCGGAAGAGATTGAGACAGGCATGGCAGCCATCCGGGCGAAAGGGAAAAAGCAGACTGCGGCTGTGCAGAAAGCCTATGAGAAGCTGGCTGCCGCCGCTGCCGCCGGAGAGGATATCACTCCGCTGAAGGAAAAGTACGATCAGAAAACTGCCGCACTGCAGGAACAGGAAGAGCGCTGCCTGGCCAAAGCCCGGGAAGCGATTCCGCTGCTGCAGGAAACCATTGATACCATCCGGGAAAAGCTGGCATCAGGAATCAGCATCGAAACGCTGCTGCAGGAATACAGCCTGGACCAGCAGCAAACCGGGACGGACAAGCCCGGCGCCCTTTACCATCCGTCCTCTGCCCTGTGGCCGGAGGAGGCCAAAGACGTTCTCAACGCGATGAAAACCCCCGGGGAACTGAGCCGGCCCTACGCGGATGAACAGGGCGTTCATCTGTTCTTCTACGCCGGGGATGCACCCGGCGGAGAACGGATTCTGACCGCGGAAGAGGAGAATCAGCTGCGGGAATCCGCTCTCTACGCGGCGCAGACGGAGAAGCTGAGCGGACTGGTCGAAGAATGGAAAAAGGATTATGAGATCACCGTGGACGCTTCCATGATTTACTTTGACTGCAGTATCAATGGCAGATCCGGACTGGTGAACCCAACGGGTGGCAGAATATTGACGGCGCAACGGACCGCATCCTGGTCCTTGAGAATGTCACGCCGGGAATGAGCGGCAGGCGATACCGCTGTATTGTAACAGACCAGAATCTGGATTCCGTGACCAGCGATGAAGCGGTACTGACTGTCCAAAAAGCATTGCCGCTGACAGGGGACAACATCGACCAAACGCTGATGATTTTCCTGATCGGGATCATTCTGCTCGCGGCCTGGTTCCGGATCAGCCCCCGCAGGAAGGAAGAAAATCCATCCTCAAAAGGGTGAATGTCCCGCCGGCGTAAAGAATAGTCTGCTGCGCATTCCTTCAGCATCATGAACTCGGAAATTGAAAACCCCGGGCTGCCTTATTTAACGGCTCCCGGGGTTTTCATTTTGTTCAGACCGGACGGGAAGCTGTCCGAGAAACGGCAGCAGGGCAAAAGCAAGCAAAACAGCCGTCAATCGTCCGTGATCCGGCAGTGATCCGGCTTTCATGCCTGGATACGGATTCCGTACCGGGGATGGCGGGAAATCCGCGGTTATCTTCCCGGAAATTGCTCTGCCAGGAAGTTTGCGGTATATTCCCTGTATGCTTTCGGATCGGTGATAATGGACATCGCGTGTCCTGCGCCGGGGATCAAATGCATTTCGGCATATCCCTTTGTGGCTTCTTTCATTTGTTTGCTGTGTTCCGGCGGAATGAAAAGATCGTCCGAGCCGTGGATGAACAGGATCGGGATTGTATTTTGGTCCAGGCTCTCGATCGGCCGCATCCGGCTGAGAGAATAGCCGAACCGGATCCTGACGCACACGGTCGCCAGATCAAACAGGAAGCCCGGGGCATGCATTTCCGCCGCCTTGGCTTTCAGGACCGGGACGATGTCGCTGAACCCGCAGTCCGCCACAACGAAATCGACGGGCGGCTTTTCCTCCAGCACCGCGATGGAAGCGGCGGCGCCGAGGGACTCGCCGTGGATGCCGAAGAGGGAAGCATGGGGATAGCGCTCCCTGCTGTCGAGGATCATTGCCAGCAGGTCCTTCCGCTCCCGTAGGGTATAGGTGCAGAACGTCGGCTCATCGAGCCCGTGACCGCGCAGGTCGTAGACAATGACATTAAACCCCATCTCCAGATACATGGAGGCATACTTCAAGGAGCCGAACCGGTTGCCCGTATTTCCATGGGAGATTATGACAAAGCGGTTCGTATCCCCGGGGTTCTTCAGGAACTGGGCGTGGAGGACATACTCGTCGTAGCTTTTCACGGTATAATCCTTTTTTTCCATGGAATCATACCAGGAAAGGTCACAATGCTGCTCCTCCCAGGCGCGTGCTTCCTCCAGCGAACAGGGCTTTATCGCCATGATACGGCCGGCGAAGAAGAAGCCTGCCGCGATCAGGAGGACAACCAGGACAGCGATGACAATAATAATGATCAACATATACATGTTCCTTTACCGGATTTTGAAAATATCATAACACACCTGTTCACGGCTGTCCACAATGACCCGGAAACCTCTTCTTGCATATCGGCCTGAAAGATGATAACTTGATATGCGGCAGATGAACCGGATGACAGTCTGTTTGTGTATACAGACGGCGGGCCGGAAGCAAAGAACAATGATGACGAACAGTTCGGAACGGACCGGATGCTTAAGGCGCCGGACAGAAGCGGGAACTCCGATCCGCAGGAAATGATCGCGAAGGTATGGAACGGTATTCAGGAATTTATTGCCGGAGCGGAACAGTTTGACGCTGTCACAATGCTTTGCTTTACCTACAACGGAGCTGCCGGCACTTAAACTTGCAAATCGGCACTCCGAAATTCAATCGACCATACGGAATCTCCCGGAATCAGGGAAATGACGTGCTTAAACGGAGAATTGATCATGTATGCAGGAAAATCGGTGAAACGGGTTGACGCATTCGATAAGGTTACAGGCCGTGCAAAATATACGGATGATCTGTGTTATCGGGATGCTTATGTTGCAAGGGTTATTCATTCGGATATTGCTCATGGAAAAGTGATATCATTCGACCTATCGGAAGCCGAAAAGGTTAAAGGGGTCATAAAGATCCTGACATGTTTTGATTTGAAGGAGAAGCATTATTATGCGACTCCGGGGCATCCGTATGAGCTTGATCCCGAACAGCGCGATGTGGAGGACCGTCTGGTGCTGACGGATACGGTCCGTTACTATGGAGATGATATAGGGGCGGTAGTGGCGGAGAATGAGGTGGCGGCGGAGCAGGCTCTTAAGCTCATCAAAGTCAGATATGAGGAATATCCGTTTGTTCTCGATGTCCGGGAAGCGATGAAAGACGGTGCTCCGCAGATCCATAAGGCATTTCCGGGCAACATTCTCGCCCATTCGACGATCAGGGAAGGGAATTATGAGGAGGCGATCAAAGAGCCCGGGCTTATCAAAACAGAGGGCTGGTACGAGATCCCCATGGTGCAGCATTGTCATATGGAAAACCAGATCTGTTTTGCCGAGATGCATCAGAATCGTATCCATATCGTTACGTCGACGCAGGTCCCTCATGCAGTGCGAAGGATCGTGGCGCAGGCACTCGGGATGGACTGGGGATCGATCAGGGTCGTTAAGCCATACGTAGGCGGCGGTTTCGGAAACAAACATGATATCATCTATGAACCGCTGTGTGCATGGATCTGTAAAAAGATCGGCGGACATGCCGTGAAAGTGGATGTTCTCCGGGAGGAAACCTTCGTAAACACCCGTGTGCGGCATGGTTTTTGGGGACATCTTATTTCATGGGTGCGTCCGGACGGTTCCTTTGCGGCGCGCAAGCTGGAAGCAATATCAGATACGGGAGCTTATGCTTCTCACGGCCATGCCGTATGTCTGGTTGAAATGTCTGCGTTCAAACAGCTTTATCCCTGTGAAAATACTGAGATTGACGGTTGGACCGTGTTTACGAACAAGCCGGTAGCCGGGGCCATGAGAGGCTATGGTGTTCCTCAGATGATGTGGGCGCTTGAACGTCACACAGACGAGATCGCTTCCGCGATCGGAATGGAGCCGGTCGAATTCAGATATCGTAACCTGATTCCGGTGGGATATAAGGATGATTTTGCCAAAAGGGAAGTTCGGTTCAACTCTCACAGGCAGTGCCTTGAGAAAGCAATGACGATCCTTGATTATGAGAAGAAACGGAAGGAATATATGAATCAGACCGGAAATATCAGGCGCGGAATCGGTGCTGCTGTATTTTGGTTTGATACGGGAACCTGGCCGGCTCTTCAGGAAAACTCTTCCTGCCGTATGGCATTGAACGGGGACGGTTCCATACAGGTACAGATGGGTGAAACCGAGATCGGACAGGGAGCCGATACCGTTTTTACACAGATGGCTGCCGATGCATCAGGCGCCAGAATGGATATGGTTCATCTGGTCTCCTTTCAGGATACGGATCTCACCCCTGTCGGGCTTGGAGCATATGGTTCAAGGC
>Ga0265298_10002663_pt1 | contig 24470 bp, 27 predicted proteins | sample AusTroGonzalo_MG_3_FD_193486 | JGI IMG/M metagenome (GOLD analysis project Ga0265298, IMG submission 193486) | Bovine rumen microbial communities from tropical cattle in Woodstock, Queensland, Australia - Gonzalo_01 | ecosystem: Host-associated > Mammals > Digestive system > Stomach > Rumen ...
TGGATCTCGAGTAGTTTTTTATAGATTGCCATATCGGATTGTGTTATGCCGCCAGACTACGACTTTTCGCCGGTCGGGATCGGAATAGATATGCTTCGCGGCTGACTATCAGGATTCGCCCCCCCCCTGTGCTCGGACTCGATATTTTCAGCGATGTCCTTTGCCAGAGCTTTGATGATCTGGGACTTCATCAGATTGTCGAGACAGACCAGCGCCATAGCTGCGCGGGCCGCATCTTTCTTCTCTTTGTCGTCGGAATCCTTGTTCTCGACGATGAAATGCAGAACGTCAGAAATCACGCCCTGTGCTTTCATCAAATCGTCCGGGGATGTCTGCCCGAACATAAGATCTTTGCTTTCCATTTTTGTTTTCTGATTTGGAATTGAACCTTTGTTGTGTTATAGCATACCCGCAATCCATTCGGCTTGGTGCCGTTTGCGGGAAATAATAGACTTGAGCTCATACTCTCCGGCGGGGGTTTCAGCCCAGGATGGGTCGATGTCCTCCCACCTGGAGTTGATGGCCCGTTGCATGGCGTCCTTATCTTTCTCCGTCAGCAGTTTCTCGCGTTCCCACCAGGGGAGATCGGAAACATTCATACTTGTATATCCGAACCGCCTGCGGCGGTAGGGGCGGCTTGCTTGCGACGCGCCGCCCCAAGATTTAAGATTCAAGTTTCAAGAGCGTGACGGGGCGAACCGTAAACTGGTAGTCGGCAAACCCATCGTTGTTCGAAACACCAGTGTTGTCGTAAGTCCACGCATCGCCGGAGGAATACCGAACACAAGACCAGCGATCCTCTGAAGTGCCACGCGGCACGTACTTCTCCCGCGTCCAGGTCCAGTTGTTACGAAGCTGCTCCAGCAGCGTGTCGGCGCCAATCATCTCAAGCAGCTGCTCCAGGCCGGACTCTCTTGCGATACGGAAGTCCAGACCCTGCTTGCGGGTCGGAAGAGTGAAGGTGCCGTCAGATCCTTCGATGGCGTGCGGGGCCTTGTAGCCTTCCGCGAGCTTCATCGCCGCAAACCAGTCGCAGTCGTCGAAAGTCTCCACGGGGAAGGCGAAGGCCGGGGATCCGTCATCTGGCACGATGGCAACCATCTTCGCGGTGTTCACTTTGTCGCCCGCCTTATCTTTCCATTCCTGGGCGGTCAGGAGTTTGCCCGTCTCCGGGTCAATGATGTAGGATTTGTGCATAGTATGGTGGATTTAGAAGAATCCTTTGAATTGATCTTGATTAGGCCGACGATTCCGAAATAGATCACCGGCGCGCAGATGAGCCACACGGCCCACCAGGGAAGAAGCACGGACACGGCCAATGCGCCGATGATTGCGCCGACCGCAATGGTGTTCAATGCGGCGCGTCTCATGACTTCGGCGCTTTAGAGTTGATGTGGATTGCGAGGCTCGGCATCTGCGCCAGCTTCTGCATGACCTCCCGTTCGATTTGCTCAAGGAAGCCGAGCATTGTTCCGGCATAGAGCTTCAGCCAGGGCGTGACGAGCATACGGGCGCGACCGCTGGTAGATGTCAGCCATCCGGTAGGCCCCTTGTCGGGCCAGGACTTGATAGCCTCGCGCGCCTTGTCTTGGGAGAGCTGCGCCTGTACCTCGATTTCGTATCCGAGGTCTCCGTCATGGTTGGCTTCGATGGCTTGAATGACCGCGCCGAAGATGGGCGAATCCTTGTCGTCGGTGGGGTTCGCATAGACGAACACGCCGGTCGAATTGTCTGGAGTTAGTTCTTGTGACATGGTTGTATGATTTTTGTCGGTTCGCAAAAGAAAAAGGGGCGGCTGTGTAACCTATTGAAAAAACTCCGCATGTGCTCCTAACCGAACAAAAGTGCCGCCCCTGCCGCCTCTCGGCGGCGTTCCGCTTTCCGTATGTCGCGCCGTAGGCACCCGCATGAACGGGCGGCCCCGGACTTTAGGTTGCTTCCCAGTACGGAATACTCCGTTCCGCAGTCGCACCTGACGCGCCACATGGCGTTGCCGCTATCATTCGTCCCGTCGAATCCGAGGACCGTCAGGCGGCCAAAACGTCTGCCCGTGATGTCGTCGAAGTTATGTGCGTGTCTCATGTGAAAAATCCCCGGTCAGGCGGCCCGGGGAGCTCTACTAAAACTATCTTTCCGAAATGAATCTCATTGCGCTTGCCTGTCCCGCATCGCTGCGGTAGCAGAGGAAGGGAGGCTCGAACTCCCGCCTTTCTCGCGGACTGTGTGCTTGCAACACATCAGATTTCACCATCCGCTTCTCGCCCAGACCAACCGGGCCGTTCCTCCGTCAGATGTCTCTCCATCAGCCATTCATAACACTAAACTTAAACTATGGGAAATACCCCGCATCACTGCGGTTTCGGTCTTGGTTTCAGCTTCAGGATCTCCGACTCCGGGATGCCGACCTTCCCGCCGCGTTCGCCCTTCTTGATGCGCTTCTGCGCCAGGTAGCGGGAGATTGTCTGCGGACAGACGCCGATAATTGCTGCGGCCTCCTTGCAAGAAAACACCCGCTCGGCCTTCTGTCCTTCGATGGCGGCGGCGAGGCGGTTATTCGATGCGATAAGCTCGGCGATCAGTCGGCGGTCGGTTTCCGAAAAGCTATAAGTTTCCATCTTGCTTCTTTGAGGTAGCCTCCACGAAGGCGGTCAGATTTTCAAAATCGACGGCCTTGACGGAGTATTGCCGGGTCGCGCCAGCCTTTCGGCTCTGCTGGGCCGCGATGACGCGCAGCGTCAGGATTTGCCCGGACGTCTTGAATCGGTAGGTGTCGCCCCTGTTGATAGGGAGCGCGTTCAGGAACTCCGTCCACTTTCCGGCAGAACAAAGTTCCTCCAACATCTGCTTCTTTTCTTCTTTCATCTCGTCTGCTTTTTGATACGATCCTCCGACTTCTTTCATCCCCCGGCTTGGAACGGTAATCGGATTTCTCCGACGGGCATAGGTGCGTTATCGGACTTTTGATTTGACAGGTCGGGGCGTACTTAATACTCTTCTGTCCCATTCGCCGTTTTCTCTCGGCTTTCACCGCAGCTTTTTCCGCTGCTGCACCTCTCGCACCCGGGGCGTACAGCCTGATTCCGAGCTACGTTTTTTCTTCGCGTGTGCCTGCTCGCTATCCCGCCAACCGGACGGGCGAGGTTTTGTGGTATTAGTTAAAACCGCCTTTGGAAAATTGATTCCTTTTTCCTACCTTTGAGGTGTAAGTTGTTGAAGTACCCCATTTCGGTGGGAGGGGGATTCTACACACTCCAAAGGCGGTTTTTGACTTACACCGAGGGCAAAGGTATAGAATATCCTCGACACTTGCAAGGATTTTGTAGAAAATTTTAGTTAAATTTGTCGAAAATTTTTATGGCCTGGATTGTCGAGGATTTTCAAAACCGGTTGAACGAGTTTATTTCCAGTCATTTGTGCGTGTCCATGCGGCGATTTGAGGAGTCCTGCGGCCTTTCCAACGGCGTGCTGGCCGCGTCGAAGGCAAAGGGACCATCGGCGGAAATCCTGTCGAAGATCCTCGACGCCTACCCGGACCTCAGCCTGAATTGGCTTGTGACCGGGCGCGGGTCGATGATTCTTTCCACGGAACAATCGTCACCGCAGAACGACATCCACCACAACAACCAGGTCATAATTGGTAACTGGGACGGCCTCGCGGAAGTCCTTAAAACATTCTTGCAGAAATGAGAAAGTTTGCACTTACGTTGCTTTTATCGGCGGTGGCCGTCGGCGCCTTCGCCCAGAACCCTACCATCGAAGAATTGAAAAAAGGTGATTCCGTCCAATTCGAGATCCGCAAGGACGGCTCAATGGCTTACCTCGCCGTGCGCCTGTGGGAGAACAATACCTACGTGGCCGGTGTGTACTTTGGCCCGGAAAGCGAATACTCTGAGAAGGCGGAGATCCTTACCGTCGGCGCGATTCGCGGGGAACAGCTTGAATTGTCCCTGATGGAAGATGCCGATGCCGGGCCGGTGTTCTACGTCACGTTCCCGGACGGGCGCGCGAGACTTTATATGGAAGGCTCGTCATCCGAACCCATCACCATGCAAAGGAAAAGGAAATGAACGAACAGGAACGAATCGAGATCCTCATCAAAAAGGCCGGGTCTGGCCGGAAGCTGGCCGAACTCATCAGCACCACGTCCGGGTCAATCTCGAAACTGAAGGCCGGGAGGTTCCATCTGGAGGTGTTCGCGCCCAGGCTCGCGCAAGCCTTCCCGGACATGAACTGCCGATGGCTGCTGACCGGAGAGGGCGAGCCGTTTTCAAAAGAGGTCACGGACGGCGAAATCCGGGCCGAATTACGGGCCATGAAGCGGTCCATCGACAAACTGGCCGGAGAGGTCCGAAAGAAGTGACTATACGCTTTCTGTCGGCTTCTTGACTTCGCGGATCGCAATCCCGTGAAAATAGAGCATCATGGCTTTCTTGAGCGGCCAGCGGTCGTTCGGGAAGCCCTTGAAATCTTCGACGACTTTCTCCCATACTTCCACCCGACCCATTAGCTGATTCTCAACCACGTTCTTGAGCTTGCGGTACACGAAATCTGCGGTGTACGTGACTTCCCTTTCAGCTACACGTTTGACGATCTTGTCCTTTGTCTTTAGGTGAACCACTTCCTCGCGGTACTGCGTCGGAAGAAGGACAAATTTGACCTGGCGTTCAAGATCCTTGATGGCGCCACGGCGCTCCGCGTCCTTCAGGAACAGCCAGCGCTGCCATTCGCCCTTTGAATCAAAGACGCCATCCGGCGTCTCCATCTTCTTGTTGTTGAATTTGTGCTTCGGATCGAATTTGAACATGGCTTATTCGTAGTGATACTCCGGCCAGCACATGCAGCGCGCGTGCATCTCGGAGAAGGGAATGTCTATGGGGAAGGCTTGACCGGCGCGCTCCTGGCAATCCTCGCATTTGAAGTTCGACCCGCGCCGCCAGATCCAGAACGTAGCGCCTTTCGCCATCGCGTCCAGCCACTCCGCGCGTCGAACCGCGCCGATGATGGCATCCTGACCGATGAGGGCAAGCTGCGCCGCGATGTCCTTCATGTAACCCGGCCCCCACTTCAGCACACCGGCAAGCCCCTTCCAGAGCGGCGATGCGTATGGGTTGGCAAGATAGCGCAGGATCTCGATTTTGAGGTATGTCTTTGTCATCCCGTTCACGAACGCGAGCGCTATCCAGATTTCGAGCAGTTCGAGAAGGTGCGACCCGGCCATGTCGAACCGCGTCAAAAGACTCTCGCCCGATGTCGGTTCGGCGATGAAATCCCACGCGGCCTCGCCATCGAAATAGTCAAGGCACTCATCCATCACGGCCACGGCCCGGGCCTTCGCTTTGCTGGCGCATGTGTCGGAAAGGTTTCGGCAGATGCGGTTGGCTTCAGCCTCCAGCTCCGGGTCGGCGGACCATAGAAAATTCTCGCCCATGCTCTTGTAGCGGAAGGCAAGGGAAATGAGGGCGGCAAGGGCCGCTTCAAAGTCCTTTCTTGCCTCCCGCTTATATGCGGCGGCCTGCTGAACCAGGAGATCGTTACTTACCATTTACGCGGGATGCGGCCACGGGGTTCTGCTTGGTTTCCTGCGTGGCGGCAGCCGCTTCTGCCTGCTGCGAGGCCACGAGCTCGTCGTGCGCTTCCTGGATGATGCGGTCCCACTCGTCCGCCGTGCCATAGCCGGAGTTGTAGGCAATCTCCGTTGCGGTTTTCCGCGACAGGCACCCGGCGGCGACAAGCTGCTGGATGGCATTGATGACGTCGGCCTCGCTCATGAACACAAACGGATCGAGATAGGTCTTTACGCGGAAGCCTTCGGCCTCGTTCTGCCTGTTGTTCTCCAGGAAATACCCGTGCTTGAACAGCGTGCAGATGCGGTCGAGGAAGATCTGATACTCCAGCGATTCCTCCAGAGCCTTCAGGTAGGAATCCGCAAAGAGCATTTTCACGGTGCGGCTCGACATGTCGGCGCCGGACTTGATTTCGGGCGTCTCCACGGCGAAGGAACCGCGCATGATGTTCTTTTCCTTGATCTCGAGTTCCTTTGCGAATGACGTGTCAGCACCGGCGGCTGGTTCCAGGAAGCCAACCTTCGCGTTCGGATCAACGGAGTCGATGCGCGTAGGCGTGCCGTCGGTGGTCGTCATCAGCTCAAAGTCACCGCCGAGGGTGTAGAGGATTCGCAGCGCGTAGGCCGCGTTGTTCTCGGAGAACTGTGAGATCCCCAGCTCGTAGGATTCGATGAGGGGCTGGCTTGCCGCCCAGACGGGGCCGATGCTTCGGTGATATGCGACCGGGCATCCGGGGAATCCGTGAGGCACCACGTCGCCGTCCACCTTCCACTCCTGGGTTTCGTCGGACTGATAGTAGTGTACCACGTTGCGGGTATCCCAGACGTCGAGCCGGTTCTGCCGCTTGCCGTCCCAGTCCTCGGTGGTGTAGAGCCTGCCGATAAGGGCAAGGTCGCCCGTGAACGGGTCGAAGTGTGGATAGAGGACGTCGCCGTCGAGATAGGAGAACGTGCGCCAGTTCACCTTCCCTTCCTTCATGTAGAAGCACACGGCGGTGTCGGCGGTGATGTAGTCGGACTCGATAGCCCGCTGAACGGCCACTTCGACATTCTTTTCCTCCCAGCCGCCACGGAAGAAGGCAAGGTTTTCCGTCTGCTTCTTCGTCGGCTTGCCGGAGATGAGCTTCATACCGACGTTGTTCCCAAGCAGAGCCGTGATTCGCTTGGTCTTGATGCGCTCCTGGAAGCCGATGGCGATGCGGGTGCGGACTTTCGCCTGATACTTGCCCGACTTCTTGTTGAACTCGATGGGGTTTGGGTAGTATTTGATGTAATTGATGTTGTGCGAGGTGATGTTGTACTCGCGGATAAAGTCGGCCTGCGTCTTGAGTTCGCGGGCCACGTTGTCGATTGGCATTGCGGTCACGCCGCCAGGGGGGACGTTGATGCCCGCCTGCGCCTGGATCGCCCCGGGGATAGGGACGGAGAACGGCGTCTTTCGGAGAATCTGCAAGGGCGTCATCAGCCCAATCATCGGTGTCTGCATATCGTAAGAATTTGATTGTTATCCAAAATAGTCCCAGTTGCCGCGCCTGGCCTTCGCCTTTGCCTTTGCGTTGTCCGCGCGGTCCACGCAATAGAGAAGCGCCTCCAGGAAGTCGGGGCTGTGGCCCAGGATCCCCTTCATCTCGCTTTTCTTAATCAGTTCACGGGGCGCCTCATCCTCGATCCACTTCAGAATGATCCGCTCTTCGATGAGCTTGTCCTGAATCGTGAACGGGATATTCTTCTCCTTGAAGGTGCGGCGAAGCACGTCCTCCTCGATGGAGATGGTGCCGTTGCGGAAGGCATTGATGAGCATACCGGCACACTCGCTCTTGCGGGACCGATACGATGCTGAATCCTTAATGCCCTTGCTGCCCTTGTTGGAGAAGGCGTATGCTTTCTGTGCCTCCGCGTCGTCAGTCATTTTGAGGGTCACGCCCACGCCGTCGCCGTCGAAGGCGAAATTCTCCCAGGGTACCTCGTTTTTGTTCAGGAAGGACCGAATCAGGTCCACCGCATCGTTAGGATGCACGCCTTTCTTGGCAAAGACGTCTATGATGTGCCAGCCATCCATCGCCCACAGCACGAACCAGTCCGATTTGAAGGCGATGTCGCCTCCAGCGACGCGGATGCCGGTGGTGTGCGGAGCCGCGCTAAAGAAGGCCACCATGTCGTCCATCGTGACGAGCGCGCCCGTGTCGTCCACGTCGCGCCACACGCCCCGGATGTCATTGATGGTCGAGCGGGATCCGCCGGACGAAATGCGGTTCATGTACTTGGTATCGGAGACGTGTAGAATCGCGTTTTCGGAATAGTCTCCGTCGATGAACGTGAGCGACGTGATGAAGCTCCGATACTCGCGGTCCGGGTCATCAGTTAGAGAGGAAATCTTGTTCTTGGCGTTCGGGTTAGCGTAGACCTCTTCGGGCGTGTCGCCCCAGGCGATCTCCATCACGTCCTCCCCGTAGCGGCAGAAGTAGCGAATCTTCCCGGACCGCTCGGGGATGGCCTCGTCCGTCTCCGGGTCAATCCACCAGTCTACGAGCCAGCGCAGTTTGTTCGATTTTCCGACCGGGTTGCAGGTGCAGATGAACCGGGCCGGGAGGCCGGTTGTGCTTCGGTTGCTACCCATCAGGTCGAAGATCACATTCAGGTTGTCTTTCGTGAACTCTGCCAGCTCTTCGATTACGATGTAGGGCATCTCCGCACCACGGAACCGGTCTTTAATGGCCTTCAGGTCTGCCAGGTGTTCCATCTTCATCGTGGCGCCGGTCCCGTTGAAGAACTTTGCCTCGTAGGACGTGTCAGCGAATGAAGCGAAGCCACGGAAAAGCGGCTTGCACGACTTCCAGATACCGCGCTTGACGTCGTTTTCGTAGCGGCGGAAGCCGTACATGTTCACGTCCGGGTTCTCTGCGTAGTAGAAGGCGCCGATCAGCGAACAGGCGGTTTTTCCTGCACCGCGCGCGCCGCCGCATATCACGATGTCAGCCTCGCTCGTCAGCACCTTTTCCTGGAACCCGGCCTGGGGGACGAGATTGTAGATGCGGCGCCCCTTTCGCTTCAGCTCAAGGTTTTCGGCCCGCATCATCTCGGCATATTCGTAGGTATAGACCTCCAACCCGTACTGGAGCATCACGGGGTCGAGGTACTTGCTCCTGTCTATGTTGTCGAGGTTTACCATCCGAATAATTTAGAATCGTTCTAAATTGGCTTGTTTAAGTGCAAAAGTGAAAAAACTTTGCCGCAAGTGAAAATTTTTTTTCACTTTGAATTGTTTTTGTATATTTTTGCCCTCGTATGGACGCGAACCAAAACATCGAGAAGCGGTACTGCCGCTATTGCGGGAGCCGCCTGATGGTAGATGTAAAGGCGCTCCAGGGAAAGATGGTGCTGGAAGTCAAATGCACGAAATGCAAGCGCCAGAACATCATCGAAGAAGAACATAATTAGCGTGCCGTAGCGCACCACAGCGGCTATCAGCGTACCAGCGCGTACCACCGGCCCGGAGTAGTAATTCCATTGGGAGTTACCGCTTCGGGCTTTTTGTATAACCCAAAAGCTCATTGAAAAAGATGAAAACGAAAATCGCAACTGCGCTCAAGACGAAGTATCAGCGCTACGGATTGAGCAACGAGGCTATTGATCGGATTGCCTCTGCGAAGGAAAAGACGATTACCAGCGAGGACGCTATCGAATCGGGGATTGCTGACTTCGAGACGATGGAGCTCATCGCACAGGAGGTTCAGAAGCAGCGCGACAAGGAGATCAAGAACAAGACCGACTTGCAGAACGCCTTCGACACCTACAAGACCGCGCACCCGGAAACGAAACCCACCGATCCTCCGACTCCGCCCGTAGATCCAAACGAGCCCGAATGGGCCAGGAAGCTCCGCGAGCAGAACGAGAAGATCCTGAACGAGTTTAGCCAGCGGGACGCGGCGCAGAAGCAGCATCTTGCGGAAACGAACGTGAAGGCCGCACTTGAAAAGGCCGGTTGCACCAACCCCGGCATCCTCCGGCTCACCATGAAGGGCTTCGCCCTGGGCGAGAACGAAACCGAGGAACAGGCGGTTGCCCGCCTTACGGCGGACTACAACCAGAACGTCAAGGATGCCTTCGGAGACGGAAACATCCCTCCCGTCGGTGCCGGAGTCCCTTCAGCGGACCCGCACAAGCACGCGGAAACGATGAACGCCTTCCTGGAAAAGCAAGGGCTGATTCCTGCCAAAGAGTAACCATCATCAAAAACAAAAACGCACATGGCAAAATCTTTCAACGCATTTGGGCGTAGGGCCGTCGAAGTCGGCGCCCTGCATCAGCCCATCTGGTTGGGTACGGTCAAGCCCGTCCCCGTTGGTGGTGTGCTGGCCGAGGCGTTCCGCATCGCGGGCGCTCTCTACGGCGCCGGTTGCCCCATCAATCTCGCCAACGGCGTCATCACTCCGTTCTCCGGCTTCAAGGTGGTGTCCTTCAGCGCCGCCGCCGGTTCCGAGACGGTAGACACCGTGGTCGTGAAGCCTATCGGCGCGGGTTTCGCTCCGAAGGTGAACGACGTCATCCAGAAGCTCGGTGCCACTTTCGCCGCCACCGCGAAGGCCGCAAAGGTCGCTTCCGTGGTCGCCGGTACTGGCTCCGACGCCGGTAAGTACACCATCACCATTCTGCACTCCGCGACCATCGACACCGTGGAGGCTGGTGATGTCCTGGTGTTCTCCTCTGCCACCGAAGCCGGTTCCGGCAAGAGCATGGCCGCCCAGCCGAACGCCTATCTCTACAACGACATCTGCCTGGGCGATCTGACCGAGGACATCAACGCCTCCGGCGCTGCGGTCAAGTTCCACGGCGAGGGTCTGCTCATCGACCTGACTCCGGCTGCGGAAGTGGCCGCACAGATGGCCGCTGCTGTCCCGGGTGTTCTCCAGGTTTCCGTTTAACCCTTTAACACGAAGAAGAATATGGATACCTTCACCCTCGAATACTACGACCTTCTGTCCCGCGCCCTTGCGCCTGGCCAGAGCGTCCAGAACTTCCTCGACGACACGATGGCGAGGAAGTACAACGGCCTTCAGCTTGACGGTTTCGCTTTCGAGCCGTTCATGCAGAACGACACGGCCTACGTGCAGACCGTCTCCGAGCTCGCTCTCAACGCGGCAGCCCAGTATTACGACATTGACTCCCCGGCTATCCCGGACGCCCCCGCTGGCCTGAAGCAGTACACCGGCTCCATCCCTCGTATGAAGAAGGTGGAATACTTCAACGAAGCGAAGATCCGCGAGATGCGCCGCCTGGAGGACCGTCGTAGCGTCACCATCGGCCAGATCCGCGAGGCCGCTTACGAGCAGTTGTTCATCACCGTGGACAAGCTCATCGGCGGTCACACGAACGCGCTGACCTTCCAGCGCCATCAGGTCGTCTCCACGGGTAAGTTCACCATCTCCGCCGCCAACAACCCGAAGGGTATCAACGGCGTGACCCTGGACTTCCACGTGCCTGCCGCCAACAAGACCACCCTTTCCGACGCGAACCGTTGGTGGACCAACGCAGGCAAGACGTCCGAGGGCGGATCTGCGGATCCCGTGAAGGACATGACCGCGATGGTCGAGGCTGCCCGCATGAAGGGCATCCGGGGCCATTTCGAGATGGAGATCGACTACCTCAAGGCAGTCCTGAACCACTCCGCCGTCATCGCCAAGATCGGCATCACCGTCCTGCCCGCCGCTGCCGCCACCCAGCAGTCCTCCTACGCGGCCATCATGTCCTATGAGGCCAAGAAGGAGCGCCTGGAGCAGCTCGTCGGCGCCCCCATCAAGGCCATCGACTCCATTGTTGCCATCGACAAGATCGACAAGGACAACAAGGTCATCGCCGCGACCAACACCCGCGCGTTCGAGCAGAACGTGGTCGTGTTCGTCCCGGACGGCCAGATCGGTACTGTCAAGACCGTTGAGCCCATCGCCATCGCCGGTGGCAACTATGCGTCGTTCTACGGTGGTAAGCTCCTGCTCACCATCGGTGCGGACTTCGTGTATAAGTGCCAGAGCTTCAACACGGAGATGACCTCGCTCGTCATCCCGAACGTCCCGCAGTACATGTGGTATCTCTACCCGAACAACGTGTAGGGATAAGAGTTCTTTGAAAATAATGAAGTGATAACCGACGGAAGAAATGGCAAGCATCGCGGAAAACATGACAATGGTTAGCTGGCTTCGGGCCAAGCTCGACCCCATCATTGACTTCTCGGACGAGTTCATCTACGCAACGCTCCTGCATAGGGGCGTGACGGATGACGCGACCACGGTGGCCCAGGTGGACGAGCGCACCCGCGACCTCTGCCTTGCCGATTGCTACTACGGCGCTGCCGTTTCTTCCACCAAGTCGGGGACCCAGGGAGAGTCCGACGGCGGATGGACGCACTACATCGCCATCAAGAACGTCGTGAGCCGTGACGCGCTTATGCAGATGGCCCGCGATCTCTATGCGAAGTGGGACGAGCCATTCACCGATCCGAATCCGAAGATTCGCCTTAAACCGCTCTACTGATGTTCAACCCCCGCTGGCCCCATACCCTTTCCGTTTACGTGGAGTCGTTGGATTCCGACGGCCTTCCCGTGACGGATGACAACGGCGATCCGGTTGCGTCGGCCATGACGCTCCTGAAGGTCGCGTACGATTCCAAATGGAATCCCATGCGCGGCGTAGACGGGGCGTTCGTGACCGAAGAAGTGACCGAACTGCCGTGGGGGTATCGGACGGCGACGGGTGGTATCAAGGACAGCGGAGATGTGTTCAAGGCGGACTACAAGATTTCTACCCCTATGATTCTGACCCACATCCCGGAGGGGACGGTCGTTACTATGACCGATTACGACCATACCTTCCGGGCCGTGGTGAAGAAGCAGACAACCTACAACTGGGGTACGAATATCTGGCTGGATGCTGCGGGCAACGAAGGCGCCATCTATCCGGTGGAGCCGCCGCCGCCCACACCTCCAACGCCGGACCCGGAACCGGACCCGAACGATCCCGAGGAGGGTGGTGACGATGAGCAAGGCGAGTAATAAGGCCAAGAACAAGCAGGTTATCGACTATGCCTTCAAGCGGCTCATGCTCAACGAGCAGAACACCGCGCGGAATGGGATGATAGCCATAGCGAAGGAGGCCCTTGCCTATGTCGCCAACGCCCACGAGATCTACGATGCCGCAGACGCCGGGGGCCACGCCGGAGAGGAGCTGGAAGTTCATATCCAGTCCTCGAACGTGATGGCCGTAGCGGTCGCCCACGACGGACATCTGGAGTTCTCGAAAGCCTACGAAGGCGGGTTCAGCGATGAAGGACAAGCCGAGGAAATAGCCGTCCGCTACGCCCAAATTGGAAGCAAAGGCTGTTGGCTTGTCGTCATGGTCTCCGACATGAAGGGTAGCATCGGAGTCACGTACAAAGAATCGAAAGAGGAAGGGTACTTTGACTACGCGAAGCAGATGCTCGGTTACTACGCGATTCACAATTTCAGACCGATTGCACGATGAACAATTTCGACCCGACAGCGATTGAGAATACGCTTGGCGATGCCATCCGCACCGCTGGTGTTTCTGCAACCGTGCTCCCGAACCGACCGCGTTCCCTGGAGACGAACCTTCAGGATTTCGTGGTCTGCCATGTGAACGGAGAGATCCGCGATCGTGGAGCCATCGGCGAGTGCGTGTTCTTCGTGGCCCTTTACGCGAGGGACATCAAGAACATCAAGAACGGGAAGAAGCTGTCAGTCATGCAGAAGAAGCTGAAAGGTATCGCGCTCGAGATCGACAACATTGTGCTTCAGCCTTTCACGTTCTCGCCGAACGGAGACATCCCCGACAAGAACGGCTATCACATCAGGATTTTCTACATCAACGCCTTTGTCAAACCAGAAATTAAAACTGCATAGATATGGCTATTTCCAATTCCATCCTCAACGACCTCAACACCGGCAATGCCGTGTTGAAGCTCCTCCCGTACACCCCTGGCGGTGTGAACCTGGCAGCGAGCGGCGGCGTGGACTTCAGCTCTGCGGACGAGATCTTCACCCTGGAGAACTCTTTCCAGATCCAGAAGGACGCCCCCTCTTTCTCCTCGACCCGCATCGACCAGAAGCACAAGGTCATCGAGAGCGCCGTCACTATGGGCGAGAACTACACGATGACGGGTAACATCCCGTCCATCGCCATCGCCCTGCTCGAGCTCGGCTTCGAGAAGGTGACTGGCAACGTGAAGGCAAAGGACGGCACCGACGTCTACTCCGCTGCCGCCGCCTTCAAGTACGGCCCGATCGAGAAGGAGTACACCGTCCTCGCGCGTTCCCAGAGCGGCAATTCCGCGCTGATGTTCGCCCGTGTGAAGTTCGTGTTCAGCGAACCGCAGCACGACGACAACACCACGCCGACCTACGTTCAGTTCAACGCAGTCATGCTGCCGAACGAGAACGCCTCTGGCGACTACGCCTCCCTGCCGACGCACTCCACCTCGGCCTAACGGACCGGCGAGGCAAACCACAACCGAGGGGCGGGGTTCAAGTAGCCCTGCCCCTTTTTCAATCAAAAGACAAGCATGAAGCAACCATCCATTGACGAGCGAATCGAATACGATTCCATTGTGAACAACCGCCCTTCGGAGGTTCGTATCGCGGGCCGAAAGCGCCCCGTGCGTCTTTACTGGCTGAAGCCATATACCCTGGAACGCCTGACTGAAGTATGGCTGGAAAGGGACATGGCAAGCGCAAAAATAGAAAGCGATGTGGACGTGGCGAAAGACATGCTGAAAGAGCCGTATTTCGCCTTCAAGGAAGCTGCGCTGATGATGCTTAACCACGACATCAAGATCCGCCTTTTCTACCCGCTTTTATGGCGGCACCTGGCCCGCCGGTATTCCGAGGAGCAGATAGCCCCGATAGTGGCCGCCGGTAAAAAAAAACTGCCGCTGGTCGCACACTACGAGATTATGGCATACTCGCAGGATATGAGGACGGACATGATCAAGATGACGAAGATGGAAGCAGAGCAATACCAAGCCGAACGTCTTTCGGCGCTGAAGCAGCTTTCGTTAAAGAGTTCCCCGCTTATGGGCGCCCTCGCTGGCGTCTTGGGCGCTGGGAGCGCAATTTCGGGTACAGGTGCGTCCTCACCTGCGCCCAAATAGAAATCATGCAGAGCGACCTGCCGCACACGCTCTACAAGAGAAAGAAGAATGATGGCGGCAAGGCGACCGGCGGAAAGCCGCCACGGGTGAATCCAAACGACCCGGCGTTTGCGATGCAACAGGAAGCCTATGAGCGAAAGCTCGCCCGGATGCGGGCGAAGTCGGAAGGGAAGGAACCCTTCACGATGGATGAACTTTTTGGAATGTAACAAGGTATGGCAAACATAGACGAACTGCATTTTGAGGTCATCTTGACCGATGAAGCCTTCCGTCGGCGCGTCGGGGAGGACATCGAGCTTGCGAACAAGCTGAATACGAGCCTTTCGGATGCGCTCGACTTCAACAAGAAAGTCAAGACCGAACCGCTCAAGCGGGTCAAGAAATCCTTCGATGACATATCGAAATCGTCCCGGCAGGCCCACGACATACAAAAGAGGTACAACGTCACTCTCGGACAGTCCCATAATCTCATGCGGACGCTGGGGCAACTGACGGGCGCGACCTTCTCTGTCGTCGGCCTTCGCCGGTTCCTTTCCACTCTCATAGATGTCACCGGGCAGTTCGAGGTGCAGAAGATGGCCCTGCGGAACATGCTCCAGGATCTCGACGGAGCTGACCGGATCTTCGATAACCTGTATCGGTTCTCGTCCGAATCCACATACCGATTCTCGGAGCTGGCGAAGTACGCCAAGCAGCTCGCCGCCTTCAACATCGAAAAGGGCAGCCTCCTGGATACCACGAAGATGCTGGGCGACGTTGCATCCGGCGTCGGCGTCTCGATGGATCGCGTCATCCTGGCATACGGGCATGTGAAGTCCTCCGGCTTCCTGCGCGGCATCCAGCTTCGTTCCTTCTCCCAGAACGGCATCCCGGTCCTTGAGGAACTTTCCAAGATGCTCACCGAGATCGAAGGGAAAGCCGTTTCCCTCGGTGATGTGTTCGACAAGATGATGAAGCGGGAGATCACCTTCGACATGGTGGAAGAAGCCTTCAAGCGGATGACGAGCGAGGGCGGCAAGTTCTACCAGATGCAGGAAGTCCTGGCAAAGACCCTTGCCGGACAAATCAACATCCTCAAGGGCAAGTGGGAGAACCTGATGTACGCCATCGGCGAAAGCCAGGAAGGAATACTCAAGGGTGCGGTCCAGGCGCTTACGAATGTTGTTTCCTCGACGGAGGCGTTCGGAAAGGCCATCACCACAACCATCAGCGCGCTTACGCTTTGGAGAACGGCTGCGCTCATCGCGGCCATGATGACCGACACCCTGTCGGCGTCGCAAGTCCGATTCCTTGCCCTTCTCGACAAGGCGATACACCTGACGTTCAACCCGTACACCTACGCCATCCTTGCCGCGACCGCTGCCATTGGCGGAATGGTTATCGCCGTCAATAAGTACACGAAAGTCTCCCGCCAAATCAACGACATCCATGAGGCCGGGGCGAAGGAGATCAACAAATATGCAGACGCCCTTTCGGAAGAAAAGGCGGAACTGACCCGACTGACGGAACGACTCAAGCTGGCCGAGGAAGGCACGAATGAGTACGCCAGCGCGAAGGCCGAACTTCAGAAACGGTTCAACCCGTACATCGAGCAGCTCCGCACCGAAGGGAAGGAAGTCGGGGACCTGGCTGCCATCTATGATGACCTGGCGCTGAAAATCGAAGAAGCAAACCGCCAGCGCTTCCTCGAGTCCGCGACCGAGAACATGGGAAAGGCATACGGGGAGGCCACCAAGACCATCGCGGATGAGTTTGAGACTTACTTGCAGCGCGTCGGAAACCTTACCATCGCGCAGCAGGAGATGTTGCGGTCCTACTATAAGGGGACGCTCTCGAAGGATGAAGCCATAGCAGCAGGCGTGCCGGAGCGTGCTTTCAACTACGGTAAGCCCGGCGGTGCCTATGCCTTCTCGCAGGGATTCTCGCCGTACCAGATGGGATTCAAGGAAACCGGCAATTCCATCGACGCGCTCAAGGACAAATACGAGCAGGCGGGTAAGGTTCTGACCGACTCGAAGAAGGAAGTCATGGATGCGATGGGCGTCATCTTCGGCCCGGAGCCGTCCGACTTCAACGGGCCTGAAACGCCGAACCTCATCAAGATAGATTCCATCGTCGAAGGCATCAAGAACCTCGACAAGAAGATTGCCGACCTGCGCGCGAAGGCCAAGAAGGGCGGCATCACGGAAGATGAGGAATCGCAGCTCAAGGCCATGATGGAATCCCGCGAGGAGGCCGCCAAGCAGTATAAGGACATCATGGGCGAGGACTATGACAAGCACGTCAAGGCTTCTGCCACGGCCCAGGAGCAGGCGACCAACGACCGCATCAAGGCCCTCAAATCGGAGATCTCCATCCTGGAGAAATACTACGACGCCCGCGAGAAGCTGGAGCCGTATTTCGGTAGAGATACCGACACGCAGATGGCAAAAATCTTCGGCGGCGACGCTGCCGACTATGCCGCGCTCGACTCCCAGATAATTGCGCTGGCCGGAAGCCTCCGCGCCCTGGGCGATGAAGGCGAGCAGGCGGCTGATGCCATCATAACCCGCCTCGGGCTTGACACCCTTTCCGCCATCCTCAAAACGCAGAAGGCCATTGAGAAATGGAACAAGACCTGGCGCAAGTGGAACGGGCAGGCTTTCTCTGCTGGGCTTTCCGGGGCGGAGAATGACATCGACGAAATTCTCCGCGACCTGGAGGAAAAGAACTGGTCCGACGACGAGGCGTACACGCAGGCTGTTCGTGAAGCGAACGAAGCCTTTGGCGAAGGCACGCCGAAGGCGAAGGAATACGCCGAAGCGCTCTGGAAGATCCTTGAGGCCAAGCGCGAGAGTAACCGCCTTGACGCGCAGGAGAAGCTGAACGACCTCGCCAGGGGCAAGGCGAAGGAAATGACCCACGGCCTTGACCTCCGCGATTGGGGCGACAAGTCCATCGGCCAGGTGCGGGCCATTTATTCAGCGCTGAAGGATCTTGCAGACGGGCCAATCGAGGTCAGCGAAAAGACCAAAGAAGGGCTGGCCCGGGCCGGTCTCACCATCGAGCAGTTCTCCGTCAAGACGAAGGAGGAACTCGATGCCATGACCGCAGAGGCGAAGGAGGAATACTTCAAGAAGATCGCCGATCTCATTGCGGGCGTCACGAATATGCTGATGGACGCGGCGGGCGCCATGAAGGAATGGGCCGACGCGACCGGCAACGATGGGCTTTCCTCGATCCTGGAAGGCATCATGGCTATCGGGCCGGTGCTTTCCAATGCGGCGCAGTCGCTCCTGAAGGGCGACGTTATCGGCGCCGTCGTCGGCGTTGTGACATCTCTTGTCACAGGACTTTTCGAGGCGGCGCGTGCTGCGGCTGAATTTGAGAACAAGCTCGCCTCTCTGCGCGAGGAAGCGCGGCGCAATAGGCTGTCCGACATGCTGGGAGAAGGCGCGGATACCATCTTCGGTTCAAACGGCATGGCGCAGGTCCGCAATGCGAACAAGGTACTCGCGGAGGTCCAGAAGAATCGGCAGAAACTTGGCAATGCCCCGCAGATTCACTACAAGAAGGGATTCTGGGATTATGTCACGTTCGGCCTGTTCAAGCACAACGGATCTATCGGCGAACTCGCTTCGCAGATGGGAATGGACCTGTACGACGCATACGGCAGCCTGAACGCGGAAACCCTTCAGGCCATCCTCGACACCTACAAGGGTCTAAAGAAGGAAGAAAAGGAATGGATCGAGGCAGCCATCCACGATTCCGAAGCCTACGCGGAGGCGATGGAACAGCTCGAAGGCGTGGTCCAGTCCGTGTTCGGCCAGATTGCTTCTTCATCCGCTGATAAGATCGTAGAGTCCTGGAAGGAACGCCGCGATGCGGCCCTGGACTATGCTGACGTCTTGGATGACGTGGCTACCAAGTACGCCAAGATGATGCTCGAATCCGCGATGCTGGATATGGTGCTGGATGACGATAAAGCCAAGTCGCTCGTGAACATGTTCGCCAAAGGAAATGCTGAAGGCGCGATGGAGCAGATTGCGAACGACATGGCGACGATTCAGGCAATGGCGCCCGTGTGGGAGCAGATCCTCGAGGCGTTCGACCCCTATTTCAACCGGGAAACCGGCGAAGGCGCCTCGCTGAAGGATGGAATCAACAAAGAGCTGGTCGAAGGCAATTCCTCGCTGATTGCGTCCTACATGAACGCGATGCGGGCCGACCTCTCCGCGATGCGTGTTATGCAGACTTCCGGCTGGCAGGACGTCCGGCTGGTTCGGGAGAGCGTGCCGTCCCTGGTGGACTACGCGGCCCAGGTCGCAGCGAACACCTACGACAACGCACAGAACACGGCGGCCATCCTATCGAAACTCCAGTCCATCATCACGCCGTCCACCAATGGCGGAAGCGCGGTGCGGACTACGAAGTGAAACAATTTTTTGCACTTTGTGCAAAAAGAATTTACATTTGTGATTGTAATTTGGAAAGATTCTAAATTATCATGGCAGTTTTCATCCCAACCATAGCGGGCTACGAGCCGTTCTACATCCACCGGGACGCGGATGCAACCGCGACCAATATCCTCACTACCTATGGGGTTGTTGTGAAGGATTCCGGCTATCCAATGAACCGCAAGGCGAAGGAGCCATACAAGAACGACTGGAAGGACCGCAGCGGTGACGACGAATGGAATACCCAGATCAACTACGAGGCGTTCACTTATGACCTCGAAGCGGCCATCTTCATCCGCGTGACGGGCCAGGTCACGGAGGCCAGCGCCCGCCAGCAGCTTGCGGCGGCGGTCAGGTCCTTTGAGGATTTCATCAAGAACGGCGAGTTCAAGTTCTACTCCGCCTGGCATTGCTTCGGGTTCCAGAAGGTACGCATCGACGAGTTCCACGCACCCGACTCCAGCAAGTTCGGCATCTGCGGCGATCTGGTTCGCGTGTACTTCACGTTCTCCGTCAAGGTGAACGACCCGATTACTGCCATGACCTATAATTCCACCCAGAACAAGATAGTTGCGGCAACCTAATGGCACACTATTCCATCATATCCTCGCAGAGCGGCGCGGCGACCCTTTGGACCGGCGCGCCAAAGTATGTTGGTGCCTACCTGAAGCCTGGGTATCTGGAGTTCCCGGCCATCGGATCGCCTACCGCGATCGGGTGGCATGTCGGCGACTACGTTGTCTATTCCCGCACCGGAAAGACCTACCGTCTCTATCGGACGCCGCAGGCCGCAGAGCAGGGCCTCGCCAGCAAGTATGGCGCGTCGTTCCTGTACGAAAACGTCCAGTTTTTCGACGACTCCAAACAACTCGAGTTCTGCCCGTTTACCGACCTGGTTCCGGGGGACAACACCGTTCACTTCTCCACACAGAACACGGTGTCTTTCTTTGGAAAGCCCGCGAATGTGGCGGAGCGCATCCAGGCATGTCTCGAGGCGCAGTACGGCGCCGGTTCCTGGGAGATCCGCATCGTTACGACGACCGATACGGACCTTCTCGAAATCCTGAATACGGAGATCGAGTTCTCTGTTACGGGCGCGAATTGCCTCGATGTGCTGGATAAGGTCTACGACGAGTGGGGCGGCCTGGGCTGGATTCATACTGTCGAGAACGGCAAGAACATCATCACTATCGGCGCGTCGAATGTCCGCACGGCGGCGAACACGACGGTTCCGTTCGCCTTCGATAACGGCCTCGTCCGCGTCCAGCGCAGCATTGCCAACGCAGACCAGATAGGCACCCGCCTCTTTGCTTATGGCTCCATGAAGAACATGGATGCCACGTACTACCGGGGCCTCGACATCTACCACGCGGAAAGCGTCGATATTGAACATCTGATGATCCCCCTGTCAAGCTGGGGTATCACGGATGGAAAGCCGGATGCACGCAAGGCGTTTATTCAGGATGCGGCTGCCATTGCTTCTCTTGGACTCATCCCACGCACGGCCTATTTCGACGGCTCCGGCGACCTTCCCGACATCCACCCGACCATCGAGCGGATGACGATCGGAGAGGTGTACGATGCTGGTGGGGCTGGCTACATCCCCGACCTCTCGAAGTGGGACCGCGACGACCGCATTGACGAAATCGTGGCCGCGACGAATCCGACGGACCACGGAACCAGCGCAGAGCAGGGTCAGAAGTATTCCGAGATAATTTCGTCGCACCTGGATACCGTTTCCGCAAGCAACCAGGAGGGCCAGATAGACGAAAAGATCTGGGAAGGCACGACCACGAAGGCTGGCCGCTTGACCCTCAAACTCGGGAGCAACAACCAGACCTTCACGATGATGTCCGGCTGGACCAACCCGGAGTTCTCCGGCCTCCAGATGGAAGTGCTCATCAATGGGACCGAGCGGGCGTATTTCCCTCTTGAAGTCGTCAGCTCCGGCGCGCCTACGTGGACCGTCAAGCTCCCGGAGACCGTCACGATAAAGGACGCCCCCGCCGGGACCATAGCTATCTATGTGTTCGGCTACGTCCTCCGCAACCAGTATGACACCTACGCCAACGCGAGAACGTACACATTCTCCACCGACGCAACCACGCCCGTGTCCGTAAAGGTAGAGTACGAAATCGCCAAGACGTTCGTTGTCAGGATCCCGCAGATTGGCTTCGATATTGACGACTACGCGGACCTCGGCAACGGCAAGACGGTCTCGATGAAAACCGGCATGTGCGCCGGTCGGGATTTCCAGGTAAAGGACGCGGCCTATGTCCCGTCCGCTGACGCCTGGGACCTGACGCTGTACCGCTCTATCGACGAGGACCTGAACATCATGTTCCCGAACGCGGACTACCAAATAGCCGCCGAGGACCAGTACGTCCTTCTCGACATCGCCATGCCGGAAATGTACGTCACCGTGGCATCGTCCCGGCTGCTCGCTGCGGCCCAAAAGCTGCTGGCGGACATCTGCGTCGAGAAACCATTCTATGCGCCCCAAATCGACGCAAAAGTGGTCTACAACGAAGGCCGTGTCCTGCGCGATGGAATGTGGATGGACATCACCCAGGAGGGCCACCAGGAGTATGTGATGATCGACTCCATCACCATCGACGAAAACGGATCGAGTATCCCCACATACGAAGTCTCCCTCCGCGAGAAGAAGGGCCTGGACTGGACGGAGAACATCGGCAAGTCGTCGTCGAGCCGCTCATCCCAAAGTGTTGCGGGCCGGGATGCAAGTGACACCTCCGGATCTGTTACGTCCGTTGGTATCGAAGTGCCGGAGGGAATGTGGGTTGAAGGGTCCCCGGTAACGAGCAAGGGTACTATTCGCATATCGCTTTCCGATGGCTATTTCATCCCGCAGACGGAGGACTTTGACGGTATCAGGGAGGCATTTCAGTCCCTGCAAAGTCAACTGGATTCCGTTGCGTCGAGGAATATGTTCGACGAGCTCAAAGCTACGTCCTTCTTCTCTGATGTCGCGGCGTTCACCAACGCATACGCAGAGAGGTACTATCTGACCGACGGGGTATATTTCTATGTCGAGAAGGTTAATGGTATCGCCTGTGTTCACTTGAACGCCCCGTTCATTACGGATGGAGATCAGATATTGGGCGATGGCACCCCCGGCGGCGGAACGCCGACCGGCGTGAGCTATCTCCACGAGCTGCTCGATGTCAACATCAGCAACCCTACGAACGGCCAGATCCTCGCATACAATTCCACCCTTCAGAAGTGGGTGAACGCGGACGCGCCGGAGGACAGCGTGCAGAAGGTTGCAGGCGTCTCCCCGGATGCGAACGGAGACATCCCCGCAGACAACCTAAAGACGGCCCTGGGACTCGGCTCCGCTGCCTATAAGGATACGTCCTACTTCGCCGCCGCTTCCCATACGCACAGCATCAGCGAGGTATCCGGGCTGGATGCCAACCTTACGACCATATCAGGCGCTCTGCAAAGCCTTCAGGCGCAGATTGATTCCGTCGCTTCTCGGGATTGTTTCGGCGAACTGACAGTCACCGCCGTGACCGCTGACCGGGCCGTAGCCTCGGAGATGTACGCCGAGCGCTACTACCTGACAAACGGCCTGTACTTCTACGTTGACATCGTGGACGGCGTGGCCTGCGTGCATCTGAACGCACCCTTCATTACCGACGGCGATCAAATCCTCGGAGACGGGACGCCCGGCGGAGGTGGAGGCACCGGTGCAACGTACCTGTGGCAGCTTGACGATGTGGACGTTCCTTCGGTGGCCGGTCAGATCATTGACGGCCAGGCGCTCGTCTGGGATGCTGCATCGAGCAAGTGGAAGAACCGCAATATCACCCAGGGGACCGTAACCCGTGTGGACGTCGGTTCGACGCAGTATAGCCCGGAGAACGGCGTGGTGTCCCTGCCCGCCTATCCTACGACGCTCCCGGCGAGCGACGTGTACGCCTGGGCGAAGGCATCTACGAAGCCGTCCTATTCCCTGACGGAGATCTCCGGCACGGCGGACTTGCAGGCCATCGAAGCGCTCTCCGGCACGAGCGGCCTATTGCGGAAGACCGCAGCGAACACCTGGCAGCTCGACACGAACAGCTATGTCACCTCGAGCGGCGTCACGTCCATCACCGCCGGGACCGGCCTCTCCGGTGGGACGATCACCGGCACGGGGACCATCGCCATCAGCTCGACCTATCAGGACTACATCGCCCACGGCGAGTCCGCATACAACAGCCTTTCCACCGTCTCCACGATGCTTCAAAGTCTGCAATCGCAGATTGACGCCGTGGCGAGCAGGGATATGTTCGAGGAACTCTCCGCGTCCGCCTTCTCCGCAAGCGTGGCCGCAGTCAGCGAACTCCGCGCCGGTTATGCCTACGCGGAGCGGTACTACCTCACGGACGACGTGTACTTCACGGCGGAGACGGTGGACGGCGTGGTTTGCGTGAAGCTGAACTCTCCGTTCATCACGACCGGGGACCAGATTCTCGGAAGCGGAGGCCCCAGCGGTGGAGGCGGCGGTGGCGACATCTCCTACCTGTACGAACTTACGGATGTCGATGACAACCTGAACGCCCCGGCCTCCGGCACCATCCTTCAATGGTATAGCAACAAGTGGGTGGGGACCGCTTTCACGAGCATTACGAACGGCGATCTGCTGACCTACGCATCTGGCAAGTGGACGAACGTGCCACGCACGTCGGTCGGCATCGTGACCGACGCGACCACCTCGGCACACGGCCTGATGAGCGCTGCCGACAAGACGAAGCTCGACGGCATCAATACCACCTACATCTCCAACGGCCAGACGGCTTACGAGAACCTTACCACCGTGTCCGCGATGCTTCAGTCCCTTCAGAAGCAGGTGGATTCCGTAGCGTCCCGCGATATGTACGAGGAGCTGGGTGCGACCGCCTTCTATTCGGATGTGGCTGGGATCGGCTCGCTGATCGCAGACAACATCGAGCTCGGCGGCGAATCGCTCAAGGCCATCCCGAACTCCTATCTGGCGAATCACTCCATCTCCATCAACGGGAGCACGGTCAACCTGGGCGGCAGCTTCAGCACAGCGTCCATCACGGCTGGAACGGCTGGAACGTCCAGCGCGACCTCCGGCGCGTCCATCTCCATCCCTTACGTGACGATGAACGCCTACGGCATCGTGACCGCCTACGGAACGCACACGCACTCCGTCTCGCTGGCGAATCTCGTGGGGAGCAGCGCCGTTGGAAGTGCGTCGCTGCCGGTGTACTACAACGGATCCGCGCTGACCGCCTGCACGGGATCGTCGCTGTTCTCGGCCATGTCCTCCGGGGCT